>Ga0326727_10001045_pt1 | contig 106868 bp, 93 predicted proteins | sample MB2enrmetagenome_FD_207643 | JGI IMG/M metagenome (GOLD analysis project Ga0326727, IMG submission 207643) | Lab enriched peat soil microbial communities from McLean, Ithaca, NY, United States - MB29MY | ecosystem: Environmental > Terrestrial > Soil > Wetlands > Peat | place: USA: New York...
GAAATGTAGCTCCACATGCCGACTTCTTGCGAATGCTCTCCACGCATGATGAAAGTATAGCAGCATGAAAGCACCACATGTAGTAGTCGTCAGCTCACTCGACCACTATTTTTTCCGCAACCTGCTAAGCGGCCATTTCGGGGTGTCCCATGCCCGCTAGCGACGATCCGCGCGACGCGCTCACGCGCAAACGCCACGTACAGCTGGGGGCGTTTCTTCGGGCTCGACGCGCACTCGTCGCCCCGACAGACGTCGGTCTTCCCGAGCGTAAGCGCCGGCACGTCCCAGGCCTGCGCCGCGAAGAAGTCGCGCAACTCGCTCAGATCGGTGTGAGCTGGTACACGCAGCTCGAACAAGGCCGCATCGGTCAGGTCAGCACGAAGACGCTGCGCCGAGTGATTCGGGCGCTACGCCTTTCGCCGGTCGAAGCGGAACACGCGCTGGCCCTGGCGCGCGAGACCGATGCCCGGCCGGCGATCGCTCCCGCACCGAGCGATGAGCTTCGGGCCTTTGTCAGGGATTACGGCGAAGGCGCGGCCTTCCTGACTGATAGCCGCTCGCAGATCTTAGCGTGGAACGCGCACGCCGACGCGCTCTTTGCATTTTCAGATTACGCCGAAGCCGAACGGAACATGCTGGCGCTCATGGTCCGCAGCGAGCACATGCGCGGAGTATTCGGCGACTGGTACGACACGTTGCGGCGCATGATCGGCGTCTTTCGGGCGACGAACACTCCATCCGGCGGCCACGACACGGATGGCCTGATCGCGGCACTTCGTGCGGAGAATAGCGATTTCGACGGTTTGTGGAAAAACTACGACGTTCGAAGTTTGACTGGGCACCTGTGTGTGTTACGCGACGAACGTCGTGGCGATATTCCGATGCGATTCATGGCCTTCGCACCGGTCGATCATCCCGATCACATCATCGTTACGCTGCGCGAGGATGCCGCAGTGGCCGGGGATCGGGCCGCGGCAGCGCGTCCTCGGCGCAAAAGGAACTGAGTATGGCGAGCATTCGAACCCAGCCTCCCGTTTTCACGCTGATCAACACGTTCAGGGTTGCTCCCGAGCGTCAGGACGACGTCATCCGGTCGCTGCGCGAGGTGACGGAAAGCGTCACCCGCGCCCTGCCCGGCTTTGTCTCGGCATGCGTGCACAAGGGCTTCGACGGCGCGCATGTCGTCAACTACGTTCAATGGCGCTCGCGCGCCGATTTCGAGGCGATGCTGGCCGATCCGCGCATGCAACATCATCTGAGAGAAGTGCGGGAACTCGCACTCGAGGTCATGCCGATCGCGTGCTCCGTCGCCTATGTCGGGGAGACCGGCTCCGGCTGATCGCACGCCTCCTCCGCCGGCACTTTGAGTACCAGAGTGTGGGTCGGTAAGTTCGTCGGTGTCAACAAGATGACGGTGACGCTTCGCGGCCCGCTCGCCGGATAGATCAGCCGGCCGGTTTCCGTCGCCGGATTGTGGACATTGAGTTCTCCGAGCCAGGCCGTCGCGAACTCTTGGGACTCGCGCGATAGGGTGGCGATCATCGCGTCGGACTTCGACTCGCCGAAGAGTGCATGGGTGAAGCGATAGTGGGCGAGCATGCGCGATAGCGATTCGATCCAATTCGGCTCGACGAATCGATCGCGCAGCGCGCGATTACGAACCATGATCTCGAGCATGTTCGGGTTGGGATGCGGCGCAGAGCCGTAGCCGTAGAACTCGTCGGCGATAGCGTTCCACGCGAGCATGGTAAAGTGCGCATCGTGGAAGTGTGCGTGGACGCCGGGGAACGAGCGGATGAGCGCGAGCAGGTCCCGACTTGGTTCGGGCTCGGTGCGTTCGAACTCCGTCGACGACGGGACACGGAGGCGTTCCAGATACAACCGTTCGCGCGGATTCAATTTCAGGGCGTTCGCCACCGAGCGCAGCGTATGCTCCGTGACGTTATCGACGCGGCCTTGCTCGAGCATGGTGTACCAGCTCAATCCGATGCCGGCCGACGCCGCAACCTCGTCCCGCCGCAACCCGCGCGCGTGACGCCGCCCGATTGGGATGACCCCGATATCCTCAGGTCGCATGCGTTCGCGCCGTTGGCGAAGGAACGCGCCGAGTTCCGCACGCCGGCGGCGATCGTCGGTGCCTCGCAGCGGGGTACGGCGGTCGTCTCGGGCGATCGTCGGGACATGTCTATCGAGGTCTTCGGGTGCGATGCGCGTCTTGAGAATGAGCGTGTACGCGGGGCATTTGAAGCACGTAAACGCGGTCACGCTGACGGTGTATGGTGCGGACCCCGGCGGATGCAGGAGCGTGCGTTCCGACGGCGGCGAGATCACATCCCATTCGTCCCAAATCGCGGAGAATTCCGCAAACGAACGAAGCTCGGCGATCAGGCGCTCGAAATCGGGGCCGCCGAGCCGCCCGTTCCAGATGCGGAAGTGACCGATCATTCGTGAGAGAACGGTGCGCCAATCGGGCTCGATGAAGCGTTCCCGCATGGCGGCGTTTCCCAGCATGATGCGCAGCAAATTCGGCGTCGTCCCGTGCCGCGGGAAGTCGAAAAAGTTGGCCGCTTCCGTGTTGTAGGCGACGACGTCGAAGGTTGGGGAGGTCATGAACGCCATCCCCGCCGTCGTCGTCCGAACAAAGGCGGTCAGTTCCGGCGGCGGCGGCGTGTCGTCGAAGTCGATCTCGCGGAACGCATTGGCCGCTAACGCGAAGAGATGGTCGCGTTCGGGGACGCCGAGGCGCAGGGCGCGGGCGATCGCCGAGAGTACTCGCGGCGAAACGTTCTCGACGTGACCTTGCTCGAGCATGGTGTACCAGCTGACGCCGATTTGCGCCATCGCCGCGACCTCGTCGCGGCGTAGGCCGCGCACGCGGCGGCGCCCGGACGAGACGACCTCCACGGTGAGCGGGTCGACGCGGTTACGCCGCGAGCGCAGGAAGCGGCCGAGATCGACGCGGCGTGCGCGAACCGGATCGAGATCGGCGTGTGCGCTCGCGAGCGTGTAGCGGCTGGTACGCGGCGCCTGCACGGGCGCCTCGGCATCGGCATTCAAGATCAACGGCGCTTTGGCCGGCGGTCACATCGTGTCATCAATACCCGGCCGATACGGAAACTGCGCTGCGCCCCGCATCGGCGACGCCGCGAACGAAGGTTACGTCGAGCATTGCATGATCGTCGAAGTCAAGCGGCACTGCACTTTGTTTCCAGAAAGCTTCCCGTCGCCGCATCGGCGACTCCGCAAACATGAGCGCGCTATGAGCAACCGACTGTTCTCGCGTCCAGATGCCGCTCCTATCAGGGCGGCCGCGCGCTGCCCGGTCGCGCCGCCCTCGAGGGTGGCCGCCGCCGTGACCCACCACAGACTGGTCACGGCGGGAGACGTCGAAGGACGATCGGGCGCTCACATCCGCGATTGTACGAAGTTCGCGACACCGTTGCCAGGCTCGCGGAAAACATAGGATTAGCAGTGATACCTTGGCTGAGCGAACGGAAATGCGGCGAAACCATTCCGTGGGGCAGCATACCAGAATCAGGACGGCCTCTGTCCCGCGGACGGGATCGTCGCGCTCGACTGGCGCTGCGGTGCCGAACCGCGGCAAGGTGGCGCAGCTCGTCTTCAAGAGCGCTCATGGGCTCGACCGCGACGCCGAGCGGTTAGCCTCTTCCGGCGGCTCCCGGCACCGGCGACCGCGCGAGGTTACCCGCGCAGGAGCTTTGCCGGAGGGCAAGGGAAGGAGCGCCTTATGACGTTGCTCTTTAGCGTTCGCCGCCCTTTCGTATTTCTTTTGGCGGCGAGCCTTGGCGGCTGTAGCGGCGCAGAGAGCGTTCTAACGCCGGGCGGCCAGGCGCAACGAGATCCAGCCCGCGGTAAGATCGCGGCGCACCTGGTCTTCAAAGTTCCGCACAAAAGGACCGCGGCGCGGAGGTCCCGCTATATTTCGCCCGCCACCCAGAGCGTCACGGTCGATATCGCGGGCACGGGCTCGACCGCAACGCCGAGTGGCTTTCCGAAGACCGTTTCGCTCACGCCGGCCTCGAGCGGCTGTACCGCGACGCTGGCCTCCACCAACTGCACGCTGACGCTCGAGCTTGACCCGGGAACCTATGAGGCGACCATCGTCGCCTACGACGGCACGAGCGGCACCGGCAACGCCCTGTCGGCCGCGCAGAGCGTTCCGTTCGCCCTCAGAGGTGGCGCCGCCAGCACGATCGCGATTACCCTCGGCGGCATTCCCGCCGGCCTCGCCGTCGCGCCGGCAGTCACGGGTTATCTGCGCCGCGGAACGGGCGGCCTCACCCTCTACGGCCCAGCGCCACAAAAGCTTGTCGTCGAAGCGCTCGACGCCGACGGCAACATCATCGCGGGCCCCGGCGCCCCAACGCTCTCGGTCGCACCGACAACCGCCACCACCGCGCTTGCCGTGGCGAGCCCCGCGCCCTCGGCCGCAGCCAACGTCTTCACGCTCACCGCGTCCACCACTGGGAGTCCGGCGGTGGTGAGGCCCGGGAGCTATCCGCTGACTGTGACGGCCACCGCGGTCGATCAGGGCGCTAATCCCGCATCGCTCCCCCTCCGTAGCTCGATCACCGTCCCGCTCCGCCTGGCCCACAGCGTGCTATACGTGTCGAATTACGGGACGGTAGTCCATGAGTTCTACGATGGCAATACCGGCACGGCAAATGCGACGATAACGAATGGCATTGATTATCCGGAGTGTATGGCGGTCGGCGCGAACGGCACCCTCTACGTCGCGAACCTCGTCGCGAGCGACATCACCGAGTATCCCGCCGGGAGCACATCGCCGAGCGCCACCTTTAGCAGCGGGATTGCCACCCCTACTGGCGTAGCGGTCGACGCGAACGGCACCCTCTACGTAGCGAACAACGGCACCGTCGACGGCACCGTCGCGGAGTACCCCGCGGGGGGCACGTCGCCGAGCGCGACCATTAGCAGCGGGATCCTTTACCCTTTTGGCATGGCGGTCGACGCGAACGGCACCCTGTACGTTGCAAACCTCGGCGACCACAACGGTACCGTCACGGAATATCTCGCGGGGACTACGTCGCCGAGCGCCACCATCAGTAGTGGGCTTGTCGCACCTCGCAGCGTGGCGGTCGACGCGACCGGCACCCTCTACGTCGGAAATTCCAGCAACGTCGCGGAGTATCCCGCGGGGGCCACGTCGCCGAGTGTGACCATCAGCAGCGGGATCCAAAATGCTGTCGGCGTGGCCGTCGACGCGAACGGCACCATCTACGTCGCGAACGAAGCCGACGGAACGGTCACGGAGTATCCCGCGGGGAGCACGCAAGTATCCGTCACTATTCCGTCTTCCTCCGTCGGGGAATACCCGCAGTTCGTTGCTGTCGTGCCAGCGGCGCTCACGCCTTAGACGGCGCACCGGCCGCGCGCCGAAACGCAGCGACGCCGGACGAGGCACCTTCGATCGTACGATGGGGGGCCGCTCGCGCGAAGACTGCGCGAGGTGTCCGCGCGCACAGGGGCTTTGCGGGAGGGTAAGGGAACGAGCGCCTTATGACGCGCTACTTCGGTATTCGTTGCCTTTTCGTATCGCTGTCGGCCGCAAGCCTCGTGGGCTGCAGCGGCGTGTCGAGCGTCCTGACGCCGCAGAACGTCGCACAGCGAGCGCCAAACCGCGGGAAGATCGCGGCGCGCCTGGTCTTCAAAGTCCCGCACAAAAAGGCCGCCGCGCGAAGGTCCCGCTATATTTCGCCCGCCACCCAGAGCGTCACGGTCGATATCGCGGGCACGGGCTCGACCGCAACGCCGAGTGGCTTCCCGAAGACCGTTTCGCTCACGCCGGCCTCGAGCGGCTGCACCTCGACGCTCGCCTCCACCAGCTGCACGCTGACGCTCGAGCTTGACCCGGGAACCTATGAGGCAACCATCGTCGCCTACGACGGCACCAGCGGCACCGGCAACGCCCTGTCGGCCGCGCAGAGCGTTCCGTTCGCCCTCAGAGGTGGCGCCGCCAGCACGATCGCGATTACCCTCGGCGGCATTCCCGCCGGCCTCGCCGTCGCGCCGGCAGTCACGGGTTATCTGCGCGGCGGAACGGGCGGCCTCACCCTCTACGGCCCAGCGCCACAAAAGCTTGTCGTCGAAGCGCTCGACGCCGACGGCAACATCATCGCGGGCCCCGGCGCCCCAACGCTCTCGGTCGCGCCGACAACCGCCACCACCGCGCTTGCCGTGGCGAGCCCCGCGCCCTCGGCCGCGGCCAACGTCTTCACGCTCACCGCGTCCACCACCGGGAGCCCGGCGGTGGTGAGGCCCGGGAGCTATCCGCTGACTGTGACGGCCACCGCGGTCGATCAGGGCGCTAATCCCTCATCGCTCCCTCTCAGTACCTCCATCGCCGTCCCGCTCCGCCTGGCCCACAGCGTGCTATACGTGTCGAATTACACGACGGTGGTCCAGGAGTTCTACGATGGCAATACCGGCACGGCAAATGCGACGATAACGAATGGTATTGACGATCCGGAGGGTGTGGCGCTCGACGCGAATGGCACCCTCTACGTCGCGAACTTCATGCAGAACAGCACCGGCGCCATCACCGAGTATCCCGCCGGGAGCTCATCGCCGAGCGCCACCATCAGCAGCGGGATTTCCGAACCTATTGGCGTGGCGGTCGACGCGAACGGCACCCTCTACGTCACAAACATCGGCAGCCTCAACCCCACCGTCACGGAGTATCCCGCGGGGGCCACGTCGCCGAGCGCAACCATTAGCAGCGGGCTCAACTTCCCTTATGGCGTGGCGGTCGACGGAACCGGCACCCTCTACCTCGCGGACAACGGCAGCATCGATGTCAATGAGTATCCCGCGGGGGCTACCTCGCCGAGCGCCACCATCAGCAGCGGGCTTAGCAACCCTTACGGCGTGGCGGTCGACGCGACCGGCACCCTCTACGTCGGAAACGGCAGCAACGTCGCGGAGTATCCCGCGGGGAGCACGTCGCCGGGCGTGACCATCAGCAGCGGTATCGACAATGCTATCGGCGTGGCGGTCGACGCGAACGGCACCCTCTACGTCGCGAACTCTAACGGCCGAACGGTCACGGAGTATCCCGCGGGGAGCACGCTAGCAACGGTCACCATCCCGTCATCCTCGCTCAGCGGAGCTCCGAATTTCGTCGCTGTAGTTCCGGGGCCGCTCACGCCTTAGACGGCACACCGGCCGCGCGCCGAAATGCAGCGACGCCGAACGAGGCACCGTACATTGGAAGCCTCGCGGACCTGGCTTAGGAACGCGCCACAAATAAGCCGGCCCCGTGCTCTCGATCCTCTCGACTTTCTCTGGAGTCGCTCAACGGTCGGCAGCTACATCGGGATGGGCCGGATTCTTCTGAGGCTGCGGGGCCGTCCCGCGCGGGGGCAGCGACGACGGAAAGGGCAGCGTCGACACCGGCGCGCTCCGGAGCGCCGCGGGACCTGAAGGTGGCCGGCGGTTCGCGCGGTGGGCGACAAGCCGCATCGTTCGCATCACCAATGCCGCAAGGCGCAATCGCATCGGCCAGATCGTCATCGACGGAACGATCATAATCAAGGGATAGGACGGTAATCTCGTGTTCACCGAATATTGCGTGAACAAGTTCGGACAAATCGACCGATCCGTCGAGATACGGAGCGCCGATTCACGCTGCCCGGCATAGCGAGACGAAAAATTCAATTTATCGACTTGAAAGGTCAGAGTGGATGAAGGATGTGGCGCTGATTAGCCGGTTTGCGCGCGGCGGGACTTTTTCCAATTGTGCGTGCCTTGCTGCAGCGTCTTCGTTCCCACAGGCCGGCGCGCGGATGCTCGGCGCGGCCTTCAACGACCTGCTCGCGCGGCCGTTCAGGTCCATCCTCTCCGCTATGCGCGTACGCTCGATCGTAGCCGAGGCTATGGGTTGCCGATGGAAGTCGTCAGTCGGCGCCTCGTCACAGCGGCATCGGGGTTACAGGAGAGCGGTATCTGATTGTCCACACGAGCCGCGATGCTGCGACGGCGGAGGCGTTTGCGCGGCCCCTTCGCTGAGGGCGACTCGGCTCCATCGTCCATTCACCCGTTAATGCACCGCGAGTTCTGATGGTATGGCGCGTTTCAATTTAGCCCCAACGGGATTCGAACCCGTGTTACCGCCGTGAGAGGGCGGCGTCCTAGGCCTCTAGACGATAGGGCCAAGTGGCTCCCGGGCATGGACTCGAACCACGATAAGCAGAGTCAGAGTCTGCTGTCCTACCATTAGACGACCCGGGATCGCTTGGTTTTTGCCGTGCGGCGGTGGTCGAATTGGATTGTGAGGGGATGTCCCCTCCCAGTCCGGCGGCCGGCCGTCGCAACCGACTTCCAAGTATACCAGCTTGAGGCAAGAGCACCCGTCACCGTTTCGGCTCCGCTGCCCGCATGGGATCGTGGCCCGAGGGCGAACGTACGTTCGCTAGCCCGATAGATGACGGCCGCCGGCAGCAAGAGCCGGGCCGGGCGGCGAAAGCCCGGGCACGTTCTCGTAATCGGTCCACCCTGGAAAGACGTTTTTGCAAGCTGTCATCTTGGTCGGGGGCGAAGGCACCCGGCTGCGGCCTCTCACCTACGATACTCCCAAGCCCATGGTCCCGCTCTTCGGGGTGCCCTTCCTCGAGCGGACGCTCGTCCGGCTCCGCGAAGCCGGCGTCTCGAACGTGATCCTGGCCTCCGGCTACCTGCCGCGAGCGATCGAAGACCACTTCGGCGACGGCGCGCGCCTGGGGCTCAAGCTCACGTACGTCGTCGAAACGGAACCGCTCGGCACGGCCGGCGCGCTCCGCAACGTCGCCGACCACCTGCACGGCACGTTCTTCGTCCTCAATGGGGACGTCCTCACGAGCCTCGATCTCCGCGCCATGATCGACTTCCACAAGGTCGCGGGCGGCATCGGAGTCCTGCACGCGATCTCGGTCGAGGATCCGTCGGCCTTCGGCTGCATCGTTCGCGACGACGACAACCGCATCACGTCGTTCGTCGAGAAGCCGCCGCGGGAAGAGGCGCCCACCAACGAGATCAACGCCGGCACCTACCTCTTGGAACGGCGCGTCCTCGACGCGATACCCGCCGGCCGGGCCGTGTCGATCGAACGCGAGACCTTCCCGAAGCTCCTCGCCGCCGGCGAGCGACTCTACAGCTACGTGACGGACGACTATTGGCTCGACGTCGGTCGGCCGCAGCAATACTTGCAAGCACACGGTGACGTTCTGGACGGCAAGCTCGTCCTCGCACTTTCCGGCGATCTGCTGCCAGAGCGCGGTACGTACTGGTACGAAGGCGCCGCCAACCTCCCGTCCAACGTGAAGCCGCCGGTCTATCTCGGCCACGACGTCTCGATCGACGTACGTGCGACGATCGGACCGTACGCCGTTATCGGCGATCGGTGCCGCGTCGCCAAAGATGCGACCGTCAGCGATTCGATCGTTTGGGACGACGTCGAGATCGGCGAAGGCGCGCAGGTCGCCGATGCGATCCTCGCGAGCAAAGTGCGCATCGGACCGGGCGCGGTGGTCACGTCCGGCGCCGTCATCGGACACGACGTGCACGTTCCGCCCGACACGGTTCTCGAGCCCGAAGCACGCATTCGTGCTGAAGTAAATGCAACCACGGAGCGCGTGTCGAAGGTCTAAGGTCCCGCAATGCAGGTTTACTGAGACTGCCTCTCGGGTACGAGAACGTCCACTAGATCTGAGGTTTTTTCCCGTGTTGCAGCTACGAACGCAAACCGCCGCCACTCGGCCGTCGCCACCCGTTCCGATCTTCATGGGATCCTTTCCGCCGCGTGAATGCGGCATCGCTACGTTCACGCGCGACGTGGTGGAAAGTTTTGACATCGCCTTCGGCACGCATAGCGACGTTGTTGCGGTCGACGAACCGGGCGGCGAAACGCGGCGTTATCCGGCGCGGGTCGCCGGACGTTTTCAACAAGACGATCGCTCGTCATACCGTCGCATCGCGCGTGAGATCAACGAGCATCCCGCCGCGTTGCTCGACGTGCAGCACGAGTACGGCCTCTTCGGCGGGCAGGACGGCGCGTGGTTCCTCGACATCCTGGAGGAAGTCTCCAAGCCGGTCGTCGTTTCGCTGCACACCGTGCTGCCGAATCCGACCGATTCGCATCGCGCCGTCGCGCGCCGGATCTGCGAGCGCTCGGATGCGGTCGTCGTGCTTTCCGAAACCGGTAAGAAGATTCTCGTCGATGGCTACGGCGTCGACCCGGCCAAGTTGCACGTGATCCACCACGGCGTTCCCGACGTACCGTTCCGTTCAACGGCCGCCGCGAAAGAGAAGTTCGGCGTGGCGGACCGTTCGATCGTCTCCACCTTCGGCTTGATCGGGCGAGGGAAAGGACTCGAGTACGGCATCGACGCGATGCGCACCGTGGTCGAAACCCACCCGGAAGCGCTGTACCTCATCCTGGGCCAAACGCACCCCGGCGTCCGCCGCCACGAAGGCGAGTCGTACCGCCACGAGTTGACGGCGCGTGTCGTGGAACTCGGCCTCGAAGACAACGTGAAGCTCGTCGACAAGTACCTCGAATTCGACGAGCTGATCGACTACTTGAGCGCGACGGACATCTACCTGACGCCGTACCTCAACCCGGTGCAGATCGTCAGCGGCACCCTCGCCTACGCAATGGGCCTGGGCAAGGCGATCGTCTCGACGCCTTACCTCTACGCCGAGGAACTCCTGGACAACCGGCGCGGCTTCTTGGCGCCCTTCCGCGACGCGAAGGCCATCGCCGGGGCCATCGACGCCCTGCTCGACGACCCCTGGATGCGCCGGGCCACCGAACGCCGCGCCTACCGCTTCGGCCGCCAGATGACCTGGCCGCACGTTGCCAGCGCCTACGGGCGGGTCTTCCGGGAAGTCGCCCCGCAGCGGCACCTCGACGGCACCGGGCTGCGGCTCGGGATGCCGGCCTGACCGGTATGTGGCGCGCGCCCTCCCTCGAGCACCTCAGCGCCCTCTCCGACGACACGGGCATCGCGCAGCACGCCTGCGGCGACGTGCCCAATCGCCTGGAAGGCTACTGTACCGACGACGTCGCCCGCGCGTTCATGGTCGCCGTGGCGGCGGCCGCGCACGAACGCTGCCGCGAGGAAGCCTCCCGCCTGGCCCGGATCTACCTCGCGTTCCTGCTGCACGCCCAGCGCGACGACGGCCGCTTCGCGAACTTCATGAGCTACGAGCGCGCCTGGCTCGATGAGGCCGGAACCGAGGACAGCAACGGCCGCGCTATCTGGGCCCTGGGCTTCGGCCTCCGCCACGCGCCCCGCGAGACGTGGCGCCAGCTCTGCCGCGAACGCCTGGAACGGGCCCTGCCGAACGTCGGCGCCCTGCAGCACATCCGTTCCCGCGCCTATGCGGCCCTCGGGCTCACCCGCGCCTACGTCGCGATGGGCCGGGCCCACGCCGGCCTCGAGGCCGCGCTGCGCGACATCGGCGACGACCTCGTCGCCCGCCACGCGCTGGCCTCGGCACCAGATTGGCGCTGGTTCGAAAACGCGATGACCTACGATAACGCCCGCCTCCCCGAGGCGCTGTTGCGCATCGGTACGGTGCTGGAGGATCGCGCCTTCGTTGAGCTCGGCCTCGAGACGTTGGATTTCTACGAGTCCGTCGTGGTCGAGAACGGCGTCTTCGTGCCGATCGGCAACAACGGCTGGTACGTCCGCGGCGGAAAGCGCGCCCGCTACGCGCAGCAACCGCTGGAGGCCGCGGCCTTGGTGGACGCAGCCCTCGCGGCCGAGGTCGTGACGGGCGACCCGCGTTTCCGGCGTCTGGCGGAATGCGGCCTCGAGTGGTACTACGGCCGCAATTCCCGCGACGCGGTGATGACCGCGGCGGGCGGTTGCTACGACGGGCTGGAGGAACTGGGCGTCAACCGCAACATGGGCGCGGAGTCCACCCTCGCCTATCTCGCGAGCGCGTTCGCCCTCGCGCAACCCGGCGCGGACGTCCTGCGCATCGCGCGCTAGCGCACGCGCTCGGGACGCCTAAATCGGGACGTCGCCGCGCTCCGAGGCGAGAAGGGCCCGGGTGGCGAATAACAAAGGGTGATGATTGTCCAATCCGACGCTCTTAGTGACGTCCAGCGCGATGCTGTCACCCATACCGACGGACCCGTTCTCATCTTCGCCGGCGCCGGCAGCGGCAAAACGAGAGTCCTCACCCACCGCATCGCTTACCTACTGAACGAAAAGAACGTCTTCCCCGACCGGATCCTCGCCGTGACCTTCACCAACAAGGCGGCGGGTGAGATGCGGTCCCGGCTCGAGAAGATGGTCGGCGCGGCCGCCCGGGACCTCTGGGTCGGCACCTTCCACTCCACCTGCGTGCGCATGCTGCGCCGCGACGGCAAGCGAATCGGCATCGCGTCAAACTTCGCGATCATGGACGACACCGATCAGCGTTCGATCATCCGGGACGTCCTGCACGATCTCGATTTCGACGAACGGCAGATCTCCCCGGGCGCCGCGCTCGACGAGATAAGCAAAGCCAAGAACGCGCTGATGGACGCCGACGCCTACGAAACGAAGAACACGTCGTTCTTCGGCGAGCGCATCGCGCAGGTGTTCCGTGAATACGACCGCCGTTTGCGCGAATCGAACGGCCTCGATTTCGACGATCTGATCTCCAAGGCGATCGAACTGCTCGAGAACGACGTCGACGTTCGCACGCGCTACCAGAACAAGTTCCGCTACATCCTCGTCGACGAATACCAGGACGTCAATTACGCGCAGTACCGCCTATGCGCCATCCTGGCGGACGAGCACAAGAACCTCACGGTCGTCGGCGACGACGATCAGTCGATCTACTCGTGGCGCGGCAGCGATTACAAGAACATCCTGCGCTTCGAGGAAGATTTCCCGGGCGCGAAGGTCTTCAAGCTCGAAGAGAACTTCCGCTCGACGCAGACGATCCTCACCGTCGCCAACGAAGTCGTCACGCAGAACGCGTCGCGCGCGGAGAAGACGCTCTTCACCAATCGCGCGGCGGGCGAGACGGTCACGGTCTACGGCGCCGAGACGGAGCGGGCCGAAGCGCGTTACGTCCTGGAGAAGATCAAGGAACTCGTGCGCGAGGGCGCGGCGTACCGCGATTTCCTCGTGCTCTACCGCACCAACGCCCAGTCGCGCGTCTTCGAAGAAGGCTTCGTGGGCGAGGGCATCCCGTTCCGCGTCGTCGGCGGCACGGGCTTCTACGCGCGCACCGAGATCAAGGACATGATGGCGTACCTGCGCTACATCGTGAATCCCTCGGATGCGGTCGCGTTCCGGCGCATCGTCAACGTGCCGCGCCGTTCGATCGGCCAGCAGACCCTCGCGAGCCTCGTCGATGCGGCCAACGCCGCGGGCGTTTCCGTCGGGCAGACCGTCTTCGACAAGGAGATGCTGCGCCGCGCGGTTCCCAAGAAACAGAAGGAGCTGGAACGCTTCGCCGACCTGATCGTCTCGCTGCGCGAGCGGCAGGCCGATCTCTCGATCAGCGACCTGCTGGTCGCGGTGATGGAAGAATCCGGCTACATCCGCGAGCTGCAGAGCGAGGACACCTCCGACGCCCGTTCGCGTCTGGAGAATCTGCAAGAGCTGGTCACGGTGGCCAAGGAATTCGAGACGGGCGAGAACCCCGGTTCGCTCGACGATTTCCTCGCGAACGTCGCGCTGATCAGCGATCTCGACACGCTCGATCCGAGCTCGTCGTTCGTCACGCTGATGACCCTGCACGCGGCCAAGGGCCTCGAGTTCCCCAACGTGTTCCTGACCGGGCTCGAAGAGGGCGTCTTTCCGCACAACCGCGCGCTGACCGACCTCACCGAGCTCGAAGAAGAGCGCCGCTTGGCCTACGTCGGCATCACGCGCGCGATGGATCGGCTCTACATCTCATACGCGATGCGCCGCACGCTCTTCGGGAACACGTTCGCGCATCCGAAGTCGCGCTTCTTGGACGAGATGCCGAGCGTCGAAGTGATCGGCAACGTCGTGCCGATGCCGCGCCCCGCGGGCGGTCGCTGGCGCGAGGTGGCCATTCACGAAACGGCCGGCGCCGGCGTCGGTCTGGATCTGCAAGTCGGCGACCGTGTCCGCCATCCCAAGTGGGGCGAAGGCCAGGTCGCCGAAGTCGCGGGAGCGGGCGGCGACGGCCTGCTGAAGATCATGTTCCCCAACGTCGGGGAAAAGACGGTCATGCTGAAGTACGCGCCGCTGGAAAAGGTGTAGCGGGCGGAGTATTGCATGGCGATTCGGGTCGGCGTGGCCGGCGCTCTGGGGCGCATGGGGCGCTCGGTGTGCGTCTCGGTCATGGGGGCACCGGATATGGAACTCGTCGGCGGCTTCGACCGCACGCGCGTCGGTGAAGACCTGCGCGCGGCGGTCGGCCTCTTCGCCGACGCGGGCCGCATCTACGACGATCTAGCCGAATTCTACGAGGAGGCCGCGCCCGAGGTCGTCGTCGATTTCACGGTGTACCCGATTACGGTCGAGGTGGCGCGCGAGGCGGTGGCGCGCGGCGTGTCGCCCGTCGTCGGCGCCACGGGGTGGACGGAAGACGACGAGAAGAGCTTCGCCTCGGTTTGCGCGGAACACGGTATCGGCGCGGCGCTCGTACCGAATTTCGCACTCGGCGCGGTGATGATGATGCGCTTCGCCGAAGAGGCCGCGCGCTATTTTCCGACGTGTGAGATCGTCGAGCTGCACCACGACCGCAAACTCGATAAGCCGAGCGGGACGGCGAAGTTGACGGCGCGGCGCATCGCCGCGGTCGCCGGCCGCGAGGTTCCGGTGCACAGCGTTCGCTTGCGCGGCCTGGTCGCGCATCAAGAAGTGATCTTCGGTAACGACGGCGAGACGTTGACCATCCGGCACGACTCGCTCTCGCGCGATTCGTTCATGGCGGGCGTGCTGCTCGCCATTCGCGGCGTCCGTGCGAAGCGCGAACTCGTCGTCGGCCTCGAACGCTTCATGGAGACGGCCCTCACGTGAAACTCGCGATCGTCGGCGCCACGGGCGTCGTCGGCGAAACGATCTTGCGCGTCCTCGACGAGCGGTGCATCGCGGTCGAAGAACTCGGCGCGTTCGCCTCCCGCGACCGCGAGCATCCGCTACGCTGGCGCGAGCGCGATTGGCCGATCCGCGCGGCCACGCCCGAAGCGCTCGCCGCCGGCGCGTTCGATGCGGTATTTTTCGCTTCGAGCGACGATGCGAGCGCCGAACTCGCCGAAACGGCGGCGCGCTCCGGCGCCGTCGTGATCGACAACAGCGCGACGTTTCGCATGGCCGCGGGCGTGCCGCTGATCATCCCCGAGGTCAATCCCGGCGAGGTGCGCCCGGACGACCGTATCTTTCCGGTTGCCAATTGCACCGCGATCGTGCTCTGCGTCGGCGTCGCGCCGATCGCGCGCGCGGCCGGGTTGCGTTCGATTCGCGTCGCCACCTATCAGGCCGTCAGCGGTGCGGGCCGGGCCGGCCTCGACGCGTTGGCGGAAGAGGAGCGCGCCGAGCTCACGCTCGAGCAGGGGATCTGCGCCTCGCCCTTCGCGGCGCCGATCTTCCGCAACGTGATTCCGCTGGTCGGCTCGTCGCTCGACGAACGCGGCGATAGCGGCGAAGAGAAGAAGGTCGCCGAGGAGACGCGCAAGATGCTGGGCCTGCCCGGGCTGCACGTGGCCGCCACGACCGTCCGGGTGCCCGTGCGGTACGCGCACAGCGAAGCGGTTTTCATCGAGACCGAGCGCGACACGTCGGTTGGGGAACTGTCCGCGGCGCTCGCGCAGGCGCCGGGCGTCGTCTTTCACTCGCAGGGCATCGTGACCCCGCGCGACGTCGAGGGCACCGATCTCGTGCACGTCGCGCGCCTGCGCGCCGAAGGCGATTCGAAGCGCTATTTCCAGCTCTGGATCGTGGGCGACCAGGTCCGCAAAGGCGCCGCTACCAACGGCGTGCAGATTCTGGAGCTCTTGATCGAGCGCGGCTACGTGGGCCGCGAACGCGTCGCGGGAGGGTCGGGTCATTAATCGGTCCATCAAGTCCGTCGTTCAGAAGTTCGGCGGCAGTTCGCTCGCGACGCCGGAATTGCGCGAGATCGCGGCCTCGCGCGTGCTCGAAGCGCGCGCGCGCGGCGCGTCGCCGGTCGTCGTGTGCTCGGCGCTCGGCCGCGCGCCCGACCCATACGCGACGGACTCGCTGCTCGCGCTGCTCGGACCCTCGCGCGGCGGAGCGAATCGCGACCTGCTGGTCTCGTGCGGCGAGGCGATCGCCTGCGCGATCTTCGCGGAATTGCTCACCTCGTGGGGCGCCGACGCGCAGGCGATGACGGGCGGCCAAGCGGGCATCATCACCGACGGTACCTTCGGCGACGCGAAGATCTTGCGCGTCGAGCCGCGCAACGTCTTCGCGGCGCTCGAACGCGGCATCATCCCGGTCGTCACGGGCTTCCAAGGCGTCACGGAATCCGGCGCGCTCACGACCTTGGGTCGCGGCGGCAGCGATCTCTCCGCGATCGCGCTCGGCGATGCGCTCGGCTCCGAAGCCGTCGAGATCTTCACCGACGTGAGCGGCGTGATGACGGGCGACCCGCGGCGCATCGCGGGCGCGCATACGATCGACCGGGTCAGCTACGCCGAGATGGTCGAACTCGCCGCCGACGGCGCGAAGGTCATGCACGCCAAAGCGGCGGAACTCGCGCGCGTCACGCAGACGCCGTACCTGGTGAAGGGCCTGCGCAGCAACTTCGGCACGACGATCGACGAAGGCCACAAACCCGAGAGCCTCAAGCCCGTCACCGGCGTCACCTCGCTGCGCGACGTGATCTTCGTGCGCGTGATCCAAGGTGAGATCGACGATCTCGACGCGCGCCGGGAACTCGAACTCGAGATCTTCCGCCGCTTGGCCGAACGCGACGTATCCGTCGACATGATCAACGTCAACAACGCCGGGATCTTTTTCATCATCGACCACGACCGCCTCGAGACGATGCGCGCGGAGCTGGCCGGCCTCAACATGGCGCTGCGCGTGCGGGCGCACTGCGCGAAGATCTCGATCGTCGGCGCGGGCATGCGCGGTACGCCGGGCGTCATGTATCGCGTCGTGCAGGCGCTCTCGGAGTCGGAAATCGAGATCATCCACTCCACGGACTCGAACATCACGATCTCGGTGCTGGTGCCGGAGGAGGACGTCGTGCGCGCGGAACAGGCCATCCACGATTACTTCCGCTTGGGGCGCGGTCAGGAATTCACGCCGCCCGAGATGGTGGCGGGGGCGCAGCGATGAGCGGTCCCGCGCGCGCGCCGAAGCTCGGCCCGTTGATGACCGCGATGCTGACGCCGTTCGATGCGAAGGGCGGCGTCGATCTCGACGAAGCGGCCCGGCTCGCGCGGTTCCTGATCGCGCAGGGCAACCACGGTCTCATCGTCTCCGGGACGACCGGTGAATCGCCGGCGCTCGAAGACGACGAGAAGCTGGCGCTTTTCGCCGCGACCAAAAGCGCGGTCGGTGACGGCGCGGCGATCGTGGCGGGCACCGGCGGCAACAACACGCACCACTCGGTCGAGTTGACCAAGCGCGCCCAAGCGGCGGGCGCCGACGGCATTCTGGCCGTCGTGCCGTACTACAACAAACCCACCCAAGACGGGATGCTCGCGCACTTCGGCGCGATCGCCGAGGCGACGGCGCTGCCCGTGATCGTGTACAACATCCCCAGCCGCACCGGCGCCAACATGCTGCCCGCGACCCTGCTGGAACTCGCCCGCCGGCACGGCAACATCGCAGGCGTCAAAGAGTCCAGCGGCGACTTCGCGCAATTCTCGGCGATCCTGCGGGAACGGCCGCCGGGCTTCGGCTTCTGGTGCGGAGACGATCACCTGTTCCTGCCGTCGCTCGCGGTGGGCGGGGACGGCCTGATCAGCGTCGCCGGTCACCTGTGCGCGCGCGACCTGCGCGAGTTGCTCGACGCGTTCCGCCACGGCGACGTCGTCCGCGCCGCGGAACTGCACCTCGCGCTCTCCCCGCTCTTCGCGAAGCTCTTCGCGACGACGAGTCCCATTCCGGTGAAGTGGGCGATGAACGAGATCGGCTTCGCGCTCGGAGCCTGCCGGTCGCCGCTGGGCGCGATGCCCGGCGACCTCGCCGACGCGCTGCGCCCGTTGCTGGCCGAGTACCGGGCGCGCGCCGGCGCGATGCTCGCCGGCGCGTAAGCGATGGAGCACGTCCGGATCCTCGGCTGCCGCGTCGATGCGATCGGAAGCGACGATGCCGTGCGCCGCATCGTGCAACTCGCGCGAGGCGAAGCGCCGTCGCTCGTCGTCACACTTGGAACGGAGATGGTCGTGCGCGCGCGCACGGACGCGCGTTTCCGCGACGTCGTGAACGCGAGCGCGCTCTCCCTCTGCGATACGGTCGGGATCTTGTTCGCGGCCCGGTTGCACGGCGCCGCGATGCACGGGCGGGTCGCCGGAATCGAGCTGCTCGACCCCCTCTGCGCGGCGCTGGCGGCCGAAGGTCTACCGGTGTATTTTCTGGGCGCCAAGGGCGATACGGCCGAGCGGGCCGCGCGGGCGCTGGCCGCGCGGCACCCGGGATTGGCCGTCGCCGGCGCGCGCGACGGCTACTTTGGGCCCGCGGACGATTCCGCGGTTGCCGCGGAGATCGGGCGTTCGGGCGCTCGCGTGCTCTTCGCCGGGCTCGGGTCGCCGCGCCAGGAAACCTGGATCGCCGACCATCTCCGGGAGACGGGCTGCTCGGTGGGGATCGGCGTCGGAGGTTCGTTCGATGTGTTGGCGGGAAATGTGCAGAGAGCACCTGCGCTTTGGCGTCGTCTGAATCTCGAATGGCTCTACCGGCTCGTGCGCGAGCCCGAACGCTGGAGACGTCAACTCGCATTGCCGAAATTCGTATGGCTTGCATTGCGCGAGCGCGTCGGCGCGCAATCGACCCGGAGGTTTTCTTGAAGGCGATGATCCTTGCCGGCGGGCTGAGTACGCGACTCTACCCGTTGACCAAAGAAGTGCCCAAACCGCTCGTTCCGATCGCGGGCGAGCCCAACGCCGGGCACTTGATGCGCTACCTGCGCTCCTTCGGGATCGAAGAGGTCGCGATCAACGTTCACTACCTCGCCGACAAGATCGTGGAAGCCTTTGGCGACGGCTCGGCCTTCGGCGTGAAGCTTCACTACTTGCACGAAGAGAAGCTGATGGGCAGCGCGGGGGCGATCAAGCAGGTCGAGGACTTTCTGTCCGACGACACCTTCGTGATCATCGGCTGCGACGAGCTCACGGACATGCGGCTCGACGCGCTGCTCGCCTTTCACAAGAAACGCCAAGCGCTGGCGACGATCGCGCTGGTGCACGCGGACGACGTCTCGCAGTACGGCGTGGTGATCGTTGATGCCGAAGGGCGCGTCAAAGATTTTCAAGAAAAGCCGACCAAGGGAACGGAGCGCTCGAACCTGGTCAATACCGGCGTCTACATCTTCGAACCCGCGATCCTCGAGCGCATTCCCGCGGGCGAGTTCTGGGATTTCGGTAAGAACGTCTTCCCGGAATTGCAGCGCGATAACGAGCGCTTCTACGCGCTACAGATGAACGGCGCGTATTGGCGCGACATCGGTACGCCGTCCGAATACCGGCAAGCGACGCGCGACGTGCTCGAGGGCCGCGTGCGGCTGCTCGGCAACACGCGCGTGCGCGGTTTCCCGCCAGACGCCTCGCTCGGCAACGACGTGCGCATCGAGGGCGACGTGCGCATCGGCGCGGGCGCGAGCCTCGGCGACGGCGCGCGCGTGATCGGCCCCGCCGTCATCGGCGACGGCGTCGCGGTCGGCGCCGGCGCGACGGTCGAGAACTCGATTGTGTGGGACGGCGCCAACATCGGCCGCGGCGCGCGCGTGTCCGACAGCATCGTCGGCCTCAATTTCAACATCCCCGCCGACGAAGCGCTCGTGGGCGCGATCGTCGCGAACGAACCGGGCGGCGAACGGCCTACTCGCGTGTAGCGCCGCGCGCCGCCGACAAGTCCAAGTCGGCTTGGACGCGGCGGAGCACGACGTTGTCGATCGCGCCGCGCTCGCGCAACTCGATGAGCGCTTTGCGTTGCGCTGCATTCACTTCCCGTTCCGCCTCGCGGTGCAGCAGCGCATGATCGACGGCATCGGGCTCCTCGCCCGCGAGTTGAAGTTCGCGCTTGTGTTCGAAACGCTCGCGTAGCGAACGCGCGTGTGCCGCATCGATGCGTCCGCCGGCCTCGAGTTCGTCGATGCGCCGCAGAGCCGCTTCGGCGGTGCTGATGAGGGCGAGGCGCAACTCTTCGCGTTCTTCGTTGCCGCCCTCGATGCGCAAGCGCCGAACGACCGCGGGAAGGGTCAGCCCCCCGCCCACGAGCGTCACGAGGATGACCGAGAACGTGATGAAGACGATCACGTCGCGGTCGGGAAACGGCGTTCCGTTGGGCAGCGACAGCGGGATCGCGAGCGCGGCCGCGAGCGAGACGGCGCCGCGCAGACCCGACCACGCGACGATCAGCGCGTGTTTCCAATCCGGTGCGGCGTGATCGGCCGGTGCGGCGATCGGCACGTATTCGCCGAGCAGCGCGAGCGCCAACCGCGCGACGATCACGACGGCGTTCACGGCGAGCGCGTAGCCGAGAACCAGCTGCCACGAGTGGCGCCCGAAGGCGGCGAAGGCGACGTCGTGCAGTTGCAGTCCGACGACCAAGAACAACATCGTGTTCGCGAGGAAGACGAGCGTGTCCCAAAAGCCGGCGGCGCGGGTTCGCGACGCGGGAAGCAAGACGCGCGGCGTGAAGCGGTTCGCGTACACGCCCGCCGTCACGACCGCGAGCACGCCCGAGAGACCGAATGCCTGCGCGGGAAAATACGCGACGAACGGCAGGGTGACCGAGACGACGACTTGCAGCTGCTGATCTTCGATCCGGCGCCACAGCTCGACGGCGAGGCGGCCCGCCAGCCAGCCGATCGCGACCGACCCGGCGGCGGTCACGACGAAATGCCACAGCGTGCCCGCCGGCGCGAACGTGCCGCTCGTGACGACGCCGATCGCCGCCGCGTAGATGACGAGCGCCGTCGCGTCGTTGAGCAGACTCTCGCCTTCGATGATCGCGATCACGTGGCGCGGCAAGCGGAAATATTCGAGCACCGGCACGGCCGCGAGTTCGTCGGTGGGCGAGACGATCGCGCCGAGTACGAACGCCGCGCCCCACGACATGCCGCCGATCAGCGCGTGCGCGACGATCGCCACGGCGAGGGTCGTGACGATGACGAGCCCCACCACGAGCAAGCCGATCTCGCCCGCGTTCTCCAGCATCACGTCGGTCGGCGCCGTGATGGATTCCCAATAGAGCAGCGGCGGCAGAAAGATCAGCAGCACGATATCGGGATCGAGCTGCACCTTCGGCAACCCGGGCACGAAACCGAGAAAGAGCCCGGCGACGACCAGCACGATCGGATACGAGATGTTGACGCGCTTCGCGAGCGCGACGAGCGGAATCGTCGTCGCCACAAGCGCCACGACGATGCCGATCGCCCATCCCGCCGGCGTCACCTCAACGCGTCCGTCCGTATGCCATCTGGGCGATCCAACCGCCGCGCCGCCCGCGCAGGTTACGCTTATCTCTCGAGCAGCCAAGCGAAGTCCGGGCCGCGACCGGCCTCAGGACTTGCCGCCGGAGCCGTTCGTCGCGACGGACGGGCATGGTGGTGGACGGATGGCTCGACGCGCTCTTTCCCGCGGCCTGTGCGGGTTGCCGCACACCCGGTGCGGCGCTCTGCGCGGCGTGCCGGCCGGCGCCGTCCGCGGTGCGTCGCGCCCACGCGGGCTCGCTGACCGTCTACGCCGCGGGGCCGTACGCGGGTGGCTTACGGCGCGCGATCCTCGCCTTCAAACGCGGCCGCCGCGACTGTGGCGCGGCGCTCGGCGCGCTCTTCGGAGAGCGGCTGGCCGCGCGCGTGCCCGCCGGCAGCGTGCTGGTTCCCGTGCCGACCGTGGCCGCGCGGCGGCGCGAACGTGCCTTCGATCAGAGCGTCGTGCTGGCGAACGCACTCGGCCTCGCATCCGGTGCGCCGGTGCTCGCGGTGCTGCGTCAGATCGCGGGCGACGCGCAACGCGGCCGGTCCCGTGCGGCGCGGCTGCGCGCGCGCGGGCGATTCGCCTGCACGGCACCGTCGCTCGTCGCCGGCACCCGTATCGTGCTCGTCGACGACGTGATGACGACCGGCGCGACCTTACGCGATTGTGCCGCCGCGCTCGAATGTTGCGGCACGCGCGTCACCGAGGCGTGCGTGGTCGCGTTAGCATGACCCCGCCGTTACCGGAAATACTTCCGATACATGTAGATATCGTCAAAGCGCGCATCCGTGGATTCGCCCTCACCCGGCACGTCGGTGAGGTCGAAGGCGCCGATGCATTGGCTCCGGCGCGACCACGGCCGGGCCGTGCCGCCGTAGGGAAAGACGCAGTGCAGCCCGCCCGCGCGCTCGAGCGCCCGCGCCCGAGCGTCGAGCGGTTCGGCGGTGAAGCGATAGATGTATCCGCGCGTCCTCTGCCGCGTTTCGAATCCTTGGTAATCGTCGTCGTAGTGCACGAACGCGAACGAGGTCATGCGCGCGACGGGCAGATACCGGCAGTCGTCGCGCGACTGGCCGAAGCCGTCGTTGCAGTGGGCGAGGGTGCGGCTCGCGGCGCCCCAGCGAAACGCTCCGCGAGCATCGGCAATCGCGATCCGGTCGCGGACGAGCGCCGCGCGCAATGCCGCATTGTTCGGGTCGTCGAGGTACGGCAAGTACACGGCCGTCACCACGACGCCGCCGCTTTCGCGCAGAGCGAGCGCGTGAAGCCGCTCGCCGGTCGCGCGTACGGCGGCGTCGGCCGTAGACCAGTCGCTCTCGGCGTGCGATGCGGAGAAGCCGCACCCGCTCGCGGCGAGCGCCCCGGCGAACGCGATCCCGAGCCGCAGGCGATGCACCGTCGCGCTTACGCCCCTCTCGGCGCTTGGCCGAGGCGGCCCTCCAAGCCCGCGAGTATCAGCCCCGTGGCGTCCGACGGCATCGGCATCTCGAAGGTCGACTCGATCGACGTGTAGTCGTAGTATCCCAAGCGCGCGATGGGGCGGATCTCCACGACGTCGATCCTGCCGTCGGCGGTCAACGCGTCGTCGGCGATGTGGACGCACACGACACGGCCGATCACGACGTCGACGGTGCCCATCGGCGGATTGCCCGGCAAACGCAACGTGCTATGGTACACGCACTCGAATTGGATCGGCGACTCCGCGACGCGCGGCGGCGCGACCAGACGCGACGGCGCCTTAGTGACCCCCGCGAGCTCGAACTCGTCGACGTCGGGCGGCACCTCAGCCGAGGAGCGGTTCACGGCTTCGCGCAGCGCGTAGGTCGCCATGTTCCACACGAACTCGCCCCGCTGCTCCGCGTTTTCCGTCGTGTCCTTGCGCCGGCCCACGGTGTTCTGATTGGCCGAGAACATGACGTATGGCGGATCGAAGGTCAAGTTCTGAAATTGGCTGTACGGGGCGAGGTTGGCAACGCCGTTCGCGTCGAGCGTGGAAATCCAGCCGATCGGACGCGGGATCACGCACGATTTGTAGGGGTCGCGCGGCAGGCCGTGATGGGATTTACCCGGTTCGTAAAACATGCGGACCTCTCGCAAGATTCGAGCGCGTTCGCAGCGCCGCGCCGGCCGGATGCCTGCCGCCTGCGATGCCTTCGGCGCAGCTGCACACAGTCCCGGGCGGGCCTACGTCCTTGAACGGCTCGCTCGATCCGCGAATCGGCGGTTTCCGCCGGCACGCCCGGATCCAGGCGCACGGAGAGCATCGACGCGCTCTGCCCCGCGGCGCGTGTGCCGTAGACACGCGGCGCCAACCCCGGGTGATTACCACCGGCGCAACGCTGCGCGACTACACCGCGTGCTCGAATCCTGTGCTACGCGTCAGCGAGGCTTGCGTGGTCGCGTTAGGGTGAATTCGGAACCCGACGCGGCAGGGACGCGGATAGTCTTATCGTCCCTTCGGCTGTGCAGCCGTCGCTTTGGGATCCGGCAGATCTGTTTCTGTACATGTTCATCCTTTGGGCAACGTTCTGATGGAAGTCGTCACGGAGTAGCAGTGCGACGCGAAAGGCTCCGAACGCGATCATGGTTGCCTCGTCCTTCGTGATGGGCATATTCGCTGCGCTCGGCTACGCGAGCACAGGCCTTGCCGAACTTGAACCGGAGACCCGAGAGGAGCCCCGAACGTGACGAATCAATTTCTCGCGGCCTCCGAAATCGCCGGCATCTTCGTTTGTGGCCTCGGGTGCGTATTGATCGTGATGCTGGCGCGTTCGGCGCGGCAGCGTATGGAGGAGAGCCGGGAGCAGACGGCCCTCCTCATCGAATACCGTCGCTCCCCTGAACGCGTTCGCGAATTCCTCAAGCGCGGCTGACGACCGGCCTGCGCGACCTCAGCGCTACTGCATCGCCCCGGCGACTGCGCGGGTTCTGCAAGACTGACCACCACAAGGAGTCCGTCTATGCCGAAAGCCGTCTGGAACGGCGTCACCCTCGCCGAAAGCGACCACACCGAGGTCGTCGAGGGGAACCATTACTTCCCGCCCGAGTCGATCGACCGCTCGCACTTCAAAGAGAGCTCGACCCACACGGTCTGCCCCTGGAAGGGCACCGCGAGCTACTACACCGTCGTGGCGGGCGGTAAGGAAAACCCCGACGCCGCCTGGTTCTATCCCACGCCCAAGGACGCGGCCAAGCAGATCAAGGATCACGTGGCCTTCTGGAAGGGCGTCGAGGTCCGGCCGTAACGCCGCTCTCGGCTCTGGACCGGGTGTACCTGCGCCGCGCCTGCGAACTCGCCGAGCGCGGCCGGGGCAGCACCGCACCCAATCCCGCGGTCGGCGCCGTGATCGCGCTGGGCTCGAGGACGCTCGGTGAGGGCTTCCATCGCGTGCGCGGCAGCGCCCACGCGGAGGCGGAAGCGCTGGCCGACGCCGCCGCGCGCGGCGAATCCGTCGCCGACGCGACCATCTACGTGACGCTCGAACCCTGCGACCACACCGGCCTCACGCCGCCGTGCTCGCAGGCCGTCGTCGCGGCCGGCCTCAAACGCGCCGTGATCGGCGCGCTCGATCCCAATCCCCGAACGGGCGGCGCGGGCGTGCGGCGTCTGCAGGAGGCCGGCATCGCGGTCACGCTGGCGGACGATCCGTGGTCCGCCGAGCTGATCGAAGACTTCTCGCGCGCGGTCGACGGCGTGCGCCCGTACGTGCGCCTGAAGCTCGCGGCCTCGGTCGACGGCTACGTCGCGCCGCGGCCCGGCGAACGCCACTGGCTGACCGGCTGGGAGGCGCGCGAATACGTCCGCGAACTGCGCGCGCGCTATGACGCCGTGATGGTCGGCGCCGGCACCGTGCGCGTCGACGATCCGCAGCTCAGCGTGCGGCCGCCGCGCGGCCGGAAGAAGCCCTACGTTCGCGTCGTCGTCTGCGAACGCGACCCGGTTCCGGTCTCGCGCGCCGTCTTCGCACCGCTCGACGGCTACGCGCTCACGATCGTGCTCGCGCCCGCCGGGCGTCGCGCCGCGTTCGCGGAACTGGAGCCCGTGGCCGACGTCATCTACGTCGGACCGGACGACGCGTTGGAACTCGATCTCGCGCTCGCGCTCGAAACGTTGCGCGCGCGGGGAATCGCAAGCGTCCTCTGCGAAGGCGGGCCGACGCTGGCAGGGCGGCTGCTCGAACGCGATCTGGTCGATCGCGCCGACTGGCTCGTGGCGCCGGCGTTGCTCGGCGGTCCGGATGCCGTGCCCGCGCTCGTGCGCGGCGGCGGAGGCCGGACGTTGCGCTTCGATCGCGTCGAACCCCTGGGCCCCGACGTGTTGCTCTCCGCCGTCATTCCGACCCCGACCCCTGAAAGCGAGTAGATGTTCAGCGGACTGATCGCGCACCTCGGCACCGTCGATGCGCTCGAACACGATCCGCGCGGCGGCGTGCGCCTGCGCGTCCGCGCCCCGGGCGCCATCGCCGAGGGCGTCGCGCCCAAGGATTCGATTGCGATCAACGGCGTGTGCCTGACGGTCGTCGAGCTCGACGAACGCGCGATCGCCTTCGACGTCGTCCCCGAGACGCTCGAACGCAGCGCGCTGGCCGCGCTTGCGCCCGGCGCGCCCGTCAACGTCGAGCTGTCGCTGCGCCTGGGCGACCGCTTGGGCGGGCACCTCGTCTACGGGCACGTCGACGCGACCGCTAAGATCGTCGCCAAGGTCGCGGAAGGCCAGGGCCACCGGCTCTCCGTCGAGACGCCGCCCGGCCTCGCGCGCTTCGTTGTGGAGAAAGGTTACGTCGCGATCGACGGCATCAGCCTGACCGTCGCCGCCGTCCGCGACCGGCACTTCGAGATCGCGTTGATCCCGGAGACCTCAGCCCGGACGACCTTGGGCGCCAAAGCCGCGGGCGACCTCGTGAACTTCGAGATCGATCCGATCGCCCGCTACGCGCTCGCGGCGACCGTGCCGTATGAAGAGCGCGGGTCGGCTCCCTCGAGCGACGAATTGGCTTGGGCGTATGAAATCTGAACCGCACGAACCCGCCGAGCGCCCGGCTTTCGTGGTGCGCGAACGGGTCCGCTGGTCCGACGTCGACGCCGCGGGCATCATCTATTTCGGAGCGTACACCCGGTTCACCGATATCGCCGAGAGCGAGTTCTATCGTTCGCTCGGCTTCACGTACGCGCACTTCCGCGAGACCGGCATCGCGCTCCCGCGCGTGCACGTCGCCTTCGACTTCTTCAAACCGGCCTTCCTCGACGACGAGCTGACCATGGGCGTGCGGGTCGGAGGCGTGGGGGTGCACTCGGTGCGCTTGCACATCGACGCTTTCCGCGAAACCGACCGGGCGCTCTTGGCCGAGGCGACGCTGGTCGTGGCCAGCATCGACTCGTCCCGTAAGTCCGTCGCGTTGCCCGACGCGTTCGCGAACGCGCTCCGAGCCCACCTCGCGCCGGCATAAAGCCGTGCGCGCCGGATATCTCGTGGCGCCGGGTCGCGTGGAGGTGCGGGACGAGGCCGTGCCCGCGGCCGAAGCGGGCGGCATCGTCGTCCGCGTGCGGGTCGCGCTGACGGACGGGACCGACCTCAAGGCCTTCCGGCGCGGCCATACGCAGATGCCGATGCCCACACGCTTCGGCCACGAGTTCGCCGGAGACGTAGCGGCGGTGGGGGAGGGGGTCGCATCGTTCGCGCCGGGCGATCCGGTGATGACCGTGCACTCAGCGCCCGATAACACCTGTTATTGGTGCTTGCGCGGCCAGGAAGAGCTCTGCGAATCGGTCATGGAAACGAAGATTCTCGGCGCGTACGCGGAGTACGTCGCCGTCCCACCGCATATCGTGCGGCGTAATTGCTTTCACAAGCCTGCGAGCGTCAGCTACGAGGCTGCGGCGTTTCTCGAGCCGCTCTCGTGCGTCGTCCACTCGTGGCAGCTGCTCGCGCCCGCGGCGGGCGACGTCGTCCTGGTCATCGGCGACGGCGGGTTCGGCATCTTGCACGCGCTCTTGGCGCGCGCGCGCGGCGCGCGGCCGGTGCTTGCGGGACGGCGCGCCGAACGGCTCGCCCTCGCACGGTCGCTCGGCGTCGCCGACACGGTCGACGCGCGCGGCGACGTCGCGGGGGCCGTGCGGGCGCTGACGGCCGGCCGGGGCGCGGATTGCGTCGTGGAGAGCACGGGCTCACTCGACGTCTGGGAAGCCGCTCCGTCGTACGTACGGCGCGGCGGAACGGTGCTGCTCTTCGGCGGATTGCCGGGCGGTTCGCGCGTGGCCTTCGATGCGGCGCGACTTCATTACGACGAAGTGCGCGTCGTGAGCCCGTTTCACTTCACGCCGCGCGCGGTACGCGAGGCGCGCGACGTGCTGGCGTCGCACATTATCGACGTCGAGCCGCTCATCAGCGGACGTTTCTCGCTCGACGGGTTGGGCGAGGCGTTCCGCGCGCTCGCCGAAGGCGGCGGATTGAATCTCAAATATGCGATCGTCCCATGAGTGACGGACACGACGAGACCGCCGCCATCGCGGTGGACGCCGGGGCGGACGTAATCGCGGACGCGGAGGCCGCCTCAAACGCCGACGGAGCCGCCGGCGACCCGTCGATTCCGTTCACGCCCACGGATCTGGAGCCGTTAATCGAAGCGTGGCGTTCCACGGTGGGTAGCGACCCGCCCAAGACGGTGCGGGTCACGCTCGACGAGCGCTTCAACGTCTTTCTCGAGCAGCCGCACGCGTGGGAACCCCACGGCTGGCCGCGTCGGTTCGATATCATCGACATCACGTCGGAACCGGTGATCGCGCGCCTGTCGCTCCCCGAGGGGTGGCGTGCGGACGAAATCGTGCCGGGCTGCGCGTACGTGTTCCGTCCGTTGCACTCGACCCTGATCCACAGCGTGGAACCGGGCGGAACGATGGACCGCGCGGGGCTCGTGCCAGGCGACCGCTTGCGCGCCATCGACGGGACGCCGGTCGCGACCGAGGATCAGGTCCGCGAGCGGCTGGCGCTGTGGCTGGCTGAGAAGAAGCCGCTCTTCGCCAAACGGCGGGAAGTCGAAATCACCTACGAGCGCGCGGGCGCGACCGCCGTCACGCGCGTCGTACCGGGCACGAAGCAGACGCCGACGGGTTTCGTCGCCGCCCTCGGCTACGAGACGGCGACCGAAGCGACCGACGTCGTGATGCCGAGCGAATTGGTGTATCTGGCGATCGAGGCCGTCCGGCAGTTGGCCGGCGCGATGCCTGCCGACATGCGGGCGCTGGTCGTGCCGCGCGAACCCGGTGCCGAAGAAGCGGCAGCCGAGGTCGAAGCGGCGGCCGACGACGAGATGCCGGCCGAGGACGGAGCGCCGCAAGCAGCAGCAACTTCGCAAGAGGTTCCCGAATCCCCCGAGCCGTGACCACCTTCGAGCCCCTGCCCGAGACGATGCGCGCGGCCGTCATGTACGACGTCGACGATATCCGGATCGAGGAGCGGCGCCTGCCGGGATTGCGGCCGGGAGACGTGCTGGTGCGCACCGGCGCGAGCGGCGTGTGCAGCGGCGATTTGATGCCCTGGTACGTGCGCCGGAAGGCGCCGTTCGTGTTCGGACACGAGCCCGCCGGGACGCTCGTGGCCTATGCGGGCGAAGAACCGCCGATGCCGCTCGGGACGCGGATCTTCGCGCACCACCACGCGCCGTGTCTGCACTGCGACGCGTGCCGCGCGGGCCGTTTCGTGCACTGCGCCACGTGGCGCGCGACGGCGCTCGATCCCGGCGGCATGGCCGAATACTTTCGCGTCCCGCGCGCCAACCTAACCGACACCCTGGCGCTGCCGGAGCATCTCTCGTTTCTCGACGGGTCCCTCGTGGAGCCGCTGGCCTGCGTCGTGAAGTCGTTACGCCGCGCGTTGCCGCACGGCGTGGAAGCGGCTCTGCGCGGCAAACCCGGCGCCCTCACCGGCACGACCCTCTATGTGATCGGGGCGGGCGCGATGGGGCTGATGCACGTGGCCGTCGCCGCGGCCGCGGGCGCGCGGGTCTTCGCGAGCGATTTCCACGCCGGGCGGCGGGCGGCGGCGGAAGGGCTGGGCGCGGCGGAAACGTTCCCACCTGGCGAAGCCGCCGAGCGGCTCGCCGACCTGACGGCGGGGCGTTTGGCCGACGCGGTGATCTGCGGGCCGGGTTCGCCGGCCGCGCTCGCGCACGCCGTCGAAGCCGTGGGCGCCGACGGCACGGTCCTGATGTTCACGCCGATCGAGCCCGACGAGCGCTTCGCGTTCGATCAGAGCCGTGCGTACTTTCGCGACGTGCGGCTGGTGTCGTCGTATTCGTGCGGGCCCGCGGATACGGCCGCCGCGCTCGACCTCATCGCCGCGGGGACCGTGACGGCGCGGCGCCTGGCCGCCCAGTCGTTCCGTTTTCCGCACGTCGCCGATGCGTACGCGCGCATGTCGGCGGCCGACGTCGTCAAGGCGATCGTCACGTTCGACCCCGTCTGAGAGAGGGGCGCGGCGGGCGCTCGGCGCTCAGGCCTCCACGAGCAAGCCGCGGGCGCGGCAGTCGGCGAGCGCGGCTTCCTTGCGGCCGTCCCAAACCCGCGAATAGCTGCGCACGTTTGCCTTCGCCAGAAACAGTTGCTCGTCGCACTCGATCAGCAGCTTCTGCGCTAAGAGCTTATCGTAATCCGGCGTATTGCCGCCGACTTGCAAGCAGAAAAGCGCGTCGTTCGAGCGGATGTTATACGGATCGTAGGGCGCGATCGTATAGCGCGTTCCGCTGCGCGCCCGGACCGTGACTCGCCGTCGCGCGAGCCAACTGCGCCGTTGCGCGGCGCAGAGCTTCGAGAGGAAGAGCGTTCGCGCGCGTTCGTCGGCGGCGCGTTCGAACGCGTTGTCGCGACCGGCCGCGCGGCGGCCGATCCACGGCAACAGGACGTGCACGGCGAGCCACGCGCCATACATCGCGGCGACGATGGCGACGAGGCAACCGAGAAACGCCAGCAGGGCGGCGGCCACGCCTTATCCGCCCGAGAATTGATGCGAGACGATGATCTCCTTGGCTTGCGGATCGAAGGAGCGCATAATCCGCCCGGGTTGGGTCGAGACGTCGAACGCGACGAAGTTGCGCCGCATCAGTTCTTCGAACCGCTCCTCGACTTCGCGAACCGCCGCCGCGTCGTCGGGATCGTAGTTCACCTGCGTGTCGCCCGTCTCGTCGAGAATGCGCAGCACGTGAATGGGACGTGGACCAAGGGCCGCCATTGAGGCCTCCTGACTTCTGGCTCGGGGTGAAACCATTCTACCCTCTTTCTATCGGTTTTTTAATCGAAATGCTTGGCTCTTTTGGAGGGACGGACGGCGTTCCGATGCGATAGTTGGCGCGTGATACGTCGTCGGGCATGGATTTCCGCGCTCGTGGCCCTAGGCGCGAGCTTGCTTGCAATGAGCCCCGCCCCGGCGGACCTCGCCGCGACGGGCGACGAGCTCTTCCGGTCCGGCGATTTCGATGCCGCGGCGAGTGCGTACGCGCGCACCTTGGCGCTGACCCCCGGCGACGAAAGCGCGCAGGTCGGTCTGGGCGCGATCGAACTGTACCGCAACGACCTCGACGCGGCCGAACCGGCGCTCGAACGCGTCGCGGGCGCGGATCCCGGTAACGCGCGCGCCACGAAACTCCTTGCCGAGTTGCGCCGCCGGCGCAGCGACTGGGCGAAGCGCACGACGATCGACGGCGAGGCCGCCGTGATTCCGTTCCTGGTCACCGATCCGCTGCCGGCCGTGCGCGTTCGCGTGAACGGCAAGCCCGAGGCGATCTTTCTCATCGACACCGGCGGCCCGTCGATCGTGCTCGATCGCGACTACGCGCGCGAGCTCGGGCTCGCGGTGCGTGAGGCCGGCTCGGGCACGTTCGCGGGCGGGAAGACCGCCGCCATCGCGCAGACCACGCTCGACTCCGTGGCGCTCGGCGCTGCGACCGCGTACGACGTGACGGCGACGGTGATCCCGACGCGGGGCATCAGCCCGATACCGAACATGCGCATCGACGGCATCGTCGGAACGGGTCTGCTGGAACGCTTCCTCGCGACGCTCGATTACCCGCGCGCGGAGCTGATCTTACGTTCGCGCGGCGCGAGCGCGTCCGCGGCCTTCCAAACCTCGGCCCGGGAGGCGGGCGCGACGATCGTGCCGTTCTGGCTCGTCGGCGATCATTACGTGATTGCGAAGGCACAGGTCAACGCGGCGCCGCCCGGACTCTATCTCTTCGACTCCGGACTCGCCGGCGGCGGTCTCGTCGCTTCGAAGCAGTTGGTCGATGCCGCCGGCCTGCATCTCGACACGGCCAACACGACGCAAGGCATGGGCGGCGGCGGTTCGTTCTCGTCGGTGCCTTTCGTGGCCAAGACGATTGCCGTCGGATCGGCGGTGCAACACGACGTTGCCGGCGTCTACATGCCCGACGGTTCGCCGTTATCGATTTTTCCGTTCGACGTGCAAGGCGTCGTGTCGCACGATTTCCTGAAACACTACGCGTACACGGTCGACTTCGACGCGATGAAGCTCGGGCTGGCACGATCGCCGCAAGCGGCGCGGTGAAGGCATGTGAGCGCGCCTCGATACGCTCGCTTTTGGACCGGGGCGCTCCGGCGTCGATAAAACTAGACCAAGGCCACGGTGCCGGCGTTGCCCTTCATCAACGATCGATCACCGGCCACCGTCGGGCTCACGGTTGACGCCAAGTAAAGGCATTCGGCTCGATTTCTTGAAACAATAGCCGATCTACGCTGATACTGTTGCTCCTCAGCTAACATCCATTCCGCCTGTTACCAACTCCGAGTGCCGTTTAGTGGCTTGTTCCTTGTTGGAGTGTCAGATCTGCCCTTGACTGAATCTCTTCACCAACCACCTCGGTACGCGTACGCGGTCTTTCAAGGCGGGGGCGCACGTGGCTTCGCTCACGTCGGCGCGGTCAAGGCCGCGGAAGAACTCGGATTCACCTTTCTGGGCGTCGCTGGCACGTCGGCCGGTGCCATCCTTGCCGCTCTTCTCGCTGTCGGATACGGAGCTGACGAAGTATTCGATCCCAATCGTCCGGAGGAGCATATCTTAGCCCGGTATGGCTCTCCGGTCTCGATCTTAGGAGAACAGTCGTGGAGAAGGGTCGCGGATCTGCGATCCGCGGTGGCACGGACGCGCACTCCTAGCCTGAGCGCGTACTTACAATGTGTTCGCCCGGCGATCAGCGCGCTGCTCGATGTCGTCCTCAGCAGGGGGCTGCTGGACGCCGAGAACTTTATCGAGACGATAAACCAACTCTTGCGCGTACGGCTTATCGAAAACCACGAGCGCGAACGATGCGGCCCGTTCTCGAAAAAGTACGTGACTTTCAGGGATATCAATCGCTTCGCACCAGGTTGCCGGCCCTTGAAGATCGTGGCCACCGACCTGTCACGGAACCGGATCGTGGTCTACTCTACCGAGGATACTCCCGATGTTCGCGTTGCCGAGGCCGTAGCCGCATCGGCAGCAGTACCCTTCCTGTTCAAGCCCGTCGAGGTCAAGTGGATCGATGGCGATGCTGGTCGCGTCTACGTAGACGGCGGCGTTGTGTCGAATCTGCCTGTCTGGGTATTTGCCGACGAGCGACGCGCGGACGTGCGAACGTTTCCAAATCTCACGACTATCGGCTTTGGCTTTGAGGAGAATACGCCTGAGGATTCGCGCGGCCCCGTTAAGCTGGGCCTGATCGATTTTTTGTCGCGCTTAGGAACCGCGGCGCTCTCGACAGGACAACGTGTGACGGGTTCCTTTATCGACGGCTTGGTCATCGTTCCGTTACGCTCGACACTAGGCATGCTGGACATCGACGCGTCCGCTGAGCAGTACGGCCGTTGCTACAAGGCAGCATATGAATCCGCGCGTGAGCGTCTGGACTATCTCTTCATTCGGCGGCCGAAGACTATTCGCAACGAATTGGAAAAATTCGGAGCAGCGGCGCGAGCGCGTCTGCTATCGCTGGGTGCACCTACTGAAGTCAGTCTTCGCGTTTGCGCCATCGCGCCGGTTAGGAGCCCGTACGGACTAGCGCGCGTGCGCAACTTTCGCGTTCTCGAGGGGGTAGGCTTCGAAAACGATTGCGACGATAAGCTACTGCTCGATGCTACGAACCGGGGCGCGCCCTTGGCGTTCGAACAACGGCAACCGGTTTCGTGGCTTACGAGCAGCGCCACCGGCGGCGCTTGCCCGCGGGAATTGATGACGAAATACGAACGAGCCTGGGTCCGTCCGACGCTGAGGTGCGCATTGTCGGTTCCGGTTTTCAGGAACCCGGGAAACTGGCGCTTTGAGCCACGGCGCCGCGACGAACCCGTCGGGGTCGTTACTGTTGACTGCGATGAGGATCTCACGCAACAGTTCGGTGATTCAGGGTTTTTGGGAATGGTCGTCGAAGGTTCGGGTTTCTTGCGGAGCGTGTTTGGAGGCTAGCCGGTGACCGAGAGAGATCCAATCGAGGAGAACCTGTCGAAGTGGCGAGACGTCGCTGAACGAGCGCGGCTCGCGACGACGGCTCCTAGCGCCGACTCTTCCGATGTTTTCTCGAATTTCCGGTGGACGCCGAGCGACCCCGACGCGTCGGAGCAACGCGCGCTCGAAGTCGAACAACGGTTGTCTGGATTGGGATAGGAAGCTCTACGGCCGATTGACTCGACCGGTCCTGCGCTCGATCGAGGATACAGTCGTCAAGATGATATCCTCGGCCGATTGATTCTTGACCGTCAGTATCCCTGGCTCTCCGCTCAGCCAAGCACGCCGTCTTGACGACTGTCAAGCGGTAAAGACGGCAGGACGTCCTTCCACAGGCCGCCATCCGAAAGGCGGCGCTCCAATCGGGGGACTCGGACGCGGACGGATGCCCGAAGTAGCATCGTCTTGACGAACGTCAACTTCGGCGCGATACTTACTTCCGTGAGTACCTTTGCCGAAGCTTTGCAGGGCGCCATGGACCGCGCCGGGTTGTCCGCGTCTGATCTGGCTGCCAAGTCCGGGTTGACCGAGAGCGCCATCAGCCTCTTGCGGTCGGGGCGCCGAACGCCCGCCTACCGCTCCGTCCAGTCGCTGTCGAAGGCGCTGCCGGAGCTGGCGGCCTTCGTAGCCGACCAGCATTACGAGGAGGCCGTGTTCGACACGATCGAGGACGCCGTCGCCGACATCCGGGCCGGCAAGATGGTCATCGTGCTCGACGACGAGGACCGCGAGAACGAGGGCGACCTCGTCATGGCGGCCCAGATGGTCACCCCGGAAGCCATCAACTTCATGCGCAAGGAAGCGGGCGGCCTCATCTGCGTGCCGGTGATCGGGAAGCGGCTCGACGAGCTCCAGATTCCGCTGATGGTCTCGGAGAACACCGCCGTGCACGAGACGGCCTTCACGGTTTCCATCGAAGCGCGCCACCGCACCACCACGGGCATCTCGGCCCAGGATCGCGCCGCTACGATTCAGGCGATGCTCGATCCGGGCGCCAAGCCGTCGGACTTCCTGCGGCCGGGCCACACCTTTCCGCTGCGCGCGCGCGACGGCGGCGTGCTGGTGCGCGCGGGCCAAACCGAAGCGTCGGTCGACCTGGCGCGCCTGGCGGGCTTCTATCCGGCGGGCGTGATCGTCGAGATCATGGCGGACGACGGGACGATGATGCGCCTGCCGAAGCTGCGCGAGTTCGCGAAAAAGCACAACCTCCGCTTGATCACGGTCAAGGATCTCATCGCCTACCGCATGCGCAACGAGAAGCTCGTGCGCCGCATCGCGGAGTTCGATCTGCCTACGACGCACGGCCGTTTCCGCGGGGTCGCCTACGAGACGTCCATCGATACGGTCGCGCACGTCGCGATGGTGATGGGCGATATCGGCGACGGCAAGAACATCCTGGTGCGCGTCCACTCCGAATGCCTGACCGGCGACGCCCTGCACTCGATCCGCTGCGACTGTGCCGCGCAGCGGGACGCAGCGCTCGACATGATCGCGGCGGAAGGCCGCGGGGTGCTGCTGTATCTGCATCAGGAAGGCCGCGGCATCGGCCTCGCCAACAAGCTGCGCGCCTACGAATTGCAGGATCGCGGCGCCGATACCGTCGAGGCGAACCTGGCGCTCGGGCTGCCGGCCGATAAGCGCGACTACGGCCTCGGCTCCCAGATGCTGGTCGATCTGGGCGTGCGCGAGATGCGCCTTATTACGAATAATCCCAAGAAGATCGTCGGCCTCGAGGGGTACGGGCTCGCGATCGTCGATCGCGTGCAATTGCAGTTGCCCGTGACGCCCCACAACGCGCGCTACATGGAGACCAAACGGGAGAAGATGGGCCATCTGATCGGAGCGGTTTCGTGAAGCCCGTCGCCGAACGGGATGCCGCCGCGCTGCCGCGCGGTGCCGGGAAACGGGTCGCGGTCGTCAGCGCGGGCTTCTACGCGGACCTCGCGGCCTGGCTCGAAGACGGCGCGAAGCGCGCCCTCGACGCCTGCGGCGTTGCCGCCGACGCGCGCGAGATCCACCGGGTCCCGGGCTGCTTCGAATTGCCCTTGGCGGCGCGCCGCCTGATCGATAGCGGACGCTTCGACGCGATCGTGGCCCTCGGGGTCGTCATCCGCGGCGAGACGCCGCATTTCGATTACGTCGCCGGCGAGTGCTCGCGGGGCATCATGGACGTGCAGCTGGCCACGGGGGTGCCGATCGGCTTCGGCGTCCTGACCACCGAAACGCAAGCCCAGGCCGAGGAACGGGCCGATCCGGCCCGGGGCGATAAGGGCTTCGACGCCGCGCTCGCGGCCCTGGCCGTCCTCGCCGTGGCCTGAGCCGGCCGCTATATGTAACCGCTCGCTTGCCTTTTTGGCAGACCTTCAATATACTCGCCTAACCGGTTACGCCGCTTGCTTCAGGCGTCGCCGAGTCGACCTATTGGGGGCCACGCCACGGTGCAAGACAAAAGCCTGACCTGTAAGGACTGCGGGAAGCAGTTCATCTTCTCGGTTCGCGACCAGCAGTTCTACGCGGAAAAAGGCTTCGAGAACGAACCGCAACGGTGCCGCGATTGCCGCACCCAACGCAAGAATTCGCGAGCCCAAGGCGGTACCGCTCGCGAGATGTACGACGCGGTTTGCGCGCAGTGCGGCGTCGATACGACGGTTCCGTTCCGGCCCCGCGGCGATCGACCGATCTATTGCCGCGCGTGTTTCGCTACGATGGCTCCGCAGGCCGCCGCCCACTAACAGCGATCCGGGGGGCCCGACCCCCGGAGCTGCGAACTGACGCGGCGATGGATTTCAACGTCGTATGGTGGTCGCCGGCCGAGAACGGGCGGCCGGCCGCGGTCGGTTATGTGGATCAGCGGGCCTTGCCGCGCGACGTCCGCGAGACGCTCGCGAGCGACGTCGATCACGTCGTCGAAGCCATCGCGACCCTGGCCGTTCGAGGGGCGCCGGCCATCGGCGTGTTCGGGGCCTACGGCGTCGCATTGGCGCGCGAGCTCGTCGACGGCGAGGACGCCTTCCGCGCGGCGGCCGCGCGCATCCGCGCGGCACGTCCGACGGCCGTGAACCTCGCCTGGGCGGTCGACCGCGTCCTCGCCGCGGGCGACGGCCGTTACTTGGAAGAAGCTCACGCGATTCACGCCGAACAGCGCGACGTCGATCGCGCGATCGGCGAACACGGCGCGGCTTTGCTGCCCGACGGCGCGGTGCTGACTCACTGCAATACGGGTCCGCTCGCGACCGCGGGCTACGGCACGGCACTCGGTGCGATCATCGCCGCCCATGAAGCGGGCAAACGAATCCACGTCTACGTCGACGAAACGCGGCCGCTCTTGCAGGGCGCGCGCTTGACGACCTTCGAATTGGCGCGCGCCGGCGTGCCCGCGACGTTGATCGCCGATTCGGCCGCGGCGGCGACGATGCGTGAGAAAAACGTGGGCGCCGTGATCGTGGGCGCCGATCGCATCGCCACCAACGGCGATACCGCGAATAAGATCGGTACGTACGGCGTCGCGCTCGCCGCCGCCCACCACGGCATTCCGTTCTACGTCGCGGCTCCGCGTTCGACGATCGATTTCGATCTGCGCGACGGCAGCGCGATCCATATCGAGGAGCGCGGCTCGCACGAAGTCACGGCGTTCGATAACGTCGCGGTCTACAATCCGGCCTTCGACGTGACGCCCGGGCGTCTGGTGACCGCGATCGTCACCGAATACGGCGTGGCGCGGCCGCCGTATGACGAGTCGATCCCCGACCTCGCCACGCGCCCGAGTTTCCGGCTCGTCCGGCGCTGAACGGTGAAATTCTTCGATTTCCTCGACCGGAAGCCCGCGGTGGGGAAACTCGTCGTCATCGAAGGCGTGGAGCGGCTTCTCGCCGAGCGCGCGCTGACGCTGCTGATCGAGCGGATCCTGCCCCCGGGCGAGCGCGACCTCAACCTCGACCGTTTCGTCGCGACCGAGCTGTCGAGTTTCGGGCCGGTCGAGGCCGCGGTTTCCGCCTTCCCGTTCTTGGGTGCGACCCGGCTCGTGATCGTGCGGGGCGCGCACGATTTGCGCGCCGACCCGCGCCGCGCGCTGCTCGCGGTCGCGGAACGCGTGCCCGACGGAAACACGCTGGTGATCGAAGACCTCGTCTCGCCGTCGAGCAAACGGCCCGAGCCGCTGGCGAAGGGGCTCGGTCGCGGGGCGCTGCGCATCGACACGACCGCGGGTAACGACGTGCGCGAACGCTTCATGAACGAGACGTTAGCCGAACTCGGCGCGCGCGTGGAGCCCGCCGCGGCGGCGGCGTTGCTCAAGGGCGAGTCCGATCTCGCCGGCCTGCGCACCGATCTCGAGAAATTGGCACTTGGCGGAAAACCGATTTCGCTCGAGGACGTGATGCGCGAGACGCTCGTAACGGAGGACGTCCGCGCGTATCGGTACGCCGGTGCAGCGGTCGCGGGCCGTGCCGCGCAGGCGTTGGGCCTGGCCGGCGAATTATTCGCTTCGGACCCGCGCGGAGCGGCGGTTCCGCTCTTAGCGGCTTTGGCCGCGGAATACGCGCTGGTCTGGGAAATCGCGCGCCCGGGCGGTTCGCTGCCGTCGAAAGCACGCTGGCGCGAACGCGAATTGCGGACCGTCGCGCGCCGGATCGGCGAGCGCCGCGCGAAGCTCGGTTTCGAGCGCGCCGTACGCGGTTTCGAAGCGGTCGTCACCGGTCGCGCCGACGACCCGCGAACGGTCGTCGACATCGCGACGGTAGCGGGCGCGACGCAACAGGATTGACCCGCTACGGCGGGCAAGGTCGGCTGAAGCGATCTCTCGAGGAACTTTCTCAAGGAGTTCTCTTTCATGCGTAGTCTCATCGCTCGGACGATCCTCGTCGGGATCGCCGGGATCGCTTACGCCGGGTGTTCGTCGTCCGGCAGCGGCCAGCCGCAAAGTCAGGGCGGCGGAAGCGTTCCCGTCACGTTACCGACTTCATCCGCAACGGCGGCCCCGTTCACGCTCGCGCCGATTCTGATCGATAACGGCACCGAAGTCAGTTCGGCGACCCCGGCGCCGCCGGCGAAAACTCCGCCGCCCGCCATCACGTACACGCAGCTCCTGACCACGGGGCCGCAGAGTACGGAGACCCAGAGCCCGCTCAACTCCACGCAGGATCCGTTGCCCGCCGGCGCGCCCGCGACCGCGCCGACCAACCCCCCGGAGCCCGGCCTCAACGACCCCGGTTCGCACCTGATCACCTTTTCGGGAAGCGGTTCCCAGCAGGTCATCCTGCAGCTCCAGAAGACGATCCCGGATCTCGTCTATCAGAACAACTCGGGCGTGCCTGGTCAAACGCCGGGCTTCTTCACGTATCCCTACCTGGTGCTGCACCTCGCCTACACGCCCTCGACGGCGCCCCCCGTGCTGCCCGTCCTCGCATCGGTCTCGGTCGAGATCACGGGTTCGCAGACCAACGCCGGTGCCTTCGACGTCCGTCTGACGTGCTCGGGACTGCCGGGAAGCGGGTCGACCTTCGCGGAGCTCGTGTGTCCGGCTACGAAGACGATCCCCGCGCTCGGTGCCGTGGCGAATACCAGCGGACCGAACCCGGTGATCCCCGGCGCGACGGCGGCCTTCGATCCCGTCGCCGCGTTCGCGCCGCACCTCGCGATCGTGCTCAACTTCAATTCCGCTACGGACGCGGGCTCGCTCGGAAATCTGCTGTACGTAGACGACGTCTACGCAGCGCAAGTATCGGTCGCCCCGACGCCGGCGCCCGCGCTCCGGCACTGACGTCCCCGCGCGTGCGTCCCAGGCGGGGCGCACGCGCGGGGCGAACTCGCGGTCAGGAGATGGACGAAACGACGTACGCCTCTCCGTTCACGTGGAGGTACGGCCGCGCCGAATTGCGTGCCCTGTTCTCCGAACGGGAACGGCGGCGACTGTGGCGCGCGGTGTGGGTGGCGCTCGCTCGCTCTCAGGCGAAGAGCGGCCTGGTGAGCGCGGCCGAGCTGGCCGATATCGAAGCGCACGCGGACGATATCGATATCGAAGCGGCTCATGCGATCGAACGCGAGATCGGGCACGATCTGATGGCGGAGATTCGCGTGTTCGCCGGGCAAGCGAAGGTCGGCGGCGGCAAGATCCATCTTGGCGCCACCTCGATGGACGTCGAGGATACCGTCGAGACGTATCGCATGCGGCGCGCCCTCTCGCTGCTCGGCGAGAGCGTGCACGGGCTCTTGGGCGCGTTCGCCGCGCGCATCGAAACCTTCGCGAACCTCCCGTGCATGGGCTTCACGCACCTGCAGCCCGCGGAGCCGACGACCGTCGGCTACCGGCTCGCGGTCTACGCACAGGATCTGCTGATCGACGACGCGCAACTGCGCGGCGCGTACGACGCGCTGACCGCCAAAGGCATCCGCGGCGCGGTCGGCACGTCGGCCTCCTACGAGCGGCTCTTGCGCGGCAGCGGACGGCGCGCGAGCGATCAGGAACGCGACGTGCTCGAAGCGTTCGATCTCACCGCGCGCGACGTTTCGACGCAGACCTATCCGCGCAAGCTCGATTATCTGGTGCTCTCATCGCTCGCGGGCTTGGGTGCGTCGCTCTCGAAATTCGCGGCCGACCTGCGCGTGCTCTCGTCGCCCGGATTTGGCGAGATGTTCGAGCCCTTCGGCGCCAAGCAAGTCGGCAGTTCCGCCATGCCCTTCAAGCGCAATCCGATCCTGGCCGAGCGCATCGATTCGCTCGCGCGTCTGCTCGTCGGGTACGCCGACACGGCCTGGCAGAACGCGGCGACGAATCTGCTCGAGCGCACGCTCGACGATAGCGCCAACCGCCGTACGATCTTGCCCGAAGCGTTCCTATGCGCGGACGAACTCCTGTTGCTCGCGCGCAAAATCGTCGACGGCCTGCGGCTCGACGAGCGTCGCATCGCGCAGAACTTGCAGACCTTCGGACCGTTCGCGGGCAGCGAAGCGGTCTTGATGGAAGCGGTGCGCGCGGGCGGCAATCGCCAAGACTTGCACGAGTCGATCCGCGACGCCGCGATGATCGCGTACGACCGGCTGGCCGCCGGCGGCGACAACCCGCTCGCGACGTTGCTCGCCGACGACGACGCCCTGACGGCGCACCTCGACCCCGCGGAGATCCGTTCCTTGCTCGATCCCACCGACCATATCGGCGACGCGCCCGAACGCGCGCTCGCGCTCGCCGAACGCATCAAGGCGCAACCGCCGTTCCCGCGCCAGCGCGCGCTCGCAACCGAGGCGGCGCGATGAACAAAGGGCTCGAGGTCGCGCGCGGCAAGACCAAGGTTCTCTACGAGAAGCCGGGCCAGCCCGACGTTCTGGTCGTGCAGGCGCTCGACAACATCACCGCGGGCGACGGCGCGCGCCGCGACGAGATTCCCGGCAAGGGACGCATCGCCGCGAAGACGACCGCGCGCGTCTTCCGGCTGCTGAACCTCTGCGGACTGCCGACGCACTATCTCTCCGGCGGCGAAGACGACGACGACAACGAGATGCTCGTGCGCCGCTGCACGATGATTCCGCTCGAGGTCGTGATTCGCGGCGTGGCCGCGGGCTCGCTCGTGCGCCGCAAGCCCGGCATCGCCAAAGGCGCGATCCTCGTCCCCCGCATGGTCGAATTCTTCCTCAAAGACGACGCGAATCACGATCCGCTGATCGATCCCGAGGAGATCGTGCATCGCGGCATCGCGTCGCCGCAGGAGATCGGCCTGATGAGCGAAGTCGGCCGCATCACCTTCGAGATCTTGGCGCACGCGTGGCGCCGGCGCGAGACGTTGCTAGTGGACCTGAAGATCGAGTTCGGGCGTCTGATCGGTGGTGAGGGACGCGGCGGGCTGGTCGTGGCCGATGTGATCGATAACGATTCCTGGCGCATCTGGCCGCAGGGGCGCGAGGACCTGATGCTCGACAAGCAGCTCTATCGCAACCTGGCCGAGGTCACGCCGGCCGATCTGGAGCGCGTGCGCGCCAATTACGAGACCGTGGCCGAGCTCGCGGGGACCTTTCCGATGTTGCGGCCCGGCATGATCGCGCTGGTCGCCGACGGTGCGCAGAGCGTGCCGCTGCTCGAGCCCGTCGCGCGCGCGATCGACGTGTTCGGCTTGCAGAACCTGCGACGCGTCGTGTCGACGCATCTGGTGCCGGGCTACGTGCTGCAAGCCGTGCAGCAACTCGACGCGACCTTCGCGCGGCTGATCTATGTCGCGTCGGGGCCGCAGCTGGCGGCGATGCTCGCCGCCGCCACGCCGACGCCCGTGTTCGATGCGACGGAATACGACGCGGACGAGCTCGCGCTGATGCTCGCCAAAACGCTCGCGCTCGACGATACGGTGATGTTCGGGCGCACGATGCTCGTGCAGGCCAACGCGCGGTCCGCCGTCTTGCACGCGGACGCGCAACTCAACGCCGCGCCGTCGCAGGCTCCCGTTGCCTGAAACGCTGCAGGCGATCGGCGTGCTCGGCGTCGACGATGCCGAACTCGAACGGCGCCTGCGCGCGCACGGCTTGGCGCTGAAGGTCCCGGAAATCCGCACGATCGCGGAGCGGCTCGGACGGGATCCCTCGATCGTGGAAGCGCACGCTTTCGACGCGCAGTGGAGCGAGCATTGTTCGTACAAGAGCTCGCGGCACTATCTCAAACGCCTGCCCACCGAGGGTCCCACGGTGATGCAAGGCCCGCAGGAAGACGCGGGGATCGTGCATTTAGGCGAATGGCAGGGGAAGACATACGGCGTCGTCATCGCGCACGAGTCGCACAACCATCCCTCGCAGGTCGTGCCCTTCGAAGGTGCGGCGACGGGCATCGGCGGCATCGTGCGCGACGTGCTGTGCATGGGCGCGCGGGTGATCGCCGTGGCCGATCCCTTGCGGTTCGGTCCGCTCGACGACCCGCATTGCCGGTACGTCGCGCAGGGCGTGGTCGACGGCATCGCGGCGTACGGCAACGCGATCGGCGTCCCCAACATCGCGGGCGACATCTATTTCCATCCGGGGTTTCGCGATAACTGTCTGGTCAACGTCGTGGCGCTGGGGTTGCTCGAGCAGTCCGAGATCATCCATTCGGCGGCGCCGCCCGGAGCGGCCGGCTGGGACATCGTGCTGGTCGGCAAAGCCACGGATCGCAGCGGTTTCGGCGGCGCGGCGTTCTCGTCGCTCGTGCTCGACGAGGACGACTCCGAGCAGAACAAAGGCGCCGTTCAAGTGCCCGATCCGTTCCTCAAGAACGTGATCATGCGCGCGTCGTACCGCGTGTTCGACGTCGTGCGCGAGCGCGGCCTCACCGTCGGTTTCAAGGATCTGGGCGCGGGCGGGATCATGGGCTGCACCGCGGAGATCGTGGCGAGCGGCGGCTTCGGCGCGATCGTCGATCTCGACCGTTGCCCGACGTCGCAAGAGAATTTGCCCGCCGCGGTGATCGCCGTCGGCGAGACGCAGGAACGCCTGACGTGGGTCGTGCCGCCCGAGTTCACGCCCACGTTATTGAAGATCTACAACGAGGAATTCTCGTTACCGGAGATCGCCCAGAACGCCCAGGCGGCGGTGATCGGAACGGTGACGGCGGAAACGGAGTACGTCCTGCGCCACGAGGGCCGCGAGGTGATGCGGGTCCCGATCGACTTCCTGACCGGCGGCATCCGCTACGACCGCGCGTGCGTAATGCCCGAGATCGCGTGCGCCGCCGAGGCTCCCGCGCTACCGGCGCACGTTAGCGAAGGTTTCGAGCGCGAGCCCGGCCGTCTGTTGCGCGCGGTGCTCGGCCACCGCGACGTGTGTTCGCGTAAACCGATCTACGAGCGATACGATTCCGTCGTGCGCGGCACGACGTCGCTTCCCTGCGGCTACGCGGACGCGGGGCTGATCGTGCCGGTTCCCGGCGCGCCGCTGGCCGTCGCGCTCAGCGTCGACGGCAATCCGCGCTACGCGCTGGTCGATGCCGAGCGGGCGGCGGAACTGGCCGTTTGCGAGGCGGTGCGAAACGTCGTGGCGGTCGGCGCGCGGCCCGCCGGGTTGACGGATTGCCTCAACTTCGGCAATCCGGAAATTCCCGAGCAGATGGGCCAGTTCGTCGCCGCCGTCAACGGCATCGCGCGTGCGGCGCGCGCGCTCGGCGTGCCCTTCGTTTCCGGTAACGTCAGCCTGTACAATACCTCGGCGGCGGGCAACGCGGTGCCGCCCTCGCCCATCATCGCCTGCGTCGGCGCGCTCGCCGACGTCTCGAAATCCGCCACCTTGCCGTTCAAGGCACCGGGACACGCCCTCTTTTATGTGGGCGGCTTCGGCGCGGCGCTCGGCGGCTCGGTGGCCGGTGAGATCGCCGGACATGCGGATGCAAACCTGCCCGACCCGCGCTACGCGTGGCTCGCTCTCGAGTTCGCCTTCGTCCTCGCCGCGCACGACGCCGGACTGATCGAGGCGGCGCACGACGTCTCCGACGGCGGCTTGTTGGCAGCGCTGGCCGAGATGGCTTTTCCGACGCTCGCGACGCGGCCCGTGGGCGCGCGGCTGAACGCACCGGCGGCGTTCGCTCCGGGACTGCCGGCGTTGGCCGTCTATTTCGCCGAGTACGGCGGGCTCGTCATCGAGGTCGCGCGGACCGATGACTTTCTCGCGCTCGCCGAGCGTTTGGGCCCGGTCGCCGTCGCGCGCATCGGGGAGACGATCGATGCGCCGGTGCTCGTGACGGTCGAAGCCGGGGGCACGCAGCACGACCTGCGCGACCTGCACGAAGCCTGGTCGGCGCCGCTACGAGATTTCTACGCCGACGCGCTGGCGGAGACCGCGGGATGAGCGCCCGGGCCGGCATCCTGATCTTTCCGGGGACGAATTCCGAGGAGGAAACGCTGCGCGCGTGCCACGCGGCCGGGCTCGCGGCGGAACTGGTCCATTGGAACGCGGATCTCGATGCGGTGCGAGCCTTCGATGCGTACGTGTTGCCCGGCGGCTTCGCGTACGAGGATCGCGTGCGCGCCGGCGCCATCGCAGCCCACGACCGGTTGATGACGGCCGTGCGTGAAGGCGCGGCGGCCGGCAAGCCCGTCCTCGGCATTTGCAACGGCGCGCAGATCCTGCTCGAGAGCGGCCTCGCACCCGGGCTCGACGGCAGCACGCGCGCGCAAGCGGGTTTCACGCGCAACGCGCCGCTCGGAAAATATCGTTCGACGCACGTTCACGTGAAGCTCGCGGTCGCACCCGGACGCTGCGCCATCACCGCGCAGCTGCCGGCTGGAGCGGTGCTGCCGGCCTGGGCATCGCACGGCGAAGGCCGGCTGGCGGCCCAGCCGCGGATTCTGGAACGCCTCGAGCGCGAGGAGCGCGTGGCCTTCGTGTATTGCGACGCCGCCGGCAACGTGAGCGGTGCCGCGGTGCCGAACGGCTCGGCGCTCGGCGCCGCGGCCCTCACCAACGCGCGCGGGAACGTGTTGGCGCTGATGCCGCACCCCGAACGCGACGCGTGGAACTTCATGCATCACGACGCGGCGCGCGAACGCGCGCGCGGCGACGCGGCCGCGATGCTCGCGAGTTCCGGCGGCATCGCGCTCTTCGCGGGGCTGGCTGCGGCGGTGCGTCGATGATTCGCTGCATCGAAGTGTCGCTCGCCATTCCCGACAACGAAGCGCGCACGGCGCTGGCGACGTTGCGCCGGCTCGGCGTTGCCGTGGCTGCGCTCGAGCGCGCCGATCTGTACCGCTGCGACGTTGCCGATGCGGATGCCGAGCGCTTGGTCGACACCCTGCGCGATTGCGAGACCGTCTACAATCCGAGCAAACATCTGATGCGCGTGCGCGAGGACGACCGCCCGGGGCCGGGCGAAGTCTGGATCGACGAGATCGGCAGCGGTGCGCGGCCAGGTGGCGGCCCGTTGACGATCGCCGGACGGACGCTCGCCGGCGTCCGCAGCCTGGAGCGATTCACGGCTTGGCGCCTGTTCTCCACGCGAGAGGAACCGGCCGGAGCCGAGCTCGTGACGGCGGCCACGGAAACTCTGCTCTGCAATTCCGCGTTTCAGAAGGCAATATTATGATCGCACCCGAGCGCCTCCGCACCGCCGCCCAAGCCAAGACGGCCGACTTCTACACGATCTGTACGCTCGGGTCGCATTCCGCCTTGCAGATCCTCAAGGGCGCGCACGACGAAGGCTTCCGGACCTTGGCCGTCGCGAACCGCGAGACCGAACGGCTCTACCGTTCGTTCGCTTTCGTCGACGAAGTGATCGGCATCGACAACTACGCGCAGTTCATGGACCTCGTTCCCGAGCTCGAGACGCGTAAGATCATCATCGTCCCGCACGGTTCGTTCGTGGCCTATCTCTCGCTCGACGAACACAAGCGCATGTCGATTCCCTATTTCGGGAACAAGGCCGTGCTCGACTGGGAAGCGAGCCGCGAGCTGCAGCGCCAGTGGTTGACCCGAGCCGGCCTGACCGTACCGCGCCAATTCAAGACCGGCGCCGAGATCGATCGCCCCGTCATCGTGAAACTGTACGGCGCGCAGGGCGGCAAGGGCTACCTGTTCCTGCGCGACGCGGCGGATTTCGAAAAGCGCATCGGCGAACTGGGCCGCCGGGACTACATCCTGCAAGAATACGTGATCGGCGTGCCGGCCTACATCCATTATTTCTATTCGCCCTTGACCGGCAAGCTCGAGATCATGAGCATGGACCGCCGCTACGAGACCAACGTCGATTCGCTCGGCCGCATCCCCGCCGAAGCGCAGAAGAACATGTCGATCGAACCCAGTTACGTGGTCGTCGGCAACTCGCCGCTGGTGCTGCGCGAATCGATGCTGGCCGAGGCCTATCGCATGGGCGAGGACGTCGTGCGCGTCAGCCAGGAGATCTGCGGCCCCAAAGGGCTCTTCGGCGCCTTCTGCATCGAAACGATCATCACGCCCGACGCGAAGTTCTACGTGATGGAGATCTCGGCCCGGATCGTCGCCGGCACGAACCCCTTCATCGACGGCTCGCCGTATTCGTATCTGAACTACAGCGAACCGATGTCGACCGGCCGCCGGATCGCTCGCGAGATCAAGAACGCGCTGCTCTCGAACAACCTGCACGCGGTTCTCGACGACTCGGGAATCATTTGACCGTCCACAGGAGCTGTTGAATTTTGCCGAAGACCGGAGCCCGTCCGCGTTTCCTGAGACTCTGCGCCGCCGCACTCGGCGCGAGCCTCGCCTTCGGCGCACTGCCGGCCCGCGCGGCCATCGAAACGGACCCCCTGCAGCTCTATCAGACGATGCGCAAGGCTTACGATACGGGCAGCAGCAAGGGCTGGCCGTTCGTCAGCGAGCTCTATTACGAATCGACTATCCTCGATGCCGGCCGTGCGTATTCGCTCTTCCGGCCCACCGACGAAGCGTACGCGGAGGTCGCGGCTCTGACCGTCGACGTGGCCACGCAGATGCACTACGATCCCCTCACCAATAACGACGCGGCGCTCTGGTACGTGTTGGAGGCGTCGAATTACGTCGCCGCCAACGGCGACACGCAGCACGCCGCCGAAGCCAAGGCCTTGCTGGCGCGGCTGAACGATATCGAGCTCGATCCCAAGCGCTTGGCCCAGGACGCCGAGGCGTCTGCGGTGGCAAACGAAGAGACCTTTCACAAGGACGGCGACGCGTTCGTGCAGTTGATCGTGGCCGACGTCCGGTCGTTCAACCTGACGCACGACGTGACGTACCGCAGCGATCTCTTGCAGCACGCGGCCGACCCGGCCGCGCCGCTCGTGCGCGTGCCCGATCCCGAGTACGGCGAGATGTTTTCGATTGCGGAAAGCGCCCTGACCGATCCCGGTTTCACGGATGCCGACCGGGCCGCGGCGCGCACGATCAAGTACCGGCGCGAGCACACGCCCGAACTCAAGGTCATCGCGCGCATCGAATCGATCCCGCACGAACTGCGCTTGACCCGCACGGCCCCCGCCGACGAGTACTTCGGGCGCCTGAAATATTCGCCGATCGGCGTGCACAACGAGCTCGTGCGGATCAACAAGTACCTCGACAAGGGTTGGGGTTACCGCATGGAATCCGATGCGATCCAGGTCGATTCGGCCGTCGAGGATTGGCAGAAGCAGTACCCGCACGACACGAGCTTGCCGACCACGTTGCTCGACGCGTACCGGCTGATGGAGCGCGTGAAGACCGACAAGACGGAAGAGGCGGGAACGCGCCTGAAAGCCATCTTGCTCGTCCAGTACGCGAGCTCGCGCCAGGCACAGGAACTCGCCTCGTCGTAATCCGCGCGGTGCTCGAACCGCAGGTCGCCGCGGCGCTGGCGCGGTACGACCGCGCCGCGCTCGCGCTTTGTTCCGTCGGCAGTCACTCGGCGCTCGACGTCGCCTTCGGCGCGCGCGCGCAGGGATTGCGCAACCTCATCGTCACGGCGCGCGGCCGCGAGCGCACCTACGCGCGCTACTATGCGCGCCGGGACGATCCGCCGCGCGGCTGCGTCGATGCGACCTTGCACCTCGACGCCTTCACCGATCTCTTGCAGCCCGGCGTGCAAGAGCAGCTCCTGGCGCAGAACGCGCTCTTCATTGCCAATCGCTCGTTCGAAGTCTATCTCCACGAACGCTTCTCGTACGATGAGATCGAGCGAGGGATGCTGGTCCCGTTCTTTGGGAACCGGCGTTTGCTGCGCGCCGAAGAGCGCGACGAGGCGGAGAACCAATACGCGCTCTTGGCTCGTGCCGGCATACGCCATCCGCGCAGTTTCGCGTCGCCGGCGGAGATCGATACGCTCGTGATGGTCAAGGCCGCGCACGCGACCGTGACCTTCGAGCGCGCGTTCTTCCTGTGCTCGTCGCCTGCCGAATACGAAGCGCAGGCGACGAAGCTCTTGGCCGCGGGCATGGTGACGGTCGAGGGCCTCGCGAACGCGCGCATCGAGGAGTACGCGCTCGGGCCGAGCGTGAATTTGAATTTCTTTTGGTCGCCGGTCCTGGGCGAGCTGGAACTCTTGGGCACGGATACGCGGCGCCAGACGAATCTCGACGGCCTGCGCTCGTTGCCGCCGGGGCAACTCGAGGCCGCCGGCTCGATTCCGGTGCGGATGGAAGAAGCGGGCCACATCGCGACGACGCTGACGGAATCGATGTTGGAGAAGGCCTTCGAGATGGGCGAACGGTTCGTGACGGCCGCTCGTGAGGCCAACCCGCCGGGCGTGATCGGACCGTTCGCCCTGCAGTGCATCATCGTCGCCGGGCCGCCGAAGGAGTTCGTGGTCTACGACGTGTCGCTGCGCATCCCGGGTTCGCCCGGTACGCGCTACACGCCGTACAGCGCCTATCGCTGGGGGCGCGACGTGTCGGTCGGCGAGCGCATCGCGATGGAAGTCGTGATGGCCCGCGACGCGGACCGGCTAACCGAGATCGTCACGTAAGGGACGCCGCCCGAAGTCGATCTCGCTCCGCGACCATCACGAAGCGTGATCGCCCCGTTGCGACCCTGCAGTCGATCCGACCGGACCCGCGGAGAGGCGGCACGTGCGTCTACGGCCAAGATCGCCGGCGATGACAAACGTGAAGCGCCGCGTTATCGCTTGGCTGTGCCTGCTTGGACTCACGGCGGTGCCGGCGCCACAAGCGTTCGCCCAGAGCGCGGCGCCCGCTTCCGCCGACGCGCGCTTCGCGGCGATCGCGCACGATTATTTCTATCGCGGGTTCGCGGAATCTCCCGTCAGCGCGACGACGACGGGCGTGCACGCCTACGACACGCAGGTCGACGACGTGTCCGCCGCAGCGGTGCGTGCCCACCTCGCGCGCGAGCGGGCGACCCTGGCGGCGCTGGACGGCCTCGATCCCTATGCACTGTCCGTCGACGCCGCGCTCGACCGCACGATGCTCGAAAACGCCATCCGCGACGACCTGTTGCTCACCGGAAAGCTCGAGCAGTGGCGGCACAACCCCGATAATTACACGGGAACGGCGAGCGGCGCCATCTTCGGCCTGATTTCGCGCAATTTCGCGCCGCTACCGATTCGCATGCGCGACGCGATCGCGCGGGAGCGGCAGATACCCCGGCTCTTCGCGCAAGCGAAGTCGGTGCTGACGACCGTCGACGCGCAGACGAAATCGATTTCGTACGACGACACGGTCGGCTCGGTCGACTTCTTCACGCAGACGGTGCCGCAGGCGTTCGCTTCGGTCCACGATCGCGCGCTGCAGGCGCAGCTGCGCGCCGCCAACGCGGAAGCGGTGGCTGCGGTCAAGAGCTACGCCGCCTTCATCAACCGTATCGAACCGTCGGGAACCTACGCGATCGGCAAGGCCGCCTACGAAGCGCGTCTGCGGTACGAGGACTCGCTCGACGTGCCGGTCGAGCGTTACGTGCAGTACGGCTGGAGTTTTCTGCGTCGCACGAGGGCACAGTTCGTCGCGACCTCGGCGAAGATCGATCCGCGCAAGACGCCGCAGCAAAACTATGCGGCGCTGGCCGGCGTGCACCCGCCGCCGGGCCGGCTCAACGCGGTGGCGCAGGCAGATTTGATTCGCTTGCGCGCCTTCATCGTCAAGCACCACATCATTACCTTACCGCCCGATGCCGACATCAAGGTCGTCGATACGCCGTCGTTCGAGCGCGCGTTCGTGACCGCGTCCATGGACGCTCCCGGTCCGCTCGAGACCGTGGCGACGCGGGCGTACTACAACGTGACGCCGGTCGACCCGTCGTGGTCGAAGGAGCGCACGGAGGGCTTTCTCGCGCAGTTCAACGATTTCGAGTTTCCGATCATCTCAGCCCACGAAGTCTACCCCGGACACTTCGTCAACTTCACCATCGACAAGCACTTGGACCTGAGCCTGACGCGTAAGTTGCTCTGGAACTCCGAGTTTGGTGAGGGCTGGGCGCACTACGGCGAGCAGATGATGGTCGACGAGGGCTGGGGGAACGGCGACCCGCGCGTGCGCCTGTCGCAACTGGAGGAGGCGTTGCTACGCGAGTGCCGCTACGTCGTTGGCGTCGGCCTGCACGTCGAGGGCTGGACGCCCGAGCGCGCGGAGCACGTCTTCACCGACGAGTGTTTCCAGACGCCGGCCGTGGCGCTCGAAGAGACGATGCGCGGCACGCAGGATCCCATGTACGGGTACTACACGCTGGGCAAGATGATGATCCTCAAGTTGCGGGCCGACTATCACAAGAAACTCGGTAGCGCCTTCACGCTCGAGAAATTCCACGATGCGCTCCTGGCGCACGGCGACCCGCCGGTCCCGCTCTTGCGGCCGCTGCTGCTCGGCGCCGACGACGACGGACAGCCGCTGTAGTGGCGCGTTAGATGGCCGTCGAGCGCCGCACGGTCGACCTGTCCGCGTACCCGGACCTCGTGATGCTGCTGCTGGGCATGCGCGTCAATGCCATAACGGGACTCAAAACGCTCTTCAACATCGGTTCGCCGATCGAAGCCTCCGCGCGAGCGAAACCCGACGGCCTGCTGCATCATGAGATCTTTTTGTTCTCGCTCTTTCCGCCGCACATCGGGATTCGCGAGTATTGGCGCGATTTCGAGTCGCTGGAAACCTATTCGCGTTCCGAGCCGCACCGCACGTGGTGGACGGACTTCCTGCGCAATTCCGGCGGCACGGGATTCTGGCACGAGACGTACCGGATGAAGGGCGGCATCGAGGCCGTCTTCGACGACGTGCCGGTGCCGCTGGGATTGGGAACCTTCGCGCCCCTGATTCCAGCGCGCGGCGGCATGTTCAGCGCCCGGCGCCGTCTGGAGTCCGTTGCGGCGGCGGATCTGCCGGTGACGCCCGAACCGGCGGCCGTCGTCGGCGAGGACGAGCTGTCGACCAGCTAACGGTCGAGCGCCGTCGCGATCCGTTGTTCGCGTGCTCACCGGATACGTACGTCCCTCGGCGCCTCGGAGCCGGCGCTTCGCGCTAGGCCCGCGGGCGGTTTGCTCGCACGAGCGGGCGAAGAGGAGCGCGTGAGCACGGCCCCGGGGTCAGCGTCCGCCCCTTCCCGCACGCTCCCCAGCGGGACGGTGACCTTTGCCTTCACCGACATCGAAGGCAGCACGCGGCGCTGGGAGCACGACCGGGCGGCGATGCAGGCCGCGGTCCGCCGGCACGACGAGCTGGTGCGCGCGGCGATCGCCGCGCACGACGGTTACGTATTCAAGACGATCGGTGACGCGTTCTGTGCGGCGTACGCCCGCGCTGAAGATGCGATTGCCGCGATGCTCGCGCTGCAGCGCGCGCTCGCGGCCGAGGATTTTTCTGCAGTCGACGGCCTGCGCGTGCGCGCCGCGATCCATTCCGGCACGGCCGACGAACGCGATGGCGATTACTTCGGGCCGGCGCTCAACCGGGTGGCGCGCTTGCTCGCGATCGGCCACGGCGGTCAGGTCCTCGTCTCCGGGGTGACGGCGCGTCTCGTCGAGGGCGACGTGCCGCCGCAGGCCGAGTTGCGCGACCTGGGCGAGCATCGCCTGCGCGACCTCGCACGGCCGGAACGCGTCTACCAACTCCTGGGGCCCGGCCTCGCGGCCGAGTTCCCGCCGCTGCGGTCACTCACTTCGCTGCCGAACAACTTGCCGCGGATGATGACGTCGTTCGTCGGTCGCGAAAGGGAGATCGAAGAGCTCACCCGGCTCATTCACGCGCAGCAACTCGTGACGCTGGTCGGGTCGGGGGGTGTCGGGAAGACGCGCACGTCGCTGCAGGTCGCGGCGAACTTGCTCGACGGGTCGCGCGACGGCGTTTGGTTCATCGAACTCGCGCCGCTCTCGCACGGCGAGTACCTTCCCACGACCGTCGCGCAGGCGCTCGGCATGACGCTTCCGCCTGAGGGCGACCCGCTCGAAAGTTTGGTACGCGCGCTAAAGGACAAGCACGCGCTGCTCGTGTTCGACAATTGCGAGCACCTCGTCGAGGCGGCTGCGCGGGCGATTTTGGCGATCCTGCATGGATGCCCAAAAGTCAAAGTCCTCGCTTCGAGCCGCCAAGCTCTCGGCATCAACGGCGAGGAGACGTATCGTCTTCCTTCGCTCGGCGTTCCGAACCAAGATGCAGCGGTTGCGCTGACGGTGATCGAAGCGCTGCAGTCCGCGGCGGTCGGCCTCTTCGTCGAACGGGCGCGCAGCGTCGACCAGCGCTTCGCGCTCACGGACGATAACGCGCCGATCGTGGCCGAGATTTGCCGCCGGCTCGACGGGATTCCACTCGCGCTCGAACTCGCGGCGGCGCGCGTCGGAACCCTCAGCCCCCGGCAGCTGCGCGAACGGCTCGACGAGCGCTTTCGCGTGTTGACCGGCGGAAGCCGCGACGTCCTGCCGCGCCAGCAGACATTACGAGCGTTGATCGACTGGAGCCACGATCTGCTCGACGAACGCGAACGCGCGCTGTTCCGCCGCTTGAGCATCTTCGTGAACGGCTTCACGCTCGAGGGCGCGGCCGCGGTCGTCGGTGGCGACGAGCTCGACGTGCTCGACCTTCTGGCGTCGCTGGTCGACAAGTCTCTCGTGCTCGTGGAGCCCGACGGCGAGTTGCTGCCCTATCGCCTATTGGAATCGACGCGCGTTTACGCGCTCGAGAAGCTCGACGCCGCCGGTGAGCGCCCGGACCTCCAGGCGCGGCATCTCCGTTACTTGCGGAACTGCTTCGTGGAGTTGGCGGAACGGCACGACCGGACGGGCCGGCAGACCGCGCGATTCGAGGCGCTGAAGGCATACCTCGACGACGTTCGATTCGCGCTCGACGTCGCGTTGCTGGGGCCGGCCGTTATCGAGGGCGGCGAACTTCTCGCGTCGATCGGGACGGCGTGGCGCGGGATGGGACTCGAAGGTGAGGGCATCGCTCGCTTCGAGCGCTATCTCGCGACGCTCCCGAGCAATCAGTCGGGGCTTCTCGCCAACCTCTCGGGAGAGCTCTCCTTCTTGATTGGTGACTCCGGCCGGAAGGTTCTCGCGCTGGAAGTTGCCGGCCAGGCCGTGGGCTTCGCGCGAGAATGCGAAGAGCGGGTGGTTCTTGCCCGGGCGCTGACGCACTATGCGGAACGAGCCGTGCGAGCCGGCCGGCTCGACGAAGCCGAGGTCGCGCTCGCGCAAGCCGAAACGATGCCGGAGGCTTCGGCCTCCGTGCGCATGCGGCTCGCGTTGCTCGGGGCGCGCGCTTTCGTGAGTCAGGATCGCGGCGATTTCGAGACGGCCGTGCGGACGCTCGAGCAACTGCGCAGGGAGCAGCGCCGGCTCGGCAACCCCGTGAACGAGGTCTCTACGGCGATCAACCTCTCGGAGCTCGAGCACTCGCGCGGCGAAACGCAGCGCGCTATCGCGATCGTGCACGAAACGCTTCCGATGGCGCGGGCCGGAGCGGACAAAAACCGTCTCATCGTCTTACTGCAAAACTTTGCCGGCTATCTCTCGGCGGCCGGCGACCATACCGGGGCGGTCGCCGCGGCTCTCGAAGCGATCGCGATACACGCGTCGCGCGATCCCGGCCATGCGTTCCTCGCGGTTTCGCTCGAACACGTGGCACTCGTCTTTGCGCTGCGCGGCGATCTCGAGCGCGCGGCCATCTTCGAAGGTTACGCCTGCGCGTCGTTCGCGCGCCACGGATACGAGCGCGAGTTCACCGAGACGACGACGCACGATCGCCTGACCGCCCTTTTGCGCGCGGGACTCGCTCCCGAGCACTTTCAGCGTTTGAAGGCGGAAGGCGCCGCGCTCTCGCCCGAAGCGGCGATTTCGCTTGCGCTCGAGGCGGCGGGTCTCAGCGCGGACGCGCCGACGAGCAGCTAACGGTCAAGCGCCGTAACGCTCCGTTCGTCCAGCCCGTGCCGTCGTCCGGGAGCGTCGTATAATAGACGTAGAACGTACGGCCCAGAATTCGCGGGTCGGCGCCGAGCCCGACGGCTGTGGGATACGCGGCGATGGGCCCGTACGTGCCGAGCGGGATCGGCACGGTCCACGTCAGCCCGTCCAGGGACTCCGCGTACGCGAACGAGGTGTCGTTGGAAACGATCATCACGTAACGCCCGAGTTCGGGATCCTCGTGGATGTCGAGGTAGCCCGCGTATTGCGAAGCGGGATCGAGATCCGTCGATGCGCCGCCGATGCCGGGCTGCAGATCCCACGTGCCGCGGTAGAACTTCTCGAACGGCACGGCGTGCGGCGTCGCACCAAAGGCGGCGCGCAGTAACGCGAGGGCCGGGGCGCGCGCCACCGAGACGACGGTCGTGCTCGTCGCGTGCGGCGTGCCGTTCGCTATCCAGTCGGGGAAGTAGAGGTAAAAGTACGCGCCGTCCCGCGAGAGCACGAGCGGCCCGTCGCCGATTTCGAAGCCGTCGAGGCCCGGCGCGTAGGCTTGGTTGAGGCGAACGATCTCGCCGAGGTCGGTCCAGTGGGCGCCGTTGTCCGCGGATGCGGCCAGCCCGAGCGCGGCGTACAGCGGGTCGTTCGGAAGTTCGGCGTGATAGGTCGCGAGCAGATTGCCCGCGCCGGGCAGGCCGGGCGGAACGCGGAAGACCGGACCGCCGCCCATGTAGCCGTAACTGCGGTAATTCGGATTGACCGCCGTATCGGGATTGGACGCGATCGTGACGTCGAGCGGAGCGCCGCTGCCCAGCGGATCGTCTAGCGTGCCCGCCGTCGCCACGATCGATCCGGATCGTCCGTTGCTGTGGGTGTCGCCGTCGCTTCCGAAAAAGGTATAGCCCTGCGCGGTCTTGATCACGCCGAGCGGCGTGTCGGGCCAATCGAACGGAGCGATCAGCGGCGGTCGCGCCCGCTGCCCCGCCGCAAGCCGCTGTGCGGGCGACGCGACCACGACGGTTTTCGAAACGCTCGGGCGGCACATCGTGCTCGCGGCGGATGCCGGCGAAAACCCGGCAACAGCGGCTAAGAACGCCGCCGTCCAAATGGTGCGCGACCCTCTGACCATGGGAGCGTTTTACGCGCGCCGGCCGCATTCGCCTAGCCGCGACGTAAGAGCCGGATTAGAGTTTCAACGTCCGATCCAACGCGCGAGCCAGGCGGCGACGGTTTCGTGCCACTGAAGCGAATTCTGCGGTTTGAGGACCCAGTGGTTCTCATCGGGGAAGGTGAGGAATTCGCTCGGAATGCCGCGGCGTTGCGCGGCGGTGAACGCCGCAATGCCTTGATCGATCGGGATGCGATAATCGCGGTCGCTATGGATGACGAGGATCGGGTCCTTCCAATCGGCCACGTGATCCACCGGATTGAAGCGCTCGTAGTCCTCGGGATGGTCCCAGGGCGTCCCGCCGTTCTCCCACTCGGAGAACCAGAGTTCGTCCGTCGCGTAGCCCATGATGCGGTTGTCGAACACGCCGTCGTGGGACACGAGGCACTTCCAGGGCCCGGGCCAGTTTCCGGCGATCCAGTCGATCGCGAAGCCGCCGTACGACGCGCCGAGCGCGCACGAGCGGTCGCCGTCGAGGTAGGGAAACTGTGCTAACGCGGCGGCCCAGCCTTTTTGGAGATCTTCCAGCGGCCGATCGCCCCAATGGCGGCTGATCGCATCCGTGAAGGCTTGGCCGTAACCGGTCGACCCGTGGAAGTCGACCGTCACGACCGCGTACCCGAGGCCCGCGTAGAACTGCGGGTTCCACCGATAACTCCAGCCGTCGACCCAACTGCCTTGCGGGCCGCCGTGGATCAGGAACGCGACGGGATAACGGCGCCCCGGCGTATAGCCGTACGGTTGCGTGACGCGGCCCTGCACCGTGTCGCCGTTCCAACCGGCGAACGTGAACGTCTGCGACGGGGATAGCGCGATCCCGCGCAGTTTGTCCGCATCGACGGCGGTCAGCGCGACCGGCGCAGACGAGGGCAGCGTGGCGAGGAAGAGATTCGCGGGAGCTTCGAGCGACGAATGCGAGAACACAATCGAACTTTTCGCGACTGAGTAACCCTCGACGTCGCCACCCGTCGTCATGGGCTTCACGCGTCCGTCCGCGACCGAGATGGCGAACAGCCGCCGCGTGCCCGCGTCGTCGGCCGTCACGAGAAGCGCCGTTTCGTCGCCGGACCAGTGCAGATCGCCCGCCGAGCGGTCCCAGTCCGGAGCGAACTCGGCCGTCCGGCCGGTGCGGAGGTCGCGGAGCATGATGCGGTAACGGTCGGATTCGAATCCGGCGCGTTTCTGCGCGAGATAGGCGAGCGTCGTGCCGTCCGGCGAAAACGCCGGGTTGACGTCGGCTGCAGGGTTGTCCGCCGTGATATCCTGCGGTGCGCGCGAGCCGTCGAGCGGCACGGAGTAGAGATCGAAGTTCGTACTCCACGCTTCGCTACGGCCCGCGAGCCGGGCGGAGTAGATAACGGTGCGGCTGTCCGGCGAGATCGCGAAATCCTCGGCGCCGCCAAACGGTTTCGACGGGCTATCGCCGTCGAAGTCGCGCATCAGCGAAACCGCGTCGATGGCGGCGTGCGCGCCGGTACCGATGTCGATAGAGAAGAGATGGTTCCGGGTGCCGTCGGCCCAGGTATCCCAGTGGCGCACGAAAAGCCGGTCGTACAGCGTGCCGCTGCGTTTGCTCTTCGCGCGTTCCGCATTCCGGGCGGCGGTGCAGCCGAGGTTGGCGCAATCGGGAAAGACGGCAAGTGCGACGACGGCATGCGTACCGTCGGGCGCGATGCGGTAGGCTTGCACGTCGAGCGGCAGCTTCGTTACTTGTTGTGTCGCGCGCGTGGCTGCGGCGGCTCGCCAGAGTTGCCCGCTCGCGAGGTAATACACGTAACGTCCGTCGGCCGACCAGCTCGGCGACGTCGCCGCGCGCACCAGCACTTCGGGACGAGCGCCCGGGCGTGCGGCAACGAGCCAGATCGCGCTGCGCCCTCGATTGGCGGCCAGGTCGGTCGTGCGAATTTGGTAGGCGACGCGCGTCGCGTCCGGTGAGAGCGCCGGCGCGGAGACGCGGTCGAGGGTTACGAGGTCACGCGCGGTGAACGCGCGCCCGGTCGCGGCCCCGGCCGGTGCCGGCGCGGCGGCGACGGCGAAAGCGACGGCGGCGACGGCGAAAGCGACGGCGGCAGCGGTCGCCGCAAGCGCGGGGGGTCGGTTCTTTCCCATACGGCGTGCTGCGACGCCGCGGTCGAAACTTCTTTGCCCGCGATTGCCTAGGCTTCCGGCCCCGCGCGCGTGAACATTGAGCCGGCATATGACGACGGCAGCCATCGACCAGGCCGGCTCGCGCACGCGGCCCGCCACGGTCGTCATCCTCGACTTCGGCGCGCAGTACAGCCAACTGATCGCGCGGCGCGTCCGCGAAGCGAAGGTCTACTCCGAGATTCTGCCGCACGACGCGCCGTGGAGCGAGATCGCGCGCCGCGAACCGGTCGCGATCATTCTGACGGGCGGTCCCGAAAGCACGCTCGGGCCCGATGCGCTCGGCGTCGACCCGCAGGTCTTGCGGTCGGGAATACCCGTGCTCGGCATCTGTTACGGCATGCAACTGATCGCGCGCGATCTCGGCGGCAAGATCGTCGCGTCACGCCACCGCGAATTCGGCGCGGCCACCTTGGAAGTCGTCGAAGCCTCCGCGTTGACCGACGGCGTACCGGAGCGCAGCCGCGCATGGATGTCCCACGGCGACACCGTCCTCGCGCCGCCGCCGGGTTTTCAGACCTTGGCGCGCACGGCAAATTGTGCGATCGCGGCGATGGGCGATCCGGCGAAGGGCATCTACGGGGTGCAGTTCCATCCCGAAGTCGTCCACACCGAAGCGGGGAAGGCGATTCTCTCGAACTTCTTGCACGGCGTCGCGGGGCTCGCGCCGGCCTGGGAGATGGCCTCCTTCGTGGAGACGACGGTGGCTCAGATCCGCCGCCAAGTCGGAAGCGGACGCGTGATCTGCGCGCTTTCGGGCGGCGTCGACTCGGCCGTCGCGGCGACGCTCGTGTCGCGCGCCATCGGCTCGCAGTTGACCTGCATCTTCGTCGACACCGGACTGCTGCGTTTCGGCGAAGCCGATGCGGTGGTCGCGGCGTTCCGCGACGTGCTGCACCTCGACGTCGTAAAGGTCGATGCCGGAAAGCGATTCCTCGAGCGTCTGGCCGGCGTCATCGATCCCGAAGAGAAGCGCATTCGGATCGGCCACGAGTTCATCGCGATCTTCGAAGAAGAAGCGAGTAAATTGCGCGGCGTGGAATATCTCGTGCAGGGAACGCTCTATCCCGACGTGATCGAGTCCAAGACGCCCGGTTCCAAGGCGGGGCACAAGATCAAGTCGCACCACAACGTCGGCGGCCTGCCGGAAACGATGGCGTTGCAGTTAGTCGAGCCGCTCCGCTTGTTATTCAAAGACGAGGTGCGCGAAGTCGGCCGCGTGCTGGCCTTGCCCGACGCGATCGTCGAACGTCAGCCGTTCCCGGGCCCGGGCCTCGCGGTGCGCGTGCTCGGTGAAGTGACGGCCGCGCGATTGGAAACCGTGCGTGCCGCGGATCGCATCGTGACGACCGAGATCGAAGCGGCGAGCCTCGATCCGCGCCCCTGGCAGTATTTCGCGGTGCTGACGCCGCTGCAGAGCGTCGGCGTGATGGGCGACGGCCGCACCTACGCGAACCTCGTCGCCGTCCGCGCGATCACGAGCGAAGACGGGATGACCGCCGACTGGGCGCGCTTGCCGCACGATCTGCTCGAGCGCATCAGCACGCGTATCGTCAACGAAGTCCCAGGCGTCAACCGCATCGCCTACGATATCACCTCGAAACCTCCCGCGACCGTGGAGTGGGAGTGATTTAACGCGACTCCAATTCGGTGAGCCGGCGATGCGTGTCGTGACGGATCGCGCGCACGTCGGTCTCGATGACTTCGACGCGGGTTTCGATGACCTCGACTCGGGTTTCGATGTTCTCTACGCGGGTTTCGATGTTCTCGACGCGGGTTTCGACATTTCCCAGTCGACGGTCTAGCTTTTCGAATCCTGATCGCATCTCGACGCCGAGGTCGCCGACAGCCTTTTCCAGCCTAACGACCCCGGCTGCCACAACGTCGATAAGCTTGCGCGTGTCGCGCATGTCGTCTTTCGGCATCGGGCAGGCTTCGAAGCATCTCCAATATTTCCCCCTACGTTGTCGATGCTCAGAACCTAGCAGGCCGCGAAAATCCGCGGCCTAAACCGGGCGTTCATAAATTGGCAATAAGTCGTGCCGCAATCGTCGCAACGTCGGAAACTATATCGGCATCACGTTATGTGCCTCCACCGGCGAGGTAGCACACGATCGAGTTACGGTCGTTTGCCACGCTGTTTTCGTCCGCGGAGAACAGTCGTCGTACGGCTACCCGGGCGACGCTCGCTTTCGTCGAGCGGCATCTCGCGCGGGAGCCGTTTCTGCGTTGCAACATGGGAAACAGCATGCCGCACGCGGCGCGTAGATGAGAAGGCGGTCGAATTCAAGGGTCCGGGCGCACCGTGCGAGCATAACCCGTACCCGTGCGAATTCTTGTGGTGGGAAACGGAGCGCGAGAAGATGCGCTCTCTTGGCGGCTCGCGCAGTCGGCCTCGTGTAGCGCGATGTTCGCCGCCCCGGGAAACGCCGGGACGGCCACGCGGGGAACCAATTGGCCCATCTCGGCCACCGATGGCAAGGCGCTGCTCGCGCGCGCGCTCGAGGAACGCATCGATCTCGTCGTGCTCGGACCGGAGACCTCGATCGCGGCGGGCGTTGCCGACCGTCTGCGCGATGCGAAGATTCCGGTGTTCGGTCCCGGCCGAGCGGCCGGGCGCCTCGAGTCCAGCAAAATCTTCGCAAAGCGCTTCATGGACCGGCACGGCATTCCGACGGCCAAGGCGCGGGTCGTGCACTCGCTCGCGAGTGCCGAGAAGGTGCTCGCGGATTGGCGCGGCGCTTGCGTGGTGAAGGCCGACGGACTGGCGGCCGGTAAGGGCGTCGTGGTTGCGCCGGATGCGCAGAACGCGCTCGCCGTCCTGCGCGAGTGGTACGGGTCGGGCGGCGTGCCGGGCGGCGGCAGCGACGTGTTGCTCGAAGAGAAACTCGAGGGCCGCGAGATCAGCGTGTTCGCGATCGGAGATGGTTCGCGTTTCGTACCGATCGGATCTGCCTGCGATTACAAGCGCGCGGGCGACGGCGATACGGGTCCCAATACCGGCGGCATGGGTGCCTATTCGCCGCCGGCGGGATTTCCCGCCGACCTGGAAGCGATCGTCAGCGAGCGAATCCTGGCGCCGGTGGCGCGCGGATTGGCCGCCGACCGCGAGCGCTACCTCGGCGTCCTCTACTGCGGCTTGATGTGGACGTCTCGCGGTCCCTATGTGATCGAATTCAACGTCCGCTTCGGCGACCCCGAGACGCAAGTGCTGATGCCGCGCGTCCAGGGTGATTTCGCGCGCCTGCTCAAGACGGCGGCGGACGGCAAGCTCGACGAATCCGCCGCCTCGATCGCCGGCGATGCGTGCGTCGGCGTCGTGCTCGCGAGCGCGGACTACCCCCGCGCGGGTACGCCCCTCAAGGGCTTGAGCGCCGACGTCTCGTTGCCGGAGGGTCGCGTCGCGTTCTGGGGCGCTTCGACGCTGCGCGAGGGGGTAGTCGATGCCGGCGGCGGCCGCGTGCTCACCGTTACGGCGCTGGGCGCCGACGTCGCCGAGGCGCGCGCCAACGCCTATGGCGCCGTCGACGCGCTCGCTCACCGCATCGGCAGCGGCGTCTCGCTGAGTTACCGTAGCGATATCGCCAAGCTCTCTCCGCGCTGAAGTTTAGGCGGCCCAATGGCCTGGGCATATTGCCGAAATGTTTGCAAAGAACGTCGTTTTCAGTGCGTTCGCCGTGGCGGCTCTGACCTCGCTTCCGGCCCTGGCGGCCTCGCAGAAAGCGGTCGACCCGTCCGTCGTCGCATCGTTGCGGACCATCCGGCAGGACGCCGAACTGATTGCGAGCGGGAAGCTCCGCGGAAAGTCGGCGCTGCGAGCCCCGGCTCGCGACATCGCCCTTCAATGGGCCAAGATCGAGCCCGGCCTCAGCGTCGACGGCGATGTCATGGTCGAAACCAAGATGGCCAATGCCAGCATCGCGGCGCTCGAACACGATTGGCAGACCGGTAAGGACGTGCAGAGCGAAGCGAAGGACGTGAGCAGCAACATCGACGACCTGACGGACGCCGCAACCGGCCACTGAGCCGGGCGGCGAGGCAGCGCGCCGAAACTCCGTCCGCGCCGGACGGGTAGTGAGGGGTACGATGTACCAGTCGCAACAGCGCTTCGGCGCACCCGCGGTTTCGACGCCCGCGCTGCTGGGTCAAGTGCTCGGCCTCACGGGCGCGGGCTTCCTCGTGACGGCCGTGACGAGCTACCTGTCGATCTCGCTCGGCCTCCCGTACCCCGTGTCGCTCGTCGCGATGCTCGTCGGGTTCGGTTTCCTGATCGCGATCTCGGCGACCCGTAGAAATCCGGCCGTTTCGCTCTTGATGTTCTACGCCTTCACGGCCTGCGAGGGTCTGGGCATCGGCCCCGTGATCGGCGCCTACGCCCACCTCGACGGACCGGGCGTCGTCGTCAACGCCGCCGCGACGACGGGCTTGGGCATGTTGATCCTGGCCGGCATCGTGTCCATCACGAGCTTCGATTTCCGCCGGCTTTCGGGGATCGCGTTCGGAATGCTCATCGGCCTGATCATCGTCGGGCTCATCAGCGCCTTCACGCACTGGCTGCATCCGGGGATCTACTCGTGGGCGACCTTGGCCGTCTTCACGCTGCTGGTTCTGGTCGATTTCGGCCGCATCCGCGCCGGCGGCAGCGGAGCGACCGCGATCGAACTCGCGACGTCGATCTACCTCGACGCGATCAACATCTTTCTGGCCTTGCTCCAGATCTTCGGCGGCCGCAGCCGGGATGACTGAGGCCTAGCGAGTGGCGCGCTCCTACGACGCGGAGGCGCCCATGCCCGCCGGCGACTCCATGAACGAGGCCTGCGGGGTGGTGGGCATCTACGCGCCGGGGAACGAGGTCGCGCGCCAAGCGTACTTCGCGCTGTACGCGCTGCAGCATCGCGGACAGGAATCCGCGGGGATCGCCGTTTCGGACGGCGCGACGATCGTCTGCCACCGCGAGATGGGCTTGATCTCGAGCATCTTCGACGAAGAGATCCTAGGTAACCTCGGCGGGTACATCGCGGTCGGCCACACGCGTTACTCCACGACGGGCAGTTCGATCGTCGTCAACGCGCAGCCGCTGTTGGAACACGCCCCGTTCGGCGACGTCACCTTGGCCCACAACGGGAACCTCACGAACACCGATGCGCTGCGCGGCGAGCTCGAGCCCGCGACCGTCTTGCAAGCCACGTCGGACAGCGAGGTCCTCGCAAAAGCGATCGTGCAAGCGCCCGGCGAGGACATGCTGGCGCGCATCCGTAGCGTGATGGGATTCGCGGAGGGCGCCTATTCGATCGTCATGTCGACGGAAAAGGCGCTCTACGCGTTCCGGGATCCGTGGGGCGTGCGTCCGCTCTGTTACGGCCGCTTCCCCGGCGGCGGCTACATCTTCGCCTCTGAATCGTGCGCACTGGCCACGGTCGGGGCGAAATACATTCGCGAGCTCGAACCCGGCGAGGTGATGTGGATCGACGAGGGCGGTCTCCACGTCGATAAGGCGCAGCAGCCCAAACCGCAAGCCCTGTGCATGTTCGAGTACATCTATTTCGCGCGCCCGGATTCCGTGCTCAACGATAAATCGATCTACATGGCGCGCCTGGAGATGGGCCGCCAGCTCGCGCGCGAACATCCCGTCGACGCGGACGTCGTGATGGCGATCCCGGACTCCGCCGTGCCCGGCGGTATCGGCTATTCGCAAGAGGCGGGTTTGCCCTACGTCGAAGGGTTGATCAAGAACCGTTACATCGGGCGCACTTTCATCAGTCCCGATCAGAGCATGCGCTCGCGCGGCGTGCAACTCAAATTCAATCCGATCGTCGAGTTGCTCGAGAACCGGCGCGTGGTCGTCGTCGACGATTCGATCGTCCGTGGAACGACGACGCCGCGCATCGTGAAGCTGCTGCGCGACGCGGGCGCGCGCGAAGTGCACGTGCGCATCACCTCGCCGCCGATCATCCACCCATGTTACCTCGGGGTCGACATGGCGACGCACGAGGAATTGATCGCCGCGAATTACACCGTCGAGGAGATCAGAGAGAAGATCGGAGCCGATTCGCTGGGTTATCTCAGTAAGGAAGGCCTGTTGCACGCGGTCGCCCGTAAGCGCGGCCAGATGTGCCTGGGGTGTCTGACCGGCGAGTACCCGCAGACGTATAACGGGCCGCCGATGTTCGCCGAACTCAGCGCGCGCTCCTGATCCGCGCGCGCTAAGGCTCGCTCACGTGGCGTTGCGTCTCTTGCCGCGCGACCAGCTCGTGAAGACGGGCGACGTCGATCACGCGGATTGGAACTACGACGGTCTGCTCGGCTTCGTTTCGCGGCAGCGTTTCCGGCTCGTGATCGAGCTGCTGGCGGACCGCAGCATCGATACGTTACTCGAGGTCGGCTACGGCAGCGGCGTGTTCTTGCCCGAACTCGCACGTCACGCCCGAAGCGTGTTCGCGGCCGACGTCCACCCGCACGGAGCCGACGTGACGCGCGTGCTCGATGCCGCCGGCATCTACGCGACGCTCGTCGAAGCACCCGCGGAAAAGCTTCCGTTCGCGACCGGCACGTTCGACGCGGTCGTCGCGGTCAGCACGTTCGAGTTCGTGAGCGACGCCGGCATCGCGATCGACGAGATAGCCCGCGTCCTACGCCCGAACGGGTGCGCGATCGTCGTGACGCCCGGTGCGTCGCCGCTGCTGGACTTCGCCCTGCGCGTCGCGACGGGCGAGGACGCCAAGCGCGATTTCGGTAACCGCCGCGAGCTCGTCGTGTCGACCCTGACCAGCCACATGAAGCTCGACCGCATGGCCTGCTTCCCGCTGCCGGCCGGCTTCACCGTGTACCGCGCGCTGCGGCTCGTGAAGCGCTGAGGAGCGGCTCGGATGCGGACACGCATTCTTATTTCTTATCGGTCCATCAGGTTCTCATATGGTTCGCGGTGCGGCAGGCCAAAGTATAGCGTGCTTGTCGCCCGCGCTCTGACCAGGGCTCGCGTTCGTGAAAACGCGAACGCGTGTGGCGCGACGCCGGTAACGTGGGAAAGCATCGGCTGCTTCGGACGGCCGGCGCTGCCGATACAAAGAAGAGGCGTGCCGCTCGCCGAGGCTGGCGAGCGCGCCTCAAAGGACACGTCATGCTGCACGTACCGAAGAGTTCGTATCAGATCAATCTCTCGTTCGTCAATGCCCGGCCGTTCACGCTCGCTTTCGAGTGGCTCTTCGCGGCCCAGCTCGCATTGGCGGTGCTACTCTTATTCGTGGCTAATGGACCGCTGGGTCGCGCGCTCGAATTAACTTTAGCGTATTCGATTCCGGTGACGATCGCCGGTGCCGCGGCCATCGTCCTCGGTAGCGTGCGCGTCCGCCGCCTGCCGCCGAACGACGGGATCCGCCGCTAAGCCGATGATGCCCAATCCGTACCTCGCGCGCTGCCGTTGCGGGCAACAGAGTTGTCCGGCCTGCCGCTACGCGTCGCTCAACGATCCACGCCTCGTACAGCTGGAACGCGCGTTCCGTCGCTCGGGCCGCCCCGTGACGGCACTGCGCAGGACGCCGCTGCGCGTCGCATTCGATACGGTGATCGCGCTCCAGATGGCCGGGTGGTGCTTGACGTTCACACTCGCCGGAAGTCCGCTCGGGCACACGTTGGCCGGCGTGTTGGCGGCCTGTTCGGTGCTGACGCTCGTCGCCACCGCGTTCCTCGCCGTCCCGGGCCAGGGCATTCGACTGACCCGCCGAGCGAGGCGCCGGCGCTGAACGACGAGCGTCACGCCGGATGCGACGATGCGGCGGTGACGACGAAGCCGCTTCTCGTGCGAAGTCTCGCCCGACCGCGATCCGTGGCCGGAATCACCTGCCGTCCGCGAGGTACGGTGGCCTTGGCGTTCGAACCGGGGCACAACCCCCTGCCTCCCATACCAACCAAGGAGTATCGAGATGGTACAGCTGCGTGCCACACGCGGAGCGATCGCGGCGCTCTTCCTGGGCTCCACCCTGATCGTCGCGGCGCCTGCATCTGCTGCGAGCTTCGCGGTGATGCATACCTTCACGGGCGGCGCCGACGGCGGAAACCCCGTCTCGGGCCTCTCGGCCGATCGTGCCGGCAACCTCTACGGCACCGCGCCGAACGGCGGGTCGGGATACGGAACCGTATTCGCGCTGATGCGTTCGGGCAGCGGCTACGTCTTTGAAGTGCTGCACGCGTTCGGGTCCGGCAACGACGGCGCCGGCCCGACCGCTCGGGTCCTTCCGGGTCCGGAGCAAAATCTCTACGGCACGACGCCGTCGGGCGGCGGCGGCGGCGGTACCGTCTACCAGCTCTCCGGAACGGCGGTTCCGCGTAAGACGTCGATCCTGTATTCGTTCAAGAACGCGACGGCTAACGGATACAATCCGTCCTCCGGCGACCTGGCGTGGGATCCGCAGTGGAACATCTACGGCACCACGCTCAACGGCGGCGCGTATTCTCAAGGAACGGTCTTCGAACTAACGCACCTCAAGACGGGGTGGGTCGAGAAGGTGCTCTACAGTTTCGGCCGGCCGGGCGACGGCGCGACCCCGGTTTCGGGCGTTATCCGGGATGCGGCCGGCAATCTCTATGGCACGACGTCGGCCGGCGGAAGCGCCGGCGACGGCACCGTCTACAAACTCTCCCAGCAAGGCTCGGTTTGGAACGAGACGATCCTGCACAATTTTTCGGGCCAAAGCGACGGAATGTATCCCTACGCGGGCCTCGCGTTCGATCGGGCCGGGAACTTGTACGGTGCCGCTACCGCGGGCGGGCAACCGTCGCAGGATTCGGGCGGCACGTTTTTCGTCATGACGCCGGGAAGCGGCGGGTGGCAATTCCAGACGGTGTACAGCGTTCCGGGGAGCTGGATCTCGGGTGAATTCCGGACCCCGTTCGTGGATGCCGCCGGAGACATCTTCGCGACCACGCACTGCGACGGGTACGGTTCGGGTTCGGTCTTCGAGCTCCAGCACACCGGCTCGACCTGGTCGTTGAATCCGTTCTATACGTTCAACGGCTCGACGGATGGGCAATACGCGTTCGGCGGCCCGGTGTTCGATTCGTTTGGCGACCTGGTCGGCACGACGCAGGTCGGCGGTTCGGGCAACGGCGTGGTCTGGGCCGTCAAGCCGTAATCGCCGGCGTCCCGGGGCTCGTTTAGCGGGCCGCCAAATACGTATCGAACCACGCTAACGTCCGGCGCGTCGAGTCCGCTCGATGCGCCGGCCCGCGTAAGCCGTGGCCTTCGCCTTCGTACACGACGAACGATGTCGGCACGCCGAGCGTTTTCAGCGCGTGCCAATACTCTTGCGATTGCGGCATCGGGCATTCGACGTCGCGCTCGCCGACGAAGATGAACGTCGGCGTTTTGACGTTCTTGATGAACTCGATCGGCGACGAGCGCCGGTAGATCGCAGGGTCGTCGTAGACCGAAGCGCCGAAGAAGGGGATCATCCATTCGTCGATGCCGTTCTCGCCGTAATAGGACTCCCAGTCGCTGACGCCCGCGCCGGCGACCGCGGCCTTGAAGCGCTGGGTTTGCGTGATGGCCCACATCGTCATGTAGCCGCCGTAGCTGTAGCCGACGATGCCCAGGCGCGCGTCGTCGATCGGCGCGAGCTTTTCCGCGGCGTCGATGCCGCGCAGATCGTCCTGCAGATCGCCGTAGCCGAAATCCTTGACGTTGGCCAGCGTGAACGTTTCGCCTTGCCCGAAGCTGCCGCGCGGATTGGGCAAGAACACATAATAGCCGCGCTCGAGCGCCTCGCGCGTGAGGCCGCGGCCGACGTAACGTGGCGTGGAGGCCGCCGAGGGTCCGCCGTGCACGCTCGTGATCAGCGGGTGCTTCCCGGGCGCGGGATGCACGGGCGCGAGTAGCCACCCCTGCACGTCGAACGCGCCGTTCTTCCACGTGACGCTTTGCGCCCGCGTGTGCGCGGGAAGGCCTGCGTTGACGTGCGTGAGATCCTGCCAGTGACCGAGCGGACCGAACGCGATCTCCGGCGCGTGCTCGAAATCCTGACGGACGGCCGCGGCGCTGCCGCCGGTGCAGGCCAGCGAGAAGTGCGCGTCGCCGGCGTCGATCGATTGCGGCGCCGACCACAACAGCTTCGGCGCACCGGGCGCACTCGGATCGAGCGCTACGATGCCGCTCTCGGCACCGCGCAATTGCGAGAAGAAGAGGCCGCCGCCGCGGCAGTCCCAGGCGAGCGACGTCGCCGACGCGGGATAATCGGGCGTCAGATCGCGGACGGTGACGCCGGGGTGATCGAGGTTGAGCGCGTAGACGTCGCCTCCCGTGGAGCCGAAATCGCTCATGATGCCGCCGATGAACGCCACGGTTCGGCCGTCGGGCGAGACGCGCGGATCCGCCAACTGCTGTTGCGGCGACGACGGCGCGTAGACGACGTTCGCGGCTCCGGTTGCGCCGTCGAAGGTGTAGAGCTTGGCGATCCACCAGTTGTTGTCGCCGTTGCCGGGTGCGGCGGTTCCGACGAATCCGCCCGTAGCGAAATCGTATTCGTACACGAAGAGATCGGGCGGCGACGCCCAGCGCAGCGTCCCGTTCTCGACGAGCGCGATGCGCTGTTCGTCGGGTTTCTCCCCGATCTCGCCGACGAGCGCCGCGCCGGCTTGCGTGGCGCCGATCTCCTTGTGGGCACCGGCGGTCGCGAGCACCGCGAGCCGGCCGTCGCGCGAGAAGCGTGGATCGTTCAGCGTCCCCGCGAAGTCCACGAGTTTGCGCGGCGCGCCGGCGTCCGCGCCGGTTTCATAGAGCTGCCGGTTCGTGGCTTTCGGCGCGCGCAGCACGAACACGAGCCGGTCGCCCTGCGGCGACCAGACCGGTTGCGAGGGAACGCAATCGGGATCGGTTCCGCACGGCAACGCGACGACGCGAGCGGTCCCCGTCGCCGTATCGCGCACGACCAGAGCCCGATGCACGGGCGTGCCGTCGACTTGCGGGTCGTCGCTCTCGATCGCCGCGACGTGCGCGCCGTCGGGCGAGAGCGCAACTTCCGCGAAATTGTGGACCTGCTGCTCGGCCGCATCGCTCTGTGCGCCGGCGGCAAAGAGAAGCGCCGCTGCGAGTGCAGCGGCGCCGATCAAGAGGTGGGCGGTTCGAGCACGCATGCCGTCGCTCAGTGAGCCGCGGTCGCGGGCGACGCCGCCACGGCCGTGCCGTTCCCGTTTCCGGCATGGGCCGCGCCCTTCGCCAGATCTTCCGCTAACGCGACGAACGCGCGCACCGGCGTGCCCGTCGGACCCTTCGCGAGGTACGGCGTTTCGGAATCCGTGTAGGCGGTGCCGGCGATATCGAGATGAATCCACGGCACGTCACCCACGAAGTTCTGCAGGAACGCGGAAGCCGTGAGGCTGCCCGCCGCGCGGCCCGTCGAATTGCGCAGGTCCGCGATCTCGCTCTTGACCGCTACCGAGAACTCGTCGTAGAGCGGCAAGGCCCAATACCGTTCCGTCGTGTGCTTCGCGACGGCGAGGAAGCGATCGCGAAACGCCTCGTCGTTGGAGATCGTGCCCGTGGCCGCGTGGCCGAGCGCCACGACCATCGCGCCGGTCAGGGTCGCCGCGTCCACGATCTTGGTCGCGCCGAGTTCGCGTGCGTAACAGAGCGCGTCGGCGAGAATGAGCCGGCCTTCCGCGTCGGTGTTGATGACCTCGATCGTCTTGCCGTTCATCGCGCGCAGGATGTCGCCGGGCTTGACGGCGCTCGGTCCCGGGAGGTTCTCGCTCGACGGAACGACGCCGATCACGTTGAGCTTGGGCTTGAGCTGAGCGATCGCTTGCATCGCGCCGATCACGCCCGCGCCGCCGCACATGTCGTACTTCATCTCGTGCATGTTCTCGGCCGGTTTGATCGAGATGCCGCCGGAGTCGAAGGTGAGGCCCTTGCCCACGAGCGCGAGCTTTTCGCTCGACGCCGGGTCGCCCGCGTATTCGAGCACGATCATCCGCGCCGGTTCCGCGCTGCCGCGCGACACGCCGAGAATCGAGCCCATCCCCTTGGCCGCCATCTGCTCTTCGTCGAGCGCGTGGAACGCCAACCCGTATTCCTTCGCGACCGATTCCGCCTTCGCGGCGAGATGGCGCGGCGTCATGTCGTTCGCGGGCGTGAGCGCGAGCAGCCGCGTCGCGTTGACCGCTTCGCCGACGATGCGCCCGCGCTCCACGCCGCGCTCCAGCGCGCCGCGATCGAACTCGTGCGAACCCGCGCTCTGCAGGACGTGCACGGCCTCGAGGACGATCGGCTTGTCCGGTTCCGTGCGGTAGGTCGTGGAGTCGATCGTGCCCGCGAGCGCGCCTTCGACGAGCGCCGCGGCGGCATCGCTCGTGCGGTGCCGCGCTTCGAGCGGGAGCGCGAACGCGATGGACTTCGCATTGCGTTTGCCGAGGTGGCGAACTGCCGTACCGGCGTACTTCGCGAGCGACGCGATCTCGAACTTGTCGCGATTTCCGAGACCGACGATCAGCACGCGCTTGACCTCGCCGAACGACGCGCGCACCAGCGCGAATTCGTTAGCATTGCCCTTGATCTCGCCGGACGCGAGGACCTCGGCGATCGCACCGCCGAGTTCGGCGTCGAGCGCGGCGGCTGCGCCGTCGAGCCGTCCGTCGGCAAAGACCGGAACGACGAGCGCTCCCGCGCGGACTGCGCTCGGGGCGCCTGACGAAACCTGAATCTGCATGACGAACCTTTCAAGGGGTTGAACGGGGACCGTGGGACGGTTCCCAGAGACGGAGCGAATGAGTAATCCTGACGAGGTTTTGCGGTCCGAAGATGCGCCCCTGCGCGATGCCTATTCGCGCGCGGGCGTCGATATCGCCGCGGGTAACGCTGCTGTAACGCGCTATCGCGAGGTGACGTCGACGTGGCGGCATCCGAGTCAGCGCGGCACGATCGGCGGGTTCAGCGGCCTCTTCGAACTCCCCGGCGACGCGAAACGCTTGCTGGTCGGTTCGACTGACGGAGTCGGCACGAAGATCCTGATCGCGGCCAAGGCGCACCGCTACGGCTCGGTCGGCGCGGACCTCGTCAACCATTGCGTCAACGACATCCTCGTCGTGAACGCGACGCCGCTCTTTTTCCTCGATTACTTGGCCGTCGGCAAACTCGATCCCGACGTGGCCGCCGCCGTCGTGGCCGGCGTGCAGGGCGCGTGCCGGGCGCACGATTGCGCGCTGCTGGGCGGGGAAACGGCGGAAATGCCGGGCCTCTATCAGCCGGAACACTTCGATCTCGCGGGTACGATCGTCGGGATCGTCGATGCCGATTTCGTGCCCGACCCCGCGCGCGTAGGCCCCGGCGACGCGATTCTCGGGCTACCGGCCGTCGGTTTACATACGAACGGCTATTCGCTCGCTCGCGCGCTCGTGCCCGAAGACGAATGGAACGCGGAGCTCTCGGGCGGCCGCACGTACCTCGATGCGCTACTGGCCGAGCATCCGTCCTACTATCGCGCGGTGCGTGCGATTCAATCGGTCGCCGACGTGAAATCGATGGCCCACATCACCGGCGGCGGCCTGCTGGAGAACGTGCCGCGGACCTTACCCGAGTCGTGCAAGGCGGTCTTCGAACAGGCGCGCTGGAGCGTACCGCCGCTCATGGCGGAACTCGTGCGCCGGGGCGGTCTCGTGCCCGCGGAACGATACCGGACATTCAACATGGGCGTGGGCTTCACGCTGATCGTGCCGGTCGCGCAGGCCGCTGCCGCTCGCGACGCTTGGCCCGGGGCCGAGATCGTGGGTTGGGTCGAGAGTCGCCGCGCCGGGGATCCGCCCGTCGTCGTCCATCCCGTGCGCTAGGCCGATCCGCTGGCCGCTCGCACCGTCAACCTGCTCGCGGACCTCGACGATCCGCGCGTCTCGCAGCACACCGTTCATCACGCGCTCGAAGCCTTGGACCGAAACGGCATCCGGCCGCTGCGCGAACACCGGACGCCGGAACGCATCCTGGCGTGGATCGATGAGGAGTTCGGTGGAACGTGGTCGAGCGAGGCCGCGACGGGAGGCATCTGGATCGCTGAGGATAGCGCGGGGCCGGTCGGCTTCGCCGCCTACGATCCGCGCGGCTTGCGCTTTCACTGGCTGCGTGCGTGGACCCAGCGCCCGTCGGTTGGGATCTTCGGGCCCATGGGCGTCGTGCCGCGCGCCCGCCGCACGGGCCTGGGCACGACCCTCGTACGGGCCGCGCTCTTCTCGCTCGCGGAGCGCGGCTATCGGCAAGCGCTGATCCCAGCCGTCGCCGCCGACGGCGAACTTCCGGACTTTTACGAACGCGCCGCGGGCGCGCGCTTCGTCGAGAACGTCGATCTGTTGCGGCGCGGCCGCCGCTGGCGCACGACCGTGCTGGCATCGGGAAACGGTTCGAATTTCCAAGCCGTCGTCGATGCCGTGGCCGCGGGCAGCCTGCCGCTCGAGATCTCGGCGCTGGTCGTTAACCGGCCGCAGGCATTCGCCCTCGAACGGGCTGCTCTGGCCGGGGTCCCCGCCACAACCGTGCGCTGGGACCGGGGTGGCGAATCGCGCGAGGCGTACGACGAGCGGCTCCTGCGGGTCGTGGCCGAGACGGAGCCGCAGCTGCTCTTGCTGCTCGGATGGATGCACGTGCTGCCGGCGACGTTCGTGGCGCGCTTTCCCGAGACGCTCAACGTCCATCCCGCCTTTCTGCCGCTCGACCCGGCGGCCGATTCGGTCACGATGCCGGACGGCACGACGATTCCCGCCTATCGCGGGGCGCATGCGTTCGATGACGCCTTGGCGGCCGGCTCGCCGTGGGCGGGGGCCAGCGTCCACCGCGTCGGCGTCGCGGTCGACCGGGGCGAGTTGCTGGCGCGCGCGCCGATTCGCTTGGACGAGACCTTGGGGCGCGACGCGCAATTCGAAGCGCTGCACGCGATCGAACGGCGCGTCGTGGCGACGGCGGTTCGCCGCTGGGCCTTCGAGCAGCGATGATTTTCCACACCTTCCACAGGCGGGTCAGCCCAAAATTGTGGAGACCGGCAGGACGAAGGGGAGGTTGGGGTCCGCCGCGACGGTGAGCGGATCGGCGTGGACGGCCGCGCCTTGCCGGTCCGCCGCGGCCGCGATCATCGCGGCGTTGTCCGTGCAATAGCGCAGTGCCGGGATGAAACCCGGAATGCCCGTGCGTTCGCTCCAGGCCTTGAAAGTGGCCTGTAAGGCCGAGTTGGCCGCGACCCCGCCCGAGAGGACGGCGGCGCGATACGGAGCGCGCTGCGCCGCGCGGCCCAGCCGGTCGATCAGCACGTCGACGACCGCGGCCTGAAACGAGGCGGCGACATCTGCCGGCGCCGCCGCCCGGCCGGCTTCGCTCTCGAGGAAATACTTCACGGCGGTCTTCACGCCGGAGAACGACATGTCGAGGCTGTCGCGTTCCGCACGGTGCCGCGGGAAGTCGACGGCGTGCGGGTTGCCGCTGCGCGCCAGCCGGTCGATGCCGGGGCCGCCTGGAAACGGGAGCCCGAGCAGCCGCGCGGTCTTGTCGAACGCCTCGCCCGCGGCGTCGTCGCGCGTGCGCGCCACCACCCGCATCGCGACCGGCGAATCGACGTGCACGAGCTGCGAGTGGCCGCCCGAAACCAGCAGCGCCAGGAACGGATACTCCGGCTCCGCGTCGCGTTCCAGATAGGCCGCGAAGATGTGGCCGTGCAGGTGGTTGACGGCGTAGAGCGGCTTGCCGGTCGCGAACGCCAGCGCCTTGGCCGTGGCGACGCCGATCACGAGGCTGCCGACCAAGCCCGGACCCGCCGTCACCGCGATGCCGTCCAGCTCGTCGATGCCGGCGCCCGCGCGTTCGAGTGCGTCCTGCACGGCGGCGCTCAGCAACGCGAGGTGTTGGCGGCTCGCGATTTCCGGCACGATCCCGCCGAACTTCGTGTGAAAGGCGTCTTGATTGGTCGAGACGTTCGCGAGCACGGTCCGGCCGTCGCGAACGACGGCCGTCGCCGTATCGTCGCACGACGTCTCTATCCCAAGGAGCAGCATCGTGATCTCGTTCGACGCGCGGGCGGCTTTGCCCGGCCGCGCGCGAACGTTGCGCGGTTCAGTTCGGCAGCATCGACGCTCGCGAATGACCGCTCGGCGCCGCTTGGGATGCGCGGCCGTTTTCCCTTGCATCGCGCGGTTCGCCGTCCGCCGCCAATTGCACGCGGGTGCTCGGCAACATCCCGCCGTCGGTGTCGCGGACGTGGGCCAGCAATTTCTCGCGCACCAGGCAGCGCAGGTCGAAGAGCTCGGAGGAGTTGCGCGCGCTGACCAGGACGCGAATTTCGACGGTGCCGTTGTCCTTCGCGTCGGTCAGCGCGACGTTCTTCACCTTGCCGTCGAAGAGCGGCGTAGTGGCGAGGATGCGATCGAGTTCGTCGCGCAGCATCTCGATCGAGATCGAATAATCGAGGTAGAGGAAGACGCTGCCGATCAAGTTGGCCGTATTGTACGTCCAGTTCTGGAAGGGATGATCGATGAAATACGTCAGCGGCAGGACCATGCGCCGCAGATCCCACAGGCGCACGACGACGTAGGTGGCGGTGATCTTTTCGATGCGCCCGTACTCGGTCTCGACGATCACGACGTCGTCCATGCGGATGGGCTGCGTCAGCGCGATCTGCACGCCGGCCACCAAGTTCTCGAGGATCGGTCGCGCCGCGAGGCCCACGGCAAGCCCGGCGAGGCCGGCCGACGCCAAGAGGGTCGCGCCGAGCGTCCGGATCGGCGGGAAGGTCACAGCATCGCCGAGAGGCCGACCAGGACCACGAGCGTGGTCGCGGTTCGGCTGAGAATGTCCAGGCGCGTCTCGGCTTGGCGCGCGCGCAGATTATCGTCTTCGTCGATACGATAGCGCCGCTTCGCGAGGTCGACGGCCAGGCCGATCAAGGCGATCACGACCCAGGCGACGGCCGCGACGATGCAGAGCGCGAGCAGGCGTTCAGCGGGTTCCTTGAACCAGATAGGAATCGCGACGTCGGGCAGGGCCAGCTCGACGGCGACGAGCGGAAAGATGAAGCGGCTCGGCGCGCTCGCGCGATGCACGACCGCCGCCAGAACGCCGTCGACGTGCTTGGCGGCTACTCGGCGAAGCAAAGCAAAGACGATCCGCTGGAGGATCAGCGCCGCGATTGCGATGCCGGCCAGCAGCGCGACGGCGATCAATCCGCTGCGCTGGGCCGGAGACATGACGGCGGTCAACGTGCTCATTGAGACCGCGTACCGCCATCGCGCCTCACTTTAACGCGGAGGATAAAACTTTCACGAACCGCTACAGGCCGTCGGCCGGCGTGAGCTCGCGGGAATAGCGGGCGTTGAAATCCCGGTACACCAGCGTGCCCGAGCCATCGCTCCGGTTTCCCGGGAAATAATCGTCGTAATTGGTGAGCGTCCAGCCCGGCACGTCCCGTACGACGAACGGTGGGACGTCGAACGCACCGGTGCATAACGGGATCGCGTGCCCGCGAAGATAGTTGAGCAGATCCACGGCCACGCGATAGCCCGGCAACGTACCGAGGCCGAGCTTGAGTCCGGCGGGCGCGGACCATTCGTCCGCCCAGACCGGCATCCGGGCGCTGGGGGCGCCGAACTCGGTATCCCACTGCGACTCGTTTCGGCTGCCGTGCTGATAGGGGTGAACGGCGTACACCAGCCGGTCGAGCGGATCGCTCATCGGAGGAACGCCGTCGAGCGCCCTCGCGAGCCCGAGACCGTCGAGTACCAACACGTTCTTCGCGCCGCCGGCGCGGACGCGTTCGATGAGCGGCTGCATCGCCTCACGCCATAATTGCCAGTTCGCCGGCGTCGCCGGCAGGCTAGGCTCGTTGTACAATTCGAACACGACGCCCCGGTCCGCCCCGAACGCGGTGACGAGCCGGTCCCAATCGGTTCCCGTCTCGGCGGTCGGGAGGGGATGGTGAACCGTCTCGCCGCTGATCGCCTCGTCTTGCAGCATGATCATCACCACGAATCCGGCCCGGCGCGCCTGCGCGATGCCCGCGACGAGTTCGCCGAAGTAGCGCGGATCGTAGAGCGGAGAGTCCGGATCGAGCGCCGGCTGCCCGACCTGGAAACGTATCGTATCCGCGCCGAACGACCGGATCTTTGCTAATTCGAGCGGCCCGTAGTTGCGGCGCGCGTCGAGCACGGCGGCCTGATTCGGGCTCGTTTGGAGCGCTGCGAGAGGCCGCACGAAAGCCTGCAGCGTGACGCCTCGCGACAGCCAGAATACGTCGTTGAGGGTCATGTGCGATCCGGCCACGCCGACGATTTGTCGCGTACTCGAATCGGCGTCCCCCGGAGAGAACGCCGTGGCGCTCGCACCGGTGCAGCTCCATAAGGACGTCGCGAGCAGGCCGAGAGCGACGCGGTGGAGTCGCGATCCTATGGCATTCCCGCCGTTTCGCTCGCTCATCGATGCAGGGCGAGCCACGGGAGAACGGCATCCGCAACCGCGCCGGGCTGCTCGGGAAAGAGCGCGTGACCGGCATCTTCGATAACGACCGAGGTCACGCGGCCCGGATAACGCTCGCGGAGCTCGTGCCAGAATGGTTTAGCCTTGAACGGATCGCAAGCCGGAATGAGCTCGAGCAGCGGTACGTCGCCGCAGGCTTCGTACTCCGCGACCGGCACGGTCTTGCCCGCCGCGACCTCCATCTGCAACGTCTCGGGATACCAGCCGGTGAGCCAAGCGCTCGGATCGTGGCCGGGTGCGAAGAACGCCTTCCGCAAGGCTTCGAGGCGCTCGGCTTCCGGCGCGGCCGGATTGCCCGCGATCAACGGCGCCGCTTCGATATCCGGCGGGACCTCGCTCGCCTGCGCCGCTGCCAGGACCACGGCTTTCACGAGCGCCGGATGGTCCGTCGCGACCATGCGTGAGAGCATATTGCCGAAGGCATGACCGACGAGCACGACGGGCCCGGCGGCGAGTTTGCGAATGACCGCGGCGACGTCGGCCGCGAGGTCGTGCATCGATACGCCGCTCGTGGGACCGCGCGAGCCCGCGATCCCGCGCGGTTGCGGGCGCAGCACCGTGAAACCGGCGGCAACTGCTCGCCGCGTGAAATCATCGAAGTCGCGACCGCAGTCGCGGCCGTACGAGGGCACGACGACGAGGGCCGGACCGTCACCTTCGACGGTGGTATCGATAGCGACGCCTCCGCCTGCCTCGACCGTTTGCCGGTTCACTCCGAGGCGTCCTTCGGGAATTCGACGCGTAGCAACGCGGGCGGTTGCGGGCCGCCCGGCGGCGGCGACGCGGTTCCCCCGTCGGTCGTGAAATACGCCACGCGACCGTAATCGCCGGAAGCGCGGCCCCAGGCGGCGCTGGACGGTCCGATGAGCTCCGGGTTGAATGGATCGCCCGCGACGCTTTGCGTGAAGCCGCTGTTCTTGGGCGGATCGAGGAAGACGCGATCGATCGTATTCTGCCGGTGCGTCGTGAGATACGCGACCGCGGCGTCCTCATCGATGCAGAAATCGTCGCCCATTCGGCCCGCCAGGACGAGTTCCGGCTCGCCCGCGGGTTCGAGCGTATCCGAATCGACGGCGACCCGCATGAACAGTTTCTTGGCCGTCGCGGTGTAATAGAGATACTTCGACTTGGCCGCATACCGGACGCCGTTCACGCCGGGTTGTTCGGGCTTGAGCTGGCCCGGATAATATCCCATGCTCTCGTGGCGCAGCCACACGCGGAAAGCCGGCGTACCGTCGCCCGTACCGACGTCGACGCGCCAGATGAGGCTCGCGAAACAATCCGCCACGAGCAACACGCCGGGCGCGATCAAGCACGCGCCGTTAGGCCCGCGAGCTTCCGCCGGGAAGCGCGCCACCGTCTCGGGACGCGCGGGCCGGCCCGGCGACCAGCCGCGCAGGTCCAAACGATGGAGGAAGGCTTCATGGGTCGTGTAGACCTGGCCCGAACAGATGTGGAACACGTCGGGCTCGGTCTCCACGACCGCGCCCGCGTTGCGCCCGAATTCAAATAACAGCGACGGTTCGAGCGGCGAAGCGCCGGTCACGGGCGGAACGTACCAGAGTTGGCCTTTGTTCGCCACCGTGACGAGCACGGAATGGTCGGCCCGGATGGCGAGGTTCTCCAAGAAGGAGCCTGTGGGAAAACTAGCGATGCGGGTCAGCGTGGCCCGCGCCGTCGTGGGGATCTGCGATCGAACGGTCATCCTGCTTACCTCTTCAGACCCACGGCATCGGCCGGAACGTTGTAGGCCGATAGGGTCATCGCAACGGTTGTAAAGTATCCGATCAGGAACGTGAGATCGGTCAAGCCCTCGTCACCTAGCAGCCGCACGGCACGCTCGTAGAGAGCGGCCGGCACGACGCGCGGCGCGATCAGGGTCGAGGTCAGCTCGTAGACGACCTGTTGGCGCGGCTCGTCGAACGACGTGGGCAAGCCGGCGATGAGGGCGGCCACTTTGTCCCCCGGCAAGCCGGCCTGGACTCCGATCATCTCGTGTTCGTAGTTCGGATAGGCCGCGAGCCACTTTCCGTTCACGAGGTTCGTGGCGATCTCTATCTCCGCTTTCGATAGCGAGGAGTGCCCGTTCTCGAAGTAGACGCCGATCGGCACGACGACGTCCATGAGTTTCGGATTCTGGACGAAGATCTTGTACGGGCCCGGCGCTTGACCGCGCTCGCGCACGACGTAGTCGTAGGCCCTGCGCTGGGCGGGGTTCATCTCATCGAGCGGCAGCTCCGCATAGCGCCCGAAGGTGCCGAACCGGCCGAGCGCGGGCTGAGCCTGGGATTGTATCATGGGTAGTCCTCCGCGGTAGCGCGCCGCGACGCGGCGGCAAGCTCCTGTTCTACCGTTGCGTCAAGGCGTAAACCCGATCGGCGCTTTTTCGAAAGCCGGCGCGGGCTTTTTGAAAGCGTCCTCGAAGTCGCGCGCAAAGTCGTCAAAGCTACGCGGCGCATGGCCCGTGACGCGCCGCACGTCCGGCGCGACGGCGGCGGCTTCACCACGAGCGTAGTGGGCGTAGTCTTCGATAAGGCCGTCGACCTGCCACGCCGGCATCCCGACGGCGAGCAGAGTGTCTCTGAACGCTGAGGCGGTCACGCCGGCGAAGTCGACTCGTCGCTCGAGGACGATCGAGAGCCGGTTCGCCATATCGCCGTGCTTGAGCGCCTCCGGTCCGGTGAGGTCGTACGAGGCGCCTTCGTGACCGGGCTCCGTGAGCGCCGCGACCGCGACGTCCGCGATGTCGCGCACGTCTACGGCGCTGACGCGCGCGTCGCCCAGCGGCGCCGCGATGAGCCCCTGCGTCGCTATCATCGTTTTGAACAGAAGGAGACCTTGCATGTACAGATTGGGGCGGAGGTGCGTGTAGCCGAGTCCCGTCCCGGGAATCCGCAGCGCGAACCATCGCGCGCGTCGCGACGCCTCGCACCGCGAGGTTCTTGACGATCTCCCACCCGTTGTTGCCTGTCGCTCCGGTTACCAAGATCATGCCTGGTCGCTCCTTTCTCGCGTCGTACGTGCGGCCCGTACCCGCGACCACGCCGCTTCATCGCGCGCGAAACCCGCGTCGAACCGAGCCGGTATCTTGAAACGCACGGAAGGGAGACCGACGTTATGGCAGGCGCAACGCATCTCGACAACGGCCGGTTCATCGATCGAAGGGCGCTCGACAAAGGGCCGCCGGCGAGTCGACTCGTGTCCAGCAGCCTAGACGCGGGCTGGACGTCGATCTTCGTCGCGCTCTACGAGAGCGCCGGAGCATCGGAGCGCTTCGAAAAACCGGTTACCGACGACTGCACGCTCTTCGTCACGTTACGTGGACGATACGCTCTTCGGGCCGATCGGGCGGGCAAGCTCACGACCGTCGTCCGCTACCCCGGCACGATCGGCATCACGCCTCCAGGCGGATCCGCAACGTTGCAATGGCGGGCGATCGGCGGCCCGTTCGAGTCGTTGCACGTGCACGTACCGAGTAAGATCGTACGCCACGCCACCCAAGAGTATCGGCGCTCGGGGCTGCGGCTTCGTGGAACGCCCTTCGAACACGCGGCGCTCGACGATCCCGTTGTCGCGAGGGTCTCGCAATCGATCCTGCGCGCCGCCGCGTCCGGTGCGCCGGAACTCTATGCGGAGTCCGCGGCGCACTTCTTGGTGCGCCATCTCTTGGGATTTTCCAGCCTCGCGTCGGACGACGCCCCGCGCCAAGGCGAGGTCTCGCATCGCCGGCTCTCCGCCGTGATCGAGTTCATGCAAGCCAACTACATGAAGCCGCTAACGCTGGCGGACTTGGCGCGCGAAGCGCGCGTTAGCGAACGTCGCTTCGGCAGCATCTTCAAACGCGCGGTCGGACTATCGCCGCACCAATTTCTGATCCGCTTGCGCATGCGCGCCGCGGCCTCGATGCTCAGCGGCACCGACATGAGCGTGTCGGAGGTGGCCGCGGCCTGCGGCTTCTACAGCTTGGCGCACTTCTCGGATGCGTTCGCCAGACACTTCGGCCGCAGTCCGAGCCGCTACCGGCGAGCCGGCCCGGATCACGACGCGCGGGGCGCCGGCTACGGCTGAGACATCAGGGTTTCGACGTCGCGCGGCTCGACGCTGCCCATACGCAGGAGCGCGGCGTTGAAGCCCGCCACGGTGAACGCCGTGCGGAGTCGCCGGCGTTCGGCGGCTTCGGCGTGACGGATCGCGTCGAGCCCGACGAAATACGACGTTAGCTGGTCGTGCGAGAGCTGCAGGCGATGCCACTTCGTTTGCGCTTCGGAACGCTCCTGATAGGCTTCACGCTCGAGCAGATCGTCGCACTGCGCCTCCGTCAGCGAACCCGTGTGGAAGGCGGCGTCGATCAGCGTGTTCGTCTCCTCGCGCAGACGCCATTTCAGTTGGAAGAGGCGTTGGCGCGGGTCGCCGCCGCCGAAGCCGGCGTCGAGCATCATGCCTTCGGTGTAGACGGCCCAGCCTTCCACGAACGAGCCGTTCGCGAACACGCGGCGCACCAGCGACGGTACCTGCGCGTTGTAGCGGAATTGCACGTAGTGGCCGGGTACGGCTTCGTGAATCGAGAGCATCCGCAACTCGTAGCGGTTGAAGTCGCGCAGGTACGAGCGCACGCGCGCCGCGGGCCACGTCGCCGGAATGCGGTCGATGTAGTAATACGAGCCGGCCAGCGGCGTGAAGGGGCCGGCGGGGTCGAGGCTCGCGCCGGAGAAGCCGGCCATGAAGTCCGGCGTGGGGACGACGCGCAGGCTCGGCGGCTGCGGCAGCACGACGACGGGGTGCGCGGTCAGGAACGCTTCGGCGGCTTCGACGTCGCCCTTCGCGGTGGCGAAGATCGCGTCGCGCGCGGGATGATCTTCGGCGAGCCGATCCAGCACGCGTCGTACCACGACGTCCGTGGCGTTCGACTTCGTCTCGTCGGCGATCCGGCCCGGAAAGAACGTGCGATCGAAGGGCAGCGCCAGCGCCAGCATCTGCGCGCGATCGTGCGCGAAGGCGGTGCGCGCGTCGGTGACGAGTTGGGCGCGGGTGGCCGTCGTGCCGTCGGCCAGCAGGAGTTCGCGGTCGAACACCGCGGCGCCGACGCGCGGGCTCGCCGTCGAGCGCGGCAGCAGCGTCGCCTTCAGATAGCGGCTGAAGCCGTCGAGCGCGGCGAGCGTCGCCGGCAACTCGGCCCGCAGCGCAGCGCGCTGCGCGGGCGTTACGGCGGGATCGCGCGCGAGGCCGCTCAAGCCGCGATAGAGTTCGAAGCTACCGGCGTTCGAATCGATCGCCTGCAACGTCGCAACGCGCGTCGGACGGGTCAGCATGGCCTCCGCGGCGCGCACGACGCCGGGTACCAGCGCGACGCGGTGGACGACGTGGCCGAAGCGTTGCGCGAGCGGAGCGTACGCGCGGCCGGTCAGCGAGTAGACGGCGTTGCCGATCGCATTCGCGTAGAGCGTGGGATCGGTGTGTGCCGGGGCGAGCGTACCGTCTTCGAAGAGTTCCGGGTCGATCGTATCGAGTAACTCGTGCGCGTCCGCGAGGTCGCCGGGCGAGAGCGTTCCTGCCGACGCATCCGCGATGCGCGCGCGCCACGAACGCAGCCACGCGATCCGGCGCGCGTGGCCAACCGCCGAATAGTCGTCGAGCGAGTCGTCGAACGCGTGGATGCCGATCGCGTCCGCGAACAGCGGATCGCGGCGTTCGGACTCCCGTACGAATTGCGTCGCGAGCGCCGAGAAGGGCGGAGCGTCGCTGTGCGCCTGCCTGGCTCCGAGGAAAAGCGGCGCCGCGAAGAGCAGCGCCGCCGCCACGCCCGCCGCGCGCTTCACGGCCTTCTAGTCTTTGCGCCGGACGCGGCCGGCGAGTTCCTCGATGAAGGCGTCCACCGAAATCGACGGACGTTTCTCGTCGTTACCGCGTTCGTTGGGCGCGACCGTGCCGGCCTCCACTTCGCTGCGGCCCGCAACGAGAATGTAGGGCACCTTCTGCGTCTTCCAGTGGCGGATCTTGAAGCCGAGCTTCTCGTTGGACGCATCGACTTCGGCGCGGAACCCCGCCGCGCGCAGCTTATCGCGCACGCCGGTGACGTATTCCAATTGGTGCTCGGAGATCGGAGTGACCACGGCCTGCACGGGCGCGAGCCAGGCGGGAAACGCGCCGCCGTAATGTTCGATCAGGACGCCGAAGAGCCGCTCGAGCGACCCGCCCAGGGCGCGGTGGATCATCACGGGCCGGTGATCGGCGCCGTCGCTGCCGCGATACTTCAAGTCGAAGCGCTCCGGCAAGGTGTAGTCCACCTGCACGGTGCCGAGCTGCCATTTGCGGCCGATCGCGTCGTGCACGTTGATGTCGAGCTTGGGTCCGTAGAACGCGCCGCCGCCGGCGTCGATCTCATACGGCAGGCCGCGCGATTCGAGCGCCTTGCGGATCGCGTCCTCGGCGACCTCGTCGCTGGCCACGCGCAGATGCGGTTCGCGCGTCGAGAGGAAATACTCGACGCGCTCGAAGCCGAACGCCGTGACCAAGCGGATCGCCTCGTCGGCCGTCTGCTCGAATTCGGATTGGAGCTGTTCGGGCATGCAGAAGAGGTGCGCGTCGTCTTGCGTGAAGCCGCGCACGCGCGTGAGCCCGTGTAAGGTGCCGCTGCGCTCGAAACGGTAGACCGTGCCGAATTCGGAATAACGCAACGGCAGGTCGCGATAGGAGCGGCCCTCGCTGCGATAGATCAGGATATGGCCGGGACAGTTCATCGGCTTGAGCCGGAAGCGCTGGCCCTCGACCTCGATCGGCCCGTACATGCCGTGCGCGTAGTTCTCGAGGTGCCCGGAGATCTCGTAGAGCTTCTCGTGCACGACGTGCGGCGTCACGACCGGCAGGTAGCCGCGCTGCGCCAACCCTTCACGGATGAAGTTCTCGATCTGCAGCCGCACGATTGCGCCTTTGGGATGCCAGAAGACGAGCCCGCCGCCCGCGTCCTCCTCGATGGAGAAGAGACCCAGTTCGTTGCCGAGCTTGCGGTGGTCGCGCTTCGCGGCCTCTTCGAGCTGCAACAGGTACGCGTCGAGCTCCGCCTGCGTGTGCCAAGCCGTCCCGTAGATGCGCTGCAGCATGGGTTTGTGCTCGTCGCCGCGCCAATACGCGCCCGCGACGCTCATCAGCTTCACGGCGCCGATGTCCGCGGTCGACTTCGCGTGGCCACCGCGGCAGAGGTCGGTGAAGGCGCCGATCGTGTAGAGCGTGATCGGTTCGCCCTCGGGGATATCGCGGGCGAGTTCCACCTTGTACGGATTGCCTGCGAAACGCTCGATGGCGCCCTCGCGGCTCGTGCGCTCGCCGGTCATCTCATACCCGGCCGCCACGATCTCGTGCATGCGCGCCTCGAGGCGCGTGAGATCCTCCGGCGTGAACGGTTCGGCGCGATCGAAATCGTAGTAGAAGCCGTTCTCGATCGCGGGGCCGATCGTCGGCTTCGCGTCGGGAAAGAGATCCTGCACGGCGTATGCGAGCACGTGAGCGGCCGTGTGGCGGAGTTCGTCGAGCGGCGGGCGGTGAGCGGCTGCGGTCATCTCCGGTCTCATTGGCCGCACGGCAAAGCCGTTCCCGGGGGCGCGTCAGCCCGGCGGGTGCGGCGAGCATCGAGCCGGCGGCGCCGAAGCGCTCGCGGGCGCAGGACTCCGCTCAAGGTGCCGGCACGATTTCGCGCGCGTCCGGGCGGCGTCTCACGTCGGCCCAGTCCGTTTCGGCTCCGCAATTGCGTTGCCGCGTGAACTCGAGATGGAAGTCGGAGCCGCGACGGCCGACGACGACGCCGTCGACACCCTCGTGATCCTCGAACGACGCCAAGACTTCGAACTCGAACAATTCCTGGTAAAAGGCGACGACCTCCGGAAGGCGGTCCGTCGGGCGGGCGACGCGCAGGTGTTGAACGGTCATCGAACGACTATTCCTCGAACGGGAGGGAAATCGATGCCGTGGCTCTCGGTCAATGGCGCGCAGTTGTACTACGAGGTGACGGGGAACGGCGAACAGACGATCGTCTTCGCGCACGGATTGCTCTGGAGCGGTGAGATGTTCGCCGCGCAGGTCGCTGCGTTTTCGCCGCGCTATCGCTGCGTGACGTTCGATTTTCGCGGCCAGGGGCGCAGCGAGGTTACTGCGTCCGGGTATGACATGGATACGCTGGCACGGGATGCGGCGCTGCTGATCGAGCGCTTGGTCCTCGGGCGCGTTCATTTCGCGGGCCTTTCGATGGGCGGTTTCGTCGCGCTGCGCCTCGCCGCGCGCCGGCCCGATCTGTTACGGTCCGCGATCGTCCTCGAGAGTTCGGCCGACGAGGAGCCGAAGGAAACCGTCGGCCGTTACAAATTATTGGGGAACCTCGGCTGGCTGTTCGGGTACGAGATCGTGGCGGGACGTGTGATGCCCATCATGTTCGGCAAGACGTTCATGACCGATCGTTCGCGTAAGGCCGAGCGCGCGCGGTGGCGCAAGCGCCTGATCCACAACGACCGCAACGGCATTCGGCGCGCGCTCAAGGGCGTCGTCGAGCGCGCCCCGATCTACCCCGAACTCTCCGGCGTGCGGGTGCCCACGCTCGTGATCGTCGGCGACGAAGACGTGGCGACCGTGCCGGCCAAAGCCGAGCGCATTGCGGCGGCCGTTCCCGGCGCGGAGCTCGTCGTGATCCCGCATGCCGGCCACTCCTCGACGATCGAGGAGCCGGCGGCCGTCAACGCCGCGATCGCGCGATTCCTGGAGCGGCTCGCGGCGCTCGAGCCGTAACCCGGCTCAGAGCGACCACGGATTGGCCTCGGGCTGCAACCACGAGCTGCCGTCGGCGAAGGACACCTGCCGGATGGCATACGCGACGCCGCTCGCGCTCGCGAACGGATCGCTCGGATCGTCGAGATCGTTCTCGCCGTCGATCACGCAGTTCGCGCGCGCCTCGGCGATCGTTTGTGGTCCCGCCGGTCCGCCGACCTCGGCGCCGGGCGCGAAGTTCCCGGCACGCCGTAGCGCGCGCACGCGCTTGATGAAGCCGAGGCCGTCGAGGATCTCGATGTCGACGTCGATCTGCGTCGCCGTCTTGGCGCTCTGGTTCGCGAACGAGATGCACGCGACGCCCTCGCCGCCGTCGTCGCGTACCGCCGCGAATCCGCGGGTGACCGCGATGCGCGAACCGGGCGCGCTGAGTGACGACTGCGCGAACGGTAGCGGTCGCCAGGGTACCGCGGGCGCCGCTGCTCGCCCCGGGCTGTGGTCGATCGAGGCATCGATCAGCGAGCCGAGCGCCTCCCACGGGTTTCCCCCGATGCTCACCGAGGCGCCCGAACTGGAAAACGATTTATCGATGGTCGACGCGCTGCCGCTTTGAGTCGTGGTCATCGAGGACGAGGAACTCGACGTCGAGGCGATCGGCAACTGCAGCGCGGGCAGCAGCGAGCCGAGGAAGCCGAAGTGCGAACGGTGCCGTGGCTGCGGTGTCGGGACCGGCGTGGGCGGCGGCGCCGGCGACGGGAAGTTCAGCGGCGTGACCGAGATCGGAAATGGCGCCGTCGAAACGAGATAATCGAGCGGAAAATACGGCACGCCGATGTCGGCGTCGGTGACGCCGCGCGCGTGCAAGGCGCCGCGGCCGTGAGCCGCGAGCCAATAGAGCAGCGCGTCCCGGTCGGGCGCCGGCAAAGCGAGGATCTGAGCCTCGGCCGCGGCGACTTGGCCGCCCGACGCGGAGGGTGAGACCGGCTCGGGAGCCCATTCGGCCAGCGGCGTAATGCCGGCTTCGCGCACGACGCTCAACGCGGCGAGCAGCGCCGCCGACGGAACCGGGATGCCTTGCGCAGCCGCCGCGTACGGCAACGCGGCGAGAAGGACGATCGCACAGGCGAAGCGTTTCACTCGGGCCGTGTTAGCGCGGCCTTACACGACACCCTTGTGACCGGAGGTTCGGGGTCCTAATCGATCGTCACCATCAGGACCGCGACGTCATCGCGCGCCCCGTGCGCGGGGAGGATGCTGTCCACGAGAGCGCGTGCCGGGTTTGCTGCATTGGCGTGCAGCGCCGCGGCAAATCGCTCGTGCAGAAGGGCTTCGCCGGCGACGATGTTGTGCGACCATTCCACGAGGCCGTCCGTATAGAGTAAGAGGCACGAATTCGGCGGCAGCAGCACCGTCTTGCTTTCGCTGGGAGCCATCGTGCGAAACCCGAGCGGTGCGCCGGGCGCCATGAGGTCGGTGATGCGTCCGTCGGGCGTGCGCAGCAGAGCCGGTAGATGCCCCGCCGAGGCGTACAGGAGCGTCCGGCGCACGGGATCGATCACGCCCACGAAGGCCGTTACCATATTTTCTTCGTGTTCGCTGCGGAGCGTGCGGTCGGCGACGTCGAGCATCATCATCGGATTCGCGTACACGTGCGCGGCGCCGCGGACCAGCTGGCGCACGTTGCCCATCAGGACGGCGGCCTGCAGTCCGCTGCCCGCGACGTCGCCGACCGAGACGACGACGCTGCCGTCGGCGACGACCAGCGCATCGTACCAGTCGCCGCCGATCAGGGCCTCTTGGCGGCCCGCGCGATAATAGCCGTCGAACCGGAATCCCGCGACGGCCGGCAATTTCCGCGGCAGGGCCGCTTCCTGTAACACGCTCGCAACCCGGTGCTCGCGCTGGTACAGCCGCGCGTTCGCGATCGCGAAGCCCGCCCGCCGGGTCAGTTCGGTGAGCGCCGGAAGGTCCGCCGCGGTATAGGTGCGGCGCGGCCCTTCGGAGATGATGCCGAAGCTGCCGATCACGTCGGTTCCGGAGAAGATCGGTAGCGTGACGAGCGAACCGAAGCCCAGGGCGTCGAAGATCGGGACGAACGGAGCGCGCACGGCGGCCACCATGTCGTCGCGCGAGACGTTGGCAATCAGCTGCGGTTGCGCCGTCCGGTAGACCTCCGCCGTACCCCACGAGTGCGAATCGCTGAAGTAGTCGATCCCGGTGATCCGGTCGATCAGCTCCGCCTTGGCCGGATCGCGGTGCCGCGCCGCGATCGTCTTGATCGCGCCGTTATCGTCGCGTAGCGTGATCGATGCCCAATCGCCGAATTCGGGCACGACGAGATCGAGCATCGTCTCGAACGTCGTCTGCAGGTCCAGCGACTGCGCCAGGCGCGAGCTGGCCGTTTCGATGAAGCGCCGCGTCTCCTCCGCGCGCTTGCGGTCGTCGATATCGAGCGCGGTGGCGAGCCACATCGCATCGCCCGCGATGCCGGGCACTTCGAGACACCGCGCGAAGTGCCAACGAAACGTACCGTCCGATGCGCGACGCAGCCGATACTCCACTTCGTATGGGCCGCCGGTCGCGCGAGCGCGGTCGATGACCTCGAGATCGTCGGGGTGGATCGGTTCGCGCCAACGCGCCGCGAGCTCGTTCGGTGGAATCCCGGTATAGGCTTCGTAGTGACGGTTCACGTACACGAGACGGCGCGCCCGGTCGGCGATCATCACGATCTGCGGGAGCGCCTCGGCGAGCGCGCGATAGCGCTGTTCGCTCTGCTGTAGTTGCTGCATCGCCTCGCGCTGTCGACTGAGGTCGAGCACGTAGCACACGGATTCGTCGGTCGCTCCCTCCAACAGGGCGCCGCCGATCAATACCGGAACGCGCGAGCCGTCCTTGCGGTAGTATTCTTTTTCGAACGCCGTGAAGCGGCCGAAGTCGCGCATCTCTGCAGCGGCGGCGCCACTCTGCGGGAGCCACTCCGGCGGCGTCAGCTCGGGCCAGCGGATCCGGCCGGCTTGGAACTCCTCCCGCGTGTACCCGATGGTACGCAGAAATTCGTCGTTGGCTTCGAAGATCGAGCCGTCGCTCAAGCGCGACGCGATCACGCCGATGACGTTGGCGTCGTTGAGCCGCTGAAAGCGCGACTCGCTGCGGCGCAAAGCGTCCTCGGCCCGCCGGATCGCCGAGAGGTCGACGATGTAACAGATCTGCTCGTCGCACGTTCCGTCGATGCGCGCTCCGCCGACGGAGATCGGCACGCGCGTCCCGTCTTTCCGGATATATTCTTTCTCGTATTGGGGAAAGACCCCGTCGAGGGCCATCTGGGCGATGGCTTGTTCGTCGAGATGCAGCCACTCGGGCGGCGTGAGACGGCGCCAGTCGATCGCACCGCGCTCGAGATCTTCGCGCGAGTAGCCGATCGTTTCGAGAAAAGCCTGGTTCGCTTCGAGGATGGCGCCGGCGTTGTTGGCGATGACGATGCCCACCACGTTGGAATCGAAGAGGCGTCGCAGCCGCGGGTCGCTGACCGTCGAGTCGTCGACATCGGTACAGGTGCACGCCCACGCGCCCTCGCCGCTTCCCGGCGGCAGCGGCGCGATGCGCGCGCGCATGCGCCGGTATTTCCCATCGGCGCGCCGCAGCCGGAACTCGAACTCGGCGGGTAGCCGGAGCCGTTCGCGAGCGGTTACGTGCCGCCGGTAGAGAGCGAGGTCGTCCGGGTGGACGGCGCTCAGCCAGCGATCCGGCGCCGTCGCTTCCGTGAGTCCGCTAAACGCCGACCAGGCGCGGTTGCCGTAAAGCGGCGTGCCCGACGCATCGCAAATCCACACGATCTCCAAGATCGCGTCGGCGAGGGCGACCCCGGAAATGCCATCCGGGAGCGGCGGCGGCTGGGGCTTTTCCAAGGCCCGAGCGATTCGGCGCGAGGTTTCCGTTACCTAGCAGCTACGAGTGCCTCGTTCGAGCCTAATACGCGCCGCCGAGTTCGGTGCGGACCGCCCAGAGTTCGGGAAAGAACTTCTTCGAGAGCGTCTTTTCGAGGTAGTTGACGCCCAGGGACCCGCCGGTCCCGGGCTTCATGCCGATCATGCGCTCGACCATCCGGACGTGGCGGCCTCGCCAGAGCAGAAAGCGCTCGTCGAATTCGATGAAATCCTCCAAGAGGACGTAGAGATCGTAGCGGCGCTCCGCGTCTTCGTAGATCGATTTGTAGCTCGCGATCAGTTCGGCCGGCGTGGCGGTGGCGTAGCCGCGCCGCGCCAGCAAAGCCTTGAGCTTATCGTACAGCGTGGGTTCGGCCAGCCTGCGCTCGAGGCGGATGCGTTCCGCGCTCGTCGGTTCGAGGAATCTCAGGTAACCAGTTTTTTGCGCGCCGCACAAGAACTCGATCTCGCGAAACTGCGCGGATTGGAAGCCGCTCGCGGGGTCGAGTCCGGAGCGAAAAGCGTTGAATTCCTGGGGCGTCATCGTTTCCAGCACGTCGACCTGTTGTTCGAGCAGACGCTGGATCGCGTGGATGCGGCGGAAGTGCTTCTGCGCTTTGAGCAGATCGTCCGAGTCGAGGCTGCGCATCGCCGCTTCGATCTCGTGCAAGAGCTGCAGGAACCACAGTTCGTAGACCTGATGGATGACGATGAAGAGTAGCTCGTCGTGATGCGCGGGCGACGTCTGCGGCTTCTGAAGCGACAGGAGCTCGTCGACGTTGAGGTACGAGCCGTAGGTGAGTTTCGGCACGCCTACGCTGCGGCCGGCCGGCGCGTGGACATGAGCCGGCGAGCGGCGAGCGCGATCATAGCCGTCGCGCTTCGTGACCGCTCCGCGCCGGGCCTCGGGAGCCGGTCTCAGGCGCTCTGCTCGAAGGCTCTGGTTACCGAGCAACCTGTATCTCATTCATACCTCGCGCTTCGCTGATGCTCGATATGATAATTTTGCCCTCGAGTAATCCGGCGCCACCCGTCTAGCGTTGACAGTCTAAGGACATCAATGCGTACGCAGCGTAGGTCGAAGGTCGTCATCGCAACGAATACTTTACCGAGAAATGTGGGCATAACGTCTCCAAAGAGGCCCGGCGCGGCGTCTAAGGAGGGTGCGTAAATTGCTTCTTCTGGCAAGCGCGGGTAAGTTTGCCGTCATCTCCGTGCTGGGCGACATCGACGCAACGGGCGCCGATGCGTTAGCCAGCGCTTTCGATTGGCTCGACGGCGAAGGCGTCATCATCGTTTCGCTCGAGTCGTGCACCGCAATCGACGGACCCGCATTCGATTCGCTTCTGCCCCGAACGGCGGAGCCGCAGATCGTGTACGTCCTACCCGCGGCGCCCGGCCCGCGCCAGGCGTTGCGCGTGGCGTCGTACGTCCGCTCCCTGCACGTCGTGGAGGATCTCGACGCCGCCGTGCGGCTGGCGTCGTCCCTCGAGGGTTCCCGTCTGCTTCCCTTTCGGCCGCTGAAGCTGAGCAGCAACTAGGCGGCAGAAGAGGGCGGAGGGCGCAGCAGGGAACGCGTAACGGTGGCGGACAGTCACCCGAGCGTGAACACGTTCGCCGCCTTTTCCATTTCCTGTCTCGCCCTCACCCTGGCCACGGTCGGGCCGCATCCGGCCTCCGCTCGACCGCTTCGGCTCGACGATCTGCAGCGTTTCGCCGGCCTCTCCGCACCGGCCATCTCGGCCGACGGGAAGCGCGTCGCGATCGTCGTCTCGCGGCCGCACTGGGACGACGATAAGGTCTCGAGCGAACTCGATCTGATCGACGTCGCGACGCACGCCCGGCGCACGCTGACCTACCGGCGCGAGGGGCTGAGCGACCCCGCGTTTTCGCCCGACGGCAGCAAACTGGCCTTCATCGCCGATGCCGGCAACGGGGACGACGCGAAGAGCCAAGTCTGGGTGATGCCGCTCGACGGCGGCGATCCGCGGCCCGTCACGTCGGCGCCGGAGGGTGTGGAGCAGTTTGCCTGGCGTCCCGACGGCGAAGCGTTCGCGTACGCGGCGGAGGAGGCCCAACCGAAACGTAGCGGCGCCGCGAAGTTCCGCGATAGTTTCGTGTTCACGACCGAGCCGATCACCACGCGCCACGATCCGCAACCGGTTTACCTCTATGTGGTTCCTGCCGCCGGCGGACAGGCGCGGCGCTTGACGTCGGGGGCCGGCAGCGTCGCCTCCGGCGAGGCGGAGTCGACGCTCTCGTGGTCGCCCGACGGCACGAAGATCGCCTTTTTGCTGGCGCCGAACGCGATCCTCAACGATGCCGATCGGGCGCACGTCGAAGTCGTCGACGTCGCGAGCGGCAAACTCGCGCCGTTGACCACGCACCCGGGAGACGAAGCCGATCCACGTTTCTCACCCGACGGCAAGCACATCGCCTACTCGTACTCGGCCGGAGACGGTCAGGTCAATCTCGTCGAGGCCTACGTCACGGCGCCCGGCGAGGGCGAGGGAACGCCGCTCTCGCGGCCGTTCGATCGAACGGTGCACGACGTCGCGTGGCTTCCGGATTCGAGCGGCCTCTATTTCGTCTGCGCGGATCACACGAACGTGGCGCTCGTGCGTGCGCCGCTCGACGGCAAGCCGCAGCGGGTCGACCTCGGCGACCTCGAACTCGCCTCGCCGCTCGAGCACGCGATCGCCCAGGACGGCTCCATGGCGTTCGTCGCGTCGAATACCAAGACGCCCCCCGAACTCTACGTGCGCGACGCGGCGGGCAAGGTGACGAAACTGAGCGATTACAACGCGGAGCTGGGACGTCTCGATCTGGCGACCGCGGAGACCGTGACCTTCCGTTCGTCGCTCGGCGTCGACGGCGATGCCGTGCTCTTGAAGCCCAGCGGCTTCGTCGCCGGAAAACGCTACCCGCTGGTCGTGGCGATCCACGGCGGTCCGACGTCGGCGTCGTCGCTCAGTTTCGATCGCTTCGGCCAGCTCTTGGCCGCGCGGGGCTGGCTCGTGCTCGAGCCCAATTATCGCGGCAGCGATAATCTCGGGCTCACGTATCAGCGCGGCGTTCTCTACGATCCCGACGCCGGGCCGGGCAAAGACGTGATGGCCGCGCTCGATGCCGTGCGCGCGCAGGGGATCGTAGACGACCATCGCCTCGCGGTTTCCGGCTGGTCCTACGGCGGCATCATGACGGCCTGGATGATCTCGAAGTATCACGTCTGGCGCGCGGCGGTTTCCGGAGCGTCGGTCGACGATTGGGCTACCGACTACGGAACCGCCGACGATAGCGATTCCGACCGGGCGCTCTTTCACGGCTCGCCCTTTACGGGAAACGCCGAAGAATGGCGCCGCGCGTCGGCGATCTCGTACGTTCGCGACGTGACGACGCCCGTGCTGATCCTCAGCGACGTCGGCGACAACCGCGATCCCTTCGCGACGTCGTCGATGTACTATCGGGCGCTGCGCGACAATCATAAGGACGCGACCCTGCGGGTCTGGCCGATCGACGGCCACTTTCCCCACGATCCCGTGCGCGCGGCCGACGTGTACGAGCATTGGATCGACTACATCGCGCAGCACTTCTGAGCGGCCGCGCGTCGAGCGGCCATGCGGCGTTCAGGCGATGCGTTCGTTCAAGCCGCCGTTGCTCCGCGCAATTCGCGGCGGGATGGTCATCGCTTCTTCGAGCGTCGCGCAAAGCGCGAGCGCTTCGCTGAGTTCGGTCAGCTCGAAAACCCGCCGGCCTTCGCGCCGCGAGGGGCCCACGATAACGACCCGGCTGCCCAAGCGGCGTTTCGCGCGAACGAGAACGCTCAGGCCGGTCGAGTCGCAGAATTTACAATCGATCAGATTGACGACCGTCCGCCGGTAGGGCATGCCGGCCGCGAGTTCGATCGCCGAAAGTAAGGCCCCGCTGGATGCGATGTCGAGGTCCCGGCTGACGTCGATGACGTTGACGCCGCCGCGCTCGTAGACGTGAAACATGAGTCCTCCCCGCGCCGCTCCGTCCGGCTCCGCCGTCCATCCGTGGGAACTACTTCGTTCTCTCCACTCTCGCCGAGGGTCAAACGGAGCGCCTACGAGCTAGCGTCGCTTCTTACGAGAATCCGCGAGCGCGTCGCAGGCGGGTGCGATAAGCAGCTACGCCGGCTACGATCGTTTCCAGACCTTCGCTCAGCTTTGCGGCCGCTCCGTTGTAGAAGACGAACACATTGAAGAACGGGATGAACCAGTGCCAGATCGGCGTCGGCGCGATGCCGAGCCTCCGCTCCGCGAGCCGATGGTTCCGGATGAACCAATAGTACGCGTACAAGCCGAACGACGTGAGGTCCAGCAGCAATACCTGGAACGCCGACCGGTGAGAGGCCGGAATCGCACCCGGCTGCCGACTAGTGCCGAGCGCACCTGGCGTTTGCGCGCCCAGGTCGGCGCCTAGGGCTATCGCGCGCTTGAGGTCCGTTGCGGCGTCGGCATGGCGGCCACTTTGGCGGCTCGCGCCCGCTCTGCCGCCGTCGAGACCTGCGGATCCAGCGACGCCGGATCGAGAGATGCGTACAGCTGCCGTGCTTCCGGCGCGGGGGAGCCGCCCGCACCCGCGAGCAGCAACATCAGGTCGTGCGCGAGGTTCTCCGTTAGCGCGACGCCTCCGATCCGGCGGCCGAGCAACGCGGTATAGAGCGCGTCTTGCGCGCGTTTGCGGCTCTCGGGGAAAACGCTGCGCTCGACGGGCGAGTCGACTCCGATCCACCGATCCAGTTGAGGTTTGGCGACGCTCACGGTCGAAACCGCATTCGGCGGTGGTTAGCGACTCCGCTTTCGGACAAATGCGTCGCCGTTGCGGGTTGGATCGCGAGATGAGCAATATTTGCGGAACGCGCGTTCAGTTTTGCCGGTCGTGCGGGCGGCGCCGCCCAGGCCGCGGGAACCGTGCCGTCTTCGAAGTCCTCGGCCGCGCTGTTAAGCCGGCACGACCAGCAACGTCAGGGATTGCGCGGGAAACGTTACCGTTAGCAGCGATTTGGGAGCGAGCGAAGGCGCCCGTACGATGGCGGCGGGGTTGGCGGGCGCGTACTCGTAAACCGCGATCGGTTTGGTTAGCGAGGTGCGCTGCAGGCCGACCCGGCTCGTGAGGTTCGTGGCAGTTTGGTTCACGACCAGGATCGTCAGCGCGGAATCGCTGGAGCGCCTGGCCGCATAGACCGTGAGTTCCGCGGCCGAGCCCGTCGACGCGCCGAGGACCACGTCGCCGAACCTCGATCCGTGGCCGTCGTAGTCGCGAAACATGCGAAAGGCGAAGGCGCTGGGATACGAGGGGTCGTCGATGCCCCAAAAGCTCGCGAGGGCGACGCCTTCGCGACCCATGACGCCCAGGCCGTCGGCCGTTGCCAGCACGTTGGCGAAACCGTTGCCCGTGCCGCGGTTCCATTCATCGTAGGCGAGCATCGTGCCCGGATAGGCCTGACTGATCCACTGCTCGTGGCGGTGGATCGCGGTCACCATGTCGTCGAGCGTGCCGTTGACGGAAAAGCAGCACGAGCCGGGATAGTGCATCGAATAGTAGTCCAGCAGGCGCGTCTTCTGCTTGGCGAACTGCTGCAAATAATAGAGCCCGAGGGGCGTGCCGTTGTGGTTCGCAGCTTGGTCGTTGTTGCAGGTTCCCGGAACGCCCCCGGAGTTGCAGTTTTCGTCGGCGGGCGAAATGTCGCCCGGCCCGAGCACGCGCGCGGTGGGATCGGCCGACTTGATGGCCGCGGCCATCGCGATCGAACGGTTCACCAGATCGTCGTATCCGATATTTTGAGGCCGGACGTCGTGGTGGACGGCGATCCAACCGTTGGGCTCGTTATCGAGTTCGTAGATCGGCACGCCGCCTTTGGCCGCCGTGCCGAAGGTCGCCACGAGATGGCGCACCCACGCGGCCTGGATCGCCGTCGTGTTATGGATGTCGGTCGCGAGCGGGTCGCGATCTTTGAGATATTGATTCGTCACGCTCGACGTGCCGTTGCCGCAGTTGCCGCCGCTGGGGTGAACGTAGGGGTTATACGACTGCTGATCGGGATATTCCGATTCGGGATAGCTGCAGTGCCACGCCGCCGAGTTGTTGATGTAGTCGATGATCGGCACCGTGATGATGGACTTCGTCGCCGTCGTTCGATTGTAGCGAACGATGGTGTCGACCGAAGCGCCGGGCACGGGCTTCGTCTCACCGTTGCCGGCCATGAAGAACCAGTCGCTGCCGGCGTTGGACGAGTCGACTTGCCAGTTATAGCGGGTCGTCGCGTCGCCGCCGTCCCGATTGGCCGGCAGACCGATCTCGCTCGCGAAGGCTCGCAACGCCGCGAAATTCGTGGCCGTCGGATTCCAGAAGATCGTCACCCCGTAGATGTCGGGGCTGATCTGGCGCCCGACTTTGGCCGCGTCGACGGCGATGGGAGGGCCGCTTACGGTTTGGGCACGGAGCGTGGGCGTGGGCGCCGCAGCCGCCCTCGCGGGCGCCGCGAGCGCGCAGACGGAGAGGCTGACGGCCCAGGCGACGATGCGGAGGCGAGGGGGGAAGCTCATGTTGGAGAATTGGCGCGCGCCGCCGGAGCTCCCGGCCCCGTGCGGGCTCCGCACCGAAGTGTGTTCCCGGTCCGGGGCGCTGAGGCGATACCCGGGCTCTTGGAACGGTGCGTATGCGGGCGGTGCGGCCGCTCGTACGAGCAAAGCGTGCTCGACGTAGCTTATCGGCCGGGCGATGGGCTTCGACGCGCGATAGGTTTCGCCCGACGGGCTCGCCGTCCGACGAGAGCGAAGCCGCTGTGTTGCTGCTGAGAAGGCGAAATCTCGCGGCCGTGCGGAGGGCCAAGAGGCCGTCCATTCGACGTAGAAGCGGATGTTATGATCGCTCCCACGCCCACCCCGTCGCCCGATGCGCGCGCCGAAGATATCTTCGCTCGCACGCGCGTCGCCTTCGCCGCGCGCGCGTATCCGTCGACGATCAAGTACGGCATCCGAATTAGCGGCTTCCGGGACGGGGCGTGGACCGGACGCACGTACGATGCGTTCGAGCACTGGCCCGAGGGCACGGTCGTGGCGCGCTCCATCAGCGAAGAGGAAGCGGCGAATCCGTACAAGCCCCCGACGTTCGCCAAGTCGATTCTCGAAAACTTTGAGCCGCCGCGCCCGGAAACGTGAGGTGTTCGGCCTCCTACCGCGCACGACGTTCGAGAAAACCTCCGAAGGGGCCGATTCAGGGCTGCGCACGATCGGCACCGAGCGCGCGGTTTCGCGCAAGTACGACGTTCGGCTCGCCGGCGAAGAGAGCGTCGACGGCAGCGCCTGCTGGCATCTCACGTTGCGTCCGCTCGGCAATCGCGGTACGTATCGCGTGCGCGACCTGTGGGTGGACGAGCAATCGTACCAGACCCGAAAGCTCGTAACCGACGGGAACTTCACACGCAAAGAAACCGGCTCGGGGTTGTGGACGGTCAGCTACGTGCAGTCCGGGGACGCGTGGTATCTCGCGAGCGAGATCTCGCAGGGGCCGGTTTCCGTCGATACGGGACGCTACGACCGCGTCGCCGTCGAGTTCGTGGGCGTGAGGGCCGATCCGCACGAGAATCTGGATTTCGGTCTCGCGGGCTCGGCCGAAGACGACGTGGTCGTGGAACCCGACGACTCGGCGCCGGGGCGCTAGGCTCCGCGCGCGAGCCGGGACGGGCGTCGGCACCGGCGAAGGCCGTCGCGTAATCCGTCCGCTCGGAAGAAGGAAGAAGATGGGCGACGATCCCTTCATCGAATACCTCAACGCCCAGGGTTATGCGCCGATCGCGTTGCCGCGCGAACGCTTCGATCCGCTAACGGTGCTCGGCGGGGCATCGCCGACGACGCTCGAGCCGTACGGAACGCTCGCCGATCTGCTGTTACCCGGAGCGTCCGTTCCGCAGATCGACAGCAACGATTCGGCGCCGTCGTTCGCCGACCGGCGCGGAAGCGCCGTCGATGCGAGCGCCGGCGTCAATCTCCTTGGTTCGTTGCTGAACGTTTTCGGCGGCAGCGCCGCGGCCGCCGCCGCCAAGTATCAACAGGCGAACTCGTTTCAGTTCCTGTTCCTCGACGTCAAGCACGACTCGGTCTCGTTTCTTCGACTGCTCACATGCTTGCGCACCCAACCCGTGCAGAGCGCGACCGTGCAATCCGTCGCGGCGATTCCCTACCTGTACGTCGTGACGGACACGCTGAAGTCGAACCGCTTCGGCGTCATCGCCTACGATACGAAAGGAGCGGCCCTCAAGCTCGACGCGGACGCGATCAAGGGCGTCTTAGGCGCCGATGCGAGCGTGGCCGTGGCCGCAGGCGCGAACAACGTGATGACGTACAGCGGCCAAAGCGACTTACGTTTCGCCTTCCGGGCGAAGCGCCTCCGCTTCGATTCGAGCCAAGCGGGTGGGATCGCCCTCGTCGTCGACGACGCGACCCAACTCGCCTCGCGCTTCACGGAGGGCGATGAAGCGCCGCCCGACGCGTTCGACTTACCGGCATCCGGCGTCGCCGTCGACATCGCCACACGCACCCCGTAGCGTGTTATTCGACGCGGGGAATCCCTATCGCGGCGCGTTGCCCGACGTGCTGCGCCTGACGTGGGAAGACTTCGATTGCGGGATCTCGCCCGCGAACGAAGCGGCGATGGATCGCGAAGCGGAGTGGACGATCGTCGGCTATTTCGCGGCCGACAACGATCTCGCACCGCTGATCTTCGACAACCTGCTGGCGATGAAGTCGGCGGGTTCGAACGACGCCGTCAACGTTTGCGCGCTGTTCGACGGCCCGCTGGTTACCGACGCTTTCTTCGCCCGGTTGAATGCCGGCGAGCCGCTCGCCTCGGATATCGTCCTTCGGTGGTCCGAGTTACCCACGAACGATGCGAAGACGCTCACCTTTGCCCTCCAATTGGCCGCGACGTTTCCGGCGAAGCGGCGCCTGGTGATCCTCGGCGGCCATGGGAGAGGCTGGCGCGGTGCGCTGCTCGACCAGAACGCCGGTGCGGCTCTGATCGCCGCCGGACGCGTCGCCTTTCCGGGTACGCCGGCGGAATGCACGGCGCGCTGGCAAGCCGCCCATCGAGCGGTCCAGCACTGCACCGACGCGCACTTCGCCAGCGGCTGGGCGCAAGCGCACACGTCGCCGAATAAGCGTTTCGATATCCTGGCTTTCGACGCGTGCTATATGGGTAATCTCGAAGGCTTAGCCGCGTTTGCCGGCGAGGCCGACACGCTCGTCGTCTCGGAGGATCTGCAGCCCGGTGAAGGCTATCCGTATGGGGACCTCATCGGCCGGGTGAAAGCCCAACCGGAACAGACCGCCGGCGAGCTCGCCGCATATCTCGTCAGCGAAACGAAGCTCTATTACGGCGACCCTGCGCGCCGCCGGAACGTTACCCAAGTGGCATTGCGAACGCAGGCCATCCCCACGCTCGTGTCCTCGTTCCTCGAGCTCGCGCGGTGTCTCGACGTCTCGAACGCGGACGCGCTCGCAGCCGTGCAGACCGCGCTCGAACACGCGTGGCCGTTCGCGCCGACGGGCAGCGTCGATCTGATCGGTTTCGTCATGAAGCTTCTGGCACACCCAGATAGCGTTGTGCAGGCGGCGGCGCAGGCCGTGCTCGAGCGCTGGTCCTCGGCGATGGTCGCGCAGGCCGTGCGCGGCGGAGAAGATTATCCCAACGGTCTGGCCGTTTACGCAGCGTTGGGCGGTGCCGTTGACGCGTCGTACGTCGCTCTCGCGCAACAGATCGGGCTCGGCGCGTGGGCTGAGTTCTTGAAGCGTTACCAGCGAGCGTCAAGCCAATCGGCGGCGGGTCACGCTTAGCACGAAGGTTATGGAGCGATTGCGTAAATCACGCCGCACCCCGCGCAGTTCGGCGGGTTGTTACCGCTGCCGCCGCCGTTTGTGACGCCATAGAGCATTCCGCCCAGTTGAGTTAACCCTGATTGGGGGTTTACGCCGTCCGGTGAGTTCGTAAAGCGGTGCAACACGGTTTCCATTCCGGTTCTCGTTACCTTGAATACCGTTCCGCAAGAGCTCGATACGGCGCAGCCGTTACCGTTTACGTTGCCTCCGGCAAAGGTAGTTCCGTAGAGTACGCCGCCCACATTTAGGAGATCCGACCATGGTTGCAAGCCGTCCGGTGCGTTTTGGAAGCTATAGATCACCTTCTCGGTGCCGGATGGCGTAATGGAGTATACGGTCCCGCAACCGCTGCAGGACGATCCTCCAAAAGTCGTCGTGCCGTAAAGCGTTCCGACGACGTTCGTGAGTCCCGCTTGCGGATAGCTGCCGTCGGGCGACCCCTGAAAGGAGTACAGGAGGTTGTACGTCCCGCCGGTGGTGATTGAGAATACGGTTCCGCCGTTTGCGGTACCACCGGTGCTGGTAGTTCCGTAAAGCGTTCCGTTCACGTTCAGAAGCCTTGCCACGGGGATTGATCCATCCGGCTGACCTTGAAATGCATGCAACACGGTATAAGCGCCGGTGGACGGCGTGAAGGAGAAGATCGTTCCGCAGCCGGGCGAGCAACTGGCGTTTGTTCCCCCGCCCCAGGCGGTCGTGCCATAGAAGGTCCCGTTGACGAGTGTCAGTGACGCCTCGGGTACTCTTCCATCGGTTCCCGCGCCGAAGCCATGCGCTATCGACACCGCCGGCGGGTACCCGGCGACCGAGCTCGCGGCCGTGTACAGCGCCCCCGATGCACAGCCGCACGGGAACGTTCCGTAGAACGTTCCGTTCAGATATGTAGGCGGCGAGACCGGGAAGGCCGGGTATGGGAATAAGTCGAGGACGGTTACGGTTCCCGACGGGGTGGCCGCGAACAGCGTGCCTCCGCCTAAAGTACCGCCGCCGACCTCGGTCACTCCGTAAAGTGTGTCGCCGACCGCTACGAGCGAACCGCTAGGCGCAAATCCGTCTCCTGCGGGGTTCTGTAGGCTAAATGAGTTCTGGAAGTTGTGCACGATACGATACCCTGGCGGTGTGGTTGGCGAAGGTGACGGCGTTGGCGGCGAGGGCACCGAGAGAAAGACGAAATACACGTGCGTCAGCTGAGACAGCGTAAGACCAGTTAATGGCGAAGTTACGAACAGGACATTCGCGTATCTCGCCGTGTAGGGGCTGCTTTGGTAGATGACGTTGAATCCTGCGTTGGGGCCCCCGGAAACGTAGTCGTAGCCGATGATCTCGTACGTATCGCCTTTCGCTATGCTGCTCGATTCGATGAGCGATTTGTCGACTGACGGCGTTCCATACGTGATGGTGGGCGCTCCCGATAATCCTACCACGTCGAAATACGCCAGGGCCGTGGCGCCCGGGGAGGGGGCAGGTAGCCCGCCGTTGAGGGCGGCGCTTGCCGGCATCGAGGTTGAGGTGGTGATCTGATTGTACGAGGCCGGGGATGACGGCGCGTTGCTCGAGCCATAGGAAAAGAGGGCAAGGAAACCGTTGCAGGACGGCCCGATGAGTAGTCCCCCAGCCGGATTGACCGCCTGAAGTGATGGCGGCGAGCAGTAGGTAGAGGCGGTCCGCGGCCTCATCGCGGCTGCCGATCGCGAATGCACTGGTGGTGGGCTCTGCTGCGCTCGTGCGATCGACACGCACGCTATGACGAAGCTGAGAAAAGCAAACGTGACGACGCGAGTGTATATCGTCATGAGCAGAACCTCCGAGTTCGGGTTGTCTCTACCGAGTAACGTGTGATGCCCCGCGATAGCATAGCCAACTCGGGTGCAATGAGGCGGGAATGAAACCGTGACGGTGCCGATCGAAGTCTGGTTTGGCTGTAACGTTTATCTGATGTTAGCTGAATGGACCTAGGAATGACGGTCGTCGGGTGACGCGGTAAGCCTGGGCAGCGGTCAGCAGGCGAAAGTGTTAGGTGCAGATCGTGTTCGCGCAGGCGTAAAGGACGAAGTAGATGCGAGTCAGTTGTGGTATCGCGGATCCGTTTTGGAAAATTCCGGCGAAGTCGGCGATTATTCCATATTTTGATGTGAACGGCGCGCCGGCATAGGTGGATGCGTACGTATCCGTTACGGGGTTCCAGCTGTATGCTTGGATTTCGAACGTCTCGCCCTTCGTGATGGCGGTCGAGACGATCAGGTTGAGGTTCCGGGTCGGCGATCCCGCAAACGTCACGCTCGGGTAGGGCGATACGCCGACGTATTCCAAGTAGGCGACAGGCGTCGTATGCGTCGGTGCGGCGGGGAACGAGACGTTATACAGCCCTTGATTGATCTGCGCGCTCGTCGGGGTCGTAGACGACTCGATGAACTCCGTATAAGCGCTCGTAGCTTCGCTCGTTCCGTAGATCGGGGGAGCGTAGCTCGTGATCAGTGTCAGGCCGTTACAGGGAAATGGAACGTACAGCCCGCCGGTGACGCCGATCGGCAGGATGCTCGCTTTGTTGCACAGCGCCGTATCGTGAGGATGCAGACGTTCCTGAGCGATAACCTGCTGCACGAGCGGATCGCGGAAGGCTCGCATCTGTTGGTCAGCGCCATATGTTGGCCCTCCGATCATTCGCACGTTGGCGGAGGCCGGCCGCCCGGATGCCGCCGTCAGTACGGTTAGCGCTCCCAGAGCGAAAGCGATTACTCTGTTGTGCCGCAGATTAGAGACCATGGACGTGTACCTCAATTGGATGAAGTGTTCGCTTTTGAAGTCGCAGCGATGGCAGGTGTTTGCGAAGGCTTGGGGTCAAGCCCGTGGTAACCCGGCCGATCTCACCGTTAAGCGAGGTGAACCAGAGCGCATCGTCGGGCCCGGAGACAACGTCTGTCGGTGAGATGACGGAAGCGTACTCCGTTATGACGCCGCTCGTTGTGATCCGGCCGATGTTGTTGCCCGATTCCTCGGCGAACCAGAGTGCGCCATCGGGACCGGCTTCGATGTCGGTCAGGCCACTATTGGCAGTTGGGACCGGGTACTCGGTAAAGACGCCGGTCGTCGTGATGCGGCCGATATTGTTGCTGTTCTGCTCGGTGAACCAGAGCGCGCCGTCGGGCCCAGCAGTAACCCCCTCGGGATAACTGTATGGCGTCGGTATCGGGTACTCGGTGAAGGCGCCGCTGGTGGTGATGCGACCTATATTGTTTCCGTTCTGTTCCGTGAACCACAGCGCGCCGTCGGATCCAGCCGCGATGCCGCTCGGATAGCTTGCTGCGGTCGGTATCGCGTATTCGGTGAAGGCACCGCTCGTCGAGATTCTGCCGATATTGTTTCCCGACTCCTCAGTGAACCAGAGTGCACCGTCCGCCGCGGCTGTGATTCCAAGCGGTTGGCCACTTGCAGTTGGTATCGCGTACTCGGTGAAAGCGCCACTCGTCGTGATACGGCCGATATTGTTGCCGTAATATTCGGTAAACCACAGTGCACCGTCAGGCCCCGCCGCGATATTAACGGGGAAGCTGTTCGCTGTCGGGATCGAGTACTCGGTGCAGACACCGGCGGTGGTGACTTGCCCGATTTTGCTCGCTTGGGCATCAGTGAACCAGAGCGTACCGTCGGGTCCAGTGGTAATGCCGTACGATTGTGAAGTCGGTATCGGGTATTCGCGGATGAGTCCCACAGGAGCCGGAGACTGACTTGCGCTCGGTGACGGGCTTGCAGACGGCGATGGGCTTGGCATTGCAGGTGTCGTGCCGGTCGAGATGCGCGTGATTGCACCTGCCTGCTGATCGGTGAACCAGAGCGCTGCGTCAGGCCCGGTTGTAATTGCCCACGGTTCAACAGAACCTCCGGTATACACCGTGATGGCACCGTTTGTGGTGATCCGGCCGACATTTTCTCCAGACGCGGTGAACCAGAGCGCACTGTCGGGTCCTGCTGCGATTCCCTCCGGCAGTTCGATGAGCGTGGTCGGAATTGCGTACTCGGTGAAGGCGCCGCCGGTTGTTATGCGGCCGATCTTCTCCGCCGACCGTTCGGTGAACCAGAGTGCGCCGTCGGGCCCGGCTGCGATGCCTTTAGGACTACTATTCGCGGTTGGTATTGCAAATTGAGAAACGACCCCAGTAGTCGTGATTCGGCCGATTTTGTTGCCGGATTGTTCGGTGAACCAGAGCGCTCCGTCGGGTCCGGCTGCAATGCCGAGCGGTAGGCTGTTCGCGGTCGGAACCGCATACTGGGTGAAGACACCGCTCGTCGTGATCCGGCCGATCTCATTTCCATACTCTTCCGTGAACCAGAGCGCACCGTCTGCTCCGGCTGCGAGACCAAATGGTTGAGCGTTCGGAGGTAGCGCGTACTCGCTGATAACGCCGCTGGTCGTGATTCGCCCAATCTTTCCCTGAGCCGATTCCGTAAACCAGAGCGCACCGTCCGGCCCGGTTGTGATGTTGCCGAGCGGAAGTTGGGAGAGAAATGGCTCACCTAGTGCAGTCGGTATCACGTACTCGGTGATGCCGCCGGTCGTGAGCCGACCGATCTTGTTCGCGCTTCCCTCGGTGAACCACAGTGCCCCGTCGGGTCCGAGCGTGATGCCATCCGCATCACTGCCTCCAGGGAACCAGTACCCAATGGTCTGCCCGGGAACCGGTGACTGACTCGAGTTCGGCGTCGGAGTTGCGCTCGGCGAGGGGCTTGGGGATGGCGTCGGGCTCGGCAGCGGTGGAGGTGTCGTGCCGGTCGAGATGCGTGCGATTGTACCCACCTGTTGATCGGTGAACCAGAGCGCAGCGTCAGGCCCGGGCGCGATCGCCCACGATTGGCCGAAGCCTCCCGCATACTCCGTGATGACACCACCCGTGGTGATCCGACCGACGTTTCCGGACCGCTCCGTGAACCAGAGCGCACCGTCGGGCCCCGCTGCAATTCCCTCGGGGAGGATGGACGCAGTCGGTATCGTGTACTCGGTGAAGGCGCCGCTTGTCGTGATTCGGCCGATCTTATTCGCTGACCGTTCGGTGAACCAGAGTGCGCCGTCCGGCCCGGCTGAAATCCCCTGAGGATAACTGTTGGCGGTGGGTATAAGGAACTGGGAGAGGGCGCCACTGGTCGTGATCCGGCCGATCTTGTTGCCAGATTGTTCGGTGAACCAGAGTGCTCGGTCGGGCCCGGCTGCGATCCCGAACGGGTAGCTCGCAGTCGGTATCGCGTATTCGGTGATGGCACCGCTCGTCGTGATGCGGCCGATCTTGTTGCCAAATTCTTCCGTAAACCAGAGCGCGCCATCGGCCCCTGTTGCAAGGCCAAATGGTTGAGCGCTTCCTGGCACCGCGTACTCGCTGATAACGCCGCTGGTAGTGATTCGTCCAATATTTCCCTGAGCCGATTCGGTAAACCACAGCGCACCGTCGGACCCGGTTTCAATGTTGCCCAGCGGAAGAGTGGAGAGAAATGGCTCACCGAGTGCAGTCGGTATTGCAAACTCGGTGACGAAGCCGCCGGTTGTGATCCGGCCAATCCGGTTTGCGCTTCCTTCGGTGAACCACAGCGCTCCGTCGGGTCCGAGCGTGATTCCGTCCGCATCACTTCCACCAGGGAACGGATACGAAGTGGTCTGCCCGATGGGAACCGGCGACTGACTCCCGAGGGGCGATGGCGTCGGCGACGGCGCGGGTGCCCAGCCGGTCGTGATCCGTCCAATCGTGTCGCCGTTCTCGTCGGCGTACCAGAGCGAGCCGTCAGGCCCCACGACGATCGCCGTGGCGGAACTGCCTGCCGGCAGCGTATACTCGGTGAAAACGCCACCAGTCGTGACCCGAGCGATACTGTTGGTCGCGTTTTCGGTAAACCACAGGGCGCCGTCGGACCCAGCGGTGATGCCGCCCGGGTAACTGTTCGCGGTCGGAACCGCGTACTCGGTGATGATACCACTCGTCGTGATCTGACCGATATTGTTGCCGAACTCTTCGGTGAACCAGAGCGCTCCGTCAGGGCCGACGGCAAGATCCGTCGGGCCGCTGTTGGCGGTAGGTAACGGGTATTCGGTAATCACTCCGGCCGTCGTGATCCGCCCGATCTTGCTCTGCAAGAACTCGGTGAACCAGAGCGCTCCGTCGGGCCCCGCGACGATCGTCAACGGATCGCTGTTCGGAGTCGGGATCGGGTACTCGGTGAAAGCACCGTCGGTCGTGATCCGGCCGATCTTATTTCCGAAGTTCTCGGTGAACCAGAGGGCGCCGTCGGAGCCAATCGTTATGCCCGCCGGATCGCTGTTTGCGGTCTCTGCCGCCCTCGCTTTCGGCGACCTCGAACGCGATGGAGGTGATTTTACCTTACGGGAGCTCGGTGGCCCAAGGTGAATCCTTGGGCCGGGCTGCAATGTCCCGCGATACACAATTCGCAGTTGGTATCGTTTATTGGGCAGAGTGGCCGCCGCTCGCGATCCGGCAAATTTTCGTGCGATGATGGCCTTCGCCGTAGCAGAGTGTACGCTCGAACGCCGCTCCAGCATTCGTAAAGAACTGGCGGTGGCGGCCGGCGTCTCATACTCCATGTAAATCCCACCGGTCGTAATGCGCCCGATCTTGTTACCCGACCACTCCGTGAACCAAAGCGCTCCGTCGGGTCCGGTAGAAATTCCACCTGGATTGCTGTGCGCGGTCGGCAGCGCGTACTCGGTGAAGCCGCCGCTCGTCGTCACGCGGCCGATCTTGCCGCCGTTCGACTCCGGGAACCAGAGCGCGCCATCGGGGCCTACGACGACGTCGGTCGGCCCACTGTTCGCCGTCGGGATCGCGTACTCGGTGACGGGTAACGAACCCGACGCGGTCGGTACGGGACTTGGCGTCGCCGGGGGCAGCGAGTACAGCACGAAATAAACGTGCGTCAACTGAGGCAGCGCGAGCCCCGCCAGCGGCGAGGTAATCGAGAGCAGTCGCGCGGACTTTGCCGTGTAGACGCTGCTCTGGTAAATGACGTTGAAGCCCGCGTTTGGGCCACGAGGCACATACGAGTATCCGACGATGTCGTACTTCGTTCCCTTCGTAATGCTGATTGATTCGAGCAGCGATCGATCTGTAGCGGGCGTGCCGTACGTCACCGTAGCCCTCGACGATAAGCCCACGAATTCGAAGTACGCTTGCGGGACGGCCCCCGGAATTGCGGGGAGGCCTCCGACTGCCGCGGCACTCGCGGGCACGGTGATCGAGGTCGTTACTTGGTTGTAAGAGGTGGGCGCGGATGGCGCATTATTTGCGCCGTAGTAGAAAAGTCCAATGAAGCCGCCACAGGACGGTCCGATGAGGATTCCACCAGTTGGATTGACCATCTCGGTGGACGGGGCCGCGCAGGCGGTAGACGTCGTCCGTGGTGTGCGATCGATACTCTGGGTTAAAGGGGACGGTTGTTGTGCGCTGCTCAGCGAAATACTCAAAGCAACCGCCAGCAACACGGCAGCAGCGGAAGCGGCTCGAAACCGTGCACTCACGGTCTTACTCCTCTAGCAGGTTGCGGAAAAAATAGTGGTCGAGTGAGCTGACGACTACTACATGTGGTGCTTTCATGCTGCTATACTTTCATCATGCGTGGAGAGCATTCGCAAGAAGTCGGCATGTGGAGCTACATTT
>Ga0326727_10001046_pt1 | contig 106840 bp, 100 predicted proteins | sample MB2enrmetagenome_FD_207643 | JGI IMG/M metagenome (GOLD analysis project Ga0326727, IMG submission 207643) | Lab enriched peat soil microbial communities from McLean, Ithaca, NY, United States - MB29MY | ecosystem: Environmental > Terrestrial > Soil > Wetlands > Peat | place: USA: New York...
CCCGCCTAAAGAACCACTTGGACGCGGAGGTGCGGAGGACTCGCAGAGGGTCACAGAGAAAAAACTTCAGGCTTTCAATGGCGGGAAGGCCAGACCCAGGTTGCAGGTTTTGTTACCACTTCTTAGGCAGTGCTTGGGCCGGGGATGGTTCAGAACCGCACTCCGGCATAGACGGCGATCTGGCCGCGGGCCGAGTCCGTTTGGACCACCGGGTCCTGGGGCAGCATGCCGCTGGTTGGCGAGGCCAGGGGCACCGTCGCCCCGATGCCCACGAACGAGCTTGTACCCGGGCGGGAGAAAGTCCATTCGGAGCCCACGCGCAGCCACGGGCGGTCACGATAGGCGTTGCTGCCGTAGGTGGGGAACCAGTCGTAACGGTCCTCCACGGAAGCCGACAGGGTGGCCTCCCGGGGGATGCCCGGGAGATGGGCCAGGGTGGCGAGCTCAGGGCCCGCCCGGGTCAGGTCCGGCCCGGCCGGGGCCGCCCAATTGAGGTAGGCGGGGGTCCGCGGGGCCGGAATGAGGGCGGCGCCGCTGTCCAGGTAGGCAAGGCTCCAGGACACATCGGATCCGGGAGCCCACGGCAAATCGGCGCCCAAAGCCACGGCGGCGGCCAGGAACAACCAGGCGAACCTTCTCATGGCACGTGCCGTTCACCGGAAAGCGGATCCGGGCCGGGGCCTGGGCCGGAGAAGACGGTCACAGGGCGGGCACCACGAAGGGCTGCATCGACTTGAGGGTGCGCAGGGGCGTCACCACCTGCACCGGGCCGGACGTGGCGCCGGCCGGCACGTTGGCCTTGAGCGTGGTCTCGTCGATGACCGTGAAGTCGGCTTCGACGTTGGGACTGAAGAGTACCTTGGTGGCGTCGGCGACGCTGGTGCCCTTGATCATCACCGGGGTGCCCGGCGAACCCGCGCTGGGTTCCAAGGTCACGCTGGCCGAAGCTGTCTGGACCGCCACAGCCGGTGGCCGGTCCGGCACGGGGATGCCCTGCTGGGCCGGAACCCAGGCGAGGCCCGAGCAGGCCAGGAGGGCGAGGACGCGGGGGGAATGGAAGTTGATCATGATTCACCTCAACGGGTTTGCGATGGAACGTTCCATCCAGGGGAGTCAAGGCAAGCTTGCGCAAGTGTCCGGGTCCCGGGGCCGGCGCAACCTGCGTGGCCCCTGCGGAAAGGAGGCATCCATGACCGTCTAGGAGGAAAGCCATACGGCACCTCCACCAGAACGCCCACAAAATAGATTCTCGACAAATTTTGTCAAGTTGCCCCTTCGCCATCCGTAAGCCGACCAGGGCAACGGTTCGGCTGACCCGTCGCCAAGCTTCGGTGCAAGGATGGCCAAAAGTTTGGGATCCCATGTAAATAGTATTGAACTTTTTTTTGTCATTTGCGACGATCCAGGAAGATGGTTCGGCGGGAAGGATGGCTGTGTCTATTCAAAAATGACATTGCACATATTAATTATTATCATTTTTTTAGCGATTTCATCGACGGTTGTTTGTTACATATACATAAGAAAAAATAATTTTATTAGGTGTTAAATTAATGCGAAATCATGATGATAGGTTGCACGTATCTCCCTTCTGGAAACTCGCGGTCCTGCTGGTCCTGATCGTCGGCTTCGGGCTGCTGAGCCTGGTGACGGTGAAAACCTATGCCGGGGCTCCCCCCATCCCGGCCGAGGTCCGGGACCTCCAGGGCCGGACCCTGTTCACCCGTGCCGACATCGAACACGGCCAGGACGTGTTCTTCAAGTACGCGCTCATGGAGCATGGAACTTTATGGGGCCACGGTGCCTATCTAGGGCCCGACTACACCGCCGAAGACTTGCATCGCCTGGCGGAAATCGGCCGTGACACCCTGGCCCAGGCTGGCTACGGCCGGCCGTTCAGCACCCTGCCCCTGGGACCGGATCGAGCCGGCCGGTTTCTATGGTTTCGGCCTGGCCCTCATGGTGCTGCTGGACCTCTTCCCGGCCGGAGTGCTCCAGCTCTGGGATTCCATCAGCCACGGCTACTGGCATGCGCGCAGGCTCTCGTTCCTCATGTCCGGCACTTTCCACACCCTGGAATGGCTGCGCATCGTGGCGGACCTGACGTTCCTGCTGGCGGGGGTGCTGCCGCTGTTCCTGGGCGTCATGCGCCTGGTCCTGGCCCGGGAGGAGAACCGGCCATGATTCAGGAATGCGGCGAATTCCCGCCAGGTCCACGCACCATGCCGCAGCCGAAATCACCTGGCGCGTCCTGATCAGCGGACCAGCCGCAAGGCCTCGGTGAAAAAGTCCGGCCCGCCGAAGTTGCCGGATTTCAGGGCCATCCCCATCGGCTCGCCCGTCCCGACCGTCCGCAGCGCCGGCACGCCCGGCGCGATTTCCGCCCCGATCAGGAACGCCCTGATGGCGAGCCGATCCACCACCGCACCCGCAGTCTCGCCTCCCGCCACGACCAGGCGGCGGACGCCGCGCGCCACCAGGGCCTCGGCCAACGTCGCCAGCGCCGTCTCGATGGCACGTCCGGCCTGGTCGCGGCCATGGCGGGCCTGGACCTGCTCCACCGCCTCGGCGCCGGCGCTGGATGCGATCAGGACCGGGGTGGATCCGATCCGTTCCAGGGCCCAGGCGACGGCGGCGTGGATTTCGCCCTCTCCTGCCAGCAATTTCTCGATGTCGAGGGCCAGCACCGGCATGACCTGCCTGGCCCGCTCGATCTGGGCCAGGGTCGCGGCCGAACAGGAGCCGGCCAAGCATGCTGCCGGTCCCCCCAGGGGCGCCCCGGCCTGGAGTGCGGCGGTTCCCCTGACTCGTCCCGCCGCCCCATAGGCTCGCGCCAGGCCGATGCCCATGCCGGTGGCCCCGACCGACAACCTGGTTCTGGACAGCACTTGGCCGATGGTCTCCAGGTCGGCCTCGGTAATGGCGTCGATGATGGCCGCGCCGACCCCTTCGGCCGCCAAGGCGGCCCGGCGCCGGTCGATCGCCGCGCAGCCCCTGCCTACCGTCTGCAGGTCGATCAGTCCGACCCGCCTCCGGCTCTGGCGCCCCAGGACCCGGACCAGGTCGGCGTCGCGCATCGGGTTGAGCGGATGGTCCTTGAGCGGGCTTTCGTGCAGCAGCCGGTCCCCGACGAACAGATGGCCCTGGTATACGGTCCGCCGGTTCTCCGGAAAGGACGGGTTGACCAGGACGACCTGTTCACCGGTCAGCGCCCCCAAGGCATCGGTCACCGGGCCGATGTTGCCCCGTTCGTTGGAATCGAAGGTCGAGCAGACCTTGAACAGGATGTGTTCGGCGCCCAGGCCGAGCAGCCACTTGGCCCCCTCCACCGAGGCCTCGACCGCCAGGGCGGGGTCGATCGAGCGGCTCTTCAGGGCGACCACCACAGCGTCCGCCAACGGCAGAGCCAGGCCCTCCGGGGGCACGCCGATGCTCTGGACCGTCCCGAGACCCTGGCGGGTCAGGGCATTGGCAAGGTCGGAAGCCCCCGTGTAATCGTCGGCGATGACACCGAGCAGGATGGCCATGGCGGAATCCTTTCCAATCAGGCAGCGAAACGGAGCTGGGCCGTCCCGCGCCTCACTTGGCCGCCGGCAGTTCGACCCCGGCCAGCCGGGCGTAGACCTGGGCGACGGCACTGTCATCCTGGCGGCCGAGGCCGGAGCCGGAGGCGGCCAGGAACATCTGCAACGCCGCGGCCGCCACCGGCACCGGGTAGTGGCTGGTGCGGGCCATGTCCTGGATGATGCCCAGGTCCTTGACGAAAATGTCGACCGCGCTCCGGGGGGTGTAGTCACCGTCGAGGACGTGCGGCACCCGGTTCTGGAACATCCAGGAATTGCCCGCCGAGGCGGTGATCACCTCGTAGACCTTGCGGAGATCGAGCCCCTGGCGCGCGGCGAAGGCGATGGCCTCGCAGGCGGCGGCGATGTGGACGCCGGCCAGGAGCTGGTTGATCATCTTGAAGGCCGCCCCGGTCCCGGCACCCTCACCGAGCTCATAAAGCTTGCCGGCCATGGCGTCCAGGGCCGGGCGGGCCTGACGGAAGGCGGCGGGCGAGCCGGAGGCGAGGATCGTCAGCTGCCCATCGGCAGCCTTGGCCGGCCCACCGGACAGGGGTGCGTCCAGGTAGAACCTTCCGCTGGCTTCGAGGCGGGCGGCCAAACTTCGGGCGGCTTCCGGATCCATGGTGGCGGAGGAGATGAAGACGGTGCCCGGAGCCATGGTGCCCGCCGCGCCCATGGCTCCGAACAGCACCTCCTCGGTCTGGGCGGCGTTGATCACCACCGAGATCACTACAGCGGCTTCCTTGGCCGCCTCGCCCGGAGATCCGGCCGCGCGACCGCCTGCCTCGGCGAAACGGGTCACCGCGGCCTGGGAGAGGTCGTATCCGACCACGTCGAAGCCGGCCCGCAGCAGGGATTTCGCCATGCCGGACCCCATCGACCCGAGACCGATCACGGCAACGGCAAGTCTGGATGCACGAGTGGACATGGATGGGAACCTCCGTCTGCGGCATGGGTGGGGCGGGCTTGATCGAAGTGGCGAGACTCAGTGCAGGAATCCCCTGGCCAGGCTCTCCCGCACCATGCGGACGAACCCGCTGGCGAGGGCCGAAGGCGGGCAGCCGACGGTGGTCGCCAGGAACATCGGGTCCGAAATGGCCGGATGGAAAGGCCGGACCGCCACGCGCCCGCGAGCGTAATGGACACTGGCCAGGTCGATGATCGCCACCCCGGCGCCGCATTCCACCAGCCCTATGGCGGTCTGGTTCAACTGGACGTAGAGCCTGTTCTGGCGGGTGACGCCGTGGGCCGCGAAGACGTTGTCGATGGCGATCTGGGCGTCGCACTGGGGTGGGAAGGAGATGAACACCTCGCCGGCCAGGTCCTTCGGACCGATGGCCTGGCGGTCCGCGAGCCGGTGCCCCGGCGGCAGGATGCACACCATCGGCCCCTCGAAGATGCGCTCCAGCTGGACCGCGGGATGGGTGATGGCGTCCTGCAGGAAGCCCACATCGGCCCGCTGGCCGGCCACGAAATCGATGACCGTGGAGGCGGCGTGCTCGAGCATGGTCACCTCGATGCCGGCGTGGGCGTCCATGAAGGCCGCCACCAGCTGGGGCAGGAACCTCAGGGCCAGGGCCGGGGTACAGGCGATGTGCAGCGATCCCCGGCGCATGTCGCGGATCTGGTCCACCGCCCCGGCGATCCGGTCCAGGCCGCGGAAGGATTGCTCCACCTCCTCGAACAGCCCGAGGGCTTCCCGGGTGGGCAGCAGCCGCCCCTGGCGCCGGTCGAACAGGACCAGCCCGGTGGAGGATTCAAAATCGCCGATCAGGCGGCTCATGGCCGGCTGGGAGATCCTCAGCATCTTGGCCGCCCGGGTGACGGTGTGGCGCTGCATCAAGGCCCGGAATGCTTCGATCTGTCTGAATGTGATATTTATTGCCGTCATGGCCTGCATAATATCACTGCATGGGATCGGCTCCGACAGAATCCGGGTGCGACCCTCCATCGGTACCCGAGTCCAGGCACAGGGTCGAGGGATCTGCAGAACGGAGATTCTTGGCCGCGGGGCCGCTCGTCCCAGGACTCCCGTGGCGGCCCGTCGAACCCTCCAACTAATTAAGGTACAATTCCAATAACATCAGGACATGGATGCTTGAAGTATTAGCATTGGACAAAGGGCTGCCCGCACCCTAATTTTTCTCTAATCGATCCTGTTTCTTCAAACCATTCCCAACTCCCTACAACTCTTCTGCCGGTGTCTCATGGCCAGGGTTTGGCGCGGACGCCGGGGCAGGGGCATTGTTCCAGAGGCCTTCACCATGCCCGACTCAGGTGCTGACAGTAGGAGGCCTACCTACGAGGTGGCGGTGGTGGGCGGCGGCGTCATCGGCATGTCGGTGGCTTATGGCCTGGCGCGCCTCGGCCGGCGGACGGTGGTGTTCGACGGCAACGACACCGCATTCCGGGCCTCCCGGGGCAATGCGGGACTGGTGTGGGTCCAAGGCAAAGGCAGCAAGTGCCCGCCCTATGCCCTGTGGTCCCTGGGCTCCGCCGACCGCTGGCCCCTTTTCGGCGCCCAGCTGCGGCGGGAAACCGGCGTGGATGTGGAGTACGAGCGGCCGGGGGGGTTCCTGCTGTTCGACCGCCAGGACGAGTGGGATGAGGAACTGGCCGGGCTGGCGATCCTGAAAGCGTGGGACCCGGTCCTTGACTACGAGGTCCTGGACCCGGCGGAGCTGGCGCGGCGGCTGCCCGCCGCCTCCCGGGACCTCCTGGGCGGGACGTTCTCCCGGCATGACGGGCAATCCAACCCCCTCGCCCTGCTGCGGGCCCTGCAGGCGGCCTTCCAGGGCGCGGGCGGGACCTATTGCCCGCACCGTCCGGTCCGGGCTCTGCATCCCCGCCCCGGGCATTTCCAGGTGGAGACCGCGGACGGGATCACTGAAGCCGGGCAGGTCGTCCTGGGGGCCGGGCTTGGCAACATCCCCCTGGCGCCCATGGTCGGGCTGAGGGCGCCGGTGGCGCCTCTGCGCGGCCAGATGCTGGTCACGGAAAAACTGGAGCCCTTCCTCGGGTGCCTGGTGGACGGGATCCGGCAGACCGTCTCCGGCTCCGTGGTGCTCGGCAGCAGCTCCGAGCCCGTGGGCCTGGACGACGGGGTGACCGCCCCGATCCTGGCCACCATCGCCAGGTTCGCCATCACCCGGTTCCCCCGGCTGCGCCGGGCGCGGGTCCTGAGGGCCTGGGCCTCCCTGCGGATCATGACGCCGGACGGAATGCCGGTCTATGAACCCTCGCCAAGCTGCCCGGGCGCCTTCCTGGTCAACAGCCACAGCGGGGTCACCCTCGCCGCCGCCCATGCTGAAGTGCTGGCGCCCTGGATCGCCGGCCAGGCGGCGCCCGACTTCCTGGAGTACTGCCATGCCTCCCGTTTCTCTGTTTGAGCCCCTGCCGGGATCCGGCGAGCCGACCGTGGCGATCCAGATCAACGGCCAGCCGCACCAGGTGCCCGCCCATTACACGGTGGCGGCGGCGATGCTGGCGGCCGGTGTCACCGCCTGCGGGACCCGCCCGGAGGGGGACGCCCAGCGCGCCCCGTTCTGCCTCATGGGCCTGTGCTTCGAATGCCTGGTGGAGATCGACGGGATCCCCAACCGGCACGGGTGCATGACCCGGGTCAGCCCGGGAATGCAGGTGCGCAGCATGCACGGCAAACCGGAGCTGGCATGAGCACGGAACGATGGGACCTCCTGATCATCGGCGCCGGCCCGGCCGGCATGGCGGGGGCGGTGACCGCCCGGGAGCGGGGCCTGTCGGTCCTGGTGGTGGACGAGGCCCCCGACGCCGGCGGCCATTTCTACCGGGGCGCAGGCATGCCCGCCGTCCTGCGGGAACCAGTGCTGGGGGCGGACGTCCTGGCCGGCGGCGCCCTGATCGAGGCGTTCGCCGCCTGCGGAGCCGAATGCCGGCCGGGCACCCTGGTCTGGCAGCTGACCGGCGGCGAAGGCGGAGAATGGTGCGCCATGCTGGCGGAAGACCAGGGCGCAGGCCGGGTCTGCAGCGTCCAGGCCGGGGCGGTCCTGCTGGCCCTCGGGGCCCAGGAACGGCCTTTCCCGGTGTCCGGGTGGACCCTGCCGGGAGCCATGGGCGTCGGCGCCGCCCAGACCCTGATGAAGACCCAGGGTCTGGTGCCGGTGCCCGAGGCCGTGCTGGTGGGCGGCGGACCGCTGCTGTACCTGTTCGCCTACCAGCTGCTCCAGGCCGGGCGCCGGGTCCAGGCGCTGCTGGAGACGTCCTCCGCCGGCGCCCTCTGGGCGGCCTTGCCGCGCCTGCCCCGGGCTCTCCTGGGCCTGGGCCAGCTGGCCAAGGGCCTGCGCATCCTGGCCGCGCTGCGCAAGGCGGGCATCCCCCGGATCCGGGGCGTAGGCAAAATCGAAATCGCCGGATCGACCTGCGTGGAAGGGGTCCGGTTCCAGGCCGGAGCCCGTGGCGGGAGCCTGGCCACGCCCCTGGTGCTGCTGCATCACGGCTTCATCCCGGCCGTGAACCTGAGCCGCTCCCTGGGCTGCCTCCACGATTGGGATCCGGACCAGTTCTGCTGGCGCCCCCGGGTGGACCTTTGGGGACAAAGCAGCCGCCCGGGGATCTGGATCGCCGGAGACGGAGCGGCCATCGCCGGTGCCCGGACGGCACGCTGGAAAGGGGTCCTGGCGGCCCTGGACATCGCCCGGGCCGCGGGCCGGGGGGATGCAGCCGCCCTGCGCGCCAAGGCGCTCAGGGCGCGCCTGGGTTGCTTGGGGCCCCAGGGAATGGTGGCCTTCACCGACCGCCTCTACCGGCCACCGGACTGGTTGCGCCGTCCTGGAGACGACGTGGTGGTCTGCCGGTGCGAGTCCGTGACCGCCGGGGAGGTGCGGCGGCTGGTCCAGCTGGGCTGCCTGGGGCCGAACCAGATGAAAGCGTTCACCCGCTGCGGCATGGGCGACTGCCAGGGCCGGTTCTGCGGGCCCACGGTCTCGGAACTCCTGGCCCAGGCCGGGGGGCGCACTGTGGCCGAGGTCGGCTATTTCCGCTTGCGCCCGCCGCTCAAGCCGGTTCCCCTGGAGGCCATCGCCGCGGCGGAGGCTCCGGTGGAACGGGGCAAGTTCCCAAGCTGAAGGGATGCACCATGGTGGTGCATCCTGTTCCCGAATCCCTTCTTGGAGGTGCTGCATGAAGAAGAACCTGGTTCTCGGCGTCATGGCACTGCTGTGCCTGCAAGTCTTCGCCCAGGGGCCCGCGGTGGTCCGGTTCGGCGTGGAGGCGACCTACGCGCCGTTCGAGTCGAAACTGCCCGACGGGCAGCTGGTCGGATTCGAGATCGATCTCGGCAAGGCCATCTGCCAGAAGATGGGCGCCAAGTGCGAATGGGTGGAAAACGATTTTGATAGCATCATTCCGGCCCTGCTGGCCAAGAAGTTCGACGCCATCCTCTCCGGCATGAACATCAACGAAACGCGCAAGAAGCAGATCAACTTCACCGAGAAGATCCACTCCATCCCCGGGGCGCTCGTGGTCAAGGCCGACTCAAACCTCACCGCCGCCGCGGAGTCCCTGCGCGGCAAGACGGTCGGCGTGCAGCAGGGCACGACCTACGAAGCCTATGGCCGCAAGTACTGGTCCCCGAAGGGGGTGAACCTGGTGACCTACAAGAGCGTCGACCTGGCTCAGGCGGACCTGGTCGTGGGCCGCCTGGACGGGTTTGCGGACAACGCCTCGGTGATGCAGGAGAGCTTCCTCTCCAAGCCCGCAGGCAAGCCCTTCAAGATGGTCCTGCCGTACCTCCGGGACCAGGAGATCTTCGGGGTGGGCGGCGGCATCGGCGTGCGCAAGGAAGACACCGACCTGCTCGCCAGGCTCAACAAGGCGATCGCCGAGATCCGCAAGGACGGCACCTATGACCAGATCGCCAGGAAGTACTTCTCGTTCGATCCCTACGGGGACTAGATGTCGAGGCTGGAGGCGATCATCGCCACCAGGCTCGATCCCAGCGTGCACCCATCCGCCCGGCGGCCATCTCCGGCACCGGCGCCATCGGTCAGGTTTTGGCCCGGATGCCATTCCTTTTCCGGAAGTTCCTCACCTTGACCAGGTTCCCGCAGTGCCTGGAACTGCACCAGCGGCGGCTCAGGTTCCGGCTTTCGTCATAGAAAAACCACCCGCAGTCCGGGTTCGCACAGACTTTGACCCGGCATGGTTCTGCCGCCGCGAACAGGGTCGCCAGGGAAGCCGCCACCTCACCCATGACGGCTGGCAGGCCGCACGCCGCTGGCCGCAGGGTGACCCCGCCTGCGGGTTCGATCTGCCTGACGAGGGGCGCCTGGACCAGGATCTTGTTGAACTCGTCCATGGGGCCCGGAAGGAGGGGACGGCCCTGGCACCAACCTTCCACGGCACCCCGAACCTGGGCCCGGAGGGTTTTCAGGGCCCCTCTCTCCGCCGGGTCCGGCAGCCGGTTCAACCCCCAGCCGGCCCTTTGCAGAAAGTCACCGAGCCAGCGGTCCTGGTCGATACGGTCCTCCTGGGCACCCGAACCACGGTAGTCATGCCATTGGGAATTCAGGAGATCAAGTAATAAAATTTTCATTGAGGTAATGCCCTCGAATTCTTATTGACTATTACAGGATTGACTCTAGATTGAAATGGTAACCACCATAAAGTTGCCAAACTAATTACATCATGTTGGAGTGGCTTCATGATGTCAGGACTGCAACGTTGGGCCTCGACCCGGGGAGTCCAAGTAGGGTGGGGACCCGCCAGGGTGGTGACGGAAGAAAAAACCCGCATCCAAGGCATGGTTTCGGCCGGCGAACTGGATCCCGGCCTCTTCCGGCACGAACTGGCCGCCCACCAGGACCCGGACCGGCCCCGCTCCGGTTGGAACGTGGTGGTGGTCGCCGTGCCCAGGCCGGCCCATCGGGTGGTGTTTGCCTTGACCCGGACCGAAAGGGCCGAAGCCCTGCTGCCGCCCACCTACTTCCGTTACACGGCCAGTTTCGAGGATATTCGCCAGGATCTTGCGGCCAACGGGCTGCCCCTGGCCCGGGTGGAGCACCTGAACGGCCCCCACAAGGCCATTGCCGCCCGTCTGGGGCTGGTGCGGTACGGCCGCAACAACATTGTCTACGCGCCAGGCATCGGAAGTTATTTGCAGCTGGGAGTCTTCTGGACCGATGCGAAGCTGCCCGGGCGCCCGGCACCGGACCGGCCCACCCTGCTCCCGGAATGCGCGGGCTGCGACCGCTGCCGGAAGGCCTGCCCCACCGGGGCCATCGGCGAGGACCGCGTGCTGCTGCGCGCGCACCTTTGTCTGGCCTACGCCAACCAGCACCCCGGCGTCTGGCCTGAGTGGGCGTCAAGGGGGCCTCACCGGTGCCTCCAGGGCTGCCTTTTCTGCCAACTCGCCTGCCCGGTGAACCCGGCCCTGCCCATCGAGGACAGCGGTCTGAGCTTCTCCCCCACGGAAACCACGGCCCTTCTGGAAGCGGGGGAGAACCTGCCCCCGGCCGTGCGGAACAGTCTGCGGATCAAGCTGGCCTGGCTCGGCCGCGGCCACATGGAGACCCTTCTGGGACGCAACCTCGCGGCCCTGGTCCGCACCCTCCGGGCAGCCCGGTCCGGGGAGGTGCGCGCGTGAAGCGATGGTCCCCGGCTCCGGTGTTCAGCGCGGACCTGCGCAGGAACATCCTCTCGCTGCTATTCGGCGCGATCTTTGTGCCGGGAGCGGGGCCTGGGTTGCTGCACGGGCAGGCCGACCCCGGTCAGGCCCGGATCCCCGCGGCCGTGAGCCCCCTGGGCGAGCCCGGGCCGGTCACTGGAACCCGCATCGACCTGGTCCGGATCCCCGCGGGCACCTTCGTCATGGGTTCGCCCCAGGATGAGCCCGGCCGCGCCCCCGATGAAATCCAGCACCGAGTCCGGGTCTCCGAGTTCCTGCTGGGGAAATACCTGGTCACCCAGGCCCAGTGGACGGCGGTGACCGGAATCAACACGGCCTGTTTCCGGGGCAGCGATCAGCTGCCGATGGAAGGCGTGACCTGGTACGACTGCATCGAGTTCTGCAACCTGCTGAGCCTCGGGGAAGGCCTGGAGCCGGCCTACCGGTACGATGGCCTCGGCCCGGATCCCCGCCAATGGCCCAAGGCCTGGAAAATCGATCGTCATGATCGCATCAGGTGCGACTGGCAGGCCGAGGGGTACCGGTTGCCGACGGAAGCCGAATGGGAGTACGCCTGCCGCGCCGGCACGACGGCGGCCACGCCGTTCGGGCCGGATCTTTCCTCCACCCAGGCCAATTTCAACGGCGGGTTTCCGTACCGGAGCGGGGCCAAGGGACCCTTTCTGGGCCGGACCACGGTCGTGGGGTCCTACCTCCCCAATCCCTGGGGTCTGTTCGACATGCTCGGGAACACGACGGAGTGGTGCTGGGATTGTTATGACGACTATGACCTTTCCGGAGCCAAGGATCCCTGGGGCCCCGGCAGCGGGCGGGGCCGGCGGGTCTTCAGGGGCGGCTCCTGGTTCAGCTACGGGGTGGACCTGCGCTCTGCCGCGCGTTTCGGCGACACGCCCTATTTCCATGTGGACATGCTCCCCGGCGGCCTTCGAGTCGCTCGATCGGGCCGCCGTTGCCCAGGGTGTCCCCCCTAGGCTCGAGCGCGATGCCGCTTGGCTGGAGGGCCAGGATTCATCCTCCAGCCAGCTCCCAGATGGATCGGATGCCCTGCGCCAGTTCCTCGAGGGTGGGCTGATAGCCGAAGGACTTCTGCCATTCGGCCCGCAACTGCCCGGAAAGGCGGAACGCATCTTCCTGGATCCAGGCCGGCAACCCCCGGCAACTGCCGCAGCAGATCTCCACCAGCTGCTGCCTGGAGATCACGTGGCCGGCGTCGCGCGCCTTCCATTCCAGCTCGGTGAAGGCCTGCTTCAAGGCGTCGTCCACCCTCAAGCTGCCGTCCACCCTCCGCTCGAACCAAGCCAACGCACCCTCGCTCATTTGCCCGTATTTTCGTTCAAGATAGAGAGGAAGTCACTAGGAAAAAAAGACACGAAGCAGGCCCGGCTGCGTGAAAAAACCGGAAGGCCCCGGGTTTCAGCGGGCAGCGCTGAGCACGGTGCGGTCGGTGGAGAGGTGGCTGGCCGGACACCCGAACAGGGCGTTCAGGGGGGCGTCGCCGGTGTTCTCCAGCTGGTGGACCTGGCCGGCCTTCACCGTGAAACAGTCGCCCTTGCTGACCGGGAACGATTCCTTCCAGGCGATCCCGGCCTCGCCGTCGCGGTCCCCGAGGCTCATGCGCCCGGTGCCGGACACGATGTAGTAGATCTCGGGCCCCACCTTGTGGAAATGGGGGCTCAGCCGGGTGCCGCCGGCGATTTCGGCCCCGAAGAGGCTGAAGGCTTCTTCCCCGGAAAGCTTCTCGACCCGGATCCCCACGGCCGGGTCCAGCGCCTTGCCGGCCAAGGTTGCGAAGAGGTTCCTGATTTCCACGGACATGGCCATTCCCCTTTCCATTGGAGGCGATTGGAATACTTGATTTTATCCCGGCTGGCCGGTCCCTTTCATGGTTCACTGGAAATTCCCCGCCGCCATCCAGCCAAGGACCCTCCATGCCCCTGGGCGAACTCGCCTCCCTGCTCACCTCCGTGCTCTACACCGCCACGGCGCTGGTCTTCACCCGGGCCGGGCGGAGGGTGGGCTCGGCCACGGTGAACCTGGTGCGCCTGGGGATGGCTCTGCCGTCCCTGATGCTGCTGCACCTGGCGCTGGCCGGGACCCTGTTCCCGGCCAGCGCGGGGCTGGCCCGGTTCGCCTGGCTGGGGGCCTCCGGGCTGATCGGGTTCGCCCTGGGCGACGCGCTGCTGTTCGAGGCCTACCTGCTGGTGGGCCCGCGCCTGACGGTCCTGGTCTACACTCTGTGGCCGGTGTTCGCGGCCTTGCTGGCCTGGCTGTTCCTGGGGCAGGCCATGACCGGCGCCAAGGTCGGTGCCATGGTGGCCACCCTGGGCGGCATCGCCCTGGTGGTGTCCGAGCGCGGCCAGGGCGCCGCACCCCAGCCCTCCCGGGCCGGGCACGCCACCCTCGGAATCCTGCTGGGGACCGGGGCCGCGGCGGGCCAGGCGGCCGGGTTCATCCTGGCCAAAGTGGGCATGACGGGAGGGTTCAGCCCCGTGAGCGCCAACCTGATCCGGGTCGCCGCCGGCGCCCTGGTCCTGACCGCCTGGCAGGGGCTGCGCCGCCAGCTGGTCCCCAACCTGGAGCGGCTCAAGGACCTGGGCGCCTCGGCCCTGATCGCCCTGGGCGCGCTGCTGGGGCCGGTGTCGGGCGTGGTGCTGAGCCTGTACGCCATCAACCACTCCCGCTACCTGGGGGTGGCCTCCACCCTCATGTCCTTGTCCCCGGTCCTGCTGCTGCCGGTGGCCCGGCTGGTGGACAGGGAACGGGTCACCCCCCGGGCCCTGGCCGGCACTTTGGTGTGCATGGGCGGGGTAGGGGCCCTGTTCTTCATCTAGGAGGTAGGGGATGTTGCTGGCACAACTGCAGGGCGCGCTGGAAGCCTTCATGGCCACCGGGGGCAACACCGTCCAGGCGCCCGGGCCCCTGGCCTCGGCGCTCCTGGAACCGGGGCCCCTGCGCCTCTACGACCCGCCGCTCCTGGGCGTGGCGGATGCCCTGGATCCCCTGTGGGACGTTCTGAAGCAGCCGGACGTGGTGGGCCCCCAGCACGGGTCGCCCCGGGAATGGCTGCCGGAGGCCCGCTCGGTGGTGTCGTTCTTCCTGCCCTACAGCCACCAGGTGCGCCGGGCCAACCGCACTCCGGGATGGCCGGCCACCGAGTGGCTGTACGGCCGGTACGAGGGCGGCGCCCTGGTGGAAGCCCTGGACAACCACCTGGCCCGCATGCTGCGGGAGGCCGGCTGGCGGGCCCTGGCCCCCGCCACCGACCCGCGCCTGGCCGTGGCCCATTTCCGCAGCAACTGGTCCGAACGGCACGCGGCCTTCGTGGCCGGGCTGGGGACCTTCAGCCTGAACCGGTCCCTCATCACCCGGGCGGGGGCGGCCGGGCGGATCGGCAGCGTGGTCACGGACGCCCCGTTCCCGGCCACCCGGCGCCCCTACACCGGGGCGACGGAGCATTGCCATGCTTGCGGCGCCTGCATCCAGCGCTGCCCCTGCGGGGCCATCGACGCCTCGGGCAAGGACAACGTGGCCTGCAAGGCCTTCCTGGACCGCACCCTGGGCCAGTACGGCCCCCGCTACGGCTGCGGCAAATGCCAGACCGGGGTGCCTTGCGAGCACGAGGTGCCGGCGCCGGGCGGGAAATCCCATTGAGATTTTCATCATTCTTCCGGCGCGTACCCCCACCCGCCATGGATAATCTCTGGATGAAGCTCGCGTTCCTGCGCCAAGGGTTGGGGAGGGTCCTGGGCAGCTGCCTGATCGGCATGGCCCTGGCGGCCCTGCCCGCGGCCCGGTGCGCCCCGGTGCCGGGTCCCGGAGGCACGCTGCGGGTGGTGGTGGACGACGACTACCCGCCCTACATCTTCCGTGCCCCGGCGGGCGGATTCCAGGGGGTCCTGGTGGACCAGTGGGCTCTGTGGGAGCGCAAGACCGGGATCCACGTGCAGCTGGACGCCATGGACTGGGCCGAGGCCCAGCGGCGCATGCAGGCGGGCGCCTACGACGTCATCGACACCCTGTTCGAGAACGAGCAGCGCAAGGCCCGGTACGATTTCGGCCCGCCCTACGCCCGCATCGACGTGCCCATCTTCTTCAGCCGGGACCTTGCGGGCATCAGCGGCCCCGACGACCTGTCGGGCTTCATCGTCGGGGCCAAGGAAGGGGACGCCTCCGTCACCCTCCTGGAGGGCCGGGGCGTCACCCACTTCCAGCTGTTCCGCGGCTACCGGGAGATCGCCGAGGCGGCCCGGGACGGGCGCATCAAGGTGTTCACCGTGGACCGGCCCCCGGCCCTCTACTACCTCATCAGGATGGGCATCCAGGACCAGTTCCGGGAGACCGCGCCCCTGTACAGCGGCCAGTTCCACCGGGCCGTGGCCAAGGGGCGCCGGGACCTGCTGGCGCTGGTCCAGAGGGGCTTCGACGCCATCACCCCCAGGGAGTACGCCGCCATCGAAGGGAAGTGGTTCGGCCGGCCCCTGCTCACCCGGGGGGAGCTCCGCCGCACGGCCGCCATCTCCGGGGTGTCCCTGGGGCTCCTGGTCCTGCTCCTGGCCTGGATCTGGATGCTGCGGCGGCTGGTGGCCCGGCGCACCGCCGAACTCCGGGGCATCAGCGCCACGTTCACCGACGGCATGTTCTATCAGCTCAAGGTGGGTCCGGAGGGGGGGCGGTCCTTCACCTACCTGAGCGAATCGGCTCCGGCCCTGTACGGAGTCCCGGTGCAGGAAGCCCTGGCGGACGCCTCCCTGATCTACCGCCGGATCCATCCGGACGACCTGCCCGGCCTGGTGGCGGCCGAGTGCGAGGCCATCCGCACCGGGGCGCCTTTCAAGTGGGAAGCCCGGGTGGTGGGCCCCGACGGACAGGTGCGCTGGTCCTCGTACGTGTCCCGGCCCCACCGGCTGAAGGACGGCAGCCTGCTCTGGAACGGGGTGGAGTTCATCATCACCGACCGCATCCGCGGCGAGGCGGCCCTGCGCGAGAGCGAGGCCAAGTACCGGTCCCTGGTCAGCGCCGTGCCGGACCTGATCTTCACGTTCTCCAGGGACGGCGACTACCTCTCGGTCAACACCTCCTCGGCCGAGCTCCTGGTGCAGCCTGCCGAGCGCCTGGTGGGCCGGAACCTGTCCCAGGTCCTGCCGGAAACCCAGGCGGAGCAGTTCAAGCGCGCCATCTCCGCCGCCCTGGATTCCGGCACGGTGCAGGAACTGGACTACCCCCTGGACCTGGGCGGCCAACAGCGGTTCTTCGAGGCCCGGGTGGCCCCCGCCTCCGCCCACCACGTGATCGCCGTGGTGCGGGACGTGACCCGGGCCCGGCGCCTGGAAGAGGAGCAGCAGCGCCTCCAGGCCCACCTGCAGCAGGTCCAGAAGCTGGACAGCCTGGGCCGCCTGGCGGGGGGCATCGCCCATGACATGAACAACGTCCTGGGCGCCATCCTGGCCATCGCCTCCGCCAACCTGGAGCAGCAACCGCCCGGCAGCCCCCTGCACCGGACCTTCGACACCCTTTCCCGGGCCGCCATCCGGGGCGGGCAGATGGTGCGGAACCTGCTGAATTTCGCCCGCCAGGCTCCGGTGCAGACCCAGGACGTGGACCTGAACAGGGTGCTCCGGGACATGACCCAGCTGCTGGAGCGGACCACCCTGGCCAAGGTGCGCCTGGACCTGGACCTGGCCCCGGACCTGCGGCCGATCCAGGGGGATGCGGGGTCCCTGACCAACACCCTCGTGAACCTGGCGGTGAACGGCGTGGACGCCATGAAAGGGGAAGGCACCCTGTTCCTGCGCACCCGCAACCTGGACTCGGGCGGGGTGGAAGTGCAGGTGGGCGACACCGGCCCGGGCATGTCCCCGGAGGTGCTGCGCAAGGCCCTGGACCCCTTCTTCACCACCAAGGAGACCGGCAAGGGCACCGGTCTGGGCCTGTCCATCGCCTACAGCACGGTCAAGGCCCACCAGGGGGTCCTGGACATCCGCAGCGAACCCGGGCGGGGCACCTGGGTGATCCTGCGCTTCCCCGCCAGCTCCGGTCCGCTGCCGGACCCGCGGACCGAGGCGGCTCCGGCCGTGGCCAGGACCAAGGGCGGCCTGCAGGTGCTGCTGGTGGACGACGACGAGTTCATGAACGCCTCGTTCCTGGGCCTCCTGGATGCGCTGGGGCACCGGGCCGAGTCCGCCGGCAGCGGCGAGGAGGCCCTGGCCAGGCTGGAAGGAGGGTTCCGGCCGGAGGTGGTGTTCCTGGACGTGAACATGCCCGGCCTGGGCGGCCAGGGCGCCCTGCCGCGCCTGCGCCAGCTGCTGCCGGGGGTTCCCATCGTCCTGGTCACCGGCAAGGCGGACCAGGCGGTGCTGGACCTGGCGCGCGCGCACCCCAACGTGACCCTGCTGCCCAAGCCGTTCACCCTGGAGGAACTGCGCCGGCACCTGGGGGCCCTGGCGCCCGCCTGAATCCTGCGGTGGCGCCCGGCTGGGGAGGAACGGTCCGGGAGCGTAGCATGGGAACCGGCATGGCATCCGAACCCCTCCCAGAAGGCTATTACCTCCTGAATTTCCAGACCGTCCTCCAGGACGTGCAGGGCCGCTGCGGCGACCTGCTGCGTCCTGGCGAGCGGGAGCTGGCGGAGCGGTTCCTGGCCCTGCCGGTCCAGGCCCGGCGGCTCTATGTGCGCATGCTCACCCGGAAGGGACCCTGGTTCCGCCTGGACGGGCTGCGCTACCGGGAGATCCCGGACCTGGGGGAAGCCCTGGAGGGGCTGCGGGGCGCCGGCTTCGCCGCCGCGCGCGAGGCCGCCGCTCCGGAAGACCTGCTGCCGCTGGCGCGCAAGGAGGAGATCCTGGGATTGCTCCAGGACCCGCCCCACGCCCGGTCCATGTCCCGGATGGACCTGGCGGCGACCCTGCTGGCCCGGGGCGGCCCCGCCCTGGGGCCCGCCCTGGCCGCGGCGGTGCCCGCGGCCGCGCCCCTGCACCTGGACTGGGCCAGGCTGATGTTCCTCCTGTTCTTCGGCAACGGGGACCAGGACCTCACCGACTTCATCCTGGCGGATACCGGCCGGGTCCGCTTCGAAGCCTATCCCCTGGACCCCGGCGGGCGGCTGTTCCAGTCCCGGGAGGACGTGGACTTCCTGCTGGCGCTCCAGGGCCTGCGCGGAGCGTTCGAATCCGCCGCCCGGGACGGAGACCTCCAGGCCCTGGGCCGGATCACGGACGCGCTCCTGGCCGTCTGCCCCCATCCCGGGGTGCGCCAGCAGCGCCGGTTCCACCGCCTGCTCAATGACCTGGGCCTGGAGTGGGAGCGGCGCCGGGAACCGGACCGGGCCCTGGGCTGCTACGCCCCGAGCCGGCTGCCGCCGGCCCGGGAGCGGGCCGCGCGCATCCTGGCCGGGCGCGGGCGGCTCCATGCGGCCGCGGAACGGGCGGCGGAGATGGCCGCGGTCCCCTGGGACGTGGGCGAGGAGCGGTTCGCCCACCGGTTCCTGCGCCGCCTGTCCCGGAACGAGAACCTGGCTGCCGCCTGGGTCCTGACCCACCCGCCGCCGGAACCGGTGCCGGAAGTGCGCCTGCTCCTGCCGGGGCCCCGGCCCGGGACGGTGGAGCAGGCGGCGCTGGAGGCGGCCCGGGCCGAGGGGTGGGACGGGTTCTTCAGCGAGAACGTCCTGTGGCGCGCCCTGTTCGGCCTGGCCCTTTGGGAGGTGCTGTTCGCCCCGGTGCCCGGGGCGTTCCAGCACCGGTTCCAGGCGGCTCCGGCGGACCTGGAGGGCCCGGATTTCTTCCTGCGCCGTTCCGGGCTGGTGGAAGCCCGCCTGGCCCGGCTCGCCGAGCCTGGAGCCTTCGCCCGGGAGGTGCGGGCCGCCGCCGGGGCCAAGCGCGGCATCGCCAACGTGTTCGTGAACTGGCGGGCCCTGGATCCGGTCTGGCTGGAGCGGGCGCTGGATGCGCTGCCCGGGGCGGCCGCGGTGTCGGTGCTGGCGGCCATGGCGCCCAACCCCCCGGCCTTCGCCAGCGGCTTCCCTGACCTGTTCCTGTTCCGCCCGGATCCGCCCCGCTGCCGGCTGTGGGAGGTCAAGGGCCCGGGCGACGCGCTGCGGCCCGGGCAGGAGCGCTGGCTGCGGCATTTCAACCGGGCGGGGATCGACGCCCGGGTGGCGCGGGTGGAGTACCGTCAGTCCTGAGCCGCCCGCCGGAGCACCAGGAGGGTCAGTTCCGAGGGCACCAGGAACCGGTTGGGGGTGCCCCAGAATCCGGTGCCAACGCTGGTGTAGATCCACATCCCGCCCTGCTTCCCCAGGCCCGCGGGATGGGCGTACAGGCGCTGAACCACCACGCTCCAGGGGAAGAACTGCCCGCCGTGGGTGTGCCCGGAGAGCTGCAGGCGCACCCCGGCCCGTTCGGCGGCCGCGGTGCCGGTGGGGGGATGGTACAGCAGGATGGGCACCGCGTCCGGGGGCATCCCCGCCAGGGCCCGGGCCAGGTCCGGCCCGGGGCCCCCGGCCGGGTGGGTGCGGGCGGTGGGGTCGGGCATGCCGGCCACCGCCAGCCGGGCGCCCCCGTGCTCCACCAGCAGGTGCTCGTTGTGCAGCACCCGCCAGCCCAGGTCCCGGAACACCTCCAGCCAGCGGCTCACGCCGGAGTAGTACTCGTGGTTGCCGGTGACGAAGCAGACACCGTGGGTGGCCCGCAGGGCGCCCAGGCGCCGGGCCTGGTCCCCCACCTCCCCGTCCGGGGAGCCGTCCACCAGGTCCCCGGTCACCGCCACCAGGTCCGGGGCCAGGGCGGCGGTGGCCGCCAGGATGTGGTCCACCTGGGCGCGGCGCACCAGGGGCCCCAGGTGCAGGTCCGAGATCTGCACGATGCGGAAGCCGTCCAGCCCCGGCGGCAGGTCCCGGATGGGCACCTCCACGCGCCGCACCGAGGCCGGGCGCAGGGCCGTGGCCAGGCCCGCCAGCTCCGAGCCCAGGGCGGCCGCCGCCGCCAGGGGCACCAGCCACGGCCCGGCGCGGATCCCCGTCAGCGCTCCGGCCAGGGCCTGGAGCAGGTCGGCCGCGGCCAGGTACAGCAGGTAGGTGGCCATGAACCCGAACAGCCCGTAGCTCAGGGCCGTCAGGAACGGGCGCCAGGGCCGCAGAGCCCGGACCCGGCCCAGGGCGGACACCCCGAACAGGAGCCCGACGAACAGGGCCAGCACCCCCCACACCAGGGCCGGGTGGGCGGCCGCGGCCGGGCTCAGGGCCAGGGTGCGGCCGCCCATGTAGGCGCAGGCGGCCGCCAGCACCAGGAGCACCACGGTCAGGAAAAGCGGAAACCGCATGATGCTCCTGCTCCTTCTCCTCAAGTTCAACTATCATCCTAGCCCGGAGCGTGAGCCATGACCCAAGCCATCCGAATGCACCAGAACGGAGGACCCGAAGTCCTGCAGTGGGAACCGGTGGAGGTGGGCGGCCCGGGCCCCGGCCAGGCGCGCCTGCGGCACACGGCCGTGGGCCTGAACTTCATCGACGTGTACCACCGCACCGGGCTCTACCCCAGCGCCCTGCCGGCCACCCCGGGCATGGAGGCGGCCGGGGTGGTGGAGGCGGTGGGCCCGGGGGTGACCGAGGTCAAGCCCGGGGACCGGGTGGCCTACGCCTCGGGGCCCATGGGCGCCTACGCCGAGGCCCGGGTGATGCCCGCGGACCGCCTGGTGGTGCTGCCGGCCGGGATCTCCGACCAGCAGGGCGCCGCCATGATGCTCCAGGGCCTCACCGCCCAGTACCTGCTGCGGCGCACCTACCCGGTCAAGGCCGGGGACACCGTCCTGGTGCAGGCGGCCGCCGGCGGGGTGGGGCTGATCCTGTGCCAGTGGGCCCGCCACCTGGGCGCCACGGTGATCGGCACCGTGAGTTCGGACGCCAAGGCCGAACTGGCCCGCGCCAACGGCTGCCACCATCCCGTCGTCTACACCCGGGAGGATTTCCAGGCCCGGGTGCTGGAGCTCACCCAGGGCCGCAAGGTGCAGGTGGTCTACGATTCGGTGGGCCGGGACACCTTCGCCAAGTCCCTGGACTGCCTGGCGCCCCTGGGCATGATGGCCCTGTTCGGCCAGTCCTCGGGCCCGGTGCCGCCCTTCGACCTGGGCCAGCTGGCGGCCAAGGGCGCCCTGTTCATCACCCGGCCCACCCTGTTCGTCTACAACGCCAGCCGCGCCGATCTCCTGGCCAACGCCGCCGAACTGTTCGACGTGGTGGTCCGGGGCATCGTGAAGATCGCCATCAACCAGCGCTACCCCCTGCGGGAGGCGGCCCAGGCCCACCGGGACCTGGAGGCCCGGAAGACCACCGGCTCGACGATCTTCACCGTCTAGTCCTGCCGGGACCCGGACGCCCCAGCAGGGCTAGGAACTCTTGTCGACCTTCGCCAGCTGCCGGGCCAGGTGGGGCAGGAGCTGCTTCTTGCGGCTGACCACCCCGTCCAGCTGGAACAGGTGGCCCTCCAGGCGCGGATAGTCGATCGCCGCCACCACCCGCTCGTCCCCAGCCGTCAGCAGGAGGCTGTCGTTCTTGGAGATGTCGGTGACCAGCAGGCAGGCGAAGTCCAGGCGCTTTTCCCGCACCAGGCTGTCCAGGGCTTCCACCAGTTCCCGCCGGCGCTGGTGGAAGTGCTCGAAGCCCACCTCCTCGATCTGGGCCACGGCCAGCCGCCAGGGTCCTTCCGTGTACTCCTTGCAGTCGGCCCGCAGGGCCTCGGCCGGGGCGCACAGCTGCAGCACCGAGCCCACCGCGAAGAACGCCTCGGCGAAGGCCGCCGGGTCGAAGCCGCAGGCTTCGCCCAGCCACTGGAGCATCCGCCCGTCCACGGGGGTGGTGGTGGGCGAACTGAGGTTCAGGGTGTCGGAGATGATGCCGGCGGCCAGGCACCGGCCGATGCCCGGGGGCGGGACCAGGGCGTCCCGGTGGTAGCAGCGCGCCACCAGGGTGCAGGTGGAGCCCACCGGGTCGTTCTGGAACCGGATCGGCTCCCGGGAGATGAGCCCGCCGCCCAGGCGGTGGTGGTCCAGCACTTCCAGGATCTCCGCCTCCTCGGCGCCGGTCACCGCCTGGGCCAGTTCGTTGTGGTCCACCAGCACCAGCCGCACCTGCTCGGGACTGGCCAGGTCGTCCTTGGAGAACACCCCCACCAGTTCCCCCGCCTCCCCCACCACCGGGAACAGGTCCTGGTGCGCCGGGTGGACCTCCTTGCGGGCGGTGCGGGCCAGCACCGGCTCCCGGAAGCGCAGGAAGTCCCGGTCGATGGACGTGCCGATGCCTTTGGCGCCCCGGATCATCAGGGTGGTGGTGGCGGTGTCCCACGGGCTGGAGATGACGCTCACCCCCCGGGCCCGGGCCTGGTCCAGGAGGGCCGGCTCGGGGCTGCTGCCGCCCGTGACCACCATGCACCGGGCCCCGAAGGCGACGGTGAGTTCCTGGATGTCCTGGCGGTCGCCCACCACGATCAGGGCCTGGGCGGAGGGGAACTCCCGCAGCCGGGCGCTGAACTTGCCGGTGCTCATGGCGCCCACGCTCAGGAACAGGGATTCCACCCGGTCCGCGTCCACCCGGTGCAGGAAGCTGCCCGAAAGGGCCCGGCACACCAGGTCCAGGCTGGTTTCCACCAGGCGCGGCCGCTCGTGCACGCCCCGGTCCGGCAGGAGCAGTTCCAGCAGCCGGGACAGGGTGACCATCCCGGCCAGCCCGCCGCTCCGGTCCAGCACCGGCAGGGCAGGCAGGCGGTGCGCCTGCATGCGGTGGTACACCTCGAAGAAGGCTTCGTCCTCCCGGGCGGTGACCACCTGCCGGCGGCACACCTGGCCCACGGTGGGGCGCACGTCCATGACCAGCCGGGGCGGCTCCACCCCGGCCTGGCCCAGGACGAACTGGGTGCGCGGATTCACTTCGCCGCAGCAGGCGGGCACCGCGTCCGGGAGCCGGGTCTGGCGCAGGTAATGGGCATAGGCGATGGCGGAGCAGATGGAATCCGTATCCGGGTTCTTGTGGCCCATGACGAGAACAGGCATTGATCCTCCTGATTTAAGTCTAGGTGAAGCTTGCATACTCAGGGAGCTATGAACAGAATGCATTAGTAGATATGGGGGCCCATGGCCGGGGAGCGTACGGAGGCGACTATCCGCAATGCGGGGCTGATCCGGGAAGCCCTGTATAACGCCTGTGCCCGCAACGAGATAGCCATCCTCTCCACCCCCTATTTGCGGTTCGAAACCTGCTTCCTGCTCCTGGAGGCGTCCCAGTTCCACTGCCACGCCAACATGGAACTGGAGGACGCCAAGTACGGCATGCGCTCCCCCGAGCTCTCCATCCGCTTCCCGTACGGCCAGCATTTCTACCAGGGCGCCACCCGCCTGCTGGGGCTGGGCCGGGCCCTGGGCCGCCAGTCCCTGATGCTGTCCATCCCCGCCATCCTGGAGGACGGCGAGTACCGCCGGGCCTACCGGGTGACCCGGGTGGGCCGGGTGCCGGTCACCTTCAGCACCCGGAAATACGAGCTGTTGTCCGGGCACCTGGTGAACCTCAGCACCTCCGGCGTGCTGGTGCATTTCAGCCGGGACTACGAGGAGGGCGAACTGCTGGTGGGGGACACCATCCATCTGGCGTTCGGTCTCAACGACAGCCTCAGGATCAACACCAGGGTGAACATCCGCCACGTGCGGGAGCGGCTCTTCGGTGCCGAGTTCCGCCCGCCCCTGGAGGATGAATTGCTCGAGGATTTGTCCCGGTGGGTGTTCCAGCGCCGGGAGGCGGAGATCTTCGCCCAGGCTCCGGGCCCGGCCGCCAAGGACGAGGAGACCCCGGAGGCGGGGCTGGTCCTGGTGAGCGCCTCGGCGGAACTGGGGGAACGCCTGGCCGCCCTCGTGCCTGCGGGCCTGCCCCCCCTGCGCCGGGTGGCCCCCACCCTCCAGTCGGTGAAGGACCTGGGGCCGTCCCGGAAGGCCCTGGTGATCCTGCACGCGGATTCGGCCGCCTGGGAGGCGCGCAAGCGCCTGCGGACCCTGGCCGAGGCCCTGCCGGCCGCGCTGCCGCGGGTGCTCATCGGCACCGGGGTGGACCCCGGCCACCTGGCCGAAATGGGGGCGGAGGTGAAGGCCAGTTGGACCTACCCCCTGCAGGCGAGCCCCGGATCCATTTTCGGGCGGCTGCTGCTCGGCATCTTCCGCAAGCACTTCCCCTAGCCTCATCGCTCTGCGAGCCGTCCCAGGCGCCCGTTGGCGTAGTCCAGGAGGGCTTCGTCGATCTCCTCCCGGGTGTTCATGACGAACGGGCCGTAGTGGGCGATGGGCTCCCCCAGGGGTTCCCCGGCCAACAGCATCACGCTGGCGCCGCCGTCGGTCGCCAGGGCCAGGTGGGTGCCGTCCCTGGCCAGGCGCGCCAGGTGGTCGGAGGGCACGTGCACGGCGTCCACCCGCACCGAGCCGTGCAGGGGCACCAGGGCGGCGGTCCAGCCTTGGGGCAGGGGGTGCCGGAACTCCGCGCCCGGCTCCAGCTCCAGGTGGGCGTAGGCGATGCGGGCGGGGGTCCGGGCCGGCCCCTCGGACCCCAGCCAGGCCCCGGCCAGGGCCCGCAACCTGCCGCCGGGGACCGCCTGCCAGGGCATGGACTCCGGCTGCAGGTCGGTGAAGCCAGGGCGCGAGCGCTTGTGGGCCCTGGGCAGGTTGATCCACAGCTGCACCCCCTCGATGGGACCGCCGGCCTCCAGCTGCTCGGGCACGGGCATCTCCTCGTGCACCAGGCCCGCCCCGGCATTCATGAGCTGGGCGCCGCCCGGGCGCAGCAGGCCGGCGCCGCCGGTGCTGTCCCGGTGCCGGAAGGCGCCCTGCAGCAGGTAGGTCAAGGTCTGGAAGCCCCGGTGGGGGTGGGGCGGGAAGCCGGCGTCGGTGCCCGGGGGCAGGTGCAGGGGTCCGAAATGGTCCATGAGCAGGAAGGGATCCATGGCCCGGAACGCGTCCATGCCCCGCTGGCCGGTTCCGGGAATCAGGCGCGTCAATGGCACCCGGTTGCCGTCCTGGGTGGCTGATCCGGGAACGAGGGACTCGACGCTGCGGTGGGTCATGGCCGCCTCCTGGGGCTTAAAGCTTGGCCATCATAGAATATCAATAGGAAAAATCCATCACGTTCTGATAAAGTCGGGGGACGCCCCCCGTCCCAGGGACACCTCCGCCCCATGCATCCGAACGAACACGCGCAACATGCCGTCCCATCCCCCACCCCCCAGGAAGGCGGCGGCACCGTTTGGCTGGTGCTCTCCCTGGTCTGGGCCGGGGTGATCTTCACCTTCTCCACCAGCGTGTTCTCCGCCGAGCACACCGGATCCGTCCTGCGCTGGATCCTGGACGCGCTGGGGGTCCACCTGAGGCCGCACCGGTTCGACCTCCTGCACTTCATCATCCGCAAGCTGGCCCACCTGTCCGAGTACGCGGTGTTCGCCCTGCTCCTGGGCGCCTGGCTGCGCCGCCGGCCCTGGTGGCGGCGAGTGCCGGGGGCGCCGGTGCTGGTGGTCATGCTGGCGGGGTGCTACGCCCTCACGGACGAATTCCACCAGATGTTCGTCCACGGACGCACCGCCTCCCTCCGGGACTGCGCCCTGGATACCGCCGGGGCCGCCCTCGGGCTGCTGTGCTACACCCTGCTGCGCACCGCGGTCCGGGCCTACCGGGGCCTCGCCGGTTGACGGGGGAGATCAGCCTTCCGTCAGCTTCCGGAATTCCTCCCGCAGGGGCATGGCCTTCCGGTCCAGCTGGTGCACCGCCCGGATGTGGCGCACGGTGCCGCTGCGGGCGCGCATGAGGATGGAGTGGGTCTCCGCCTGGTGGCCGATGAGCTTCACCCCCGGCAGCAGGGAGCTGTCGGTGATGCCGGTGGCGCAGAACAGGGCGCTGTCGCCCACCACCAGGTCGTCCGCCCGGAAGATCCGTTCCAGGTCCCCGGGGTCCACCATGGCCGCCACTTGGTCCCGGTGCCCGGGATGGCGCACCGGATCGAACCACATGCGCAGCTGGATGTCCCCGCCCAGGCACTTGAGGGCCGCGGCCGCCAGCACTCCTTCCGGGGCGCCGCCCATGCCCACGTACAGGTCCACCCCCGAGTTGGGCATGGACGGGGCCACGGCGGCGGTGATGTCGCCGTCGGAGATGAGGCGCAGGGCCGATCCCACCTTCCGGGTCTGGCGGATGATGTGCTCGTGCCGGGGCCGGTCCATGGTGACCACCACCAGCTCCCCCACCCGCTTGCCCAGGGCCTCGGCCACGAACGCCAGGACGTCCTCCAGGGCCATGTCCAGGAAGTCGCTGTCGCTCTTGGCCGCCAGGGCAGCCCGCACCGCCGGGCCGTAGGCGATCTTGTGGCAGTAGTAGCTGGGCAGGTTGCGCATGGCGTGGGTGGCGCCGTTGGTCACCTGGGCCGCGGCCAGCACCGAGATGCTGTTGGGCAGCCCCTTGGCGATGTTGGTGGTGCCGTCGATGGGGTCCATGGCCAGGTCGAACCGGGGCGCCTCCTCGCGCCAGCTGCCCATGCGCTCCCCCAGGAAGATGCCTGGCGCCTCGTCCTTGAGCCCCTCGCCGATCACCACCTCGCCCCGGATGTCCAGCTGGTCCAGGATCCCGGCGATGGCCGCGCAGGCGGCCGCGTCGGCCTTCTCCTTCTCGCCCCGGCCGGACCAGTGGATGGCCTGCAGGGCCGCGTTCTCGGTGGCGCGCACGAACTCGAACTCGAGGATCCGCTCGCGGTCGAAGGGGAAGCCGGGGTCCTGGGAGGATGGGCTGGCGCTCATGGGGTCACCTTCGGGCATGGAGGAAAGAGGCATGCCGGCATCCACGGTAACATCCCTCCGGCGCATAATGGCATAAAGGCGGGAGGCGGACATGGACTTGCGCAACCTGGGTGAGAGCGGTTTGAGGATCAGCCCCCTGGGGGTGGGCGCCTGGGCCATGGGCGGGGGTGGCTGGGCCTTCGGCTGGGGGCCCCAGGACGACCGCCAGTCGGTCGCCGCCATCCGCGCCGCCCTGGAGGCGGGCTGGAACTGGATCGACACGGCCGCCGTCTACGGCCTGGGACACTCGGAGGAAGTGGTGGCCCAGGCCCTGGAAGGGGTGGCGGAGCGCCCCTATGTCTTCACCAAGTGCGCCATGGCCTGGGACGCCGACCGCCGGATCGAGAACCGCTTGAAGCGGGACTCGGTGCTGCGGGAGTGCGAGGCCAGCCTGCGCCGCCTGAAGCTGGACTGCATCGACCTGTACCAGATCCACTGGCCCAACCCGGCCGAGGACATCGAGGAGGGCTGGGAGGCGCTGCAGCTTCTGAAGGCCCAGGGCAAGGTGCGCTGGGCCGGGGTGTGCAACTTCAGCGTGGCCCAGCTTGAGCGCATCCAGGGACTGGGCCCGGTCACCTCCCTGCAGCCGCCGTACTCGATCATCTCCCCGGAGGTGGAAACGGACCTGCTGCCCCATTGCCTGGCCCGGGGCATCGGCGTGATCGTCTACAGCCCCATGAAGTCCGGGCTGCTCTCCGGCCGGATGACCCCGGAACGGGTCCGGGCCCTGCCCGAGGATGACTTCCGCAAGCGGGCCGTGCACTTCCAGGAGCCCCGGCTGAGCCGGAACCTGGCCCTGGCGGCCCTGCTGGGGGAGATCGGCGCCCCCCACGGCCGCAGCGCCGGGGAGGCGGCCATCGCCTGGTGCCTGCGCCAGGGCGCCGTCACCGGGGCCATCGTCGGCCTGCGCAGCCCCGACCAGGTGCGGGGCGTGGCCGGGGCCGCGGACTTCCGGCTTGCCCCGGAGGAGGTGGAACGGATCGGGCGGTTCATGGCCGCCCACAAGGTGTAGCCATGGACGCCGCGGTCCGGTTCCCCGAAGCCCGTGTGCGGGCGGCCCTGCCCGGGGTCGTCGACCTGCGCCGCCGGCTGCACGCCATCCCCGAGCTGGGCATGGAGCTGCCCGCCACCGCCAAAATGGTGGAGGCGGAGCTGCGGGGCCTGGGACTTCAGCCGGTCCGGGTGGGCTCGGGCATGTGGGCGGACCTGGGGGACCGGGGCCCGCTCGTGGCCGTCCGCGCCGACATGGACGCCCTGCCGGTGGAGGAGCGGACCGGGCTCGCCCATGCCTCCCGCCACCCGGGGCGCATGCACGCCTGCGGTCACGACGCCCACACCGCCAGCCTCCTGGGGGCCGCCGGACTGCTGGTCCAGGAAGCGGCGCGGGGGGACCTGCCGTTCCGGGTGCGCCTGGTGTTCCAGGCGGGCGAGGAGGGCTTCTTCGGGGCCCTGCCGCTCATCGAAGCGGGGGTGCTGGACGGCGTGGCCGCCATGGTGGGCGGGCACGTGGGCGGCTTCGGCGCCGACCTGAAGCCCGGGCAGGCCGGGTTCCTGCACGGGCCCATGATGGCCGCCGCGGACCGGTTCCAGGGCGCCTTCCTCGGCCCCGGCGGCCACGGTTCCGAACCCCACGCCAGCAAGGATCCGGTCTCGGCCCTGGCGGAGTACGTCCTGGCCCTGAACACCCTGCGCGCCCGGGAGCTGGACCAGACCCGGCCGGCGGTGATCTCCGTGTGCACCGTCCACGCCGGCGAGAGCTTCAACGTCATCCCCGCCCGGGCCGAATTCTCGGGCACCGCCCGCAGCGTCCACCAGGACGTCCGCGCGGTCCTGGCCGAGCGCATCGGCGCCGTGGCCAGGGACATCGCCCGCCGGTACGGCCTGGAAGTGGAATACCAGTGGCTGCAGGGCTACCCGCCGGTGGTGAACCACCCCCGGGCCTCGGCCCTGGCCGCCGCCGCGGCGGAGCAGCTCCTGGGCCCGGGACGGGTGGTGGTGATGACCCGGCCCAGCATGGGCGGCGAGGATTTCGCCTACTACCTGGAACGGGTGCCGGGCTGCTACTGGTTCCTGAACACCCAGGCCCCGGAGCGGGGCATCACCCACCCCAACCACAGCGCCCGGTTCGACCTGGACGAGGACCTGTTGTGGGTCCTGACGGCCGTGAATCTGGCCGCGGCCGAGCGCTTGGCGCTAGAATTCGGCCAAGTGACTTTTGCGTCTTGACCAGGCGCGGTTCCGGAGGCCGCCCATGCAGTACCGTTCCTTCCCGCGCATTCCCGGCGCGCCGGTGTCGGTGCTGGGCTTCGGCTGCATGCGCCTGCCGGTGCTGGGCGGCGACCCCAAGCGCATCGACGACGAGGCCGCCCAGCCCCTCCTGCGCCGGGCCATCGACGCGGGGGTGAACTACGTGGACACCGCCTATCCGTACCACGGCGGGGAAAGCGAGCCGTTCGTGGGCCGCGCCCTCCGGGACGGCTACCGGGACAAGGTGCACCTGGCCACCAAGCTGCCCGTGTGGCTGGTGCAGGAGGCGGGGGACTGGGAACGCCTGCTGGACGAGCAGCTCAGGAAGCTGGACACGGACCGCATCGATTTCTACCTGCTGCACGCCCTCAACGCCGACCGCTGGCGGACCGTCCTGGGCCTCAAGGGCCTGGCGGCCATGGAGCGGGCCAAGGCCGACGGGCGCATCCGCCACCTGGGCTTCTCCTTCCATGACGCCCTCAAGGTGTTCAAGCCCATCGTCGACGGCTACGACTGGGAGTTCTGCCAGATCCAGCTCAATTTCATCGACCCGGGCTTCCAGGCCGGGATCGAGGGCCTGAATCACGCCGCCGCCCGGGGCGTGGGCGCCATCGCCATGGAACCCCTGCGGGGCGGCACCCTGGCCTGGGAGCAACCGCCCGACGTGCAGGCCATCTGGGCCCGGACCACGGAGTTGCGGCCCCCGGCCGAATGGGCGCTGCGCTGGGTCTGGAACCACCGGTCGGTGGTGACCGCCCTTTCCGGGATGAACGCCATCGCCCAGCTGGACGAGAACCTGGCCGCCGCCGACCGGGCCCAGGCCGGCGGTCTGGACGCCAGGGACCTGACCCTGGTGGAAGAAGTGCGCAGCCTGTACGCCGCGCGCATGCGGGTTCCCTGCACCACCTGCGGCTACTGCGCCCCGTGCCCCAGCGGCGTGGCCATCCCGGAAGTGTTCAACAGCTACAACACCGGTTCCATGTTCGGCAACTGGCAGGCCGCTGGCGGCGGCTACCGGATGTTCGTGGCCGGACCCGGCCACGGCGCCGACCGGTGCCAAGCCTGCGGTACGTGCGAACCCCAGTGCCCCCAGCAGATCCCCATCATGGAAAAATTGAAGGAAGCCCACGCCGCCCTCAATCCTTGACCGCCGCCGGCAGGAGGAGCGGTTTCAGCCTTTCTTCTCCTCTTCCTTGGTTTCCTTGGTGCCTTCCTGAACGGATTCGCTGAATTCCCGGGAAGCCTTCTTGAACTCCTGGATGCCCTTGCCCAGGGCCCGTCCCAGTTCGGGGAGCTTGTTGGGGCCGAAGAAGATCAGGAGGGCGATGCCCAGGAGGAGAAGTTTCTCGATACCGATGCTGCCCATGGCACCTCCGTTGCAGGTACAGGATCGCCTCGCCGGGGCCGCTTGGCAATGCCCGGCCGGAAATCTACTGCTCGCCGCGGCCCCGGGTCACCAGGTAGATGCCCCCCAGCACCAGCACCCCGCCCCCGATCTGGTTGACCTTCAGGTACTCCCCCAGCAGGGGCATGGCCGCCAGGGCGGTCACCACCACCTGGGCCAGCAGCGCCACCGACACGGGGGCCGCCCGCAGGTGCCCCAGGGCGTAGCTGATGGCCAGCCATCCGCCCAGCTGGGAGACCAGCCCCATGCCCGCCAGGGCCAGCCAGGCGCGCCGGGAGAAGCCGGTCAGGGTCGTGCCCAGGGCCAGGTTGAGGAGCAGCAGCACGGCGATGCTGGCCAGGGTGGAGAGGGTCATGACCGGGAGCAGGTCCACCCGTTTCCTGGCCCGGTGGGTGACCAGCAGGTAGGCGGCGTAGAACACCCCGGCCAGCAGGGCCAGCAGGTTCCCCGGGTCCAGGCGCAGGTGCCGGTAGGCGTCGCCGCCCACCAGCCAGACGGTGCCCGCCATGGCCACCGCCAGCCCCAGCCAGTAGCTGCCTGAAAGGCGCTCCCGGAACAACAGGAACGAGGCCAGGCCCACCCACAGGGGCGAGTTGTTCGCCAGCAGCGTGGCGGTGGCCGCGGACGTATACAGGATGCTGGTGTTCCAGAGGGCGATGTCGATGGCGAAGAAGAGGCCGCCGGTGAGGATCAGGCGGATGTCCTCCCGGGCGGGGAGGGGGTCCCGGCGCGCCAGCCACCAGGGCAGCAGCACCGCTCCGGCCACCAGCACCCGGTACAGGGCCGAGACCGGACCTGGAAGGCCGGCGAGCTTCACGAAGATCGCCGAGAAGCCGATGCACACGATCCCCGCCGCCAGGGCGGCCAGGGCCGCGGCCCGGTGCTTCCGGGGCCGGGCCCCGGCTTGGGCCGGAGCCTGCGCAGCGGCCATCAGGCCAGCTCGAACAGGATGTCCTGGGCGCCCTGCCACAGGGTCTTCTCCCCCAGGAGAGGCAGCTGCTCACGGCCTTCCGCCACCGTCAGGAAATGGTTGCCGGCCAGCTGCCCCACCTTGCTGGCGAAGCAGCAGCTGCCGTAGGCCAGGAGGATCTCCGTCTCGCTCAGGCCCCCGGGGTGGAACAGCAGGTCCCCGGCCGAGGGGTGGCTGGTGGCGTTTTCGTAGTCCACCCCCAGCTGGAAGCCGCCCAGGGGGATCCAGCAGGCCTCGCCGCTCCAGCGCACGTGGACGAGCTTCTGCCGATAGGGCAGCAGGCCCAGGAAGGCGGCCGCCGTGCGGGGCGCCGCCGGGTGGGTCGCCGCGATGAACTGGAAGCCTCCGGCCGAGATGCGGACCCTGGTCATGGTGGTTCTCCGGGTCCCATCCTCTCATGGGCAGATCCCTCACCGCAGTCCGGGCGGCCCTGGAAGCCGGCCGGCCCTGGTCAGGAGAACGCCAGCCCCCGCGTCTCGTTGAGGCGAGGCCCGGTCTCCAGGAAGCCCAGGGCCGCCGTCCGCACCTGCTCGGGGGTCCGGGCCTTCTGGACGCCCCGGAACATCTCGTGGCCGAAGAAGAAGTTCTTGGCGAAGTAGAAGGTGAACTCCTTGAGCCGGCCGAAGGCCCGCTCCGGGGGCAGGTCCTCCAGGGTGTACCGGTACAGGCGGTCCCACACTTCCCGGTAGTCCACCGCCACCGGAGGCAGCCCGGCGAACTCCCGGAAGATCCAGGGCTTCACCGCGGCGATGCGGCCCAGCATCAGCCCGGCCAGGGGCGCGAAGGCCTCCCGGTCGCCGGCGACGTCCTCGGGGCAGCACACGTCGCCGTTGCCGATCACCGGCAGGCGGGTGTGTCCGGCGATCCAGGGGAATTCCCGCCACCGGGCCCGGCGCTTGAGCTTCTCGAAGGAGAAGCGGGGGTGCACCGTGACGGCGTGCACGCCCAGGTCCTCGAACAGGCGCAGGCGCTCCCGGAACGGTTCCCGCCACCGCTCCGGGTCGTCCCCCAGGCGCACCTTCACCGTGAGGGTGCCATCGTAGCGGCGGCGGATCCCCTCCAGCACGGCCCGCAACCGGGCGAAATCCCGGAACAGGGCGCAGCCGGAGGCCTGGGCCTGGATCCTGGGCGCCGGGCAGCCCAGGTTCAGGTCCACCCCGGCGCACTCCAGCCGGGGCAGCTTGGCGCACAGGGCGCCCAGGTCCTCGCCGGCGGCGACGCGGAACTGGTAGAACACCGGGCCTTCGCATTCCCGCCGGCGGGTGAAGGGCGAGGCCTGGGGGTCCTCCCGCAGGAACGCCGCGGCGGAGACCATCTCGGTGAACAGCGCCCCGTAGCCGCCGTAGTCCGCCAGCAGGCGGCGGAAGGCGCTGTGGGTCACCCCGGCCATGGGGGCCAGGAACAGGGCCGGCCGGTAGTCCCGGCCGTTGATCCGGATGCCTTCGAACATCCCCAAGGATACCCCCTCAGCGGTGGGCCGTGCCCCGGGCCTGGGAGGCCCAGGCGCCCAGCAGCGCCAGGCCGGCGCCGGTGAACATGGCCGCCCGGTAGCCCCAGGCGAAGGCGTCGGCGGCGCCGGAGCCGCTGGCGTGGCGCAGCAGCAGGTTCCAGCCGGTGGAGCCCAGGCGGCTGGCGGCGATGCTGCCGAGCAGGCCCACGCTCAGGGCCTGGCCGGTGACCCGCATGGTGGACAGGAAGGCGCTGGCCACGCTCAGCTGGTGCCGTTCCACGCTGCCCATGATGGCGCTGGTGTTGGGGGCGCTGAAGGCGGCCATGCCCAGGCCCACCAGGGCCAGGGCCGCCAGCACCTGGCCCAGCCCGGCGTGGCGGCCGGAGAGGGCCAGCAGGGCCATGCCCAGGGCCACGATGAGCATGCCGGCGGTGGCCAGGGTGCGGGAGCCCCAGCTGTCGCTCAGGCGCCCGGCCAATGGGCTCAGCAGGGCCTGCATGAGGGGCTGGCCCAGCATGATCCAGCCGGCGACCTGGGCCGGGTGGCCCAGCACCAGCTGCAGCTGCATGGCGGTGAGCACGCTCACGGCGTAAAGGGCGCAGTAGTTGAGGAGGGCCGCCAGGTTGGCGGCGGCGAACAGGCGGTTGCCCCGCAGCAGGCCCAGGTCCACCAGGGGCGCCGGGCAGCGGGCCTCCCGGGCCAGGAGGCCCGCCAGGGCCGCGGGCGCCAGGGCCAGGGGGCCCCACACCGCCGGAGCTCCCCAGCCCCACTCAGTGCAGAAGGTGAGGGGCACGATGAGGCAGACCAGGAAGGCCCCCAGCAGGGCGGCGCCCCCCAGGTCGGCACTGCCGCCCCGGGCTCCGGGGCGGACCGGTGTGAGCAGGCGCCAGCCCCACACCAGGGCCACGGCTCCCACCGGCAGGTTCACCAGGAAGATCCAGGGCCAGCCCAGGTGGTCCACCAGCACCCCGCCCAGAGGCGGCCCCACGCTCAGGCCCAGGTACACGCACATGACGTTGATGCCCAGGGCCCGGCCCCGCTCCCCGGCCGGGAACACGTCGGTGACGATGGCCGTCGAGGTGGCGCTCAGCAGGGCGCCGCCGCAGCCCTGCACCACCCGGGCCAGGATCAGGTCCGCCCCGCTGTGGCTCAGGGCCGCCATGAGGGACCCCAGGGTGAACACGACGATCCCGGCCAGATAGAAGCGCATCCGGTCGGTGCGGTCCGCCAGGCGCCCCATGGGGATCAGCAGCACCGCCATGGCCAGGAGGTAGGCGGCCTGGACCCACATGCTGGCGGCGAAGCTCAGGTCCAGGTCCGGGCCCATGCGGGGCAGGGCCACGGCGACGATGGAACCGTCCAGGGGGGCCATGAAGGCGCCAATGGAAGTCAGGGCCAGCAGGGCCCAGCGGCGGCGGGACGGGACGGGTTCCGGGGGCAGGCTGGCCATCTCCTATGAGCCTAGTTCAACAACCTGATTTTCCCCCAAAACGTTTTTATCTTCAGAACATCAAATAACTTTGCGGGCGCTCACCGGTGTCCCGCGGGAAACCCCAAAAACAAATGGCTCATGGCCGCTTTGGGAGCACAACATGGACAAAAGGCTGCATTCGCGCATCAACGTCGAGAACCAGTGCAGGGCCCGTTTCCAGTTGGGCGGGCAGACCTACAACAACATCATCGTCCGGAACCTGGGGGCGAACGGCTGCTGCATCGAGATGCCCGCCAAGAACGTCTCCGGCCTCCAGGAACGGTCGACCCTCGACCGCTGGGAACTGATCCATCCCTCCCTGCCCAAGGGCACCATCAAGGCCCGGGTGGTCTGGACCCACGGCCAGGCCCAGCCCAGAACCGACACCATCGAGACCGGAGTGCAGTTCCTGGACGTTCCGTCCGACTACAGCAAGGACCTGGACCGGTACGTGACCACCCTGGTCCGCTCCAACCCGTCCTTCTCTTGACCTCTTGACGCTGGCCGGCGTCCCCCTCTATTTAAAGTCTCTTAAAGAATACGGTTAAAAAAATAAAAATTCATAGGATGGCCAACCGGACCGGGGGATGGGGTTTCGGCTCCTCTTTCTTCCCATCCGGGTGGCCTATCCCTGTTCCGGCGGGTGCACCAGGCGGTGGGTCCGTTCGAACTTGGCCACGTCCGCCAGGGTCGTTCCATGGAGTTCGGCCAGGATGCGCTTGCGTTCCTCGGACCAGAAGGTGTGCACCGGGCAGGCCCGCTCGTCCGAACAGGTGGCCAGCCCCAGCAGGCAGCTGCTCTGCCAATCCTCCCCGTCCATGGCGTTGGCGATCATGTCCAGGGTGATCTCCCGGGCCGGGCGCATGAGGATCACGCCGCCGTTGCGCCCGCGCTTGGTGGCCACCAGCTGGGCCTTGCCCAGGGCGTGGAAGACCTTGGACAGGTAGGGCCCGGGAGCGCCGATCCAGGTGGCCACATTCTGGACCAGGATCGGCTCGCCGCCCGGGTCGTCCAGGCAGCTGAGGGCGAGAATGGCGTATCCGGCGGATTGGGATAGTGGATGCAAGGAAGCGCCCCGTGGCTGAAGGTCAGCGTATGCTGAACTTAAAAGATGAGATAGTCCTCTTTCCCGCGCAAGGGAATATTATTTCATCTTCACCAGCTTCCCGTCCCGGCGCGCCTTGGCCAGGGCCCAGGAGGTGAACCCCACCGCCAGGACCAGCCAGCAGGCCAGGGTGGCCAGGAAACGGACCGGGTCCCAGGGGGCCATGCCCAGGGTCGCCTTGAGCAGGTTGAAGGCGTGGGTGGTGGGCAGGGTCTCGGCCACCACCCGCACCGGCCCGGGGAACACGCTCACCGGGTAGAACACGCCGCTCAGCACCGCCACCGCGTCCGGGAAGGCGAAGATGAAGGCGAAGGCGTCGCCGCGCTTCAGGAACGCCACCCCCATGCTGAAGATGGACAGCACCAGCCCACAGCAGGCACACGCCAGGAAGCCCAGGAGGGTGGCGGGCCAGGCCCGGACCGTGAAGTGGAACACCGTGTGGCCGAGCCCCAGGAACAGCAGGGCGATCACGGCGATCTTGGCCACGGCGCTGATGGCGCCGCCCAGGATGAACTCCCACCAGCGCACCGGGCTGATCATCACGTGCTCGATCATGCCCATCCAGAAATTGTCCATGTAGAGCTGCACCGCCTCCATCTGGAAGTGGTAGATGATCCGCCAGCCCAGGGCGCCCAGCACCACCACCCCGATCACCTCCCGGCTGTGGGTGAAGGCGCCGGCGAACAGGGTCATGCTCAGGAACAGGACCAGGGGCCACAGGGTCACGTCGAACAGCCGGAAGGCGTCGCGCTTGACGCTCACCAGGACGTGGTAGGCGTGGGCCAGGATGCGCCGCAAGGACAGGGCCAGCTCACTCATCGCCCGGCTCCTCCAGGCCGCGGTGGGTGAGCTTCAGGAACACGTCCTCCAGGGACGGCACGTCGAACCTGATGCTGTCCAGCTGCGCGCCGCCCGCCAAAAGGGCCTCCAGCACCGGGCGCATGGTCCCGTGGTCGCGCACCAGCAGCCGCCAGGCTTCCTCGTCCTGGGCCACCCCCAGCACCCCCGGGACCCGCTCCAGGCGCACGCGCAGGGCCGGTTCCAGGCGGCCCCGGAGGATGATGGCCTCCTCATCCTGGACCATGTCCTTGAGCTCCGGGGCGGTGCCCTCGGCCACGATGCGGCCCCCGGAGATGAGGGCGATGCGGTCGCACAGGGCCTCGGCCTCGCGCATGTAGTGGGTGGTGAGCAGGATGGTGCAGCCGTCCCGGTTCAGGCCGGCGATGATCTCCCGCACCGCCAGGGCCGCGTCCACGTCCAGGCCCACGGTGGGCTCGTCCATGAACAGCACTTCGGGCCGGTTGATGACCCCCTTGGCGATGAAGAAGCGCTGGCGCCAGCCGCTGGAGAGCAGGGACACCTGGGCGTCCCGCTTGCCGGCGATCCCCGCCAGGTCCATCGCCTCCTGGACCCGGGACCGGGGCATGCCGTAGAGCAGGGCGTAGTAGTTGAGCAGCTCCAGGGTGGTGAACTTCTCCAGCACGCCGCTGAAGCCGCGCACCAGGTTGACCTTGTGCTGCACTTCCCGGAGGTGTCTGCGCAGGTCCAGGCCGCACACCTCCACCGTGCCCCGGTCCGGGGTGGTGAGGCCGATGAGGATGGCGATGAGGGTGGTCTTGCCGGCGCCGTTGGGGCCCAGCAGGCCGTAGATCTCCCCCTTGCGGATGGCCAGGCTCACGTCCGCCAGGGCGGTCACCGGGCGCTTGCCCCCGAAGGTCTTGGTCACGTTCCTGGCGACGACGGCGTCCATGGGTCATCCATCTTAGCAACGGCCGCGAGCCGGTCCGCCAAGGTGCGAAACTCAACCCTCCATGCGCTCCAGGCCCAGGCCAGGGATGCGTCCAGGCCGGGTCCGGTTCCCCGCCGGTTTGGATGCCGCACCCCGGGCCCTCAGGCGGCCCGCCTCCTACCGCTGCTCCACCAGTTCTTCCACCGGGAAGCGCACCTTGGGCAGGGCGGCGTACTTGTCCACGGGCGCCCGGTAGCCCACCGGACAGGCCACCACCGTGTGGAAGGGCGTGCCGGTGAGCCCCAGGACCTCGTCGTACTTGGCCGGGTCCAGGCCCTCCATGGGGCAGGTGTCCAGGCCCAGCAGGGCGGCGGAAGCCATGAACTGGCCCAGGGCGATATAGGCCTGGCGGGCGGCCCACTCGGGCACCGAAGCGGCCCGGGGGCCGGTCACCAGGGTGCCGACCATCATGGCCCGGTAGCTTGCCAGGCTCTCGGCGGCCACGCCGCGCACCTGCACCGTGCGCTCGATCAGGTGGTCCACGTCCGCCTCGGTGAGCCGCTTGCGGGCCAGGAACACGAACAGGTGCGAGCAGTCGGTCACCTGGCTCTGGCCCCAGGAGGCCTCCCGCAGCCTGGCCCGCAGGGCCGGGTCGGTCACCACCAGGAAGCGGTACGGCTGGAGCCCGAAGCTGGACGGGGTGAGCACCAGGCTCTCCTCCAGGGTCCTCAGGTCCGCCCCGGGGATCTTCTTGGCCGGGTCGAACACCTTGGTGGCGTAGCGCCAGTTGAGGGCCTGGATCAGGGTGTCGGGAGCGCAGGGGGACATGATGCCTCGCAAGGATGGGGGTGGGGATGGCAACCGGCTTGGTTCCGGTCCTGGGCTATCATACCGCCGCGGTCGGGTTTGCGGGCCGGGCCGGGCGGGAAGCGATGTAGGCCGCCCATCCCGCCAGCAGGCCCGCCGGCACGTCCAGGACATAGTGGGCCCGCAGGTACACCACCGCCGGCACCATCAGCGCGGTGATCACCGCCATGGCCGGGAACAGGGCCGGCGCGGCGCGCCGGGCGTGCAGGGTCAGGAGCAGGGCCACCGCCAGGTGGGAGGAGGGAAAGGCGGCGCCGCGGATCTCGCCCCCGCTGGTGAGGAAGTACAGCAGGTGGTTGAAGACGTAGCCCTGGGCCAGTTCCGGGCCCCGGGCGGGCGGGAACCAGAACTGGGGCCCCACCGTGGGCGCCAGCCAGAAGAAGGTGTAGCAGGCGTAGAAGAGGACGGTGGCGGACCGGATGATGCGTTCCGCCGCCCCATAGCCGCGCCGGATCAGCACCGTGAGGCCCAGGACCGGAATGAAGAAGTAGTAGGCGAAATAGGCGAAGCAGAACAGCTCCGACAGCCACCGGTACGGCAGCGCGGGGCGGAACGCCAGGGCCGGCTGGAAGCCCCAGAGGCGCGCCTCCAGGGCCGCCAGGGGCCCGTCCAGGGGCGCGCCCCGCAGCACCGGCCAGAGGGCCTGGACCTGGTGGTAGAAGGCCCAGTACAGCATCGGCGCATAGAACAGCCGCAGCACCAGGAGCACCCGGCTGGTGGTGGCCCGGGTGGCCCAAGCCAGGCCCAGGGCCACGGCCAGGATCGAAAGGGACAGCACCGCCTGGGCCGGGCACCCGGGCACCCTCCGCAGGGCGCCAGTCGCCGCCACGCCCAAGGTGAGGAAAGCGTAGCCGGCCACCCACCCGTCCAGGGCCCGCCAGGGCCCCAGGGGGCCGTCCAGGGCGAAGGGGCGCTCAGAGCCAGCCATGGTCCAGGTACCACCTCACGGTTTCCTGGATGGCCCGGTCCAGGTCCGTAGGGGCGGTCCAGCCCAGCACCCGCCGGGCCTTGTCCGGGCTGGCCACCCATCCGGGGGCGAGCATTTCCCGCACCTTCTGGGAGCTGAAGATCCCCGGGCGCCCCCGCAGCCGGGCCCACAGGTCGGCCCCGAGCCCGCAGGCGCGCACCAGGCCTTCCGGCAGGGCCAGGACCCGGGCCGGACGGCCCAGGGCCCCGGCGATGCGCCGGCCGAAGTCGGCCCAGTCCAGGTCCGGGCCGGTGAGGTGGAGCACGGCGCCGGCGGCGCAGGGGGCCTGGGCCGCCCGCACCAGGCCGTCCGCCAGGTCCGGGGCGTAGACCAGGGAATAGCGCCGGGAACCCGGGCCGGGCACCGGAAGCAGGCCCCGCTTGGCCAGGCGGAAGTAGCCCAGCACATCCCGGTCTTCGGGGCCGAACACCACCGGCGGGCGCAGGATCACCACCGGCAGGCCGGACGCCAGCGCCACCCGTTCCCCCTCCAGCTTGCTGCGCCCGTACCAGCTCACCGGCGCCGGGGCATCGTCCTCGGTGCGGGGCCGGCCGTCGCTGGCGCTGGGCCCCCCCGCGGCCAGGCTGGAGACCAGGAGGAAGCGGGCGAGCCGCGGGGCCCCGGCGCGGCAGGCCGCCGCCAGGCGCCGGGTGCCGTCCCGGTTGACCCGCAGGAGGTCCGCCTCCCGGAAGCCCTTCAGGGCGCCTGCCAGGTGGAACACCCAGTCGGCGCCCGCCACCGCCGCCTCCAGGCCGGCGTCGACCGCCAGGTCGGCCCGGACCACTTCCACCGGCAGTCCCTGCAGGCGGTCCAGGCGGCTGGCGGGGCGGGCCAGCACCCGCACCCGGTGCCCGTCCTCCAGCAGCCGGCGCACCAGGTGGGAACCGATGAACCCGTGCCCTCCGGTGACCAGCGCCAGCATGGGGTCAGGCCGGGAGGCGATCAACGTCCCGGTCGTAAACTCGGTAAGTCTTTGTCTTCGTCGCATGGATTTGCGTAAGTGCTGAGATCATTGGGACGTTGTCCTCCAGCACCCAGCCCATCTCCGACTTGCGGTAGCCCATGGCCTGGGCGTTGACCGTCAGCTGGTGCACCAGCAGGGCGTCCAGGCCGCGCCGGCGGTACTGGGGCAGGACGCCCATGGCGATGGTGCGGATGCGCGAGCACTTGGCCACCTTGAGCCGCCACAGGAGCTTGATCAGCCCGAACGGGAACAGCCGGCCCCGGGCCAGCTTGATGGCTTCGTTGGCGTCCGGCGCGGCGATCACGAACCCGGCGGGGGTGCCGTCCACCTCCACGAACAGGGCCAGGCGGGGATCCACCAGGGGCTTGAGCTCCCGGGCGATGAAGTCCAGTTCCCGGTCGGTCCAGGGCACGAAGCCCCAGTTGGCGGCCCAGGCCACGTTGTAGCAGCTGCGCACGAACTCCAGCTCCTCCTTCCAGCGGCCCAGGTCCACCGGGCGCAGGCGGATCCGCCCGCCCTGGAGGAGCCGGGCGGCCACCTGGTCCAGCCGCCCGCGGTACTCCTCGGACGTGAGTTCGTAGGCGTGCAGGTCCTTGACCTTGGCGCAGCCCGCGGCCTGGAGCAGGTCCGCGTAGTAGGGCGGGTTGTACGGCATCATGAGGGCCGGGTCGTCGTCGAACCCCTCCACCAGCAGGCCCACCACGTCGTTGGTGGTGAGGTTGACCGGCCCGCGCATGGTCCGCTTGCCCTGTTCCTTCAGCCAGCGGCCGGCGGTGTCCAGCAGGGCGTCGGCCACGGCCTGCTCGGGCACGCACTCGAAGGCCCCGAAGAAGCCCACCTGGGCGTCCTCGGGATGGAACTGGCCGTAGCGGTCATTGCGCACCGCCGCCACGGTGCCCGCCACCTCGCCCCCGCGCAGGGCGGCGAACAGGCGCACCTGGGCGTACTCGTATACCGGGTTCTTGGCCGGGTGGTAGAACTCCCGCCGTTCCATGAGCAGGGGCGGCACCCAGTGGGGCTCCCGGGCATGCAGCCGGAACGGGAAGCGGATGAACGCCTCCAGGTCGGACTTGTCGAGGACCGGGCTGACTTCCAGGGGCAAGGTCATGGCCGTCCCGCAGGCAGAATGCCGAAATAACGGGCGGCCTTGGCGAAGCGCCCCAGGGCCCAGCTGAGCTGCTCGCGGGTGTGCCCGGCGGTTACGGAGATGCGGATCATGCAGCGTCCGGGCGGCACCGCCGGCGGCAACACCGGGTTCACGAAGATGCCCTCCTCCTGGAGGAACCGCCAGACTTCCAGGCAGCGGTCCCAGTCCCCCGCCACGATGGGGATGATGGGGGATTCGGAATTGCCCGTGTCGAACCCCAGCTCCTGGAAACCCTGCTTGAGGAAGCGGGCGTTGTCCCACAGCCGCTGCCGGCGCTCCGGCTCGGCCGCCATGACATCCAGGGCCCCCAGCACCGCGGCCACGCTGGCGGGCGAGGCGGAGGCGGAGAACACGAAGGGGCGGGCCATGTGCATGAGGTAGTTGATCACCCGCTCGGGGCCGGCGATGAACCCGCCGATGGCCGCCAGGGACTTGGAGAAGGTGCCCATGATCAGGTCCACTTCGCCGGTGAGCCCGAAGTGGGCCGCGGTGCCGCTGCCCCCGGGCCCGATCACGCCGATGCCGTGGGCGTCGTCCACCATCACCTGGGCGCCGTACCGGTGGGCCAGCTGGACGATCCGCGGCAGGTCGCAAAGGTCGCCTTCCATGGAGAAGATGCCGTCGGTGATGATGAGCTTGTTGGCCTGGCGCGGCACCCGGGCCAGCTTCTCCTCCAGGTCGGCCATGTCGTTGTGGTTGAAGCGGACCAGGGTGCCCTGGCTGAGGGTGCAGCCGTCCAGGATGCAGGCGTGGATGTACTTGTCGACGATGATGTATTCCCCCTGGTGCACCAGGCTCGCCACCACGCCGGTGTTGGTCTGGAACCCGGTGGGGAACACCAGCGCCGCAGGCTTGCCCACCAGGTCGGCCAGGCGGCGCTCCAGCTCCAGGTGGATGGGCAGGGTGCCGTTCAGGAACCGGGACCCGGCGCAGCCGGTGCCGTACTGCTGCACCGCCGCCGCGGCCCGGGCCTTCACCAGCGGGTGGGTGGTCAGCTCCAGGTAGGCGTTGGATCCGAGCATCAGCATCCTGCGGCCGTTCACCATCACTTCCGTGTCCTGCCCGGTCTCGATCACCCGCATGTAGGGATACAGGCCCTGGGCCTTCAGTTCATCCGGGCGGGTGAACGCTTCGCACTTGGCGAAAAGGTTCGGCGCCGCCGAGGAAGCCAATGAAGCTGTCTCTTGAACGTTGCTGCCACCAGCAGGGAGGGCATCCATCGGGTTCTCCTAAGACTGCGCGGGATTACCTAGCGGACCATCGGGAAAAACTGATTTTAAACAGGGATAGCATGTTGCTAATGATAGGAAAGAAATCCTGGATAACGCAACAAACATAAATATACCAAAAGGTTTCCCCCCTCCTGGGAAAAGATTGATTATTGCCGTCGGTTCAAAGAGTTGCAACACGGCGGCGGCCCGGGCGCCACGCAACCTTTGTATACTCAGCCCCATGTCCAAAACTCCCCAGCCCACCCTTCCGCTGCCCCGGTGCCGGGGCGTGTTCTGCAACCGGACCTTGAACTTCCGGGCCCTGCGGGCCATCGGCTACGACATGGACTACACCCTGGTGGACTACCGGGTGGACGAGTTCGAGCGCCAGGTGTTCGAGTTCGCCCGCAAGCGCTTCCTGGACCAGGGCTGGGCGGTGGAGTCGCTGGTGTTCGACCCGGGCATGGTGGCCCGGGGGCTGGTGATCGACACCCAGCTGGGCAACGTGGTGAAGGCCAACCGCTTCGGCCTGGTGCGCAAGGCCATGCACGGCACCCGGCCGATGGAGTTCGCCGCCCAGCGGGACGTGTATTCCCCCGGCACCCTGGTGGACCTGGCGGACCCCCGCTGGGTGTTCCTCAACACCCTGTTCTCCCTGTCCGAGGGCTGCCTCTACGCCCAGCTGGTGGACCTCCTGGACCAGGGCGCGCTGCCCGGGGCCATGGGCTACCAGGACCTGTACGGCAAGGTGCGGGCGATGGTGGACGCCCAGCACCTGGAAGGCCGGCTCAAGGCCCAGATCATCGCCCAGCCGGACCTCTGCGTGGTGCTGGACCCGGAGACCCCGCTCACCCTCCTGGACCAGCGCCGGGCCGGCAAGAAGCTGCTGCTCATCACCAATTCCGACTGGAACTTCAGCGCCGCCATGATGGCCTACGCGTTCGACCCGTACCTGCCCAAGGGCACCACCTGGCGGGACCTGTTCGACCTGGTCATCGTCGGCGCCCGCAAGCCGGAATTCTTCACCGCCCACGCGCCGTTCTTCGAGGTGGTCACCGGCGACGGGCTGCTGCGCCCGGCCCTGGGGCCGCTGCGCCCGGGCGGCGCCTACGTCGGCGGCAGCGCGGCCCAGGTGGAGCGGGACCTGGGCGTGGAGGGGGACGAGATCCTGTACGTGGGCGACCACATGTTCGGCGACGTGCACGTGAGCAAGAGCACCCTGCGCTGGCGCACCGCCCTGGTCCTGCGCGAGCTGGAGAACGAGGTGGCGGCCCTGGAGTCGTTCGCCGGAGCCGAGCGGCTCATCGCCGCCAAGATGGAGGAGAAGGAGCAGCTGGAGGCACATCTGTGCCAGGCCCGGCTCAGCCTGCAGCGCCTGCGCGGGGGCTACGGCCCGCAGCCGGAGGAGGCCGCCGTCGAACTGGAGGCGCGGATCCAGGAGCTGCGCACCCGGCTGCTGCCCCTGGACGGGGAGATCGCGCCCCTGGCCCGGGCCGCTGGGGAGCTCACCAACAGCCGCTGGGGGCTCCTGACCCGGGCCGGCAACGACAAGAGCCACCTGGCCCGCCAGGTGGAGCGCTACGCCGACGTGTACACCTCCCGGGTGTCCAATTTCCTGCACGCCACCCCGTTCGTGTACCTGCGCTCGCCCCGGGGCAGCCTGCCCCACGATCCCAGCAGCCCCGGCGGCAGCGCCCTGGCCATGGCCCAGGAACCGGGCGACTGATCGATTCTTAATACAAGCGTCCGTATTGCAGCGATAGGCACGGGGATGTGGTAGGGTAGGGCGGTCTTGCCACCCCAGGGAGTTCCATGCGCAGCCTCCGCCGCATCTCCATCCTCGCCCTCGGCTTGGCAGTCTTCCCGGCCGTCTTCCCGCTGGTGTCCCAGGCCCCCGCCACCGCCCCTGCCGCCCAGGACCGGGACTACGCCGCCCTGATCGGCGACTTCCCCCACCCGGGCAGCGACGGCGCCAAGGCCGACCAGGCGATCCTGGAGTGGCTGCAGGCCTCCCGCACCCCGGAGGACGTGGCCCGGGCCCAGTCGGAGGTCCAGGTCTCCCTGGGGCTGTTCTCCCAGGCGGCGGGCCGGGACCTGGATTCCCCCCGGATGGCCCTCACCCGGGCCTTGAGCCTGGACCTGGAGCGGGACCTGCGCGCCGCCACCGCCTCCCTCAAGAACCGTTTCGCCCGGCCCCGGCCCTACCAGGCCCTGCCCCAGATCCATCCGGCGGTGCACCTGGAGACATCGTATGCCTACCCCAGCGGGCACAGCGCCTGGGGCATGGCCCAGGCGACCCTTCTGGGCGCCCTGCGCCCCTCCGTCCGGCAGGCGCTCCTGGACCGGGGGCGGCTGGTGGGGTTCGACCGGGCCCTGGCCGGCGTGCACTATCCCTCGGACGTGGCGGCGGGCCAGCGCCTGGGCGCGGCCTTCGCCGAGGCCTGGCTGGCCGGACCGGAGCACCGGCAGCGGCTGGAGCAGGCCAGGGCGGAGTGGTAAGCCGACGCGGCGATCAGGCACCGCAGCAAAATCAGCGGAACTGCACCGGTCATTCTGACGCGGTGGTCAATCCCAGCGCAGGGAGATGCGGACCTCCTGGGGATCCCGCGCGGCCAGGGATGAGCTCTGGCCGTTCACGTCGTCGTAGGCGAAGCCGTAGGCCTTGCCCCCCAGGCTGTGCCGGTGCCAGAACGAGGCATAGTAGTTGTACGGCGCCTGGCGGTAGTAGGCGGACACATCCCGCCAGGCGCCGGGCTTCTCCAGCAGGTGCCGGTTGAGCAGGGCGGCGATCTGGGCCCCCAGCACCCTCTCCAGGCCGTTGCCCTGGGCCAGGACGCCGTTGCCCAGGAAGGCCTCCTGGGTGGTGGGCTTGCCGGCGATGACGTAGGTGGCGGGATCGCCCTCCCGGGTGAAGACGATCCGGTCCTGGCCATCCACCCGCCCGGTGAAGGTGCCTTCGTCGGGGGTCAGCACCAGGGGCTCGGTGCGGTAGCGTGCCCACATCTGGTCGATGTACTCCCGCAGGTAGCCCCCGTGGCTCCCCGTATCCTGGAAGGTGGCGTGGGCCGGGGCCAGGATGCGCAGGTTGGCGGTGTCGGCCAGGCCGGCGAAGGCCGGCGGCACCTCGGCCCGCCAGGCCTCGAACAGCGCCGAGCGCGATTCGGTGATCCCCACCGGCCCCAGGGGGTGGTCCGGATCGGAGCGGTCCACCACGCTCAAGGCCACTGACAGTCCGTACTGGTCCACGCTGGTGGTGTTGCCGTGGAAGCCGGTGCCGTCCAGGGCCAGCTCCACCCAGTCGTAGCGGATGCCGGCGTTGGGATCGGCCGGGTTGGCCGGATCCGGCTGCACCAGGCCGTTGGTCTTCTCATCCACCCGAAGATACAGCGGGGACCCCACGCTGAAGTAGATCCGGGCGCTGTCCAGGCGGAAGCCGGACGGCAGGTCCAGGTGCCCCAGCCGGTTCATGGGCACGGCGTAATCGCACCAGTTCAACCCGTTCCTGGGGATCACGTTGTCGGCGGTGGAGCAGGGAATGAAGGCCCCCGAAGGGTCCAGGCGGCAGAAGCCCCCCGAGGCGTCCCGGGCGGTGAAGACCACGTACGGCGTCTCGCTTGCGGCCAAGCCCCGGGTGGCGCTGCTGAAGCTGAAGCGGATTCCCTCCGGGCCCGGAGCCGGGGCTGAGGCCTGGAGCCGGGGAGGCATCGGGCCGGACCCGCCGGTGCAGGAAAGGAAAGCAAGGGCAAGGATGACGGAGGGGCAGAAAGGCAGACAGCCTATTTTCACTTTGGCCTCTAAATATTAAAAATAAATAGCTTGAACTCAATTTGTCAAGTGACGGTCTTCAAGGTAAACGTTATGCGGGTTAAAGCAAGAGTTGATAATAGTGACTTTAGTCAATAAAGGTATTTGCCTGATCGACTTCTTTACGGGCGCGGCTGATCAGGGGCATGGCTGAATACCAGCGCCGCCGGAATGGGTTCCAGGAGCCAACCCCGGGGGTTCGGCAGCAGACTCTAGCCCAGATGCTCCGCCAGCTCGGTCAGGCGGTCCACCGCCAGGTCCCAGCCCTCGCTGCCCGGAGCGCCGAAGCCGTACCGGCAGTAGCAGCGCTTCAGTCCAGCCCGGCGTCCGGCCTCCAGGTCGGTGAAATGGTCCCCGGCGATCCAGGAGCCCTGGGCGGTGCAGCCGGCCCGGTCCAGGGCCAGGTACAGGGGCGCCGGATCCGGCTTGAGCTGCGGGCAGTCGCCGCCGCCCACCACCGCCGCCAGCAGGGGGGCGATGCCCAGCCCTTCCAGGATCCGGTCGGTGAAGTCCCTGGGCTTGTTGGTCACTACCATCAGCCGGAGGCCGCGTCCCGCCAGGGCCTCCAGGGCCGGCCGCACACCGGGGTACAGGCAGGTGCGGTCCAGGAGGTGGGCCTGGTAGTGACGCTGGTTGATGGCCAGGGCCTGGTCCAGACGTTCCGGGCACTCCGGGAGCGCCCGGGTGAGCAGCTTGCGCACCCCTTCGCCCACGTAGCCCACGACCTGGTCCTGAGGCAGGGGAGCCAGACCCAGGTCCGCACGGGTGAGGTTCACCGCCAGGGCCAAGTCGGCCCGAGAGTCGATGAGAGTGCCGTCCAGATCAAAAATGACGCCGTTCTGCATGCTTCATGTTAACTCGAACCGGCGCCGGGCTTGGGCCTCCGCCCGGGCGGCCCGGGCCGGCCAGATAAAAATAAACCTAAAAAAATATAAAAAAATCGGCGGTAGAATTTTATATCTTTTTTACGGTGTGCGCCGTGCCCGCCTCCCGCCTGAAGACCGCCCTGTCCCGTCTGGCCGATGCCTGCTTGCCCGTACGGACGGTGCCTGAACCTCTGGCCCTGGAAGCGGCCCTGCCGTGGCTGGTGCCCAAGGTGCGGCCGCGTTTCGCCTACGACACCGCGCCCCTGCGCACCGGCCGGCCGGCCCCGGTGTTCCGGCCCCTGGCGGGCATCTTCGCCGTGAGCCTGGCGGTGGACACCCCGGAACGGACCCTGGACCTGGGGGAAGCCACCCTGCGCCGCTGGGGCGCCGACTTCGACCTGCTGGTCCAGAGGGCCAGAGGCAACCTGTTGGGGCGGGGCGGGGAAGAGGGCTTCCTGAGCCTGGGGCCGGGGCGTTACCGGTCCACGTGGGGTGACGGCCTGGACGGCAGCCGCCTGCTCCTGCCCGGGATTCTGCGCCGCCTGGACCTGGACGGGGACCCGGTGGCCTTCCTGCCCAACCCGGACACCCTGCTGGTGGTGGGCGACCGGGATGCCGGCGGCCTGCGCTGGGCCCTGCGCGGCGCCCTGGAATTCCTGGATGAGGACCCGCGGGCCTTGAACGCCTGTCCCCTGCGCCTGCAGTACCTGGACTGGGAACCGTTCCAGCTCCCGGACGGGCATCCGGTGCTGCCCCTGCTCAGGGAAGTCCAGGCGCGCCGCCTGCGGGAGGAAGGGGCCCGCCTGAAAGTCCTGGAGAGCCTCCGGGCCTAGGCCGGCACGGCCCGCCGGTAGCGCACGTGGATCCGGTACGCCAGGCAGCCGCTGGCCAGGAAGACCGTTCCCAGGAGCCAGGCGGCCCGGGAGTTGCCGAAGATGAACAGCCACCCGGCCAGGGCCACCAGGCTGGGCAGGGGGTACCACTTCATGCGGAACGCCCCCGGGGGCGCCGGCTCCCGCCGGCGCAGCAGGGCCAGGCCCAGGTTCTGGCCCATGAACTGCACCGTGGCCCGGATCACCACCAGGTAGGTGATGACCATCCGCAGGTCCAGCAGGGCGCAGGCCATGGCGGCGCAGCCCAGCACGCCCAGGGCAAAGGCCGGGAACCGGTCCACCGGGTGCACCCAGGCGAAGATCCGGAAGAACTGCCCCTGCCGGGCGGCGGCGTAGAGCACCCGGGAATTGGCCAGGAGCACCGCGAACAGGGAACCGAAGGCGGTCCACAGGATCACCCCGGCCAGGACCCGGGCCGCCCAGGGGCCGAAGGCCCGCTCCGCCACCAGGGTCGCGAAGTGCCGGGTGCCCGCCACCTGCTTCCAGGGCATGGCGGCCAGCACGGCGGCGTTCATGGCCAGGTACAGGGCCCCCACCACGGCCACCGCCCACAGCATGGAGCGGGGGATGGTGCGCCTGGGCTCCTTCACCTCGTCGCCCAGGAAGCACACGTTGTAGTAGCCCAGGAAGGCGTAGATGGACAGGCGGGAGGCGTCCCCCAGCCCGGTCCAGAAGGATCCCCGGTGCAGGTCCAGGGCCCCGGCGGGCAGGTCCGCCAGGCGGTGCCAGTCGGCGATGCGCAGCCCCGCGGCCAGGGTGAAGAGCAGGGCGACCAGGGCTCCCGCGGCCAGCACCGTGCCCAGGCGCCCGATGGCCGTGATGCGCCGGAACAGCAGCGCCATGACGGTCAGGGCCACCAGCATGGCCACCGCCTTCACTTTCCAGCCCACCACCCAGGGCAGCAGGTAGCCCAGGTACTCGGCGAAGCCCAGGCACCCGCCGGCGATGCTCAGGGGCGCCTGGAAGCACACCTGCCACAGGAACAGGAAGGACATGAGGGGGCCCAGGACGCGGCCCCAACTGCCCCTCAGGAAGCCGTAGGTGCCTCCCGAGCCGGGCATGCGGGTGGCCAGCTCGGCCCACACCAGGCTGTCGCACACGGCCACCACCGCGCCCACCAGCCAGGCCAGCAGAGCATGGGGACCGCCCATGTCCGTCACCAGCAGGGGCAGGACGATGAACGGGCCGATGCCGATCATATTATTGACGTTGAGGGCAGTGGCGGGGACGAGCCCCAGCCCGCGCACAAGCTCCTTCTCGGGTTCAGTGGCTACAGCGGCTGACTGCATGGCTCATAACCCCAGGGGTATGAGCCATTATGGTGCCTTTCGCCGGTTCGCTCGCTTTTTCGTTTGCCAGGTTCTGCTGGGGCGTCCGGGTCCCGGTCGGCGGCAGGTCCGTCGCCCGGGTGTCGCGCCGCCCCACCGTTGCTCCGCTTCGTCAGGCCGCGCGCGGCGCAGCCTGGCGAAGCGCTCGCTGGCTCGTCGGGGCCGACCAGAGAACCCAGGGATCGGTGACTTCGGGGCCAACTGGGGGAATCGCTCCCGCAAAGGGTACGGGTCCTTGCCTGTCGGGCGGCCCAGGTGGACTTGCCAAGTCCAGCCAGCCGGCAAGAACGCTTTCTGACACCTCGCAAATCACCGGACCCAAAGTCCGATGCGGCTCGACGGCGCTAGAACACCCGGCCCTGGGCCGCCACGATGGGGCGCAGGCGGGCGCTCAGGTCCATGAGGTCCTCGGGGGTGAGGGCCTGGGCCTGGTCGCACAGGGCCTCGGCCGGGTTGGGGTGGGCTTCCACGATCAAGCCGTCGGCGCCGGCGGCGGCGGCGGCCAGGGCCAGGGGCGCCACCAGTTCCCGGTCCCCGGCGGCGTGGGAGGGGTCCACGATCACCGGCAGGTGGGTGAGGCGTTTGAGCACCGGCACGGCGCTCAGGTCCAGGGTGGACCGGGTGGCGGTCTCGAAGGTGCGGATGCCGCGCTCGCACAGGATCACCTGCAGGTTGCCCCCGCTGAGCAGGTACTCGGAGGCCAGGAGCAGCTCCTTGATGGTGGCGCTCATGCCCCGCTTGAGCAGCACCGGCCGGTCTACCCGGGCCAGTTCCTTGAGCAGGGCGAAGTTGTGCATGTTGCGGGCGCCCACCTGGAGCACGTCGGCGTACTCCGCCACCACCGGGATGTCCTCGATGGTGAGCACCTCCGTGACCACCGGCAGTTCCACCTGGCGTCCGGCCTCCCGCAGCAGCTTCAGGCCCTCCACGCCCAGGCCCTGGAAGGCGTGGGGGGAGGTGCGGGGCTTGAAGGCGCCGCCCCGCAGCATGGTGGCCCCGGCCGCCCGGGCCAGGCGCGCCCCGGCCAGCATCTGCTCCCGGCTCTCCACGGCGCATGGGCCGGCGATGAGCACGAAATGCCCTTCCCCCACCACCGCCGGGCCGATGTGGAAGGTGGAGCGGGTGCGCACCGGCACCGGCATGGCCGGCGGTTCCATCGACTCCACCCGGGGGCAGGTCCCGGGCTCGGCCTGGGCATCCGGCTCCAGGGCCGCGTAGGCGTCCCGGTCCAGGTGCTCGTCCTGGCGGTGGGAGCGGCAGGGGTAGCTGCCCAGCAGACGCAGGTGGGTGCAGCAGGCCCGCAGGCTCACCAGGGCCCCGGCCAGGTCCGGGGCGTCCATGCGCCCTTCCACATCCACGAAGAACAGGTACTCCCACGGGGTGTCGGGCAGGGGCCGGCTCTCGATGCGGGTGAGGTTGATCCGCGCCTGGGAGAACACCGACAGGGCGCGCACCAGGGAACCCTCGTGGTGGTTCACCCGGAACAGCATGGAGGTCTTGCAGCGCAGGCGCGGGTCCGGAGCTTCCTGGGCCCGGGCCAGGAGCACGAACCGGGTCTCGTTGGATTCCCGGTCGGCGATGTTGCGGGCCAGCACCTCCAGCCCGGCGTGGCGGGCCGCCTCCTCCGAGCAGATGGCCCCGGTGTAGCGCAGCTCCCGGAGCGGGCCCTGCACCAGGGACTGGGCGGCGGCGGCGGTGTCGGTCCAGGGCTCCCGGCGCACGTCCTCCAGGCTGGACAGGAAGCCCTCGCACTGGGTGAGGGCGGCCGGGTGGCTGCGGATCACCTTCAGGTCGGCCATGCCGGTGCCCGGCAGGGCCGCCAGCACCTGCTCCACCTGCCAGATCTCCTCGTCGACGAGGTACAGGCTGTTGTCGCAGATGAGCCGGTTCACGTCGGCGATGCTGCCGCCGATGCTGTTCTCCACCGGCAGCATGCCGTAGTCGATCTCGCCGTTCATGAGGGCCTTGCCCACTTCCTGGAAGGTGCCGTAGCCCACCAGGGCGAACTCGGCGCCGGAGCGGTGAGTGAGCAGGTGATCGGCCGCCATGGCGCTGAAGGAGCCCGGCAGGCCCTGGTAGCCGCAGCGAACCGTGCGCTGGTCCCCGGAATCGATGAGGGATTCCTGCAGGCGCCGGGACTGGTTGAGAATCTCCTTGAGCACCCGCCGGGCGAAGGGGGCCGGCAGCCCCAGGGCCTCCGCGTCGCGGATCCAGGTGGCCTGCAGCCGGCATTCCCGGTCGCTGTCCAGCAGGGGCTGGCCGGGTTCCGCTTTCTTGAGGGTCCCCACCCGGCGCACGGCGTCGAAACGGCGCGCCAGGATCTGGATCAGCTGGCGGTCAGCCTCGTCGATCTCGTGGCGCAGGGGATCGAGGGCGTCGGTTTGGACGGGGACGAGCTTCTGGGCTTCCATGACGGCGACTCCGGGGGGTTGCCGCCGGTTCCTGGACATGACCGATGCAAAAGAAGAAAACCCGGCCACCAGGAATGGGCGGACGGGTTTGTGGGTTTGCTGCGGTTCGGCTGTTTCAGCGCGCCCCCACCTCGACCGGTCCCCCGCCTACGCCCGTAAACGGGCGGTAGGCGTAGGCGTAGGTAAAGGTCAGGGCGGGCATGGTGCCTCGTGAGGCAAAAGTCTACTCCAGGCTGGTCGCGCCGTCAAGGCGCTCGGGCGGTTGCCCTGGCGCCGGCTCCTCCCGGGCCGGGAAGCTGCGTTCCAGCAGTTCGAAGAAGGCCGTGGCGGCGGGCGAGTGGGACCGGTCCTTGGGGAAGACCACGCGGATGTCCCGGCCGATGGCCATGCCGCGTACCAGGGGGGAGAACAGCTCGCCCCGGGCCAGTTCCTGGGTGAAGCACATGCGCGGCAGGATCGCCAGGCCATCCCCGGCCTTGACGAAATCCTTGATGGTCTCCAGGTTGGACAATTCCATGGTGATGTTGAGGGGGACGCCCTCCCGCACGAACAGGTCCAGCAGGCGCCGGCGGCCGGGGGTGTCCACCAGGTGGGCCAGGAACTTCTCCCGGCCCAGCTGCTCAAGCAGCACCGACCTGGCCCGGGCCAGGGGATGCCCGGGGAACACCACCAGAGCCAGCTCGTCCCGGAACAGCAGCCGGGATATCAGGTCGCTCTGCACCGGGGTGAAGGTCAGGAAGCCGAAATCCACGTCCTGCTCCTCCAGCAGCGTGGCGATGGCGTTGGAGGGGGACTGGATCACCTCGATCTTCACCCCCGGGAACGCCAGGCGGTAGGTCTTCAGCAGGGGCGGCAGGACGTAGGTGCAGACGCTTTCGTTGGCCGCCAGGCGCAGCACCCCGCGCTTGAACGTGCGCAGGTCCTCCAGGGCCCGCCGGGCCTCGTCCCGCAGCTGGACCATGCGCCGGGCGTAGCCCAGCAGGGCGCTGCCGGCGGCGGTGAGCACCACCTTCCGGGAGGACCGGTCCATGAGCTGGGTCTGGAGCTCGTCCTCCAGGCGGCGGATCGCCTGGCTCACCGCGGGCTGGGAGCGATGCAGCACTTCCGCTGCCCGGGAGAAGCTCCCGGTCTGGGCGAGCCCGATGAGCACTTCGAGTTCAGCAAGGTCCATGCCCTAACACCATACACCGCCCCGGCGGACAATTGCTCATAATCCTGCCTTCGGCGTCCGGGTCCCGGCCGGCGGCAGGCCCATCGGCCGGGTTCCCGGGCGTTCGCGCCGCCCCACCGTTGCTCGGCTTCGTCAGGCCGTGCTGCGCGCGGTCTGACAAAGCGCTCGCTGGCTCGTCGGGGCCGACCAAAGAGGAAAGGAATCGTGGCTTCGGGGCCGACTGCGGGAATCGCTCCCGCAAACGTCGCGGGTCCTTCCTGCCACCCAGGCCAAGCGGATCCGCCAAGCCCAGCCAGCCGGCAGGACGCCTTCAAACCTGCTCGCAAGTCACCGACCCCAAGGTCCGATGCGGCTCGACGGCCACCAACGGTGGGGCGGCGCGAACCCAAGGAACCCGTACGGCGGACCTGCCGTCGACCGGGACCCGCACCCCGCCAATCGGATCAGGGTACCGAAGGGGAAGGGTTGGTCACGTCGACGGGGTCCAGGAAGGGCATGCGCGCCCGCAGGTCACGGCCCACACGCTCCAGGAGCTGGTCGCGTTCCTCCTTCCGGCGGCGCTCGAACCAGGACCGGCCGGTGCGGTTCTCCTCCACCCAGGCGCGGGCGTAGCTGCCGTCCTGGATCTCCTGGAGGATCTTCTTCATCTCCGCCCGGGTAGCGTCGGTGATGATGCGCGGGCCGCCGGTGTAGTCCCCGTATTCGGCCGTGTCGCTCACCGAGTAGCGCATGTAGCTGAGCCCGCCCCGGTACATCAGGTCCACGATCAGCTTCAGCTCGTGCAGGCATTCGAAGAAGGCGATCTCCGGCTGGTAGCCGGCCTCCACCAGGGTCTCGAACCCCGCCTTGACCAGGGCCGAGGCGCCGCCGCACAGCACCGCCTTCTCTCCGAACAGGTCCGTCTCGGTCTCCTCGGCGAAGGTGGTCTCCAGCACCCCGGCCCGGGTGGCCCCCAGGGCCCTGGCGTAGGACAGGGCCTGGGCCTTGGCGGTGCCCGAGGCGTCCTGGTGCACCGCCACCAGGGCGGGCACCCCGCCGCCGCCGGTGAACACCTCCCGCACCCGGTGCCCAGGCCCCTTGGGCGCGACCATGCTTACGTCCACGCCGGGCGGGGGCTGGATCAGGCCGTAGCGGATGTTGAAGCCGTGGGCGAACATGAGGGTCTTGCCCGGGGCCAGGGCCGGGGCGATGGCCTGGTCGTACAGGGCCGCCTGGCAGGTGTCCGGGGTCAGGACCATGATGGTGTCGGCCCAGGCGCAGGCCTCCCGGGGCTCCTCCACCTGGAACCCGTCGTTGCGGGCCTTGGTGCGGGAAGAGGAAGCGGCCGGCAGGCCGATCCGCACCCGCACCCCCGAATCCCGCAGGTTCTGGGCGTGGGCGTGGCCCTGGGAGCCATAGCCGAGCACGGCCACGTTGCGGGCGCGGATGAGGCCCAGATCGGCGTCCTGGTCGTAGTAGAGGGTGGTCATGGCAGCTCCTTGAAGGGTCAGAAGGACACCGCGTCGGCCATGGGCTCGGCCGCGGGGAGGGTTTGGACGGAGGCGGTGCGCTCCATGGCCACGGCGCCGGAGCGCACCAGCTCCAGCAGCCCGAACGGGCGCAGGGACTCCTGCAGGGCCTCGATGCGCTCGGGGCTGGCGCACGCGGACATGACCAGGCTCTCCGGGCCCACGTCCAGGACCTCCGCCTGGAAGATCTGGGCCAACTGGAACAGCTCCGGGCGGGTGGCGGGGGTGGCCCGCACCCGCAGCATGGCCAGGTCGCGCACCAGGGACGGGGTCTCGGTGAGGTCCACCACCGAGTGCACGTTCACCAGGCGTTCCAGGAACACCTTGGGGCAGCGCATGGTCCGGCCGTCCCCGGTCACCAGGGTCATGCGGCTCACCAGCGGGTCCAGGGTGGGGCTGACGGTGAGGCTGTGGATGTTGAAGCCCCGGCGGCGGAAGGTGGAGGCGACCCGGTCCAGGACCCCGGGTTCGTTGTCGACGATGGCGATGAGGATGCGGAACATGGGTTTCACCTCGGGGTTGGGGCCGGAAGGCCGGGTTCGTGCATCTTGTCCTCCAGCCGACCGCCGGGAGGCACCAGGGGGTAGACCGCCGCTTCGGGGTCCACCACGTAGTTGTGCTTGGTGACCGGCAGGGTCACCCCGGTCACGTCCACTTCCTGGAAGGCGTCGGTGCCGATGAGGCCGGAGGCCACCTGGCCGGTGACGGCCGCCATGGGCACCAGGTCCATCATGGCGGTGGCCAGCCCGGTGACCAGGTTGGTGGCCCCGGGCCCGGAGGTGCTCAACACCACCCCCTCCCGCCGGAGGCATTCCCAAAGAATGGTTGCGCCGTTCTGTTCCAAAGCTGATGTTCCGATAAAAAAAGCCCCGCGACCTTGGGTGCGGGGCGGTGGGCGGCTCAGGTGTTCTGCCTAGATAGCCCCCACCCCGCGGCCAATAACGATGGCCACAGAGGAAAGGTCTACCAGGGCGAGGGAAATCATGCCCATGTTGTATCGGTCTGCCGGAAACAAGTCAACGGTGATCACCTTCGATTGGCAAAATTAATAGATCCATTCGCGCTTGCCCGAAGGTCCGGGGCCCGCCCCGGACCTGGCTAGGATGAAAGACAAGGAGCACGGCCATGCGATCCGACACGGTGAAACTGGGCGTTGAACGGGCGGGGCACCGCAGCCTGCTGAGGGCGACCGGGCTCAAGGACGGGGACTTCTCCAAGCCCTTCATCGGCATCGTCAACTCCTACACGGACATCGTGCCCGGGCACACGCACCTGCACGGCTTCGCCGCGGTGATCAAGGAAGCGGTGCGGGAAGCCGGCGGCGTGCCGTTCGAGTTCAACACCATCGCCGTGGACGACGGCATCGCCATGGGCCACCTGGGCATGCGCTACTCGCTGCCCAGCCGCGAGCTCATCGCCGACTCGGTGGAGACCATGGCCATGGCCCACTGCTTCGACGCCCTGGTGTGCGTGTCCAACTGCGACAAGATCACCCCCGGCATGGTCATGGGCGCCCTGCGGGTGAACGTGCCGACCATCTTCGTGACCGGCGGGCCGATGCTGGCCGGGCGCACCCCCGGCGGCGGCTCCAGCGACCTGGTGACGGTGTTCGAGGCGGTGGGCAAGGTGCAGACCGGAGCCATGGACGCCGCCGAACTGGCCGCCCTGGAAGCCTCGGCCTGCCCCACCTGCGGTTCCTGCGCCGGCATGTTCACGGCGAACTCCATGAACTGCCTGGTGGAGGCCATCGGCCTGGGGCTGCCCGGCAACGGCACCATCCCGGCGGTGGACCCGCGGCGCCAGGACCTGGCCCGGGCCGCGGCCCGGCAGGTGATGGAACTGCTGCGCCTGGACCTGAAGCCCAGGGACCTGGTGACCCTGGACGCCCTGCACAACGCCTTCGCCCTGGACATGGCCATGGGCGGCTCCACCAACACGGTGCTGCACGGCCTGGCCATCGCCCGGGAGGCGGGCGTGGACTTCCCCCTGGAACGGCTGAACCAGATCAGCGCCGCCACGCCCTGCATCTGCAAGGTCTCCCCCTCCCGCCCGGAGGTGCACATCGAGGACGTGGACCGGGCCGGAGGCATCAGCGCCATCCTCAAGGAACTGTCCCGCCGCCCCGGCCTCCTGCGCCTGGGGGCCCGCACCGTCACCGGCGCCACCCTGGGCGAGGCGGTCGCCGGCGCCCCGGGGCCGGACCGGGACGTGATCCGCACGCTGGAGGCGCCGTTCTCTCCGGACGGAGGGCTGTCGGTGCTGTTCGGCAACCTGGCCCCCCAGGGGGCCGTGGTGAAGAACGCCGGGGTGGATCCCGGGTGCTTCGTGTTCGAAGGGGAGGCGGTGGTGTTCGAGGGCCAGGACGCTTGCCTCCAGGCCCTGGCCCAGCGCCGGGTCCGCCCCGGCCAGGTGGTGGTGATCCGCTACGAAGGCCCCCAGGGAGGCCCCGGGATGCCGGAGATGCTCTCCCCCACCTCCATGATCAAGGGGCAGGGGCTCGGGCGCAGCGTGGCCCTGGTCACCGACGGGCGCTTCTCCGGCGGCACCGCGGGCCTGTGCATCGGCCACGTGAGCCCCGAGGCCATGGAGGGCGGCCCCATCGCCTTGGTGCGGGACGGGGACCGGGTTCGCATCGACCTTCCGGCCCGGCGCATGGACCTGCTGGTGGGCCCGGCGGAACTGGACCGCCGCCGGGGCGGCTGGACCCGTCCGGCGCCGAAGATCACCCGCGGCTGGCTGGGGCGCTACGCCCGCCAGGTGGGCAGCGCCAGCCGCGGCGCCGTCCTGGAGTGACGGGCCGCGGCGGGACCCCTCCGGCTTGGGGTTGTTGAACCTGTTATACTGACAACATCTCTTCCCCAGATGTCAGTGCCGGCGCCGTCCCCATCAGGGGGTTCCCTTGACCACCACCCAACGAAGCACAACCGGGCGCAAAAGGCACTCCCTGTCCAAGGATTACTTCGAGAACCTGTTCAACGAAGTGCCCGAGGCCATCGTCATTGCCGACAACACCGGGGCCATCATCCGGGTCAACGCGGAGTTCACCCGGATGTTCGGCTACGACCAGAAGGAGGCGGAGGGGCAGTCGGTGGACGACCTGATCGCGCCGGAGGACGCGGCCGGGGAGGCCCTCGAGATCACCCTCAGCGTGGCCAGGGGCCAGAAGATCACCCGGGAGGCGGTGCGCCGGCGCAAGGACGGCTCGGCCATCCACGTGTCCATCCTGGGCGTGCCGGTCATCACCCACGACCGGCAGGTGGCGGTGTACGGCATCTACCGGGACATCTCCGACCGCAAGCAGGCGGAAGCGGCCCTGCAGAAGGAGAAGTCCTACCTGGACCAGCTGGTGGAGACCGCCGCCGAGGGCATCGTCATGCTCGATCCCTGCGGGCGGGTCATGCTGCACAACAGCGAGTTCTGCCGGATGTTCGGCTACCAGCCCAGGGAGGTGCAAGGCCGGCCGGTGGACGAGCTGGTGCTGCCCCCCGAGTTGCGGGAGGAGGGCCTGCGCCTGACCCGCATGGTCATGGAGGGCGGGCACTTCACCCTGGAGACCCGGCGCCGGCGCAAGGACGGCTCCACCCTGCCGGTGTTCATCGTCGGCTCGCCCATCGTCATCGAGGGCCAGGAAGCAGCCTGCTACGCCATCTACCGGGACATTTCCGAGATCATCAGGGCCCAGGAGGAGATCCTGGACAGCCAGCGCCAGGTGATGAAGGCCAACGCCGACCTGCAGGAGCGCACCCGCCAGCTGGAGTCGGTGAACGTGCAGCTGGAGCGCATCTCCAACTACGACGGCCTGACCGCCATTCCCAACCGGCGCTACTTCGAGCACTTCTACGATCTGGAATGGCGCCGGGCCCTGCGCGAGCAGAAGTGGATCACCCTCATCATGATCGACGTGGACTTCTTCAAGGCCTACAACGACCGGCACGGGCACCTGGCCGGCGACGAGTGCCTGAAGCGGATCGCCCAGGCCCTGCAGATCGTCAACCGCGCCAGCGACCTGGTGTCCCGCTACGGGGGCGAGGAGTTCGTGGCGGTCCTCTCGGGCACCGATCCGGCCAACGCCCTGATGATCGCCGAGCGCATGCGCGCCCGGGTGCGCAACCTGCACCTGGCCCACGGCGGGTCGACCGTGGGACCCGTCATCACCGTCAGCCTGGGTGTCGCCTCCCAGGTCCCCTCCTCGGCCATCACCCCGGAGGAGCTCCTGCTCAAGGCCGACCAGGCCCTGTACCGCGCCAAGTCCAATGGCCGGGACCGTACCGAGGTGATGGAACCCAACTGAAGAAAGGAACCTCAAGATGCCTTTGCAAGGTGTGCTGGCCCCGGTGTTGACCCCCTTCACCGGCCGTTTGGTGCCCGACCAGGACCGCTTCAACCGCCACTGCGCCTGGCTGCTGCGCAACGGCTGCGCCGGCCTGGCGGTGTTCGGCACCACCAGCGAGGCCAACTCCCTCAGCCTGGAAGAGCGCATGCAGCTCCTGGAAGGCCTGGTGGCCTCCGGGGTGGACCCGTCCTGCCTGGTGCCCGGCACCGGCTGCTGCTCGTTCCCGGAGACCGTGGCCCTGTCCGCCCACGCCGCCGCCCTGGGCTGCGCCGGGGTGCTGATGCTGCCCCCCTTCTACTATAAGGGCGTGCCCGACGAAGGGCTGTTCCGGTACTTCTCCCAGGTGATCCAGTCGGTGGCCGACGCGCGCCTGCGCATCTACCTGTACCACATCCCGCCGGTGGCCCAGGTGGGGGTGCCGCCGGCCGTGGTGGAGCGGCTGTTCAAGGCCTACCCCGCCACCATCGCCGGCGTCAAGGACAGCTCCGGCGACTGGGCCAACACCGAGAAGCTGCTGGCCTTGGCCCCCCAGGGCCTGGCGATCTTCCCGGGCAGCGAGGTGTTCCTGCTGCGGGGCCTGCGCGCCGGCGGCGCCGGCTGCATCACCGCCGGGGCCAACATCAATCCCGGCCCCATCGCACGGGTCTACCGGGAATGGCGAAACCCCGAAGCGGATCAGCTGCAGGCGGGCATCGACCGGATCCGGGCCATCCTCCAGGCCCGGGGCAACCTCATCCCGCAGCTCAAGGCCGTCCTGGCCCACTACGCCCGGGACCCGGAGTGGAGCACCGTGCGCCCGCCCTTGATGGCCCTGGAGGACGCGGGGAGCCTGGTCCGGGAGCTGGAGGAGGCCGGGTTCACCATGCCGGGGCTGTCGTCCTAGGATGCCGTGGAGGTGTCGGTGCTCCCGGTGCTCCCGGTGGTGGTCCCGGTCCCACTGGTGCCCGCACTCTGGCCAGCCTGGCCGGACTGGGCCATGGCCCAGCTGTGGTGATGGTGATGGTGATGATGGGTCTGCTGGGCGCCCTGGAGGCCGTCCTGCAGGTCATTCTGCAGGGACTGGAACGCCTGCTGGGCCGCCGCCAGGTTCCCGCTGCTCAGAGCCTGGCTCAGGGTGCTCAGGTCGGAAACGATCGCCGTCTGGCTTGAAGTGGCCGTGCTCTGGACCCCGGCGGCCCCGGCGCCGGCGCTGGCGCCGGTGCTGGCGGTCCCCGTCGCCCCGGCAGTTTGTGCCTGGCCTTGGAGGGCCAACGCCTGGGCGAACAGCGCCGCGAAGGCATCCACTGCCGACTGGGTGTCCTGGCTGGTTCCGGACCCCTGGGAAGCGGTGGCCTGGGTCAACCAAAGATTGGAATTCATGCCAAGCACGCTCGACATAAGCTGCCTCCTGAACATTTTCAAAGCAAACTTCGTGCCTGTAGCGGAACCTCCCCGGCACTCTGATAGAGTGCAGGCATGCTGGAGGGCACGGGATCCGCTGTCCAGGCCGGGAAGACGGGAACTCACTGCAGGTGCGCGCATGACCAAGAAAACGTTCTGGGAAGACCCGTACGCAACCACCCACACGACGGTGGTGGCGACGGTTCGCGGGCCGGAAGTCACCGTCCGCTCCACCATCTTCTTCGCCTTTTCCGGCGGCCAGGAAAGCGATGCGGGCACCATCGGCGGGCACGAGGTGCTCCAGGCGCGCAAGGAGGGCCTGGAGATCATCTACACCCTTCCGGAAGGCCATGGCCTGCAGCCCGGACAGCCGGTGACCATAGCCATCGATTGGCCACGGCGCCACCGGCTCATGCGCCTGCATTTCGCCGCCGAGCTGGTGCTGGAGCTGGTCACCCGGGCCCTGCCGCAGGCCGGGAAGATCGGCGCCCACATCGCCCAGGACAAGGCCCGGATCGATTTCACCTGGCCCCAGAGCATCACCCCGCTGCTCCCAGGGATCGAAGCCGAAGCCAACCGCATCATCGGCTCCGACCTGCCCATCCGGTGCGCCTTCCAGGACGAGGCCAGCGAGCGCCGGTACTGGGAGATCGAAGGGTTTTCGCGGGTGCCTTGCGGGGGCACTCATGTGCGGTCCACCGGCGAGGTCGGGCCCATCCGCCTGAAGCGGGACAACATCGGCAAGGGCAAGGAACGGGTCGAAATCCGGCTGTGTTCCTGAAGCAGGGCGGGACGGCCCTGCCCGGAGCCGGGCCGGACAGCGCCGGCCTGGTTAGGCCAATGCGGACCGGACGGCACTTGAGGTAAACCTTGTCCGGATGAGCGGCATCTCATGACGGAACAACCTTCAGGAGGAGACCATGGCCTCTCGATTCTGGCCGACCTGCATCTTCGCCGGCACCCTGTTGGCCGTCGTCGGCGCCGGCTGCACCCGCCCCGCCGTTGCCGCCCACGCCCCAGGGGGCATCGAAACCTGGGAGCACAGCCACCCCGAGGCCGCCCGGGCCCTGGGAGGCTGGGTGCATGCCCACCCCGAGGCCGCCCGCCTCTTCTTCGAGTGGGACGGCCACCACACCGAACGCGCCCACGCCTTCGTCACCTGGTCCATCGGCCACCCGGGCGAAGGCGTCCGCGCCTTCGCCGCCGCCCACCCCGGCTGGGAGTACTTCGACACCATCGCCCGGGACCACCAGCCTGCCGCCAACGCCTTCATGGGCTGGTGCCGCCGCTTCCCCGAAGCCGCCGAGGCCCTGATGAACCACCCTGGCGGGCTGGACTGGGCGGGCCGCCACCTCTACGCCGGCGAGTGGCACCCCTGAGCCTGCGCAGGGCCGGAAGACCCGGCCTCCCGGACCCTCCTGCTATACTGGCGGGCAGATCAGGCCGCATTCCAGCGGCCCTTCGATTTTCAGGGAACCCCGTGCCCGCCATCCGCCGCCTGTTCGTGGAGAAAAAGCCTGCGTTCGCCGTGGAGGCCCGCAAGCTGTTCCATGACCTGCGCGAGCACCTGGGCCTCCGCGGCCTGGAAGGGGTGCGGCTGGTGGTGCGCTACGACGTGGAGGGCCTCCGGGACGACCAGCTGGAAGGGGCTCGCTGGACGGTGTTCGCCGAACCGCCGGTGGACCTGGTGTACGACGAGGTGCTGCCCCTCGCGGCCCGGGAGACGGCCCTGGCGGTGGAATACCTGCCCGGGCAGTACGACCAGCGCGCGGACAGCGCCGCCCAGTGCCTGCAACTGCTCACCCACGGCGTCCGGCCCACGGTGGCCGGGGCCCGGGTGTACGTGTTCCGGGGCGCCCTCGCTCCCGATGAGCTGCGGAAGATCCGCGCCTACCTGGTGAACCCGGTGGACAGCCGGGAGGCGTCCCAGGCCAAGCCCGACACCCTGAACCCGGCCCTGCCGGAACCGGAAGAGGTCAGGACCCTGGACGGGTTCGGGGCCGCCTCCGGGGACCAGCTGCGGGGCCTGCGCCAGGACCTGGGCCTGGCCATGACCCTGGCGGACCTGGAGCACACCCAGGCCTATTTCCGGGACCAGGAGCGCCGGGACCCCACCGAGACGGAACTGCGGCTGCTGGACACGTACTGGTCCGACCACTGCCGCCACACCACCTTCCTCACCCGGGTGCGGGACGTGGTGGTGGAGGAGGGGCCCCTGGCCCGGCCCATCCGGGAGGCCTACGAGCGCTACCGGGACCTGCGCCGGGAGGTATTCGGGGACGGACTGGCTGAGCACCCCGAGTGCCTCATGGACATGGCCCTGCTTCCGGCCCGGGCCATGCGCGCCGCCGGGCGCCTGGAGGACCAGGAGGTCTCCAGCGAAATCAACGCCTGCTCCATGATCGTGGACGTGGAGAATGGTGCCGCCCCCCGGGGCGTCGAGTCCTGGCTGCTCATGTTCAAGAACGAGACCCACAACCACCCCACCGAAGTTGAGCCCTTCGGCGGCGCCGCCACCTGCCTGGGCGGGGCCATCCGGGACCCCCTCAGCGGGCGCGCCTACGTGTACCAGTCCATGCGCGTCACCGGCAGCGGCGACCCGCGCGTGCCGGTGGCCGAGACCCTCCCGGGCAAGCTGCCCCAGCGCAAGATCACCCAGGAGGCCGCCCAGGGCTTCGCCGCCTACGGCAACCAGATCGGCCTGTGCACCGGGCAGGTGGTGGAGTACTACGACCCGGGCTACGTGGCCAAGCGCATGGAGATCGGCGCGGTGGTGGGGGCGGTGCCCCGGGCCCAGGTGCGCCGGGAGGAGCCCGTTCCCGGGGACGTGATCATCCTGGTGGGGGGGCGTACCGGCCGGGACGGCATCGGCGGCGCCACCGGCAGCTCCAAGGCCCACACCGAGCGGTCCATCGAGACCTGCGGAGCGGAAGTGCAGAAGGGCGATCCGCCCATGGAGCGCAAGCTGCAGCGGCTGTTCCGCAAGCCCGAATTCTGCCGTCTGGTGAAGAAGTGCAACGACTTCGGGGCGGGGGGCGTGGCGGTGGCCGTCGGCGAGCTGGCCCCGGGCATCCAGGTGGACCTGGACGTGGTGCCCCGCAAGTACGAAGGCCTCAACGGCACCGAGCTGGCCATCGCCGAGAGCCAGGAGCGCATGGCGGTGGTGGTGGCCCGGGAGGACGAGCCCGCGCTCCTGGCTCTGGCCGCCCAGGAGAACCTGGAAGCCACCCGGGTGGCGCAGGTGACCGCCGAGCCCAGGCTGCGCATGGCCTGGCGCGGGCACACCGTCGCCGACCTGAGCCGGGCCTTCCTGGACACCAACGGCGCGCCCCAGGAGACCCGGGCGGCCATCGCCGCCCCGGATCCGGACCGGCACCCGTTCCAGGCGCCGGCGGTGGCGGAAGGCGGCCTGGGCCGGCGCTGGGCGGCCGCCCTCCAGGACCTGAACGCCTGCAGCCAGCGGGGCCTCGCCGAGAAGTTCGACTGCAGCATCGGCGCCGCCACGGTCCTGGCCCCGTACGGCGGCCGGCGCCGGCGCACCCCCGCCGAGGCCATGGTGGCCAAGTTCCCGGTCCCGGGCGGGGCGACCCGCACCGCCAGCGCCATGAGCCACGGCTTCCTGCCTGAGGTGAGCCGCTGGAGCCCCTTCCACGGCGCCGTGTGGGCCCACGTCCTGGCCGCCGCGCGCCTGGCGGCGGTGGGCGCCGACCACCGGCGCGTGCGCTTCACCCTGCAGGAGTATTTCGGCAAGCCCATGGACGATCCCCGGCGCTGGGGGCAGCCCGCCGCCGCCCTCCTGGGCGCCCTGCACGCGGAACTGGCCCTGGGCGCCCCGGCCATCGGCGGCAAGGATTCCATGTCCGGCACCTTCATGGACCTGGATGTGCCGCCCACCCTGGTGGCGTTCGCCGTGGGCGTGGTGCGGGCCGACCAGGTGGCCAGCCCCGAGTTCAAAGGCTCCGGCCACCCGGTGGTGCTGGTGGACCTGCCCCGCACCCCGGAGCACCTGCCCGACTGGGCGGCCCTGGACACCGCCTTCGGGCGGGTGGGCGCCCTGGTGCGGGAGGGCCGGGTCCTGGCGGCCAAGGTCCTGGGCCTGGACGGCCTCGCCCCGGCCCTGTCGGTGATGGCCTTCGGCAACGGCGTGGGCCTTGACCTGGAGCCCCGGGAACCCGGCGACTGGTTCGCCCCCCGTCCCGGCGCCTTCGTGCTGGAACTGGAGGCCGGCCCGGACGCGGCCCTGGATGGGCTCCGCTGGAGCCTCCTGGGCGCCACCGCCGGGCACGGGCGGATCCGGGCCGGCGCCGAGGTCCTGGACCTGGCCGCGCTGGAGGAGGCCTGGGAAGCGCCCCTGGAGCCGGTGTTCCCCACCCGCCTGGAGGAGGAGCCGGCACCCCCGCTGCCGCCCTTCACCCCGGTGCCGGCCGGGACCCGTCCCGCCCCGGCGGTCAAGGTCGCCCGCCCGCGGGTGGTGCTCACCGTGTTTCCGGGCACCAACTGCGAGTACGACACCGCCCAGGCCTTCGAACGGGCCGGGGCCGTGACCGAGACGGTGGTGTTCCGCAACCTGAACCCGGAGGCGGTGGAGGCATCCCTGGACGCCATGGCCCGGGCCATCGGCCGGGCCCAGATCCTGGTGATCCCCGGCGGCTTCTCCTCCGGAGACGAACCCGAGGGCAGCGGCAAGTTCATCGCCGCCGCCTACCGCAACGCCCGGGTGAAGGACGCGGTGCGCGACCTGCTCGAGGCCCGGGACGGGCTGCTGCTGGGCATCTGCAACGGCTTCCAGGCCCTCATCAAGCTCGGCCTGGTGCCGTACGGGGAGATCCGGGAGCTGGGCCCCGCGGATCCCACCCTCACCTTCAACAGCCTGCGCTACACCAGCCGCTTCGCCTGGACCCGGGTGGTCTCGGACCGGAGCCCCTGGTTCGCCCGCCTCGCCCCCGGCGCCGTGCACACCGTGGCCATCGCCCATGGGGAAGGGCGGGTGGTGGGTCCGGACGCCCTGCTGCGGGACCTCCTGGCCAGGGGCCAGGTGGCCACCCAGTACGTGGATGGCCAGGGCCGGCCGTCCATGGACCTGGACTACAACCCCAACGGCAGCGCCCTGGCCATCGAGAGCCTCACCAGCCCGGACGGGCGGGTGCTGGGGAAGATGGCCCATGCGGAGCGGTACACGCCGCATGTCTGGTTCAACGTGCCGGGAACGAAGGACATGGAGCTGTTCCAGGCCGGAGTTGATTACTTCAACTGAGCGGCGGGGAGCGCCGCCAAGGCGCGGCGTTGCTTCCCGGCCACCGACGACCTATAGTGCATCGGTCATGCCCTTCATCCAGCCTGCCCCCGACCTGCCCGATCCGTATCAAGCCGACACGGTGCTGCGGGGGCACCTGCGGCGGGCTCTGCCCCCGGACCTCCTGGCGGACATCGAGCCCTCCCTCCAGGCCATGGGCGCCATGGCCCTGGCCATGCGCGCCCTGTCCCTCCAGGACCGCCTCGCGGAACCCCGGCACATCCCCTTCGACCCCTGGGGCAAGCGCGTCGACCGGATCGAGGTGACCCGGGTGTGGCGGGAGGCGGAGCGGGTGGCGGCGGAGCGGGGCCTGGTGGCCATCCCGTACGAGGACGCCCACGGGATCCATTCCCGGGCCCACCAGTTCGCCCTGGTGCACCTGTTCCACCCCGGCAGCGACGTGTACACCTGCCCCCTGGCCATGTCCGACGGGGCCGCCCGTACCCTGCTGGACAGCGGCAACCGGGCGCTGGCGGAGCGGGCGGTGCCCCGCCTCGTCGCCCGGGACCCGGAGCGGGCCTGGACGTCCGGCCAGTGGATGACCGAGAGCACCGGGGGCTCCGATGTCGGCCGCTCCACCACCGAGGCCCGCCTGGAGGAGGACGGCCGGTGGCGCCTCTACGGGCGCAAGTGGTTCACCTCCGCCGCCGCCTCGCCCATGGCCCTGACCCTGGCCCGGCCCCTGGGCAACCCGCCCGGGGGCAAAGGCCTGGCCTTGTTCTACGTGGAGACCCGGCGCCCGGACGGCTCCCCCAACGGCTTCACCCTCAACCGCCTCAAGGACAAGCTGGGCACCCGCAAGCTGCCCACCGGGGAGCTGGACCTGGACGGCATGGAGGCGACCCCGGTGGGGCAGCTGAGGGACGGCATCCGGGCCATGGCGCCCATGCTCAACGTCACCCGCACCTGGAACGCGGTCACCGCCGCCAGCCTGCTGCGCCACGGCCTGCTCCTGGCCTGGGACTACGCCGGCAAGCGGGAGGCCTTCGGCGCGCCCCTGGCCCAGAAGCCCCTGTACCTGGACACCTTGGCAGGACTGGAGGCGGAAGCCCAGGCGGCCTTCCACCTGGCGTTCCACGCGGTGGAATGGCTGGGCCAGGTGGAGCACGGGGCCGGGGACCCGGCCCTGCAGCGCGTCATCACCCCCCTGGTGAAGCTAACCACCGCCCGCCAGGCGGTGGCCGGCTGCAGCGAGCTGCTGGAGTGCTTCGGCGGCGCCGGCTACGTGGAGGACACCGGGCTGCCGGTGCTGCTGCGGGACGCCCAGGTGCTGAGCATCTGGGAGGGCACCACCGACGTGCTGGCCCTGGAGACGCTGAAGGCCTTGGGCGGGTGCGGTTTCCCGGCCTTCCGGGCGCACCTGGAGGCCCTGCTGGGGGAGGTGCGGCACCGGATGCTGGCCCTGCCGGCGGCGGCCGCGCGCCAGGTCCTGGACCAGGCTCAGGCCAGGTGGCCCGAGGTCGACGAGGCCGGGGTCCGGCGCTTCGCCCTGACCCTGGGCCGCACCCTGGGCCTGGCCCTGCTGGTACGCCAGGCCCAGTGGGCCCTGGAGCAGGACCGGGATGCCGCCCCGGCCCGGGCGGCGTTCCGTTTCGCGGCCCAGGGGGTGGACCTGACGTTCCACTGGTGAACGGTTGGCCGCCGCGCGCCCGGATCGAGCGCGCTCACGCCGAACGGAAGATGGCTCCGCGGAGCCCTGCCAGGCGCCCGGCCAGGAGGTTCTGGGCCAGGATCCCGGCCAGCCCCAGGAGCAGCACCAGGGCGGTGTGGGCGCCGGCCTTGCGCAGGAAGGACCGGTGCCGGTGCCAACTGGCGCCGACGCTGGCGCCCAGCATCAGCCCCATTGGCAGCAGGGTGGAGGCCACCAGCGCCGGCGCCAGCAGGGCCAGCAGCACCAGGTTGCGCACCAGCATGGCGGCGGTGGCGAGCATGATGCCCCGGTCCGCCTGGTCGGCCAGGCGGCCGTCGGTATCCTTCACCCGGGCGGCCATCTCGCTCACGGTGACGGTGCTGTTCACCAGGCCCCCCAGGAAGCCGGTGAACTCCAACCCCTGGGCGCCGTAGATCTTCCACAGCACGTAGTTCACGAAGCTGATGCCGGCCAGCAGCAGCACCGTCATCCAGGCGGTGCGGGGTTCCAGAGCGCCCCAGGGCCCGACGGACCCTGCCGGCAGGGCCGGGTAGATGACGAAGGCCAGGAGGGCGAACAGGATGGCCGAGCGCAACTCCGCTTCGGTCAGGCCCAGGCTGAATCCGGTGAGGGGGGTCTTCCAGGCCAGCAGGGCCGTGGCGATGACCGCCACCGCCACCGGGGTGAGGGTGTGCCCCTGGCCGCACAGGATGCCTGCGCAGCCCATGACCAGGAGGGCCGCGGAGGTGGTGAGTTCGATGCCCTGCTTGTGGCGCAGGTGGTCCAGGGTCACCAGCGTCACCAGCCCGGTGAGCATGCCCAGGGCGGCCAGGGCGAAGGCCGGTCCCAGCAGGCCGCCCAGGCACCCCAGCAGGGAGGCGAAGGCGAACGCCCGCATGCCGATCTCCTTGGCCCGCCGCTCCCGTTCCAGGCCCACCAGCAGGCCGGTGCACAGGGCCAGCCCCAGCCGCATGAGCACGCGCTCGTAGGGCCATTGCATGCTCGGCAGCATCATCGGAACCGTCCTTGAACTCTCTTCTGATGCCGTTCCCGGCACCCCGGTTCCATTCTGCGGGATCTACCCGGATGGACGGTCAGGGCCCCCGGGCCCGGGTTCCGCCTCCTTCGCCTCCAGGGACCGCTCCGTGTGGTCCCGCAGGCGCCGGGCCATCTCCACCAGCATGGCCTGCACCAGGTCCGGGAACTCCCGCAGAAGCGCCTCGAAGTTCTTCCGGTGCACCAGCACGCAGCGGCAGGGCGCCTGGGCCTGGACCGTGGCGGTGCGGGCCTGCCCCAGCAGGAAGGCCATCTCCCCGAAGAACGCGCCCTGCTCCAGCCGGGCCACTTCCCGCCCGGCCTTGACCACGCTCACGGCCCCCTCCAGCAGGAAGTACATGTCGCCCCCCGTCTCCCCCTCCCGGCAGAACACCCACCCGGCCGGGACCTCCAGCACCAGGCGCTCCCGTGACCTGGGCGGGAGCCTGCCCCGGCCGTCCAGGAGCCGGCGGATGAGCAGGGTCTCGCCGCGGTGCAGGGCCGCCGCCACCTCGGCGCCCAGCAGGAGCATGGCCAGGGAGTAGTAGAGCCAGATCACCACCAGGAAGATGGACCGGAAGGCGCCGAAGGCCACGCCGAAGCCTTCGTCGTAGGTGAGCAGCAGGATGAAGGCCGGGCGCAGCAGGAACCACAGCACGGCGGTGGTGCAGGCCCCCGCCAGCAGGTGGGCCGGGCGCACCCCGGTGGTGAAGGCGGCCAGCACCCCCCAGGCCAGGGCCACCGCCATCCCGAAGGGCAGGACCGACCCCAGCAGGACCGGCAGGCGCACCCCGTGGTCCCCCAGGAACTGCGCCGCCACCCCCGCCCCGCACACCAGCGCCAGGCCGGTGATGAAGCCCACGCCGATGGCCAGGTCCATGAGCATGCCGGCGAGGAGCGGACGCGGCCGGCGGATCTTGAACAGGCCTTCCAGCACCTCCCGCAGGCTCCCCACCAGGGGGGTGAGGGTCCAGGCTAGCACCAGCACGTTCAGGATCCCGGCGGTGCGGGGATAGTTGGCCAGGGCCCGCACCTCCCGCAGGACCACCTCGCCGAACCGGGGCATCACCCGGTGGACCAGGTGCGAAGTCTGCCGCATGGCCTCCGAAGAGGAGCCGATGCCCAGGCCCACCAGGAAGGTGAGCAGCAGCAGGGTGGGCAGCAGGGCGAGGGTGCTGTAGAAGGCCAGGCTGGACGCCTGGCGGAAATCCGAGTTGCGCGCGAAGGCGCGCAGCGCCTCCCCCAGGATCATCCGGGCGTGGCGGGCCCAGTCAACGGGCCGCAGGTACCACGCCGGGGCTCGGGAGGCCATGGAAGCCCTCCTTCAGAAAATCGGCTCCGTGCAGCGGACCTCCACGCTGGCGCGCAGGTCCGCCATGCGCGCCCCGGTCTCCTTCAGGTGCTTGGCGGCCAGGTGGGCCTGGAGCGCCTCCGGGGACGCCCAGCGCTCCAGCAGGGTGACCCGGTTCGCGTCCACGGGCCGGCCGAAGGGCCCCGGCACCTCCCGGGTGTAGTCGTAGGCCAGGCAGCCGGGCTCCGCCAGCACCTTGGGGCGCAGCTCCCGGCACAGGTCCAGGAACGCCTCCATCCGACCTTCCTTGATCGTCATGGTGACCACCACGTGCAGCATGACCGTCGCCTCCTGGATCCATTGTGAGGCCGGGGGCCGGCTGCATGGAAAGCACAATTCCATTGGGGCCGCTTATGGATTTGCAAAAATGGCCAATAAGGATGGACGCCACGGCGTTTCCCGGGGCCCACTGTAACCTCAACCTCCAAGGATCCGGTCATGCAGCTCGAATCCGTACCCATCCACATCTTCGACACCACCCTCCGGGACGGGGAGCAGAGCCCCGGCTGCTCCATGCAGCCCTCGGAGAAGCTGCGCCTGGCCCACCAGCTGGCGGCCCTGAAGGTGTCGGCCATCGAGGCGGGGTTCCCGGTGGCCAGCCAGGACGACTTCGCCGGGGTGCAGATGGTGGCCCGGGAAGTGCGGGAGCCCATTGTCGCCGCCCTGTGCCGCACCATCCCGGCGGACATCGACCGGGCCTGGGAGGCCATCCGGGACGCCGCCCGCCCCCGCATCCACACCTTCATCGCCACCTCCGACATCCACATGCTCCACAAGCTCAAGAAGAACCGCGGCGAGGTGCTGGCCATGGCCCGGGACGCGGTGCGCCGGGCCAAGGACCACACTCCGGACGTGGAGTTCAGCGCCGAGGACGCCACCCGCAGCGACCTGTCCTTCCTGAGCGAGATCGTGGCGGCGGCTTTGGCGGAAGGCGCCACGGTCATCAACATCCCGGACACGGTGGGCTACGCCGTCCCGGAAGAGTTCGCCGGGATGCTGAAGGAACTGCGCCGGCGGGTGCCCGCCCTGGACCAGGCCATCCTGAGCGTGCACTGCCACAACGACCTGGGCCTGGCGGTGGCCAACAGCCTTGCCGCGGTGGAGGCGGGGGCGCGCCAGGTGGAGTGCACCATCAACGGCATCGGCGAGCGGGCCGGCAACTGCTCCCTGGAGGAGGTGGTGATGGCCCTGAGGGTGCGCCGGGACCGGCTGCCCTTCGACACCGGCATCGCCACCCAGGAGCTGTACCGGACCAGCCAGATGCTCTCCAATATCACCGGCGTGCCGGTGCAGCCCAACAAGGCCATCGTCGGGCGCAACGCCTTCGCCCACGAGGCGGGCATCCACCAGCACGGGGTCATGGCCAGCCCCACCACCTACGAGATCATGACCCCCGAGAGCGTGGGGGTGAAGACCAGCAGCCTGGTGCTGGGCAAGCACAGCGGCCGGCACGCCCTGGACCAGCGGTTGCGGGACCTGGGCTATGCCCTGGACAGCGAGGCCCTGACCCAGGCCTACCACCTGTTCACCCGCCTGGCGGACCAGAAGAAGGAGATCTTCAGCGAGGACCTGGTGGCCCTGGTGAACGACGTGGTCGCGGACGCCTCGGGCCCGTTCCAGCTGCGGGCGGTGCAGGCCACCGCCGGCACCTTCTCGGTGGCCACGGCCCTGGTGATCCTGTTCGACGGGGAGAAGGAGACCACCCAGACCGCCCACGGGGACGGCCCGGTGAACGCGGTGTTCGAGGCCATCGACCGCATCTCCGGCCTGCCGGGCGAGCTGCTGGACTACCGCATCGTCGCGGTCACCGGCGGCGCCGACGCCCTGGGCGAGGTGTTCCTGCGGGTGCGCTTCTCCACCGGGGTGGTCACCGGCAAGGCGGCCGCCACCGACATCGTGGGCAGCAGCGCCCAGGCCTACCTCAACGCCGTGAACAAGGCGGTGCGCCGGACCCAGCCGGCCCCGGACCCCCTGCACGCCCAAGCCTGAAAGGAAGCTCGGATGCACGTTCGAATCGCAGTGCTGCCCGGCGACGGCATCGGGCCGGAGGTGATCCGCGAGGCGGTGGCCTGCCTGGGCCAGGTGGCCCGGATCTTCGGCCATTCCTTCGCCTTCCAGAGCCACCCGGTGGGCGGCTACGCCATCGACGCCTTCAACGAGCCCCTGCCCGGGGCCACCCTGGACGCCTGCCTGGAGGCGGACGCGGTGCTGCTGGGCGCCGTGGGCGACCCCCGCCACGACGGCCTGCCCTCCGGGCGCCGGCCAGAAAGCGGGCTGCTGGCCCTGCGCAAGGGCCTGGGCGCCTACGCCAACCTGCGCCCGGCGGTGCTGCACCCGGCCCTGGTGCGTTCCTCGCCGGTGCGGGAGGACGTGGTGCGGGGCACCGACCTCCTGGTGGTGCGGGAGCTGGCCGGGGGCCTGTACTTCGGCGAGCCCCGCAGCCTGGACGCGGACCGGGGGGTGAACACCCTGGCCTATTCGGTCCCGGAGGTGGAGCGGGTGGCCCGGTACGCCTTCGACCTGGCCCGCCGGCGCCGGCGCAAGGTCACCAGCGTGGACAAGGCCAACGTCCTGGAGGCCAGCCAGCTGTGGCGGCGGGTGGTGACGCAGATGGCCAAGGAGTACCCGGACGTGGCCCTGGAGCACCTGTACGTGGACGCCTGCGCCATGGCCCTGGTGGCCCGGCCCGCCAGCTTCGACGTGGTGCTCACCGACAACCTGTTCGGGGACATCCTCAGCGACGAGGCGGCGGTGCTCACCGGCAGCCTGGGCATGCTTCCCAGCGCCAGCCTGGGGGGCAGGGTGGGGCTCTACGAGCCGGTGCACGGCTCGGCCCCGGACCTGGCCGGCAAGGACCTGGCCAATCCGGTGGGGGCCATCGGCAGCGCCGCCATGCTCCTGCGCTACAGCCTGGGCCTGGAGGCGGAGGCCGCGGCCCTGGAGGCGGCGGTGGGCGCGGCCCTGGACCAGGGGTTCGGCACCGCCGACCTGGCCTGCCAGCCGGCCCGGGTGGGCACCCGGGGCATGGGGGAGGCCATCCGCCAGTGCCTGGCCAAGGCGGCCGGCAAGGACGCCCCCGCCGGCAACGGCGGCTGCTGCTGCGGCCGTGGTGACCTGGCTCTGCCTGGGCACCACGTGGGGGTCGAAGGGGGGCCCGGAGCGAGCTGCGCGAGCGGAGCGGCCCCCTTCCATGGCGAGGTGCCGGCATGAGCCGCGCCACCCTCTACGACAAGCTCTGGGACAGCCACGTGGTGGAAGCGCGGGGGGACGGCGCGGCCCTCCTCTACATCGACCGCCACCTGGTGCACGAGGTGACCAGCCCCCAGGCCTTCGAAGGGCTGCAGCTGGCGGGCCGGAGCGTGCGCCGGCCGGACCGCACCCTGGCGGTGGCGGACCACAACGTGCCCACCACCGACCGCCACCTGGGCATCCAGGACCCCACCAGCCGCCTGCAGGTGGAGACCCTGGAACGCAACGTCCAGGATCCGGCCTTCCGGGTGCCGTACATCCCCCTGCTGGACCCCCGCCAGGGCATCGTGCACATCGTCGGCCCCGAGCAGGGCTTCACCCTGCCCGGCACCACCATCGTCTGCGGCGACAGCCACACCAGCACCCACGGGGCCTTCGGCGCCCTGGCCTTCGGCATCGGCACCAGCGAGGTGGAGCACGTCCTGGCCACCCAGACCCTGGTGCAGAAGCGCGCCCGCACGTTCCGCATCACCTGCGAAGGGAGCCTGCCCCGGGGGGTCGGGGCCAAGGACCTGGTCCTGCACCTCATCGGCCGCATCGGCACCGCCGGGGGCACCGGCTGCGCGCTGGAGTTCGCCGGCCCGGTGGTGCGCGCCCTGTCCATGGAAGCGCGCATGACCCTGTGCAACATGGCCATCGAGGCGGGCGCCCGCACCGGCATGGTGGCCCCGGACGAGGTGACTTTCGCCTACCTGAAGGGCCGCCCCATGGCCCCCGCCGGGCCGGCCTGGGACCAGGCGGTGGCCGCCTGGCGCATCCTGGCCACGGACCCGGACGCCGTGTTCGACCGGGAACTGGCGCTGAACGTGGACCACCTGGAACCCCAGGCGACCTGGGGCACCAACCCGGAGATGGTCACCTCCATCCTGGGCCGGGCGCCCCTGCCGTCCCAGGCCTCCAGCCCCGAGGCGGCGGCCCAGGTGCAGCAGGCCCTGGACTACATGGGCATCCGGCCCGGCCAGCCCCTCCGCGACCTGGCGGTGGACGCGGTGTTCATCGGCTCCTGCACCAATGGCCGCATCGAGGACCTGCGGGAGGCGGCGGCGGTGCTGCGGGGCCGCAGCGTGGCCCCGGGGGTGCGGGTCCTGGTGGTGCCCGGCAGCGGGCTGGTGAAGGCCCAGGCGGAAGCGGAGGGCCTGGATGCGGTGTTCCTGGCCGCCGGCTGCCAGTGGCGGGAGGCCGGGTGCTCCATGTGCCTGGGCATGAACGAGGACCGCCTCAGCCCCGGGGAACGCTGCGCCAGCACCAGCAACCGCAATTTCGAGGGACGCCAGGGCCGGCTGGGGCGCACCCATCTGGTCTCCCCGGGCATGGCCGCCGCCGCGGCGGTGGCCGGGCGCCTGGCCGACGTGCGGGACTTCCTGTAGGAGCGTGATATGCAGCCCTTCATCAGCCATGCCGGGCTGGCCGCGGCCATGCTCCAGGACAACATCAACACGGACCTGATCATCCCCAAGCAGTTCCTCAAGACCATCCACCGCCGGGGCCTGGGCCGCCACCTGTTCCACGACCTGCGCTACCGGGAGGACGGCAGCGAGGAGCCGGGTTTCGTCCTGAACCGGGAGCCGGGCCGCTCGGCGAGCATCCTCCTGGCCGGGGTCAATTTCGGCTGCGGCTCCAGCCGGGAGCACGCCCCCTGGGCGCTGCTGGACTTCGGCATCCGGGCGGTGCTGGCGCCATCCTTCGCCGACATCTTCCACACCAACGCCGTGAAGAACGGCATCCTCCCAGGGGTGCTGCCCATGGAGTCCCTGCGCGCCCTGGCGGCCCATCCCGGGCCGCTGGAAGTGGACCTGGCGGCCCAGCGGGTGCGCGCCGGCACCCTGGACTTCCCCTTCCGCGCCGATCCCTGGGCCCGGGGCGTCCTGCTGGAAGGCCTGGACGAAATCGAGCAGACCCTGCGCGGCATCGCCCCGGTGGAGGCGTTCGAGGCCCGGTGCCGCGAAACGGCCCCCTGGCTCTAGCCCCGCCGGGGCGTCCGGGTCCCGGCCCGGCGGCAGGCCCGCCCTGCGGGTTCCGTGGGTTCGCGCCGCCACACCTTTGGTGGCCCTGAATCGGAGGGCGTACGCACTCCGATTCGCGGCCATCTGCCGCCGAGCCGCATCGGACTTCGGGGTCGGTGATCTACGCGTCAGGTTGCGGAAGCGGTTCCCGCAGTCCGGCCCGAAGTCGCCGATACCAACCATCTTCGGTCGGCCCCGACGAGCCAGCGAGTGCTTCGTCAGGCCGCGCCCAGCGCGGCCTGACGAAGCCGAGCACCGGTGGGGCGGCGCGAGGCACGGGAACCCGGCCGACGCGACCTGCCGCCGACCGGGACACGGACGCCCCAGTAGGACTGGCCAGGCTCCCAGCTAGATCAGCCGCACTTCCTTGGTGGCCGCGGCCAGGACGAAGACCCGCTCGGTGTTGGAGTTCTTGTCGGCCGGGATGACGAAGAAGCTGGGGCGGCCGGGCTGGTAGGCCTGGGTGTAGCCCTGCAGGACTTCCCCGTCCTTGAAGCTGACCCGGATCTTGCGGCCCAGGGGCGGATCGTTGGGGTTGAAGTAGTTGAGCTTCTGCCGCTTGCCGTCGCCCTTCAGGTCCTTGACGAAGAACACGCCCTTGAGGTCCGCCAGCAGGATCTCCACCGGCTTGGCGTCCGGCCCCTGGTCCGTGGGGATCAGGTGGAAGCGGTCCTTGGTGGGAAGGAAATCCATGGTATGACCGCGCATCACTTTCCCGTCCTGAAAGTGCGCGATGATTTGATTCATCATGGTGGACCCCCCAAGTGCTGGAATGTAATTATTGTATTCTTGCCGGAGTCCAGATTTTTAAAAGTACCAATTTACCAGGGCTCTCACTCAGGATCAGAGGATCCGCACCTCCCGGGTGGCCGTCACGACCACGTAGCATCGCTCCGTGTTGGCGTGCTTGTCGGCGGGAACCAGGAAGAAGCCGCTGCGCCCGGGCTGGTACACCTGGGTGAACCCCTGCAGCACCTCCCCGTCCTTGAAGATCACCCGGACCTTCCGGCCCAGGCCGTGGTCGTTGGGATCGTACTGGTTGGATTTCTTGCGCATGCCGTCGCCCTTCAGGTCCCGGACGAAGAACAGGCCCTTGAGGTCGGCGACCCGCACTTCCACCGGTTTGCCCTCCTCCGCCAGCACCAGGTGGAACTGGTCCCGGGCCGGGAAGAAATCCACCGTGTGACCCCGCAACAGATTGCCATCCTGGAAATGGGCGACGATCCGGTTCAGCATGCTCCCCTCCCTGGCTGACCCTTGGCAGGTTCCGCCCACAGTGTCCAGTACTTGCTGTTTCTTGCAAGCTATTCCGAGGTTCCGGAAAAGGACTGGAGCCCGCCTGGACCTGCCGGCCACCCGCCCGTCCTTTGGCCGTGGAGGGTGGATAATAAAAGGCGATGGAGGTGTCCTATGGAGTGGCGCAGCTGGTCGAACATCCTCAAGACGGCCCTGAAACTGGATTGGGAACCGGTGGCAGTGGGGTTCCTGGGACCCGCGCAAGACGGGGCGCCTGCCTCGTCCGGCAAGGTATCGGTCTGCCAAGCGATCAGACGAGCAACCGAAGGCGCATGCGTGACCATCACCGCCGAGACTTGCGGCTGCCCGGGAGGGCTGGTGAACCTTGGGCTGGGCCAGACCCCCGCGGCCGGCAAGGAGCGCCTGGTGGAATTCCTGGTGGAGAAGGAGCAGGTGTTCTGCTCCCGGGTCGCGCTGCACCGGGGCCAGCAGGTGGTGCAGCCGCCCCTGGGGATGGCCGGGCAGGTGGCCTTCGCGCCCCTGGGCGCGGCCACCTTCCAGCCGGACCTGGTGCTGTTCCTGGGGCGCCCCGGGCAGTTGCACGAGCTGGTTGGGCTGGTGAACTACTGGGAGGGGGGCGCCCTGCCCACCGACCTGTCCGGACCGGCCTGCCGGACCGCCATCGGCTACCCGGTGGCCACCGGCAACCTGGGCCTGTCCCTGCTGGACTTCGGGGCCCGGCGCCTGGCGGAATTCCCGGGCGAGGCCCTCCTGATGGCGGTGCCCCTGCATCGCATGATCGGGGTCATGGCCGCCCTGGCCACCGGCCGCCGGCGCCCGGAGACTCACGGCCGGGAGGAGGCCGAGCGGGAGATCGACGCCCTGGGCCCGGTGGAAAAGGCTTGAACCTTCGGGAAACTTTTAAATTCTAACAAACATTTATAGGTTGAGGCCGCTTCCCGCGAAGCTTGCCTGAAGGGGTCAGGAATGCCTGGCACTTGGGGATGCCCTCACTCCAGCCGGGGCGTTTCCGTGTCCATGGCCACGGCTCCTGTTCCCGGCTGGTTTTCTCCAGGTGCCGGCGGGTGCGCCCCCTCCCCGGCACGAAAGTCCAGGCAGGTACGAACCAGGCGGGAGCTCGCGCCCCCGCCTGGGTGTCAAGGTTGCATGGATCCGTACTAGGGTTTCGCCGCCGTGGTCGTCCCCGCCTTGGCTGGCGGATTGGGGATCAGCCCGGTGAACACGTAGGCCTGCAGCATGGCGATGATGCCGATCACCGCCGCGCCGGCGAGGGAGTGCCAGAACACCTTGCGGAAGATCGGCCCCAGGGCGTGGACCCGCTCCTTGGGATCGTCGTAGCAGGCGGCGCAGGCCACCATGATGGACTGGGCGTCGATCATCTTGCCCATGACGCCGCCGGTGGAGTTGGTGGCCACCGCGAGCACCTCGTTGAGGTGCAGCTGCTGGGCGGTGATGCGCTGGAGGCTGCCGAACAGGGCGTTGGAGGCGGTGTCCGAACCGGTGAGGAACACGCCCAGCCAGCCCAGGTAGGCCGAGAAGAACGGGTACAGGGCACCGGCGCTGGTGAAGGCCAGCCCGATGACCGCGTCGGTGCCGCAGTAGCGGGTGAGGAAGCCCAGGCCCAGCACCTGGCCGATGACCAGGACGGGGGTCTTCATGCGCTTCAGGGTCATGCGGACGGCCCGGCCCCACTGGGCCCCGGTCATGCGCAGCCACAAGCCGGACAGCACGGCCGCGGCGAACACGCCGGTGCCGGCGGCGGAGAGCCAGTTGATGACGAAGACGGCCCCCTCAGGCTTGGCGCCGGCCGCGGCGATCGGCGGGGTGCGCTGGACCAGCTGGTGCAGGGCGGGCATGTTCCAGGCGGGCAGGGACAGAGTGCCGGCGAACTTGGAACCCAGGAGGGTGGTGCTGAACTTCGCGCCGGAGAACAGGTTGTTCAGGAAGGTCTTGAACGAAGGCATGCCCCACAGGGCGCAGCAGGCGATGAGGAAGATCCAGGGCATCCAGGCGCGGAGGGTCTGGCCGATGGTGTAGGGGTACTTCCAGGTGGTCAGGTCGATGGTTTCGGCGGTCTTGCCCGCCACCCGCTCGGACTTGAGCAGGAACCGGGTCTTGGGATGCCAGGCGAAGCGCAGGAACAGGGCGGTGCAGATGACCGAGACCACGCCCGCGAGCACGTCGGTCATGAGGTGGGTGGGGGCCCAGCCCGAGGCGAACCACTGCACGATGGCGAAGGAGGCGCCGGAGACCAGGGCGGCGGGCCACACTTCGAACACTTCCTTCCAGGTGCCCCCTTCCATCTTCACGAACGCGGCGATCAGCCAGAAGGGCACCAGGATCGAGCAGAACGGCAGCTGGTGCCCGGCCATGGCGGAGATGGTGAGCTGGTCCAGGCCGCTCACCTGGGCGGCCACCACGATTGGGGTGCCGATGGCGCCCCAGGCCACCGGGGCGGTGTTGGCCAGCAGGTTCAGCACGGCCGACTGGAAGGGGCGGAAGCCCAGGCCCACCATCACCGCGCCGGCGATGGCCACCGGGGTGCCGAACCCGGAGGTGCCTTCGATGATCGCCCCGAAGGAGAAGGCGATGAGCAGCACCTGGAGGCGCCGGTCGAAGGAGATGTGGACGATCGACTCCTTGACGATCTCGAACTGGCCGGTGAGGACGGTCATGGTATACAGGAACATGGCCGACAGCACGATCCAGATGATCCCCAGGAACCCGGACAGGCTGCCGAAGCAGAAGGCCGAGAAGGCCGCGGGGAAGGGCATCCCGTAGGCCAGGCAGGCCACCACGAAGGCGGCGATGACCCCGAAGAACGCCGCGTACGGGGCGGAGATGCCCAGATGCCGGGTCCCGGTCTTGTCCCGGTGCGGATGCAGGGCGATGAAGTAGAGCAGCACCAGGATGGGGATGGCCGCCACCAGGGTGGATAGGAAGGCGTTGTTGAACGGGTTGTAGTTCTGGAAATACATGCATCCTCCCAGAGAGTGGTCCTGCTGGTCTTGACGGCAACGCTGAGGAAGATCGTGGGACCGGAACGGTCCCGGCGCCAGGGAGGCGCCCAAGCCAGAGGCCGGGACCTCTGTTGCTGTATCGCACCGACTGGTAATGATTTTTTAAATTTGGACTGGCAGGACTCTAAACCTGTACAAATTCTCTGTCAACTCATTAAGGTGCATAAATTTTCTAATCACTAGGAGTTCCGAACCATGACCGAAAAGACGGCCGGCATCTTTTTGACCCCGGTTGGAAAGACCCGGCCCGTCATTAATATGTAAATATTCGGGTTCCTCCATTTCGCCCGGGTCCGTCGGCTGCGGATCGCCGGGCGATCCTCAGCCGATAGCGCACCAGCTTCGGCATGGTGGGAAACGCCCCCAGACTCTACGGCCGGCGCCAACCAGGGCGAACGTCCGGGACCCGTACCGGTGCACCCGCGAGGCTCCTACCGCCTGCGACCAGCCGGGTGTAGCGCCGGCCCAGGTCCACGGCCGCCCACATCCAGGCGCCGATGATCACCAGGAGGATGGCGGCGATCTGGCCGGGCACCGCCCGCAGGGAGTGGTGGACGGCGATCAGCGCCTGCTGGATCGCCGAGCCCCCGGCCTTGCCCAGGCGCGAGCCCACCACTTCGATGGCGGCCTTGCCCTTGACCTTGGATTCCTCATCCAGCGGGATGTAGGCCATCTCCTTGGTGGGGTCGAACAGGGCGTACTTGGCGGCCTTGCTCATGACGTTCTGGGCCGCGCCGAACAGCACCGCCACCGCCAGGGGGGTGGTGCCGTACCCGGCCAGGACCGGCGCCAGGCGCTCCTCCATGAGGATGAAGCCGAAGAAGCCGGTGCCCGTGAGCACCATCACCACCGGGGTGACGAGGGCCGCCGCGGTCCACCCGAACGAGCGGATCACGTTGTTGGCCACGAACAGCGTCAGGGCGATGGTGGTCAGTCCGGTGGCCATGGAGAAATTGGCCATGAAGTCCTGGTAGTCCCTGGGATGGGGGCACAGCACGCCCAGGTGGGTCTTCCAGGTCACTTCGATGAGGTTGAGGGCGATGCCGTAGCCGATCACCAGGATGGCGATGGCCACCAGGTAGCGGGACCCGGCCAGGAAGCGGAAGGCCTCGCGGGCCGACATGCGCGGCCTGCCGGCATGCAGGGCCAGGCGTTCCTCGGGGGAGTAGAAGCGGGGGTCCGTGAGCACGTGCCGGTGGATCCAGCGGTAGACAGCCAGGACGGCCAGGACACAGCCCAGGACGACCACCATGAGGACATCCAGGTAGGCGGCCCAGCTGCCCATGTGGAAGTGGTCCGTCAAGCGGCGTTCCAGGGCGTGGATCAGGTGGTTGGCGAACTTCACGAACACCAGCGCCAGGTTGGCGCCGAGGCTGAACAGGGCATAGAAACGCCGGGACTCCTCCACCTTCACGATGTCGTTGGCGAAGCCCCAGAAAAGCAGCGCCAGGGCCGCGCTGCCCCAGAGTTCGGCCATGACGTAGAACAGGGCGAAGGTCCAATGGCGGGCCAGGGCCGCCAGGGTCGCCAGCCAGGCGGGCAGGTGGTAGTGCCAGCGTGCGAACAGGGCCACCGGCTGGATGCTTTCCCGGATGGCATAGAGGGCCGGGAAGATGGCGAAGAAGACCAGGAACGGCGCCAGAGCCACGTGGAAGAGCCGGCGCTTGCTTAAGATATTGCTAAGTTTGGCATAGCCGAGCATGTACAGCACCGAGGCCGGGATGACCGCGTACACCTTGAGGAACGGGATCAGGTCCGCCCCCCCGTCCGGCGCCGTGACGATGAGCGAATCCTTGGTATTGCGGAGAATGGAGTACACGAACGAGATGAAGAAGGACATGAGGAGCATGGGCAGGAACTTTTTCAGCTCGTAGGCGTGGATGGGCCAGAGCCGCCGGCGCCAGGTGCTGAACGCCAGGGGGTCGTGGACAGGGGTCGGGTCGCTCATGGTCCTCCTGCCGGGCGCGGCCCGACTCTCCAACAGTGCCGCCACCCTCCGGAGGTTTTCCCGCTCCGGCGCAATCTTGGGGTTGCGGCCGGACGGCGGCCCCGCTACATTGCCAACATGTCCACGTCTTCCTTCTGCTTGGCTCCACCCCGGCCGGTCCGGGCGGGCGGGAGCACCACCACCGGCACCACGACTACTCGCGCCACGCGCGGGCCGGGACCGTCCTAGGACGAAGGCACAACCAGACCACCTCCCGGCCCCGCACCCCGCGGGGCCTTTTCATTCAGGGCAGGCCATGAACCATACAGCTTCCGTTCCCGCTCCCATCCCGTCCCCCGCCGGAGGCCGGGACATCCTGGTGATGAAATTCGGGGGCACTTCCGTGGCCGGCGGGGCGGGGCTCCGGCGGGTGGCCGGGCTTGCCGCCCAGGCCCTGGACCGGCACCGGGTGCTGCTGGTGGCCTCGGCCATGAGCGGCATCACCGACCTCCTGGTGGCCGGGGCCGAGCGCCGCCAGGGCGCCGAGGCGGTGCTGGGCGCGTACCGCCAGACCCACCGCCGGGCCCTGGCGGCCCTGGACCTGCCCCCCGCCCGCAACCTCCCGCTGGAGGAGCGCCTGGAAGCGCTGGAAGGGGAACTGGCCCGCCTGCTCCAGGGGGTGACCCTCCTGGGCCACTGCTCGCCCCAGGTGCTGGCCCGCATCTGCACCTTGGGGGAACGGGCCTCCTGCGCGCTCCTGGCCGGGCTGCTCCAGGCCCAGGGCCGGCCCTGCCTGGAACTGGATCCCACCCAGGTGCTGGTGTGCCAGGGCGACCCCCTGGAAGCCCAGCCGGTGACCGGCCGGATCCGGGAGCGCCTGGAGGGCTTCCGCCTGGGGGACCAGGCCCTGGGCCTGCTGCCGGGCTTCTTCGGCGGCAACGACGCCGGGGAGCCGGTGCTGCTGGGCCGGGGCGGCTCGGACCTGACCGCGGCCCTGGCCGCCGCCGCCCTGGGCGCCGCCGGGCTGGAGATCTGGACCGACGTGGACGGGGTCTTCACCGCCGACCCGCGGCTGGTGGAGGGGGCCCGGTGCCTGGAGCGGCTGAGCTACGAGGAGGCCATGGAGCTGGCCTTCTTCGGGGCCAAGGTGCTGCATCCCCGCACCCTGGGCTACGTGCGCGGCCCGGCCATCCCGACCCGGGTGCGCAACGCCCTGCGCCCGGACCACCCGGGCACCCTGGTGTCCGCCGGGGCCATGGACGTGAAGGCGGCGCCCCGGGGCCTGACCCTGCTTCCGGGCCTGGCCCTGCTGGACATCTCCGGATCCGGGCTGCGGGGGGTGCTGGGGCTGGCGGCCCGGGCCTTCTCCGCCCTGGCCCGCCGGGGCGTGAACATCGTGCTCATCACCCAGGGCTCCAGCGAGTGCAACATCACCATCTGCGTGCGCGAGCAGGAGGGCGCGGCGGCCCGGGACGCCCTGGCGGACATGTTCGCGGCGGAACTGGCCGCGGGGCTCATGGATCCCCTGGAGGCGCAGCCCGGCCACGCGGTGGTGAGCGTGGTGGGGGACGGCCTGGGCCGGCACATCGGCGTCTCCGGGGCCTTCTTCGGCGCCCTGGGCAGCCAGGGCTGCAACGTGGTGGCCATCGCCCAGGGCTCCAGCGGGCGCTCCATCTCCGCGGTGGTGCGGGATGAGATGGGCCCCCGGGCCCTGGCGGCGGTGCACCGGCGGTTCTTCGGCGGACTGGAGCCCCTGGAGCTGTACCTCATGGGCGTGGGCCTGGTGGGGGGCCAGTTCCTGGTGCAGCTGCAGCTGCTGCAGCGGCGCATGCCCGAAGTGGCCGCCAAGGTCAAGCTGTGCGCCGTGAGCAACTCCAGGCGCATGCTGGTGGACCCCGCGGGCCTGGACCCGGCCACCGCCCGGCAGGACCTGGACGCCCGGGGCGAGCCCCTGGACGAGGCCAGGCTGCGCAGCCTGGTGGCCGCCCGGCGGCCGGACCACGCGGTGATGGTCGACTGCACCAGTTCCAGGTCCCTGGCGGACAGCTACCTGGCCTTCGTGGAGGCGGGCTTCCACCTGGCCAGCGCCAGCAAGATCGCCAACAGCGGCGCCATGACCGCCTGGCGGGAGCTGCGCCAGGCCCTGGACCGCAAGGGGCGGGTGTTCCACTTCGAGACCAACGTGGGCGCCGGGCTGCCCATCCTGGGCCCGCTGCGGGACCTGCGCCAGGGCGGCGACCGGGTCCTGCGCCTGGAGGGCATCCTCAGCGGGTCCCTGTCGTACATCTTCGGGCGCCTGGACGAGGGCGTGCCCTTCAGCGAGGCGGTGCGGGAGGCCAAGAAGGCCGGCTTCACCGAGCCGGACCCCAGGGACGACCTGTCCGGCCTGGACGTGGCCCGCAAGGCCCTGATCCTGCACCGGGAAATGGGCTTCGGCCTGGAGCTGGACCAGGTGAAGGTGGCGGGGGCGCTGCCGGAGGCCTTCGCCGCCGGCGGCACCGTGGCGGAGTTCATGGAGCGCCTGCCCCAGCTGGACGAGCCGTTCCGCCTGCGCATGGAGGCCCTGCGGGCCCAGGGGCGGGTGCTGCGCTACGCCGCCACGGTCACCCCCGACGGCTGCGAAGTGGGGGCCATCGAAGTGGACCCCGGGCATCCCCTGTTCGTCATCCGCGGCGGCGAGAACGCCCTGTGCCTGTCCACCGAGGGCTACTATCCCCATCCCATGGTGGTGCGGGGCTACGGCGCCGGCGCCGCGGTCACCGCCACCGGGGTGCTGGCGGACGTGCTCAAGATCGCCCGCGGGGCCCGCCCGTGAAGCGGGCGCAGACCTTGCCCGGGCGGGTGCGGGGGGTGCGGGCGTTCGCCCCGGCCAGCATCGGCAACTTCATCGCCGGCTTCGACCTGCTGGGGGCGGCCATCGCCCCCCTGGAGGGGCCGCCCCTGGGGGACCAGGTGGAGGCGGCCCTGGCCGCCAGGGATGCCTTCACCGTCTCGGGCCCGTACGCCCACCGGCTGCCGCCCAGGCCCCGGGACAACCTGGCGCTCAAGGCCCGGGACGCGTTCCGGCAGGCCTGGGGCCGGTCCCTGCCGCCCCTGGCCCTGCACCTGCACAAGGACCTGCCGGTGGGCAGCGGGCTGGGTTCCAGCAGCACGTCGGTGGTGGCCGCCCTGGTGGCCCTGGACGCCCTGCTGGAGGCCGGCCTGGGCGAGGACGCCCTGCTGCGGGCCGCCGGCTCAGTGGAATCCCGCGCCAGCGGCGGCTGGCACCTGGACAACGTGGCCCCGTGCCTGCTGGGCGGCCTGCGCCTGGTGGACCCCGCCGGGCGGGCCCGGGCCCTGCCGTGGCCGGAGGACCTGCTGTTCGCCCTGGCCAGCCCGGACCTGGAACTGACCACCGCGGCCGCCCGCAGGGCCCTGCCGGCCAAGGTGCCCCTGGCCCTGGCCACCGCCCACGCCCAGAACCTGGCCGCCCTGGTGCTGGCCCTGCACACGGGCGACGGGGACCTGCGCCGGGCCTGCCTGCGGGACCTGCTGGCGGAGCCGCACCGGGCCGCCCTGGTGCCCGGGTTCCGGGCGGTGCAGGCGGCGGCCCTGGGCCAGGGGGCCGAGGGCTGCTCCCTGTCCGGCGCCGGGCCGGCCATCGTGGCGGTGGCGGACCGGGACCGGGCGGCGGCGGTGGGGGCGGCGATGGGCGCCGCCTGGGAACGGGAAGGGATCCCGTGCCGGGTGCGCGTCTGCCGGCTGGAGGCGCGCGGGGCTAGGATCATGGAGGGCTGAGAGCCTTGCTTCCCCATTCGGCTTCTTGGTTTCCAATTCTCGCACCTGCACCCAAGGAGGGATCGTGAACGCCGGGATGTTCTTCAAGGCGATGCTGATCGGGCTCTCCATCGCGGCGCCGGTGGGGCCGATCGGGCTGCTGTGCATCCAGCGCACCCTGGCCCATGGCGCGGGCGTGGGGTTCGTCAGCGGCCTGGGCGCGGCGACCGCGGACGGCTTCTACGGCGCCGTGGGCGCCTTCGGCCTGGCGGCCATCACCCACTTCTTCGTGGCGCTCCGGCTGCCGCTGGCCCTGGGCGGGGCCGGGCTGCTCGGGTGGATGGGCATCCAGATGCTGAGGGCGGCGGCCCCGTCCCGGGCCGCGCAGGCGGCGGACCCCATGGGCTACGCGCAGGCCTACGGGTCCGTGGCCCTGCTGACCCTGGCCAACCCGATGACCATCATGTCGTTCGTGGCGGTGTTCGCCGTGCTCGGGGGCCGGTCGGGGGTCGATTCGTCGTCCGGGGGCGTCATGGTGGCCGGGGTCTTCCTGGGGTCGGCGGTCTGGTGGTTGAGCCTGGCGCTCGGGGTGCATGCCGTCCGGCAGCGGATCGGCGCGGCCACCATGCGCTGGATCAACCGCCTGGCCGGGAGCTTGCTGATCGCTTTCGCCGCCTGGCAGTTGGGCAAGGCCATCTGAGGGGCCGGCCAGCCCCCGACCTCAGCGGGGCGGCGGCAGCAGGATCTCCGCCAGCCCGCGCTTGGGCACATGGTGGACCCCGGCCGGGTCGCGCCAGTACTTGATGCTGCCGTCCGCCGGCAGCGGCTCGAGGCGCACCTCCTCCACCGGCTTGCCCAGGGCGATCACCAGCAGGACCTCCAGCTGCTCGGGGATGGCCAGGATCTCCCGCACCCGCTCGCGCTGGACCGAGCCGATGAGGCAGCCCCCCAGCCCCAGGCCGGTGGCGCCCAGAAGGATGGACTGGCAGGCCAGGCCTGCATCCACCCCGAACTCCCGGGTGAGGGCGCGGTCACCCAGCACCACCAGGTAGGCGGCGGGCCGCTCCCCGGGGACCGGGCCGGGCCAATCGGGCAGGTAGCCGGCCCAGCCCAGCTCCGGGAAGATGCGGGCGTTCCAGGCCGGGTCGCAGCAGGGCAGGAACTTGAGGGGCTGCAGGTTGCGCCCGGAGGGGGACAGGCGGGCCAAGTCCACCAGGTCCTGGAGCGTCTCCTGGGTGATGGGATGGTCTTCCTGGAAGCGGCGGCAGCTCCGGGTCCGGCGGACCAGGTCCTTGAAGTCCATGCGCGATCTCCTTGAATGCCTATAGCTTACCCTAAAATACCCACTCGTCCGCTTGACCCGCCGCCGTGCCGGCGGTTAGGCTGGGGCCAGACAGGTCATGGCCACCCTCGCCCTGGTGCGGCAGAACAACCGCAACAATAATCCCATCCCCAGCGCGGATCGCGCGTGGGACGGTGAGGGCTTGAGCTAACTCAGAACCTGCAGACCACCGGAACACCCCGATTCGCCGAGGCGAACCGGGGTGTTGTTTTTCGCCCCGAGGAGGACCCGCGATGACCCAGACCGCCGCAGACACCTACCAGCTCGTTGGCCGCCGCCTGAACGCCTACCAGGAGGCCCTGGAGGCGCGGGGCACCACCCTGGCCGACGAGATCGAACGCCGCTACCTGGCCAAATGGCGCAGCGAGTCCCTGTGCCACGTGCTGCGCGTCCGCACCGCCCTGGTGGCCGGCATGCAGGAGTACCTGGTGGAGCAGGGGCTGCTGAACCTGGAACGGGTGTCCATGAGCCTGCTCACGGATCCCCTGGCCCACGACGTGGAGCACCTGCCCCGGATCCCGTACCGCCAGAGCCCGTACGTGGCCACCCATAGCATGATCTACGCCAAGTTCCTGGCCTGCCACAACCCGCACCTGCGGGGGATCTTCGTGGACAGCCCCAACATCCGCCTGGAGCTGCCCGACGCCCAGGGCCGCCAGCGGGGGCGCTACCTGCTGGACTTCAGCCAGATGGACGTGGAAGTGCGCCGGCCCCGGGCCATCACCCTGGAAGAGTACCTGGACGACCCCCAGGGGGTGGCCGCCCACCTGCAGGGCGAACTCCAGGACGCCCTGGGGTTCTTCGAAGGCATGACCCGGGCCGGCCTGGCCCGGGTCCGGGCCCGGGCGCCCCAGAGCCTGGAGGCCCTGGGGGTGCGCCTGGACCTGCCGGCGGCGCCGTTCCCGGCGTACTGCCTGGACGAGGCCACGGCCCGGTTCGGCCAAGGCCGGGAAGAGCCCGGCCTGGGGCAGGAATCCCCCTCCCCGGCGTTCTGGGTGGTGGGCCTGCTGCGGGAGAACTACGACCTGGTGTACCCGTACCTGCGCCGGGACGGCAGCCGGCGCAGCCTCAAGGAGGCCGTGAGCCGGGAAATCTTCAACTACGACCTGGTGGTGCGCAACCAGCCCCTGCAGGGGGCCCCGGCGCCGGCCCGGGAGGTGCTCAGCGGCGGGCTGCGGGAATGGCTGCCCGAGGCCATCGTCCCCCGGCTCCTGGACAACGGCGTCATCCCCGAGGCGCCGCGGTTCCGCCAGGGGCGCCTGGAGAACATCGAGGCCCTGGGCGGCTACGGTCCGTTCCTGAGCGTGGCCTGCCGCCGGGACGCCGCCGGGCGCGCCGCCTTCCCCCCCACCTTCGGCGCCGGCATGGGCGTGGAGCGCCTGCTGTGGGCCATCCTGAGGGGTCCCCGGGTGGCCAGCATCGACGACGTGACCTTCTTCGGCAAGAACCCGGACAGCGCCGAGCTGTTCCTGTTCTGAGTCCGGAAGCTTTATGGGATCCTGGGGGGGTACCTGACGCGGTCCCGGCAATCCATGGAAACCAGTTTCCTCTCCGCCACCTTCCTGCTGATCCTCATCACCGATCCCCTGGGCAACATCCCCCTGTTCATCGCCGCCCTGGAGCAGGTCCGCCCGGAGCGGCGGGTGCGCCTCATCACCCGGGAAGTGTGCATCGCCTGCGCCGTGCTCCTGGTGTTCCTGGTGGGCGGCCGCGGCTTCATGGCCCTGCTGCGCCTGAGCGACGAGGCCCTCCGGGTGGCCGGCGGGGTCATCCTGCTGCTCATCGCCATCGACATGGTCTTCCCCCACCGCACCCAGGGCAGCGGGGGGCGGGGGCTGAAGGGGGAGCCCTTCATCGTCCCCCTGGCCATCCCCCTCATCGCCGGGCCTTCGGCCATGGCCACGGTGCTGCTGCTGGCCACCGGCCACCCCGGCCGCACCCTGGAGTGGGCGGCGGCCATCCTGCTGTCCATGGCCGTGAGCTACCTGGTGTTCCTGCTGGCCATCCGCCTGCGGGACCTGCTGGGGACCCAGGCCATCGCCGCCCTGGAGCGCCTGATGGGGCTGGTGCTCACGGCCATCGCGGTGGAGATGCTCCTGGGCGGCGTGACGTCCTACATCCGGCACGTGCCGGCGCCTTGACCCCGGAACCGCCGTGCTGCCCGCCGCCCTCCCCAAGCCCCGCCTGATCTTCCTCCTGGTGGCCGTGGTCCTGCTGTGCGGCGGCCTGTTCAACTTCATCAAGCTGGGGGACTACTCCCGCCAGGCCCAGCTCAAGGCCCTGGCCGCGGCCCGGCCCGCCCAGGTCCCGCCGCCCATTCCGGCCCGGGACATGGTGCCCATCCCGGCCGGGTCCTTCCTCATGGGTTCACCTCCGGCCGAGCCCGGACGCGGGGGGGACGAGCCCCAGCACCCGGTGACGGTGTCGGCGTTCTTCATGAACCGCTACCTGGTGACCCAGGCCCAGTGGAAGGCCGCCATGGGCCGCAACCCTTCCTACTTCAAGGGCGACGACCGGCTGCCGGTGGAGGGGGTCACCTGGTACGACTGCATCGAATTCTGCAACGTGCAGAGCCGCGCCGAGGGCCGGACTCCGTGCTACGCCTACCTGGGCCTGGGCACCGACCCGGAGCAGTGGCCCAAGGACTGGAAGCACCACGTCCACGACCACATCCGCTGCGACTGGCAGGCCGGCGGCTACCGCCTGCCCACCGAAGCGGAATGGGAATACGCCTGCCGGGCCGGCACCGGCACCGCCACCCCGTACGGCCCGAGCCTGTCCTCGGCGCAGGCCAACTTCAACGGCGAGCACCCCTACCGCCACGCGCGCAAGGGGCCGTACCTGCGCCAGACCATGGAGGTGGGTTCGTACCCCCCCAACCCGTGGGGGCTGTACGACCTGCTGGGCAACATCTCCCAGTGGTGCTGGGACTGGTACGGGGATTACCCCCTGGAGGCGGCGCGCGACCCCAGGGGCCCCGGCCCCGGTTCCGGGCGGCGGGTCTACCGGGGCGGATCCTGGTTCAGCTACGGCCAGGACCTGCGCTCGGCCAACCGGTTCCACGACACCCCGAGCTTCCGCCTGGACATGCTCCCCGGCGGGCTGCGCCTGGCGCGGAGCGCGGGCTGATCCGGAGCGCGGCGCGGGCCGGTCACTCGCCGCAGGAGCAGCCTTCTTCGCAGCACCCGTCCTGGCTCACCGTCCCGGGAACAGCTCCGGATGGGCGAACAGCCCCGGAGACCCGCCGGTGTGCAGGAACACCACGTTCTCCCCGGCCCGGAACCGGCCCTTGCGCACCAGGTCCACCAGCCCGGCCATGGCCTTGCCGGTGTAGGTGGGGTCCAGCAGGATCCCCTCGGTGCGGGCCAGCAGCGCCACCGCCTCGAGCATGGCGGGGGTGGGCCGGGCGTAGCCGGGGCCGACATAGTCGTCCAGGACCTCCACCGCCTCGCCGGGAATGGCCGGGGCGTCCCCCGCCATGGCGGCGGTGGCCCGGATCAGGTCCCGGGTCAGGGCTTCGGCCTTGTCCCGGGGCCTGGACACGGAGATGCCGGTCACCGGGATGGGCCGGGGCAGGGCGCCCAGGCCCAGCAGCACCCCCGCCAGGGTGCCGGCGCTGCCCGTCGCCAGCACCAGGCGGTGCAGTTCCAGCCCCGCCGCCTGGGCCTGGCCGACGAGTTCCTGGGCGCAGGCCACGTAGCCCAGCACCCCCAGGGGCACGGACCCGCCCACCGGGATGGGATAGGGCCGGCGCCCCTCGTCCCGGGCCGCCCGGGCGGCCTGCTCCAGGGCCGCGCCCAGGTCCGCGTCCTCGGGCACGGTCAGGACCCGCTCCGCACCCAGGAGGTGGAACAGCATCACGTTGCCGCCGCCGTCCGGGCGGTACTCCCCGGGTTCCGCCTCGGCCAGCACCAGGCGGCAGGCCAGCCCCTCCCGGGTGGCCGCGGACAGGGTGAGCCGGCAGTGGTTGGACTGCACCCCGCCGCAGGTGAGCAGGGTGTCCGCTCCCCGGGCCAGGGCGTCGCCCACCAGGAACTCCAGCTTGCGGGTCTTGTTGCCGCCCCCGGCCAGGCCCAGCAGGTCGTCCCGCTTGATGTAGACGGTGGGAGCGCCCGGGCCCAGGGCCGCGGAGAAGCGGTCCAGGCGCTGGAGGGGGGTGGGGCCGCCGGCGTACGACCGGCGCGGATACCGGGACAGGTCCATGGGATTTCCTTCTGATGATGAATCTGATCTTACCTTCATTCCCGGCGCGGCGAAAAACCACATGCGTCCGCCCCGACGCGGCAAAACGCCATTCCCCGTGCCCTTAAACCTTTTGTATTTATCCAGGTGTCCAAGGGTTACCCATTGGCACGGTTCATGATTCCAGCTCCGTGGACGCTGAATGGCATCCCTACGAGGTCCCACCATGAGAACAGCCCCACTGCCCTTCGCCTTGCTTCTGGTCCTGGGCTCCGCCACCGCCCGGGCCGGAGTGAGCCTGCACATCGACATCGGCCTGCCGGCGGCGCCGCCCCTGGTGGAAGTGCAACCGGGCATCCAGGTGGTGGCAGGATGCCCCGAGGAAGTGTTCTTCAGCGCCGGGTGGTACTGGTGCCGGCGCCCCGACGGCTGGTACCGCGCCGGCAGTCCCCGGAGCCGGTTCGACTGGGTCGACGTGCGCATGGTGCCCCGGGCGCTCATGCGGGAGCGCCCCGGCTACTACCGCAACTGGCGCCGGGAAGGCCACCCCGGCTACGGGCACGGGCCGCGCCAGGGCTGGAACCAGCGGTAGTTAATAGTCCCCCCACCCGTCGGCCCCGCCGCGTGGGCCGACCATCGGGCTCTGGCCCGGCCCGCGCCCGGCGCGCTGGGCCGCCAGGGCCTGGTTCTGCTCCGGAGTCAGCACCGCGGCCCGTTCCCGCTCCACGGCCCGGCGCTCCAGGGCCACCGCCGCGTGGGCTTCGCCCATCCTGGCGAAGGCGGCCTGGACCTTGGCGTCGCTGGCGGCCAGGTCGGCCACCACGTCCTCCAGGGCCCGGCGTGCCGGGCCCTGGTCCCGGAACCGGGCGTCCAGGACCATCGGCGGATGGGAACAGGATCCCCGCACCCAGGCTTGGATGCCCTCCAGGTTTGTTGCCGATATGATCATATGCCTAGGCTGGAACACCAATGACCCGGACTCCCCTGACCCAACCCATGATCGACGAGATGAGCGCGCTGTTCCTGGCGCTTGCCGATGGTTCCCGCCTCAAGATCCTGCGCGCCCTGCTGGAAACCGGGAAACCGCTCAGCCAGGGAGCGCTGGCGGCAGCCACCGGGCTGTCCCAGGCCAACGCCAGCAAGCACCTGGCCCGCCTGGTGCAAGTGGGCCTGGTCCTCAAGGAGGCGGAGGGGAACACGGTGTTCTACCGGCCGGTGATGCCGTTGGTGGAGGAACTCTGCGACCGGGTCTGCAGCCACGTGACCAAGCGGGTCAAGGCGGCCTACCAGGCGCTCCGGTAGCGGTCCAGGCGCCGGCGCCGTTCAGGAATGCGCCGCCCCCGCCAGGGCCATCAGGCAGCCCACGACCGCGCCGTAAAGGATGGCCCGCAGCGGGGTGGCGGTGAGGGGGCAGGTGCCGGTGCTGCAGCCGACCACCCTCTGGTAGGCGAAGCCCACGGCGCCGCCGATGAGGACGCCCAGGACCAGGCGCTTGGCGACCAGGAGGCCCATGGCTCAGGCCCGCCTGACGCCGCAGGCGCCCTCGGTCTTCACGCCCAGGGCCGCCAGGATGGAGGACATCAGGCACCAGTTGGTGAACCCGCTCTGGACCAGGTTGGCGCCCACGAAGGCGGTGACCCAGAGCCAGTAGGGGCTGTACCAGTGGGCCAGGGCCAGGCTGGCCAGGATCACGGTGCCGGCGAAGATGTGCACGATGCGGTCGACGTTCATGGAAAGCCTCCTTGGGGTGGGGAAGGGGGAAAGGCCGGCTCCCGGAATCAGAGGGGCGCGGGAGCCTGCCGCTGGAGCTGGGCGGCGCGGCCATGGCGGGCGACCAGATAGTACAGCACCGGCACGGCGAAGCGGGACAGCAGGGTGGCCACCACCTCTCCGGCCATGAGGCTGATCGCCAAGCCCTGGAAGATGGGGTCCGCCAGCATCACGCTGGAGCCCACCATGACCGCCGCGGCGGTGAGCAGCATGGGCCGGAAGCGCACCACGCCGGCCTCCTCCACCGCGCTCTCCAGGCTCATGCCCTCGCGCAGCTTCAGCTCGATGAAGTCCACCAGGATGATGCTGTTGCGCACGATGATGCCGGCCCCGGCGATGAAGCCGATCATGCTGGTGGCGGTGAAGAAGGCCCCCAGCAGCCGGTGCGCCGGGATGATGCCGATGAGCGAGAGCGGGATGGGCACCAGGATCACGAACGGCACCAGGAAGCTCTCGAACCAGCCCACCACCAGCACGAAGATCAGCACCAGCACCGCGGCGAAAGCCAGGCCCAGGTCCCGGAACACCTCCAGGGTGATGTGCCACTCCCCGTCCCACTTCATGATCAGGTTCTCGGTGTTTTCCGGGTGGGCCAGGCCCAGGCGGACCATCCGGGCGCCGCTGGTCCCGGGGATGGCGTCGATCTTCCGGTTCAGGGCGGCCAGGGCATAGACGGGGCTCTCGATGGCTCCGGCCAGGTCGCCGAACACGTAGGACACCGGCATGAGGTTCTCGTGGTGGATGGCCGCGTCTTCCCTTGTGGGCTGGACCGTGACCAGTTCGGACAGGGGCACCGGGCCATGGATGCCCGGGACCGTCAGCTGCAGGATCTGGTCGGGCCGGATCCGCTGGGTGGAGCCCAGCTGGACCACCACCGGCACCTGGGTGTCGCCCCTGAGCACGTGGAAGGATCCGGCGGTGAGCCCCTGGCCGGCCATGTACAGGGTCTGGACGACGCTGGCGGGCGCCACCCCGTGCAGGGCCGCCTTCTCCCGGTCCAGCACCAGGCGCAGTTTCGGGGCGGTGGGGTTGAGGCTGCTGTCCACGTCCACCACGCCGTCCACCGAGCGGAAGGCCTTGAGGATCGCCCCGGCCATGCGGGTGCGCTCCGCCTCGCTGGGGCCGTACACTTCCGCCACCAGGGTGTCGAGCACCGGCGGGCCGGGCGGGATCTCGATGAGCTTGATCCGGGTGCCGGCGGGCATGGGGATCTTCAGGACTTCGGGCCGCAGCCGCACCACCAGGGCGTGGCTCTGCTCGGACCGCTCGTGCCGGTCCACCAGGTTCACCTGGATGTCCGCCTGGTTCGCCTGGGAGCGCAGGAACGCATGGCGGACCATGCCGACGAACGTGAACGGCGCCGCTTCCCCGGCGTACACCTGGACGTTGCGCACGGTGGGTTCCTGCAGCAGCCGGCGGGCCACCGCCTGGCCCGCGGCCAGGGCGTCCTCCTTCGGAGTGCCCTCCGGCAGGTCCAGTTGCACCATGAATTCGGACTTGTTGTCGAACGGCAGCATCTTCACCTTGACCACCCCCAGGGCCACCAGGGACATGGAGCCCAGGAACAGCACCCCGATGGCGGCGAAGAACCCCATGCGCACCGCCGGCCGCAGGAGCAGGGCCCGGATGACCCTGCGGTAGAGCCGGGTGAACCAGGTCCCGGGCGTGTCCTCCGGGCTGTCGCCCCGGTGCCCCGGGGGTTCCGGCGGCGCCGCCCCGGCATCGCCCGGGTGCAGGCCGCTGGCGTCCACCTCGGGCAGGTGCGCCTGCTTGCGGAACACGTGCAGGCTGGCCCAGGGGCTGATGACGAAGGCGATCACCAGGCTGAACAGCATGGCCGCGCTGGAGCCCACGGGGATGGGCCGCATGTACGGCCCCATGAGCCCGCGCACGAAGGCCATGGGCAGGATGGCGGCGATCACCGCGAAGGTGGCCAGGATGGTGGGGTTGCCCACCTCGTCCACCGCCTCCACCACCACCGTGGCGAAGGGCTTGCGCGGGCCCGGCAGGTGCATGTGCCGGTGGATGTTCTCCACCACCACGATGGCGTCGTCCACCAGGATGCCGATGGAGAAGATCAGGGCGAACAGGGTCACCCGGTTCAGGGTGTAGCCGAACAGGTAGGTGAGGAACAGGGTCAGGGCCAGGGTCACGGGGATGGCCACCCCCACCACCACGGCGCTGCGCCAGCCCATGGCCAGGAGGATCAGGACGGTGACGCTGAGGGTGGCGATGAGCAGGTGCTCGATCAGCTCGTTGCTCTTGTCGCCGGCGGTCTGGCCGTAGTTGCGGGTGATCTCCAGGCGGGCGCCGCGCGGGAGCAGGGTGCCCCGCAGGACCTCCACCTTGGCCAGCACCTGGCCGGCCAGGCGGGTGGCGTTGGTGCCCGGACGCTTGGACAGGGTGAGGGTGACCGCCGGGTCGAACCGGCCGCCCTTGTTCCCGTACAGGACGATGGGCGGGTCGGGATCGGGCCCGTCGGTGATCCTGGCCACGTCGCCCAGGTAGATGGGGTGCTGGTTCCGGACCGCCACTACCAGGCGCTGGATCTCCCTGGCCTCCAGGACGAACCCGCTGGCCTCGAGGGTGGTCCGCACGCCGTGGTCCACCAGGTAGCCGGCCGGGAGCTGGGCCTCCGCGCTCTGCAGCGCCGGCTGCAGGTCACCCAGGGACAGGCCCAGGCTGCGCAGCTTCTCCACGTCCGGCTCGATCCGGACCATGCGCCGGGCGCCGCCCGCCACCTGCACCTGGGCCGTGTCGGGCACCTCGCTCAGCTGCCGGGCCAGGGCCTCGCCCATGGCCCGCAGCTGGCCCGGGGTCTGCTGGGGATCGTGGAGGGTCAGGGCCAGGAACGGCACGTCGTCGATGGTCAGGAGCTTGACCACCGGTTTCAGCGCGCCCGAGGGCAGCAGGTCGGCGTTGGCCATGAGCTCCTGGTGCACCTTCACCAGGCTGGGCTCCTGGGGCTCGTTCACCTTGAACCGGACGGTGATGAGCGCCATCCCCGGCAGGCTGGTGCTGTACAGGTACTCCACTCCGGGGATGCCCCAGAGGCGCTTCTCCAGGGGCGTGGTGACCTGGCTCTCCACCTCCCGGGGACTGGCGCCGGGCAGGGGCACGTACACATCGACCATGGGGACGACGATCTGGGGTTCCTCCTCCCGGGGCGTCAGGGCCACCGCCAGGAAGCCCAGCAGCAGGGAGGCCAGCACGATCAGGGGGGTGAGCTTGCTGCGCAGGAAGGTCTTGGCGAGCCGTCCCGCCAGGCCCAGGCGGGGTTCGGCGCTCATTGGACCACCTCGATGGGCTGCCCGTCCACCAGGCCCTGGGGCCGGTCGATGACCCGGTCCCCGGGCTGGAGCCCGGCCCGGACCGCCACCTGGCCACCCTCGGGTTCGCCCACGGACAGCCAGTGCAGCTCGGCCTTGCCGTCCGTGGCCACGAACACCCCAGTCAGCTCGCCCCGCAGCACCAGGGCGCTGGTGGGGACCCTGAGATCCGTCGCCGGGGCCGCGGCCCCGGGCAGTTTCAGGCGGGCGAAGGAACCGGTGCGCAGGGTCCCGCCCCCCTGGACGATCCGGGCCCGGAGGGTGCCCCGGTGGGAGATGGGGTCCCCGCCCGTGGCCAAGGCCGTGATCTGCGCCGTCCCGGACCGGCCCTCGGCCTCGAAAGCCAGTTGCATGCCGATGCGCAGGCCCTTGGACTCCTGGTCGGAGACCGACCCGTCCAGCTCCAGGGCGCCCAGGCCCTCCAGGTCCAGCAGGGGCGTGCCCGGGCCCACGAAGGCGCCGTCGTTCACCATCCGGCTCTGGACCACCCCGGCGAACGGAGCCCTGATCTGGGTGTAGCTGAGGTTGGCCTTGACCTGGCCCACCGCCGCCTGGGCCTGGGCCAGCTGGGTGTTGGCCTGGTCCAGTTCCGCCGGGATGGCGGCGCTCTGCCGCATCAGCGCCTCGATGCGCCGGTGGTAGGCGGCGGCGGCCTCCAGGGCGGCCTGGGCCGCCTTGAGGTTGCCCTGCAGGTCCTCGTCCGAAAGGCTGACCAGCAGGTCCCCGGCCTGCACGTGCTGGCCTTCGTTCACGTGCACCTGCCGCACGGAGGCGGCGATGCGGGTGGACAGGGTGGCCCGCCGGGACGCGGTGAGGGTCGCGGCGATCCAATCGGCGTCCTGGCCCAGGCCGCCCTTGGCCAGTTGGACCTTGGCGGCCGGCAGGGGCGGAGCTTCGCCGGCCGGGCGCCGGCCGCAGGCCGGTCCGGCCAGGAGGGCGAGTACGGCAGGCAGGATGAGGGTCCGATGCATGGTCTACTCCTTGAATCCTTCGACGGGTTGGCCCAGGGCCAGGGCCAGTTGGGCCCGGCTGATGCGCCATTCCAGCTGGCTGTTCAGCAGCAGGGTGCGGGCCCCGGAAAGGGCCGCCTCGGCGTCCAGCACTTCCACCAGGGGCAGCAGGCCTTCCCGGTGCCGGGCCTGGCGCATGGCGCGCACGCTTTCGGAGGCTTCCAGCGCCACCTTCGCGGAGGCCATCTTGGCTTCGGCGGCCGTCAGGCCGCGCCGGGCTTCGGCGGCGTCCCGGTCGGCCTGCCGCTCCTGCCATTGCCGGCCCAGGTCGGCGGCGCGGACCGCGGCCCGGGCGGCCTCGACCCTGGGCGAGTCGGAAAAGCTGAAGGACCAGCGCACCCCCACCGAGGCCGTGGTCCAGTTGCCGCCGTCGGCCACGGAGTACCGCGCCGTGCCCACGGCCACGCTCAAGCCCACGTCCGGCTTGAAGGCGCCCTTGGCGGCCGCCACGCCGGCCCGGGCCGCCTCGCCCTGGGCCCGCAGGGCTTCGATGTCGCCGCGGCTGCCGCGCCCCTGGGGCAGGTCCGCCGCGCCGGCGTCCACGGCGGTGGCCAGCTGGTCGGGAGGCTCGGCGCCCATGAGCAGGGCCAGGGCGGACCGGGCCGAGGCCAGGCTCTGGCGCGCTTGGGCCACGCCGGCTTCGCTCTGGGCCCGGAAGGCCTTGGCCCGTTCCCCTTCGGACTTGAGCATGAGGCCCTGGTCCACCCGGGCGTGGACGAACCGCTCCAGCTCCTGGGCGTGGCTGAGGGTGTCCTCGGCCCAGCGCAGGCCCTGCTGGGCCACCTGGGTGCCGAAGTAGGCCTGGTCCACGGCCAGGGCCACCTGCTGGCTGCGGAACGTCTGGCTGTGGGCCTCCGCTTCGGCCATGGCGGCGCCGGCCCGCCGGGCGGCGTCCAGGCGCCCGCCCGCGTAGATGGGCTGGGTGACGCTGAGGGAGGCCCCGAAGCCGGCGAGGGGGTCGGGATGGTTCAGGGACGCGGGCAGGAAATCCGCCTGGGTGATGCGGGCCTGGTCGAGCCGGGTGCCGAAGACCTGCATGGGCTCGTCGGTGCGGGCCAGGCCCGCGCCCAGGGCTACGGTCGGGAGCTCGAGGCCCTTCGTGGCTTCGGCTTCGGCCCGGGCCTTGTCGACCATGGCCTGGCCCGCCTGGAGGCCGCCCATGCCGGCCCAGGCCGCGCGGATGGCGTCCTGGATGGTGAGCGGCTCCTGGGCGTGGAGGGGGGCCAGGGCCAGGGCCGGGAACAGGCAGGCGGGAAGGAGGCGCATGGGTGTATCTCTCGGGAAAACGGTCAGACGATGGCTTGGTAGGTGGCGGTGATGCGCCTGGCGACGTGGGCGCAGACCAGGTCGCAGACTTCCGCCACCAGGGGCAGCACCGGCCGAAACAGCGCCAGGTTGCCCCGGGGCTCCCGGGTGACCAGGCCGGCCTCCGCCAGTTGCAGGAGGTGCCTGCTGGCGTTGGCCTGGGACAGGCCGCAGAGCTCGGCCAGCGCTTTCTGGGGCAGGGGCTCTCCAGCTTCCAGCAGGGCCCGGAGAATGCGCAGCCTGGGCTCTTCGCTCAAGGCCCGGAAGAGCCGGCTCACTTCGGTGATGGTGGGTTCGGGGAGGGATCGTTGAGTCATCAATTTGCACATACAACCATATAGTAATATTCCCCAAAAAAGTTTCAAGAAAATCTTTGAATAAATTTTTAATTATTTTTGTTCATCTTCCTTTCACGCAAGCGTTCAGGGCCCCCGGCAGATCGCGTCGGCCGGGTTCCCGGGCCTCGCGCCGCCCCACCGGTGCCCGGCTTCGTCGGGGCCGACCGAAGATGATTGGTATCGGTGACTTCGGGGCGGACTGCGGGAACCGCTTCCGCAACCTTCACAGGTCCTCCCATGCCAACTGATCCAAGCAGATTCGCCAAGCCCGGCCAGCCAGCAACGACGCTTTCAAACTGACCCGTAGATCACCGACCCCAAAGTCCGATGCGGCTCGACGGCAGGTGGCCGCGAATCGGAGTGCGCACGCCCTCCGATTCAGGGCCACCAAAGGTGTGGCGGCGCGAACCCACGGAACCCGCAGGGCGGGCTCCGGAGCCGGGTTCAAGCCGGAAGGCGTCGCTGCCGCCGGGATAGCCCTGGTGACGGGACAAACAAACGAAAGAATGGGCCGAACCTGAATGGCTGACTGAGCATATGCTCGTTAAATTTGAAAGACAAGCCTGATCTTTCCCTCGGGTGAAATGAGTTTATGCTCATAACATCTCTCATTTCATGACGGAGCGCCCCATGAAGAAACTCGGGATCATCATTTGTGACCGCTACCACTCTTGCGGCGGCGGGAAGTGCCTGCGGGCCTTCCACCAGCGTGAAGGCGCCTTCGCCCGCTACCAGGGCGAGGAAGTCCAGCTGGTGGGCTACACCACTTGCGGCGGCTGCCCCGGCGGCAATGTCGAATACGTGCCGGCTGAAATGAAGAAGAACGGCGCGGATGTGATCCACCTCGCCACCTGCATGCTGGTGGGCTACCCGCCCTGCGACCACCTGGACACCTTCCGCCGCTTCATCCCCGCCAAGTACGGCCTCGAAGTGGTGGTCGGATCCCATCCCATTCCCCAGAACTACTACCTGACCCACCAGAAGCTGGGAACCTGGGAAGGGGCGGACTGGCAGGAGCGGATCCAGGCGGCGCTCCCCGACGAGGCCATGCGGCTGGCCTACGATTGATGCCCTGCACGGTCAGGGCCGGGCGGGCTTGACGGGACAGGCTTCGCAAGGGTCCGGCTGGCCTTCGGCCACGGCCGCCTTGACCGGGCACCGCTCGCAGCGCTCCGCGCCGATGGTGGTGAAGCTGCCGCCCTCGATGCGGAGTGCGCAGCCTTCCACCAGCGCCCTGGTCACCTTGCGGTGGGCCTGATCCAGCACCCGGCCGAAGGTCGCCCGGGACACCGCCATCCGGGCCGCCGCGTCCTGCTGGTAGAGGCCTTCCCGGTGGGCCAGGCGCAACGCCTCGAACTCCTCGACGGAGAGGACCACTTCCACCAGGGCCGCAAGGGGCACAGCCCTGGGCTTGAAATAGGTCACGCCGGGCATTTCCTCGACGCGCTTGCAGCAGGGACGGCGTGGCAAAGGGTACTCCTGCCATCAGTTTCGAACGTTCCACCCGGCCATGGCAAGGGCCGGGGAGGGGGGCGGCACCGCTCCACCCTCCGCTCCATCCGGCCCAGGTTGTGCGGCAACTCATTGCGGTAACCAAATTGCCCACCCACGACGGCCCGGAACGGTCGCAGGCCCCATTTGGTCATTGATAATTATTTTTAATTTATTAGGTTTGAGGCATGAGTGCCCGTTCCCCCCATGCCGTGGCCTTCGGCTCCCGCCCCGGGCTGCTCCGCCTGGCCTTGGCCATGCTGGGCTTCCTGGGCCTGGCCCGCCCGCTCCCGGCCTCCCCTCCGGACATCCAGCGGATCCGGGACCGCGGCGCCCTGGTGGTGGCCATGCCGTCCTTCGACTCCCCGCCCTTCTTCTACCAGGCCCGGGACGGGATCCAGGGGGTGGACGTGGACATGGCCCAGGACCTGGCCAAGGCGCTGCACGTGGGCCTCCGCTTCGACCGCCAGGCGGCCTCGTTCAACGACACCCTGGACCGGGTGCTCAAGGGCCAGGCGGACGTAGCCATCTGCAAGCTGTCCCGCACCCTGGAGCGCGCGTCCAGCGTCCGCTTCTCGGAGCCCTACCTGGTCCTCAACCATGCCCTGGCCATCAACCGCCTGCGCTTCGCCGCGCTGGCCCGGGGCCAGGATTTGGCCACGGCGATCCGGCACTTCACCGGCACCATCGGAGTCATCGACCATTCGGCCTACGCCGAGTTCGCCCCAAGGAACTTCCCCAGCACCGAGGTGGTCAAGTTCAAGGATTGGGACGCGGTGGTGGCGGCCCTGACGCGCGGCGACATCGTCGCCGCCTATCGGGACGAATTCGAAGTGGAGCGGCTGATGAAGATCGACCCCCGCCTCACCCTGACCGTGCGCACCGTCACCCTCACCGACCTGCAGGACAGCCTGGGCATGGCGGTCGCCCCGGACCACCCCCAGCTGCTGGCCCTGATCAACCTCTACCTGGCCCAGCGGACCCACAAGCTCACCCTGGACGAGGTCCTGGACCGTCTGGGGGAGGGCAGGCCATGAGCGCCGAAGGCAGGGAAGGGTTCCTGCGGCTGTCGGACCACCCGCTGGTGGTGCTCGGCAGCATCCTGGCCGGGTTTGCGGTGGGCCGGGCCGCTCCGGGCATGGCCGAAGGCCTGGCGTTCCTCCACCACCTCTACGTGGACCTGCTGCAGATGGTGGTGCTGCCCTTCATGCTGGCGGCGGTGGTGTTCAGCCTGCGCAAGCTGCTGGCCCAGGGGGGGCACGGCAAACTGGCCCTGCGGGCATTGCTGGCCAGTGCAGGCCTGCTCGGCGCCACGGCCCTGGCTGCCCTCCTGGTGGGGCTGCTGGTGGGGCCGGGCCGTCACCTGTCCGCGGAAGACCTCCTGGCCATGGGCCGGATGGCCGGAACCGGGCCCCTGGGCAGCGTCCACGACCGCATCGCCCTGTTCGCCCAGGACCGCGCCGCGCCCGCGGCCAGGCTGGGCACCGTGGTCCAGTCGCTGATCCCGGTGAACATCTTCGCCTCCCTCAGCACCGGGGAGACGTTGAAAGTGACGGCCTTCGCCATGATGTTCGGGGTGGCGGCGGGCCGGGTGCAGGGCCAGGTGGCGGACAGCCTCACGGAGGTCCTGGAGACGGTCTACCGGGCCTGCATGACCCTGACCGGGTGGTTCAACCATCTGCTGCCGCTGGTGCTGCTGGCGACCGTCGCCAACCAGACCGCCCGCACCGGCCTGGAGCCTCTGGAAACCATGCTCAAGTTCCTGCTGGCCGTGAGCCTGGCGACGGTCCTCCTGGTGGCCCTGTCCCTGGGGCTCATGCGCCTGGGCAGCCGGCGGCCCTGGCGCAACGTGCTGCGCAGCCAGGGCGAGCCCCTGCTGATGGGCCTGATCACGGGCAGCGCCCAGGCCTGCATGCCGAAGATGATCGACAGCCTGGCCAACGGGCTTGGCATCCCCCGGGAACGCGCCGAGCTGCTGGTTCCCATGGGCATCTCGCTGGTGCGGGCCGGCACTGTGCTGCACGTGGTCATGGCCACCGTCTTCGTGGCCCAGCTCTATGGGGTCCCCCTGGGCCCGCTCCAGCTGGCCCTCATCGCCGGCGGCTCCATGACGGCCGGCCTGGCCTCGACGGGGATGAACGTGGGCATGGCCGTCGCCATGGGGTCCATCGTCTGCAACGCCCTGGGCCTGCCGTTCGAGGCGGCGCTCGTCCTCATCCTGGCGGTGGAACCGGTGAGCAAGCTGGCGCTTATCCTGGTGGAGGTGGCCGGCAACAACGCTTTTTCCGTCCTGGCCGCAGGGGGAGTTGCACCGGCGGGGCGGGACGAGGCGCAAGGCCAGCCGCTGCCGGCCATCCCGGATCAGCAAGGGGCGCCGTGGCCCTCTTGATTTCCGGTCGTAGTTAGTTATTATTAATTCATGTTTAGGTTTCTCCCCCAGGATCTGCGCGCCAGGCCCGCGCGAACCCTCCTGGGCGCCTGGAGCCGGCTGGCCGCCAGCCCCTGGGTGGTCTGCCTGAGCATCGGGGCCGGGGTGGCCACGGGGCAGGCGGCGCCCGGGCTGGCCCGCCGGGTGGGGGCCGTGGGCGACCTCTACATCTCCCTCCTGGAGATGGTGGTCCTGCCCTTCATGGTCGCGGCCGTGGTGTTCAGCCTGCGCCGGCTGCTGGGGGACCGGCATAGCCTGGGCGACCTGCGGCTCATCCCGCTGGCGTTCACCGGCTTCATCCTGGCCGCGGCGCTGGTGGGGACACTGGCCGCGCTCCTGCTGGGGCCGGGCCGCGACCTCCCGCCGGACACCCTGCTCGCCATGGCCAGGCTGGCCGGCGGCAGAGGGCTGCCGGGAAGCCACGACACCCTGGCCCTGTTCGCCCAGGGCGCGGCCACGGCCGCACCGGGGCTGGGCGAACGGCTGCTGGAGCTGGTGCCCAGCAACGTCTTCGCCGCCCTGGCCCGGGGCGATGCCCTCAAGGTGATGGCCTTCGCCCTGCTGTTCGGCCTGGCGGCGGGCCGCTGCCCGGACCGGGGCGAGGCCAGGTTCACCAACATGCTGGAGACCGTCTACCAGGCTTGCCTGGCGCTGACCCATGGGTTCAACCAGCTGCTGCCCCTTGCGCTGTACTCGATCATCGCCAGCCAGGTGGCCCGGACCGGCCTGCAGCCCCTGCGCGCCATGGCCGGCTTCCTCCTGGCCCTGGCCGCGGCGGGCCTGGCGCTGGTGCTGTTGTCCCTGGCCACCCTGCAGTGGGCGAGCCGCCGCCCCTGGACGGCGGTGCTGCGCAGCCAGCGGGTGCCCATGCTCATGGCCCTGGCCACCCGGAACACCCGGGCCTGCATGCCGTCCATGATCGACAGCCTGGACAGCGGCCTGGGCCTGCCCCGGGAACGGGTGGAGCTGCTGGTGCCCCTGGGCGCATCCCTGCTGCGCAGCGGCCAGGCGTTCTACTACGCCCTGGTGACGGTGTTCCTGGCCCAGCTGTACGGCGTCCATCTGGGTCCGCAGCAGCTGGCCATGACCTTGGCCGGCTCGGTCCTGCTGGGATTCGCCTCCACGGGCCTGAGCGGAGTGCTGGTGGTCTCTTCCGCCGGGGTGCTGTGCGGCGCCCTGGGCGTACCGTTCGAAGGGGCCCTGGCCCTGTTCATAGCGGTGGACCCGGTTTGCGACATCCTGCGCACCGTGGTGGGGGTGGTGTCCAACGACGGCTTCACCGCCGTGGCCTCCGGCCGCGCCCCGGCGGCGGGGGGCTGAACCGTGCTCGGCGTCCTGGGCGGCCTGGGGCCGGCGGCCACGGTCGACTTCCTGGACAAGCTGGTGCGCCTGACTCCGGCCCGCCGGGACCAGGAGCACATCCCCGTGGTGCTGTACTGCCAGCCCCGGACCCCGGACCGCACCGCCGCGATCCTGCACGGCGCCGCTTCGCCCCTGCCTTGGCTGCTGGAGGGCGTCGCCCGGCTGGCGGAGGCCGGCGCCCGGGTGCTGGCGATCCCCTGCAACAGCTCCCACCACTGGTTCCAGGAACTGCAGGCGGCGGCCCCGGTGCCGATCCTGCACATCGCCGACGCCGCCATCGCCGCCCTCGCCGCCGGGGACGGGCCGCCGGGGACGGTGGTGGTGCTGGCCACCCGGGGCACCCTGGCCTCGGGCTTCTACCAGACCAGGCTGGCGGCCGCCGGCCGCCCCTGGCTGGAGCCGGGCGAGCCAGTCCAGGCCGCGGTGGATGACGCCATCCGGGCGGTCAAGGCGGGAGAGCCGGACCAGGCCGCCCGGGACCTGGCCGGCGCCTGGAGGGACCTGGCGGACCGGGGCGCGGGCACGGCGATCCTGGCCTGCACCGAACTCCCGGTGGCGGCCGGCCTCCTGCCGCCGCCGCCCTTCCCGCTGGTGGACGCCACCCTGGAACTGGCCCGGGCCTGCGTGGACCACGTCCTGGCGGCCCCCTGGTTCCGGGCGTCCCGGCAGGACTAGCCTCGTTCCGCCACCGCCAGGAACAGGGGGTAGCTGGCCATCCCCATGGCCCTTTCCAGGTGGACGACGTAGGGCGTCGCGAACCGGATGTCCCGGAACCCGGCCCGCTCCAGCCGGCCCGCCAGGTCCCGGCGATCGAACCCCCGATGGACGTCCGCCTTCGGGCCATGGAAGGACCCGTCCTCCTTGTCCAGGTCGGAGATGCACAGGCGGCCGCCCGGGTTGAGGAGGGTGTGGAACGCGCGGATCGCCCCGTCGAGGTCCGGCACGTGGTGGAGGACCATCAGCGTGAAGACCAGGTCGAACCGGGCTTCCGGCCAGGGGCCCTTGGCCACGTCCAGTTCCAGGGGCTCCATGTTCCCCGCGCCGGCCGCGGCGATCTTCTCCCGGAGCACCGCGAGCATGCCCGGGGAGGAATCGGCCAGGGTCACGTGGGCCAGGTGCGCCTGGAGGGCGAACCCCAGCAGTCCGGTGCCGCACCCGTACTCCAGCGCCCGCTTCCCCTCCAGGGGCCCGGCCAGTTCCAGGATGGCCGCGGCCACCCGCTCGGCCCGTTCCACCTTCGTGGGGTCCTGGTCCCAGCTCCTCGCCGCCGCATCGAAATCCATCAAGGCCACCCCATCCCGGAAACCCTTCGACACGTTAGCAGCAGGACGGGCCGGGCGAGAGGCCGGGTATGGCTTCTATAAATTTTTCTGATGAATTATCTAAAAGCACGATTGGTTTTTTTGTTCAGAGGCCCTCTAGACTTGATTTCATGAAGATTTCAATCCCCGCGTCCCTGCCTGTCGTCCTGGTGGTCGTTGGAGCCTGCCTGGCCTTGACCCCCTGGGCCACTTCGGCCACGGCCCTGATCGGCGGCGCGGCCATCGGCCTGCTGTTCGGCAACCCCATCCACCAGGCCACCCACCGCTGGACCCACCGGCTCCTGCCCTTGGCCGTGGTGGGCCTGGGCGCCGAAATGAACCTGGGCACGGTGGCCAGGGTGGGGCTCCACGGGCTGGGCTACACGGCCGTCAGCCTCGTGCTGGTCATGGGCCTGGGCCTGGCCCTGGGCCGGTTCCTCAAGGTGGACCGGGAGGCCGGGCTGCTCATCGCCATCGGCACGGCCATCTGCGGCGGCAGCGCCATCGCCGCCGCGGCTCCGGTGCTGCGGGCCCGGCCGCACCAGGTCTCGGTGGCCCTGGCCACGGTGTTCCTGCTCAACGCCGCGGCCCTGGTGCTGTTCCCGCCCATCGGCCACTGGGCCGGCCTGGGGCAGGGGGCCTTCGGGCTGTGGGCGGCCCTGGCCATCCACGACACCAGTTCAGTGGTGGGCGCAGGCATGGCCTACGGGCCCAAGGCCCTGGCGGTGGCCACCACGGTCAAGCTGGCCCGGGCCCTGTGGATCGTGCCCTTGACCCTGGGCCTGGGCTGGCTGGTGGCCCTGCGGCGCCGGCAGGCCGATCCGGAGGCGGGCGCCGGGGCCCCGGTGAAGAAGCCCTGGTTCATCGGCGGGTTCCTGGCCATGGCCGCGGTGGTGACCTGGATCCCGGTCCTGCACGGGGCCGGCCACCTGGTGGCGGCGGCCGCCCACCGGCTCCTGGTGCTCGCCCTGTTCCTCATCGGCGCCGGCCTCAGCCGCCAGGCCCTGCGGGACGTGGGCGCGCGCCCGTTCGTCCAGGGCCTCCTGCTGTGGCTGACGGTGGCCTCCCTGGGACTGGCCGCGGTGCGGGCGGGATGGCTGATGGTGTCTTGAACGGGGGCCGGCTGGACATTTCCCCGGCCCGGCCCTTTAATCAGGCATGAAGCCTCATTTCGCCGCCTCCCTGGATCCCAGGCGCCTGGAGACCTTCCGGGTGGTGGCCCAGCTGGCCCAGGTGTCCACCGCCGCCAAGGTGCTGAACCTGTCCCAGCCCGCGGTCACCGCCCAGATCCGGCAGCTGGAGGCGGAGGTGGGGAGCCCCCTGTTCCACCGGCACATCAAGGGCATGCGCCTCACCGACCACGGCAGCCTGCTGCTGGGTTACGCCGGCAAGGTGCACGCCCTGCTGGAGGAGGCCGCGGAGCGGGTCCAGGGCGAGCAGGCCATGGCCGGGGACCTGCGCCTGGGGGCCAGCACCACCGCCGCCGCCTACATCATCCCCAGGATCCTGCAGGGCTTCCTGGCCACCCACCGCCCCTCGCCGGTGGCGCTGGAGGTGGGCAACACGGATGAAGTGCTGGCCTGGATCCGGGACGGGCGCATCGCCCTGGGCCTGGTGGAAGGCCTGACCCGGGCGCCCGGGGTGTCCCTGGAGCCGTACCTGCAGGACGAGCTGGTGGCGGTCCGGGCCACCGGGGCGCCGCCGCCCCTGGCCGCGGTGCGCAAGACCACCGACCTGGAGGGGGTGCCCCTGATCTACCGGGAGCAGGGGTCCGGCACCCGGGCGGTCCTGGAGCGGGCCTTCCGCAAGGCGGGCCTGTCCGGCCAGCCCAAGGCCGCCGACCTGGTCATGGGCGACACCGAGACCATCAAGTCCTGCGTGCTGGCGGGCCTGGGCATCGGCTTCCTGTCCCGCTGGAGCATCCAGCGGGAATTGCTGAACCGCACCCTGGAGGTCGTGCCCCTGCCGGACCTGCGCATTCCCCGCGCCTTCTCCTGGGCTCACGGGGGCGGCGGCCTGGCCGGCCAGGCCGCGTCCTTCTACCGGTACGCCTTGAAGGAGCCGCCCCCGCCGCCCGGATGACGCGGCGGGTCCGGGTCCCGGCCGGCGGCAGGCCGGCCGGACGGGTTCCTTGGGTTCGCGCCGCCACACCGTTGGTGGTCGTGGATCGGG
>Ga0326727_10001047_pt1 | contig 106824 bp, 110 predicted proteins | sample MB2enrmetagenome_FD_207643 | JGI IMG/M metagenome (GOLD analysis project Ga0326727, IMG submission 207643) | Lab enriched peat soil microbial communities from McLean, Ithaca, NY, United States - MB29MY | ecosystem: Environmental > Terrestrial > Soil > Wetlands > Peat | place: USA: New York...
AGATTCGGGCTTGTCATTCTTGAGGACAATACGGTCCTGAACAGCTCGGGAAAGCTGCTGGTGAACGGCAGGAAATTCAAGCACGCAAACAAGCTCCTGCCCGAGCTGCCCAGGGAGAGCGAATCCACCGAGGACCCTTGCAGTGGGTCGGCCTCCCGCCCCGCTGATCTTGAGACATGAGCAGAAATCTCAAATCCCTCCCGGAACTGGCAGCCGGATATATAAGAAAAAACAACCTCATCTCGGACGGGGATCACGTTCTGGCAGCGGTCTCCGGCGGTCCTGATTCAGTCGCCCTCCTGACGATATTGGCCAACCTGAGAGATCCCCTTGGAATTGAGCGGATAACCGTCGTTCATTTCGACCATCGGCTTCGAGGCGATGAATCCGATGCAGACAGAGAGTTCGTCCGTGCTCTGGCGTGTTCAGCCGGGCTTGAGTTTCGCTGCGGGACGGCGGATGCGGGAGCTCTGGCGCGAAGCCGGAAAATATCGGTCGAAATGGCCGCCAGGGACTGTCGGCATTCTTTTTTCATGGAGACCGCCGCCAAGCTCAACGCCCGGAAAATCGCCCTGGGGCATAACGCAAACGATCAGGCCGAAGAGGTTATTCTGCGAATTATACGGGGGACCGGTCCGGCTGGTATACAGGCGATGTCCCCGGCGACTTCCGACGGTATTATCCGCCCGCTCCTTTTTGCTACCCGTGACTCGATTCTGGAATATCTGCTGGATCGGGGAATCGAGTTCAGGAACGACTCCACGAATTTTGACCCTTTTTGCCAGAGGAATTTTCTTCGCCTGAAGATTTTTCCTCTCCTGAGGGAAGCCTTTCACCCGCAAATAGCTGAAACCATCTCACGGTGCGCCGATCTTGCGCGCGAAGAGGAGTCCTGGTGGGCGGCGGAAATTCGAACCCGGTGGGAAGATATTTGCCTTGAGTCGTCTGAAGGGCGGTGCGCGCTCGATTTGGGGCGGCTCAAACAACTTCACCCGGCCCTTGTGCGCCGGATGTTGCGCTTCGCTATCGAAAGGGTCCGGGGCAATCTTGCAGGGGTCGGCCTGGTGCATCTCGAATCTCTGATTGAGCTTGTTTTTTCGGGCAAGACCGGAAAATCGGTCCTGTTTCCAGGCGGTGTGGAAGCCGTGCGGCATGGTAAAAAGCTCCTCGTCAGGCTAAGGGAACGCACAGCGTCAAAATATCCGCCCGATGATGTGCTCCCCATCCCCGGGCCGGGGATTTACCATTTCGGTGAATTCGCTTTCGAGGTAGGCTTGCTTGATGATGCTAAAACCTGTTGTGAACCGGGTTTTACGGCAGAGTGCGTCCACATGGACGCGGACAAGCTGAAATGGCCGCTGGAATTGCGGTTCTGGAAGCCCGGTGACCGATTCCGGCCCCTGGGCATGCGCGGCTCGAAAAAGCTCCAGGATTTTTTCACCGATTGCATGGTCCCCAAAGATGAGCGGCAAAGGGTGCCGCTTCTTTGCGACAGTGAAAAAATATGCCTGGCAGTTGGAATGAGAATGGATGACAGAGTGAAAATTGGAGCCAATACGAGGACAATCCTCGTGGTGAGGATTCGTCGATTGCCTTGAATTTTCAAACCATCCATCTCTTGTCCGAGAGGGGAAGATTTCAGCCTACGCCAGGATATCTTCTCAATTATTCTTTCCTCAAATTGAATTTGTTCCTTCCAGGTCTTAAATGAAGAGTAGGTGTCAGGCGCTCTTGATTGTCATCTGCGTGCTATCACTTTGAGATGTATATATTGATTGGTCACAGGAGAATTGCAATGAACTTCCTCAAAGTTTACAGCTTGTTTGTCCTGGCTGTTCTCCCGGTGTTCGCCGCCGGAATGTTTTTTGTCCTTCAGACAGACTTGGATAAAGACACGCAATCAATCCCGTATCACCCCCGGATCATCACTCCCGAAGACCAGGGATCGGCGCCGCTATCGATTGTTCCCGGCGATAGGGAAAAGACAAAGGTCGAATACAGGAACATTCTCTTTAACCGGGGTAACGAGGACGAAACATTCCATATCTGAGCAACCCTTTCCTTGCCCCCGAAACTTCGGATCGCGTGCGGGTCGGGCTATCGTACACTCTCTTTTATCCCAGCCAGAATCTGACGGAAGGGGACTCCAAAACGGGAGCTGGAAATGAAAAAAGTTGATCAAGGCGCCTTTGTCAAACTGTGCTTTAGGGGCACTCTCGAAAACGGAGTTGTTTTCGATAAGACTGATAAGTGCAAACCGCTCGAAATCCAGGTAGGTACGGGCGCTATCGTAAAGGGTTTCGAGGATGCATTGATCGGCATGGGCCTGAATGAAAGGAAGTCCTTTGTCCTTGAACCTGAACAGGCATATGGCGAACGGGACGAAAGACTTGAACGCAGGTTGGAAAGGTCTCGCCTGCAACTCGGGTTTGAACCCGTTCGGGGTCAGGTTATTTTATTTCAGACCCGGGAAGGGCAAAAACTGCCGGCGGCGGTGAAGTTTGTCGATGACGAGACAATTGTGGCCGATTTCAATCATCCTCTGGCCGGTAGAGAACTCTCCTTCGAAATCGAGGTGGGAGAAATCAGTGAATCCGGCAGCGATTCTCAGGCCGAGTGTGTAGCTGAATGCTGCTGCGGCTGAGACATTCGAAATTTTATCAAAAAATGAATCTTCAGACTCTACGGTGAGTTCCGTTCGCAGGGCCAACCCCGGTACAAATTCGGTTCTTGACTTCCACTGCATAGATTAATAGAAGCGTTTAGGGGAGATTTCCCCGTCTTGTTTGTCTGATCCTTCCAGCATAAATCGAAAGGATTCTGAATGAAGAATTGGGTGTTCCTTTTTCCCGGGCAGGGATCGCAATACGTTGGAATGGGTCGTGAGTTCCACGACAATTACAGCGAAGTCCGTGAACTGTTCGAAAACGCAAACGATATCCTGAAAATGGATGTCAGGAAGCTGTGCTTTGAAGGCCCCGATGAGGTGCTGATCCTTACCGAGAACGTTCAGCCGGCGGTGACGGTTATGAACCTGGCTTGTCTGGCCGTTCTCAGGCTGCATGAAATCTACCCGGCCGCTGCGGCCGGGCACAGCCTGGGAGAGTACAGCGCGCTCTATGCGGCGGGAGCGATAACTCTGGAGGCTACGCTCAAGCTGGTCCGGCAGAGGGGGAGGTTCATGCAGGAGGCGGCCATTATCGAGCCCGGGGGTATGGCGGCGATAATGGACCTCGAAGAGGAAAGGATCCGAGAGATTTGCACTCTGGCTGGAGCAGAGATAGCGAACATAAACTGCGTTGAGCAGGTCATCATCACGGGGCCCGAGGTTGAGGTAAACAGTGCGGCGATGATGTGCGAGAAGGCGGGCGCAAAAAAGTGTATGAAGCTCAATGTCAGCGGACCCTGGCATAGCAGGTGTATGGAATTTGCGCGCGAAAAGTTCGAGCCGGTGCTAGGAGAATGCGTTTTCAAAGACCCTCAAATCCCGGTCGTAAACAATATCGATGCGGAATTCCTCAAAAGCGGATCGCAAATCCCGGAGAAACTCAGCGGCCAAATCTGCAGCTCTGTTTTGTGGAAGCAGTCCATGGAGCGTATGGTCGGGGCCGGGTTCACTCATTTCGTCGAGGTAGGTCCTAAAAAGGTATTGCGCGGGCTAATGCGGAGGATCGACCGAAACGTTAAAGTGTTGAACGTAGAAGACGACGCGAGCCTGGCGACTTTTCTGCAGGCTAACTGAGAAAAGCGATTCACCGCAGCATCTCATGTTCAGTTGGGACACCCTGAAATCATGAAAAGACCCGTAGATCCGTAGGATGGGTGGAGCGAAGCGCAACCCATCGGTCTTTTCGTGACAGGTTTAACAACGCAATCAAGGCCGAGGATTAGCTCCTGTTTTGCCTTTGGCCTGTTGTTCCTGTAAACCCGGTAAATCCTGTCAAATGGTCATTTCCACCTCAGAGGCGCGGAGTACGCAGAAAAAGGCCTCACCGACCGGCACCTCGCACAATCCTGGGACGTATTTTAGGGGGTTTCCAATTGATCCGAAACCATTAAACCAAGAGGAGAAAAAATGAAACGTTTAGTGCTGGTTGTACTGGTGGGATTGCTGGCGGTATTTTTCTTTGCAGGCATGGCGTTTGCCCAGTGGCAGGGCGGTCAGGGCGGTCAGGGCGGTCAGGGCGGTCCAAAGATGGGGTGTCAGGAACGTTTTGATGCATTGGACACTAACCATGATGGGAAACTCACCCTGGAAGAATTTATGGCGGCTCCGCATCGCAGGGGAAAAGCCGAAGAGAGGTTCAAGGCAATGGATGTCAACGGGCATGGTTATATAACAAAAGAGGAGTTCTGTTCAGGCCGGGGAAGGGGTAGATGAGGCATAGGCAGAGGCATGGGTCAAGGTCAGGGCGCATGAACAAATCAGTAGAACATTTTCCCGAAAGCTTTCAACTTCAGTGGGGGCTTCCAGGGAGTCTTTTCTAAGCATCCCGCTAAATAGCTTTGCACATAAAATGGCGCCCCAGGAATTTATCCCCCATGTTGCTGTAGCAGGGCTGAAAACCAAAATCGACGAATCCCATCCTCTGATAGAGAGAACGAGCCGGATTTCCTTCGAACACCTCGAGCAATATGAGACGCAACCCGTGACAAGCTTTTCCTCTCGCCAGCAGTGCCTGTAATAACAGAGTCCCAAGGCCCGAATTCCGGTGGGGTTCCGCGACGATAATCGAAAACGTCGCTTGATGCATGATCTTGCGGTATTCCGGCAATACGAGGCCCGCGATACCACAGGGTTGGCCGTCGCATTCGGCGGTAAGCACCGCTTGCCGCGGCACGAAACTGAACACGTGCCGCGCTGCTCCGTCGATCTCATCTTCCGAAGCGAATGGAAACCAACATAATACCTTAGGGTCGGCGACCCAGCGTTTCCAATGCTCCATGTCTGCTTCGACGGCAAGCCGGATATTTAATCCGCCGATCATGTTCGTTTCCTTGTCACCCATGTCTTCGGTCCAAACTAAGGGGGTGCGGCCGCCTTCATTTCGTGCGTTCCTGATGATTCGGGCCGGTTTTACACCGTCTCGTATTTGAACATCGGACAACCCTTGCAGACATCCATTCCCGGCCACGGTTCGCCGCCCTTACCGAGAACTGAAGGACCGCCCATATCGGTTACGCGCTTGAGCAATTGCGCGGCGCTGTCTTTGATCTGCGTTCCGGGGATAAAGAGATTCACCATGGACATATCACTCTTGCCGGAAGTCTTGCTGCCGGCGCACGTTGTGGTCATGTTGGCTGTATTGTGGTTAAAGGCCCAGACCGAACCGGAGCATACTGCGGAACAGGTAGTGTGATTAAAGGTAAGATTGCTGCGGCCGGTCGCGCCCATATAGTCGTTGAGGACATGGTATGCCTGATAGGGCAGCAACATAAAAAAGACGATATCCGGATCAACCCCCGATGCGTCGAACATGGCCAGGGGCGCGGTATAAATGCCGTAGCAACTGCCCAGAGGAAGCTTGGCTTTACCCAGTGGCGCTTCCCATGCGAGCTTTTCGTCCCTCAGATACTTCATGTGGCTTTTGGTGTCTTTTTCGGGGTCCAACTCCCGGAAGCCGAATACGGGTGCGGCATTTTCACACAACAGCTCGCGAGCAGGCATAAACATGGCCTTGTGCCCACCCCGGGCCATGGCCAGGCGTTGACAGTAAGTGAGTTTGGTCTTGGCTTTGGTATTAACTTTATACTGAGAGATTTCGGCCTCATCTGTGCAGAATTTGATGCCCACAGGATCAAAATCCAGCCTGAAATAATAAATATAGGCGTCCACCACGTCTGAGTAAGTCAACTCGCCCCTGCTCTTCGCGGCGATGGCGGCCATTGCTTCTCGTAGTCCCATGCGAATTCTCCTTAAGGTCTTATCCTTGAAATATTTAAAGTGATGGACGGAAATTTATGGTCCATCCTGTAAACGAGTACCTCCAATATTTTTCACTCGAAGACGCGAAGAAAGAGAAGGAGGACAACAGCGGTAGCGAGCAGGGAGATGGCTTTCTTAGTGGTTCGGCTCCTCGGTTCCCTCTACTTTCTACGCAACTTCTCGGCAACGCATTTAACCTGCTTCCTCTCCTTCGCGACTTGCGGCTTCGCGTGCAAACTGTCCATGTACGTTCTTGCCGTAGAATTCGATGAGATGTATTACTTTGCGAACGGTCGGCTATGATGAGCCCGAATAGAGCACCGCCCCATGACCTGTGCTTCGAACCTCCGAAGCGCGCGCTCAAAACCGGTACCGCAACGCACGACCTTTCTGCGTTTTTTGGCTCTTGGACCCGGAGTATAAACCAGTCGGAGGCTCGGGAGAAGTTATGAAGAAAGAAGTGTGGATTTTATTTGGAATCTCGCTGGGCGCTGCCTTGTTTATGTTCTTTCAGGGCAGCTTCTTTGCGGTTCAGTCTGAAGGGACCACCGTTGAGTTGCCGCAAAGCGATTCCGCGCAAGCCGCTTCGGGAGGGATAGCGCCGGAGGTTGTGCCGGCTGTGCAGATCAGTCTGGACAAGACCTCTCTGGATAACCATGGAACGATCAATCTGAGCGGGACCGCGCCTGCGGGTAAGCCTGTGTACATCGAGGTATGGACCGACGAAAAAGTCCGCGCGTCTCGTTTCGATTCGGAGCCTGAAAGAGAGACGGGCAATAGGCCGTATATCCTTTATATGACCGAACAGATGCCCGCCTACTACAAAATACTGACTCCGTCGGATAAGCAGAGTGTGCTTGCGGGGCTAAAGACCCATGGAAGCGACTGGAGCTACTCGCAGGTGCTCAAGGACTTGGGAGCGGAAAACGCTTTCACGGCAGCGGCGGGAATCGCGATCCACAGGTATAAGGCAAGCCTGCTCGGCAGCGTGGTCGGGTCCCGGGGTGAGTTGCTTCCGGCAATGGATGCGAAAGAGAGTTCGAAGCGGGCAATGCAGCTCGTAAAAGCCAGGTTCAGGTCAGCCAGCGTCCTTTTCGTTCCCGATATCGATATAAAACCGGAAGGGTACTTCAGTGCCGAAATAGTTCTGCCCGAAGGCGCACCAAGGGGGAAATACAATGTCCGGGCGGTTGTTGACGGCAGTACCTCAAGCCATGCTGTATCATTCGAAAACAGGATTGCTTTCCCTTACCTTTACCTCACCAACGCTGGAACGAGCATCAATCTTTTCTATCCCGTCCTTCTCTCCTTTGCTGTTTCGATATTCGGAGTACTCATGGGAGCAGGCGGAGGGTTCATTCTTAACCCGCTCCTGGTTTCCCTGTGGCCTCTTCCGCACACCGTAGTTGCCGGTACCGTCATGCCTACGATACTCTTCTCCCAGGGCAGCGGCATAGTCAACTATTCCAGAATAAAATTCATAAACTGGAAGCTTGGTATTTCGATCGGCCTCGCCATGTTCCTGGGCGGATTCATCGGCCCGAAGCTCACTGAACTGGTCACAGTCGAACAGTACAAGTTCGTTTTTGGATGGATACTGGCGGTTCTGTCAGGCCTGATGCTATGGCAGACCACTCCGGGGTACCTGGCTAAAAACAGCAGAGAACAGGCGATTTTGAAGGAGTACCGCAAGAAGGCTGAAGAGGCCGCCACAGCTCCTAAGTCTGCATAATTCTGAATTAGGCCTTTTTTTGTAAGGAGATTGATATGGAAGTTAAATTCTGGGGTCAGAAATTTAAGGTGAACTTGATTTTCGGTTGTATTGGCGGCTTTGTGATCGCGGTAGTTTCCTCGATGTTCGGTTTCGGTGGCGGGCCGTTTATGGTTCCGCTCATGACCGTGGGACTCGGGCTCCCAATGTTCGTAGTCGTCGGCAGCTCGCTCCTTGCGATCTTCTTCAACACTCTCATGGGAAGTGTACGGCACTATCAGTTTGGAAATTTCGACCCGATACTCTTCCTTTTGATGTTTCCGGGGGCGATTCTGGGCGGCTATATAGGCCCTCAGATCGCAAAGAGAATAAGCCCGCTGATGGTAAAGAGGATAGCGGCCGTGGGCCTGCTCATCCTTGCGCTTAATCTTCTGGGGGTTTTTTGAGAAATCGGGCGCCGCATCAGCCGGGATAGGCCGTATAAACCAGCCGGTTGACATGCGACCCCGGTTTTGATTACAATTTGCGGCACGGTAGAATTTCGGATTCGGATGGGCGGGGATAAACCCGGCCCCTTGCAGGAGCTAAAATTGCCAATTTACGAATTTCAGTGTGCGGGTTGCGGCAACGTAGTGGAATTCATCTTGACTGGGAACAAACATCTCGAGATGAAATGCAGCGCATGCGGCGGGGAAGACCTTCAACGCATTATGAGCCGTACGAATTATGCCATGGGTCAATCGGGTACGTCGGATAGCGCAGGTCCCTGTGCCACGACTCGCACGTGCGGACCAGGCAAATCGTGTACTTCCATAGAACTGCCGGGCCACACGAAATAGGGGTGGTCACTCCTTTTATTGCGACCTGATCTTTGTCTGCCGGGCAGGTTTGCCGTTCAGTCCGCCTTTTCCTTTTTTCCCATCTTGTCGACAAGTCTTTCGTAATATACCTGGTGTTTCTCCAGGTCCAACGAACCTCGACGCGCCATGTTGAGTTTCATGATCAGGTAGTTCAACTTTTTGATCTGCCTGTATTTCTCCTTGGTGTCCCTGACTCCGTCGAGCAGTTCCTCCATGGTTAGGATTTCTTTTCTGAGCTCGAGTTCGGGCGGGAGGCAGTTGGCGTTCTTCAAAATCTTGTGGGCCAGGCGAATGTCTTGCGCAATGTGCCTGTCGTCCTCCAATTGGAGAGGCTTTCCTTTGCCGGGCAGATCGTCGAATTCGCCGTTATCCATTGCCTCGCGGATTTTTTTCTCCGCGATTTTTTCGAATGATTCAAATATATTGCTCATAATGCACACTCGTTTTAAAACGGGCCGTTAAACGGACGCCGGACAGCGGAATTAAGTTTTATATCTTTCTGTTCCTGCCGCGATATCAGGGGATGCCGGCATCCGTCTGGCCTTTATTTGCGAAAGCGGCTAAAACCGCTTATAATTCTATCATATGTCAGAGGTGGTACAAACGAAAGATGTCTTCAGATAATTTAGCTTCAAACTTCTTCCAGGATATTTTTCCACCCCGGTGCATAAGAGTTCTCGGCGCCGGCCGTTTTGGGAGGTTGGCGGCCGAAAGGCTCAAGCGCCGTTTTCCCGATGCGCTCATGTCTATAACTGACCGGGATGCGGATAGAGTCGATGCAATTACCTGCGACCTGGGAATTGAGGGTCGGGTGGAGGACTCTATCCTAAGCATCCGCGGAACTTCGCCTGACGATGTATGGCTTATCCCGGCGGTGCCGGTGCACTTGGGATTCGAATGGGCGTTAAATGAGCTCAATCGGGTTGCAGAGGTCCGCAGGCTTCCAGTCCCGGAAGAGGTGGGCCTGAAGGTCCCCAACCCTATTTGCGTCCCTTCCGGGACCCTTTACGCCAGCTTTGCCACATTCGTTTGTCCCGACTACTGCAGCGAGCCCGAGGAGATTTGCACTCATACCGGAAAAGGACGCCCCGGAAATCTATATGAGGTCTTCGGCGGGGTCCTTGCCTCCGGGTTTAATGTCGCAGTGCTCAGAAGCTGGCAGCTTGCGCCGGGAGTTGGCGGCTATCCCGGACGGAGCCTCACAGAGCTGCTTGCTGCAATAGGCTCGAAGCCCGGCAGATATCTGGTCGCTACCAGTTGCCGCTGCCATGGGGTCATGGATGCGCTGGAATGGAGGGCAAAAGCGGTTTGAGCACAAGGGCTGTTTGACGCGAAATGACTTAAGAGGGCGCCTCACGATTTGGAGGCGCCCATCAGGAAATGACGTCAGAAAAAGCAGGGGTTACCGAGCGAAGGCAGAAACCTGCGGCGGAAAATATGTAGGTGGAACGAGAACCGACGTTGGAATGGCGTAACCTTTTCCACCCATCAGCTCATTCAAAAAACAGCTATGGAGCGTATGCCCGGCTTTCCGGATATTGAACATCCCCAGCATGGGCAGGCCGGTCAGCGCCAGATCGCCTATGAAATCAAGAATCTTGTGGCGAACGCATTCATCGGAGAATCGAAAGCCTTCCGAGTTGAGCATTTCACTGTCGTCGAATACAACGGCGTTGGAAAGAGAGCCGCCCTGGATCAAGCCCATTTCCTGGAGCTTGCGGACATCCTTGAGAAAACCAAACGTTCGGGCTTTGGCTATTTCACTGACGAAATTGCCATTTTTCAGCGCAAAGGAGTATTGCTGCTTTCCCACACGCGGATGCGGATAATCGATCTCGTAGAACACCTGGAATTTGTCGGAAGGAGTTGCCTTGATGAAAGAATCGCCTCGTGTGACTGTCAACGGCTTGCTGATAGCCAGGTAATTCCTGGGCTCGTCCTGTTCCACCAGAAGGGCTTTTCGGATCAGCTTCACATAGGGCTCGGCGCTTCCGTCGAAAATCGGAGCCTCGGGACCTTTCAGTTCTACCAATACATTATCAACCCGGCATCCATACAGGGCCGCCATGAGGTGTTCAACGGTCGAAACGCATACCCCTGCGGAGCCGATCGTGGTAGCCTGAAATGAGCTGACAACATTATTGTAGTTAGCAGAAATAGAGGGACTGGCCGGTATGTCTGTGCGAACGAATCGAATACCATGGCCAGCCGGAGCTGGTTTCAACACCAGCGCCACCTTCAGTCCGCTATGCAGTCCCACCCCGCTGCACCATACGGACTGCCCAATCGTATGCTGTTTTAGATAACTCACGCCCCGTTTAATCCTCCCCGCCGCTCCATGAGCATTTTCCGTGCCAGACATTTCCCCGGTTACTGTCCCCACGGAAATAGAGGCTGGGAGGTAATCTAACAGTGATCGGCATAAAATAGCAAGCTCTGAATATAATTTTGAGGTGTGGCCAAAATGATACAATAGGGTCTCTGGTGTGTCTTTCTTGCAACACTATTGAGCAAAAAGCTCCGCCCTCCCGTTCTCCCGGATCATTGAGTACGCACAACTGCTTGATTATTTGCCTGGAATATTTGATACTTGCACCGCGAGCCGCTGATCCGGATTTTCATTTCGAAGCGGCTGAGAATAATAAGTTTAGAACAATTTTGATTCAAGTGGAGTTTGCATGAAGATAGATCAGTTCCCTTCGGAAATGCGGCGGGGCGTTATTCCCGAAATCAGCGGCGAATACCTCTACGGCTGTCTCGGGTGCGGGAGTAAGTACGGCATTGAGGAACTTCTCTACACCTGCCCGGTATGCGATTCGGTGCTGCTCATAGAGGACAGGGGATGGGAGCGCCTCAAAGAGTTCCCGGGCTTGAAATGGAGAAGCATATTCGATTACAGGAAAATGTTGAACCTTCCGGCGCTTAACGGAATATACCGGTTCCATGAATTGATCGGATCGATAATCCCCCTGGAAGATATAGTTTTCCTGGGTGAAGGACATACGCCTGTCGTATCGGCCGGCCAAGCCTTGAGCGACTGGGCCGGAATCAGGTTCTGCTTCAAAAACGACGGCCAAAACCCGAGCGCGTCCTTCAAGGACCGCGGGATGGCCAGTGCCTTCAGCTATCTCAATTATCTCATAAACAAACGCGGCGTTCGCAACGTGCTGGCAATCTGTGCTTCCACCGGGGATACCTCGGCGTCAGCGGCCCTTTATGCATCGTATCTGTCCGAAAATGTAAAATCGGCTGTCCTCCTGCCGCAGGGGAAGGTGACGCCGCAGCAGCTTGGCCAGCCACTCGGCAACGGCGCAAGAGTCATAGAAATTCCAGGCGTCTTCGACGACTGTATGAAGGTTGTCGAAGACCTGGCAGAGAATTTCTCCGTCGCACTTATGAATTCCAAGAACGCATGGCGAATCCTGGGACAGGAATCCTACAGCTATGAGATCGCCCAGACGTTCGATTACGAAGTGGGCGATTTGGCGGTCGTGGTGCCCATCGGAAACGCCGGGAACATAACGGCGGTATTGGCCGGCTTTCTCAAGATGTACGACCTGCGCATCATCGACTCCCTGCCCGCTGTAATCGGGGTCCAATCAGAGCACGCAAACCCGGTTTACCTGTATTATCTCGAACCCGTTGAGGCCATGAGGCAGTTTCGCCCCGTGACCGTGCGGCCAAGCGTCGCCCAAGCCGCTATGATCGGAAATCCCGTTTCCATGCCGCGTGTGATAAAGCTGGTGGAGCAGTACCGGAAAATCGCCGGCGATGGATCGGTCAGGATCGTTCAGATATCCGAGCAGGAGATCATGGATTCGATGCTGTTTGCCAACCGCAACGGCCATATCGCCTGCACACAGGGCGGGGAATGCCTTGCGGGCCTGAGAAGGGCTGTGGCCGAAAACAAGGTGGACAAAAACCGCACGGCGATACTGGACGCCACGGCCCACCCGCTCAAGTTTGCTCTCTTTCAGGACAAATATTTCTCCGACACCTTCGAACCCGGATTCGAGGTGGTCCCAAAGCCGGAGCTGCGAAATGCTCCCGTCCAGCTCAACCTGCCGGACTCAGTTCCAAACCCGGCAAAAGGGAAGCTAAACCCCGCGCAATTTCAGGAATTTGTCAAATATACTTCCTCTGCGATAGCCGGGATACTGGACCTTAAACAACTTCAACAGGGAAAGCGGAAGCCGGAGTAATCACATGAATATGATCGCTTATCGAAACATTTTGCCCCGGATTGCCGAAGATGTTTTCATAGCCCCGGGCGCCTGCATTATAGGAGATGTCGTAATAGGGGAGCACAGCAGCATCTGGTTTAATACAGTGGTTCGCGGTGACGTTCATTACATAAAGATTGGGTCGTCTACAAACATTCAGGACAACAGTGTTCTTCATCCAACAGGGCTCCTGTTCCCGATCGACATAGGGGACCGCGTGTTAATCGGCCACAATACTGTCCTTCACGGCTGCACGATCGAAGACGAATGCCTCATTGGAATAGGATCGATTCTACTGGATGGCTGCAAGGTCGGGAAAGGCTCGTTTATTGCCGCTGGTTCCCTGTTGCCCCCCGGCTTCCAGGTCCCGCCCGAATCTGTTGTAATGGGCGCACCAGCCAAAATAAAAAGAAAGACCGGGGATAACGAACGGGCAATGATTGCACACGGCTGGCCCCATTATGTCGAGCTTGCCGCCGAATACTTCAAGGCGCAGACAGCCTGGCATGCCGAAGCAAAGCGAATTGCAAGATAATCGCCGGTTACGCGCCATACCCGAGCCGCCAACCAGAACCGTATGTCAGTGTTGCGGAATCCTTCGGGATGAATGCCACCGAACTCTGTGAACTTATGCGGGTGGCTGGAGAGAAAAAAGAATTAATCGAAAGGTTTCGGAATGAATACTTCTGTCTTTGAGCTTCGCGCCAGGAAAGTATCATTTGATGCCGATAGCATGTGGGTGGAGCTTACGGATGGACGTCAGCTTGGGGTCCCTCTGGCTTACTTCCCCCGACTTCTCAACGCTACCGGAGTACAACGAGAGAGTTTCATCATTAGCGGCGGGGGCAGCGGAATCCATTGGGACGATCTTGACGAGGATATATCGGTCAGTGCCCTATTGCTTGGTGTTGGTGACAGGACCCGGCCTGCAAGGCAGGCGTCTTGATCCTAAATTAAGGCTGTCTCTTTCTTCCCAGTACCCAGCTCAACCTTCCATGCCATAGCGCTTCATCACTTCTTCAAGTGGAACGGACTGCGTCCGGCCCGCTCGAAGGTCTTCGAGGCGCTTCTCGGCAAGGTAAATATCTTCAAGATCATCTAGATACCTTAGAATAGCCTCGCGTGCATAAAAAGTCTTCGTGCGACCGGTGGTTTTCGACAGATCATCGAGCCGCTTCTCAATTTCTGCCGGCAGTCGAATAGCGAGCATGGTTTTTCCTCCTGTGATTGCTATACAAAGGGATATGTTCTCTTAAAGATTTGTTAGACTCATCCCACTACTGCACAAAAACAAGTATCGCTGTGGCATATGTGTCGCAACGCAATGGAGCGCAACGGGAGGGCACGAGAGGGATAGGCCGCGGTACGTTTCCATTCATTCGAAAAACGTGTTTAAAGCTTTTGTTTCATCTAGTCATGCAACCTGCGTCATATAGGAGTGACCTCTTTCTCCAACCGGCCTTCCAATCTCTCTCTGGCGATCTCCAAGTCATAATGGGCCTGGAGGTTAACCCAGCTCTGTGCGTCGGTGCCAAAAAACCTGGCGAGCCTGAGAGCCGTATCTGCCGTAACGGCTCTTTTTCCTGCAACAATCTCGCCGATCCGCCTCTGGGGGACCCCAATGGATTTAGCAAGTCTGTACTGGGTTATCCCGAGCGGCTTCAAAAAATCCTCGGTCAGAATCTCTCCCGGATGAATCGGCGGCATATCTCTTTTCATACTTGATCCTCCATCAGTGGTAATCGGTGATTTCGATGTCTTCGGCATCACCGTCGCGCCATTCAAAACAGATTCTCCACTGATCGTTTATCCTGATACTCCATTGACTTTCCCTGTCGCCGGTCAGCTTTTCGGGCCTATCGGTAGGAGGGACCCGAAGAAAGCTCAAAGTGGCTGCCGCGTAAATCTGGGTAAGCTTTCGAAGTGCAATTCTCAGGATGTTCTCAGGCAACCTCGATAAGATTGTTCGTTGAAAATCTTCTCAGCTTCCTTGTCTTTGAATGATTTGATCAACCTCCGGCCCCATCTCCCGGACGAAATACTAACGCATCGCGATAGTAATATAAAGCGCCCATCGAATTCTCAAAGGCGGACTCGTTCTTACCAGAGTCCTGTTTGGTCCGTCCCAGGGAGCTTTTGTTATAGCTGCCCAACTCCATTCCCTGTATTTTCCTCGATAATGAAAAAACCCGGAACTTTTTCCCTCCACCTGCGTATCTATGAGTAACCAACAACAGAGGGCAACTTACGGTGGACGACAACCAGGTAATAAGACGAGTTCAGAAGGGCGATACGGAGGCCTTTGCACTTCTGGTTGACCGGTACCACCGGAACCTTCTCAACTTCATTTATCGGCTGGTTGGCGATGAAGCTCTGGTCGAAGATCTGGGGCAGGACGTGTTCCTCAATATTTTCAGAAAATTGCCGGAGTTCGATGTCGGCCGGGGGGTCCCCTTCTCAGCCTGGCTCTTTATTGCGGCTCGCAATCGCTGCGCCTCCCAACTTCGCGCTTCAGGGGAGCGTTGCTTTGTTGACCTGGATGCCATTGCAGAGCTGTCCTCGAATGACCGCTCGGCTGAGGAGGCCCTCCTCGTGAGGGAACGCCATGATGCGTTGCGAAACTCGTTGGAACTTCTGCCTGAACCCTTCAAAACCACTTTGCTACAGAGCCTGGCGGGACAATCGCTCGAGGAGATCGCAATCGCGCAGGGCCTGCCTGCCGGGACCGTCAAATCCCGGCTGTTCCGTGCGAAGGAACGGATTAAGGCCCTTTTGGTAAAATTGCGGGAAGGAGAGATTCATGAAAGACTTTGAGCCGTCGCCACATTTTGTTGCTCGTGTGATGGCCATGGTCCGTGCAGAGAACGGGGGCGGCGAAGTTCCCACTCCCTGGTCGCTTGCCGGGTTATCCACACCTCTGCGCTGCTCGGTGGCTCTTGGCGGCGCCCTGGTGACAGTTGGGAACCTGCTTTGGATACTGGCCTCGTTTTTTGCCCCTTCGCTTTGCGGCTGACCGGGAGGCTGGGAGCCGCAGCCGGGGTTGGCACTGCCTCCGGCGGTGCCTGGGGCGGCTGGGGACCGCAGCCTGAGGAAGGCACTGCCTTCGGCGGTGCCGGAGTTTGAATTATTGAAAGTGAGGATGACAATGACACGTACTGGATTTCCAACTACACAGACACGATGGCCGGCCCTTGTCCTCGGCATGATGATGCCGGGCCTGGGGCAGGCGTATAATGGTGAACTCCTCAAAGGACTGTGCTTTTTCGCTATTTACCAGATGATTGCCCTCATCGGTCTGCGGTTTGCCATCCTCATTCCCGACGACCTGCTGATCGTTGGTACGGGCCTTGTCCTGGTTTTCGTCATCGCCTTTTATCTGTGGACAATTGCCGAGGCGGGCCGAAAAAAGGTCTCCGGCACGGAACCGAAGAAGTATAATCGCTGGTACTTCTATCTGGCCGTCTGGCTGGTCTGCATGGCGGGTATCAACGGGGTAACTATCCGGTATATCCGCACCTCCACCATTGAAGCCTTCAAGATAGCCGGTTCGAGCATGCAGCCTGCCGTTCTGCGCGGGGACTTCGTCCTGGTCGACAAGACCGCATATCAGCGCCACCCGCCCAGAGTGAACGACGTGGTGGTCTTGATTAATCCCGATAACCGCAGCGTGGTCCTCCTGCGCAAGATCGCCGCCCTTCCCGGTCAACTGGCGCCCGAAAAGACTGACGGCGCGGAAACCGTTCCCCACGGCATGGCATACGTAACCGGTGAGAACCCTGAAGCAAGCGGCAGCTCAAATTTCGGTTTCATTCCGTTGCGTGACCTTCTTGGCAAAGCACGGCAGATTTACTGGTCCTCAGGACCGGACGGCGTAAGATGGAATAGAATCGGGATGAAAGTCTCTCCCGCAGTAAAATGAGCAGGCGGAAAAGAGGAGAAGAAGTCCGGATGAACACGAACATTGCCAGACAAAGAGCCTCTTTTGCTAATAGAAGATCCCTACGGAAACTAACACCATCTGTCACGTGTGCTGGGATGGAGGTGCATCTCTTTTGGGATCGGGACGGCGGCGGCGATGACACCCCTTTTGATAAGTTCGTGCGCGGCCGTTAAAAGGGATTCCTCGGTCCCGGTCCATTTAAGGATAGCATTTTCCAGGGTGGGGGGCTGCCCGCCGTCCATGAGCGCACAAAGGAGTATGTAGAGCGAGGTCGCTTCGACACTAACGTTGAGATCGAATATAGCACGGTCCATGTTCATAGTATTTTTTCTCTCCAAAATGTTAGGAATACAATTAACCCCACAGAGCCGAAGGCCGCTGAGAAAAACCGATGAGAAAACCCGGTTTTTTCATTTCTCTAAGCCCGGGACAACTCTTCTTTAAACACAGTGACCTCTTTTGTCAGTTCATTGATTCCCATTTTTTCTCTGAGGCGCTATGCGACTATGTGTCTCTGCGGTTAATTCAAAGCCCTGGCGGCCCGATGGAAATCGAGCACCACCCTTAGCAATTCCTCCGCCATATCCACTATCCTGGGTCCGGAGCGGCATGTGAGACCGCAATCATATACGTAGATCCGGCCGTTTTGTACCGCGCTGACCTTCGCCCACTTCGAATCGTTTTCCAGGTAAGTTTTGATTACGGGCTCACAGAAGAAAATAATATCCGGGTCCCTGGCCCTGATCTGCTCGGGATCGCAAACGAAGTATGCCGCCTGAGCGTCTGCCGGCGCTTTGGCGCCTCCTGCAAACTCGATCACGTCATTCTGGAAGGCCCCGGGGCCGGGCGTAATCAACGGGTCCCAGTTCATGATGCGAAAAACGAATGGCCGCCGGCACCCGGCGGTCGATTCAAGGTTTTTTCGAATACGGCCAAGCCGTTCTTCGAGCGAATTTATCAACCGGCTGCAATTATCTGCCCTGCCGATAAGCGATGCAATGGCGCCGAAGGTGTCGAGCGCGGCCGCAATTGTGGGAGGTTCGCTATGATAGACTCTTACCCCGGAGTCCTGCAGGACTTCCCGGATTTCTTCCTGGCGCGATCCAAATGTGAGGACCAGGTCGGACCCGGCCTTGATTATGGCCCCGATGTCCGGCGAGTACCACGATCCAAAGCGGGGAATGCGGCGCACGGAATCCGGGAAATCGCAGTCCTCGGTAACTCCGAGCAAATCCCCGACAGCGCCAAGCGCAGCCACGATTTCGGTCTGAGTCGGGGCAAGGGAGATAATCCTCAGGGGTTTCATCCTTCTTGAATACTTTCGCTGACGGAGGCCGCGCAATCCAGCAGAACGCGGGCAAAGACATTTGCAAGGCCCCATACAAGGTCCAGGGAGTTGAGATGCTCCGTAATCGTCTCGTCAAACAAAATGTGAAAGGACGGCCCGAATTCTTCGTCCCGAACCCAGAAAATAATCAGAATCGGAATTCGGGGTAAAACCCTGAACCGATAGGCCAGGCCCCCAAGATCGGCCTTTTCACCGCCGATGCTTCGGGCCGCAGCGTCCAGAAGTTGCGGGCGCTCATCGAAGGCATCGCTCAGAGCTTCAAGCGGAAGAGTATGCGAGGCGGTAAAAAAGAGGCTCCCGCCCGGGAGGTCTTTTTCGCTTACCCATTTATTTGCCAGAGGTTTATTCCTGGCGGCCAGAAGATAATGTACGAGCACCCCGTTCAGTTGAAAATCCTCTGAAAAACCTGCCAGACTCCCCGGCGCCTCGATTGCCTCTGTTTCGGGATAACACAGGACCGCTGTGTTCAGGAACGGAATGACGTAGACGTTGTCTTCCGGTTTGTATTCCACGACGGCTCTTGATACGACCTCCTGCTGGTCGGCCTGCCTTAGCGCTTCCCAAAACCGGGGGTCGATCTGCCAGTCGCCGGCTGACGGCAGATTGTTGGATTCGTTTTCCTGTGTCAGGCTGGATATGATCTCGCGCGCCTGATCGGCCATCTCTTTAGGGACCATTATCCGCCCCCATCCCTTCTGGGGAGTGAATAGCACCGTATAGGCCGTTTCAACGAACGACCTCACGAGCACCGGTATTCCTTCCTGCCTCAAGGCCTCGGTAATAACGTCGGCTTCGAAGCGATTGGAAAGAGTATGCACCTTTACGTATTTCAGTTCCGTTTCAGCCAATCGTTCTCCATAATCGTTGTAAGATGGACTTAGAGCAATACATTAACCATTTTATTCCGATATCGGCAAAAACTCAAATGGCGCATTTCTGTCCTTCCAAGTCCCTCGGCTATATCCGGATTCTCCTACCCAGCCTTCGAGTTCAAAGTCGATTTAATTCCAAGCTAAATTAGTGAAAATAATGTATACAAGCCTCGCCAAAAGACAAAGAATGCCGCGCGGCCGGCAAAGAACGGAAATCGCTCCGCGAGCAGGGCCTTGCCCGCAGTCTCGCAATTGGGGGATCTTATGAATATTCTGGTTACGGGTGCAGCAGGTTACATCGGTTCGCATACATCGAAGCTTTTGAAAAAGGCGGGGCATGTCCCGGTGGCGTTTGATAATCTGTCTAACGGCTGGGCCGAGTGGGTGAAGTTCGGGCCGTTCGCCTTCGGGGACATCCGTGATGAAGAGGCGCTTTTTCGCGCCTTGAGCGGATTCAATATCGAAGCGGTCATTCATTTCGCGGCAAAGGCCTATGTTGAAGAATCCACGCGGCTGCCCGAGCTCTATCTTGACAACAACGTAAACGGTACGATATCGCTTCTAAAGGCAATGAAGAGGGCCGGCACAAAAACACTGGTATTCTCAAGCTCTTGCGCTACCTACGGCGACGCGAAAACAGCGACGATCCGGGAAGATCACCCCCAGGAGCCGACTAATCCCTATGGCCTCTCCAAGCTTATGTGCGAGCAGGTGATATCGACGGTTGCCCCCGTCTTCGGACTTAGATATGCCATGCTGCGCTACTTTAACGTGATAGGAAACGATCCCGAAGGGGAGATTTTCGAAAGGCACGAACCGGAAACCCACGTTTTGCCAAACCTCATAAAAGCGGCCATGTCAGGCGGTTCTTTTTCCCTTTTCGGGACAAATCATACGACTCCCGACGGCACGGCCGTTCGCGATTATGTTCACGTAATGGACCTCGGACAGGCGCATATCAGGGCCATCGCCGAACTCTCCGCCCGAGAGCGGCTCGTCTCCAATGTCGGCACCGGAGCGGGGGTCTCGGTACGCGAACTGCTCGGAATAGTCGAAAAGGAGCTTGGCCTGAAGGTCAATGCCGAAGAAAAGCCGATCCGGCCCGGAGACCCGCCCAGCCTTGTAGCCGATGACCGGTACCTGCACACCTGGTTTGACCACACCTTCAAATCGGTCAACCAGGCCGTGCGCGAAATAGCGGCTGTAAGCCGCCTCCGGCCCTGAGGCCGCCTCACGCTTCGCTGAGCATTAGATTTTTGCGGATGGTCAGGCAGATTGATTTTTGTCCGAATCGTCTCGTTCTTTGAAAACCTCTTTCGCTGCAAACAGCCCGTTAAGGGCTGAAGGAAAACCTGCATAAACGGCCATTTGCATGATAACTTCGACAACCTCTTCCCGGGTACAGCCAACGTTTAGCGCCCCATGGATATGAACCTTTAATTGGGGAAGGGCATTGCCCAGTGCCGTCAAGGCGGCAACAACAGCAATTTCACGAGATTTAAGATCGAGGCCCGGACGCGAATATATGTCCCCGAATGGAAATTCGATCAACAATCTGGCAAAGTCCGGTGCGATATCTTTCAGACTGTCAATAACTCTTTCACCAGCTTCTCCATCAACTTCCTTAAGTTTTTCCCATCCTCGCCGGTAACGGTCCTGCGTATTCATCCCTCTCCTCCATGTAATTGTCTGATTTTGTCCATGAGCGCTGGTTATGCCTTCGACTGGCCGATTGAGAAGAGGACAACCGCTGCCATGGCCATAGCAATGGCGAGCTTGTGATAAATATTGACCGGCTCCTTCAACCAAAAAATACCGACAATTATTGTTGTTGTGATGATGGATAGCATTGCATAGAGTACATACTGAGAAGCACCATACCTTGTATACAGAAGGTTGAAGCCAAGATATGTAAGGAAAAGCCCAAGCCCGCTTAAGAGGACAGCTTTCCAATTTTCCTTTAGCGTGTTGCCTAAATCGAATGCGCCAACCAGTGGTGCGGAGAAAAACGCGAGGAGAGCCGCAACCAGGGCGGAAACACCAACGAGTAACAACCCATTTTTCACACCGGCAGACTTCTTTTGTCCAAGGGCAAAGATGGCATTGCCTATTGCTGCGATGGCGGCGAAAATTATTGGAAGTAAACCCTTCATATTATCTCCCGATGGGCCTGACAAAACATTAGACGGACGGTTACCCGTCCTTTAAGTGTTGTTCGCATGGCGCGTTGTTTATTATCAGGTCTCTCTTAGGGCCTCAATATATTTCTTCATGGCCGGCAGATTGTGGAAGAACCGATGCGATGACAGCGCTTCGGACAACGGATTCGTATTGTAGGGGATCCTCAACATAGTGATCGACTGCTCTTGCGAGTCGTAGACGGCCGCATTGGCGACCGGCGTTTTGTCCCTCCCGGTAAGGACCTCCAACGCTCCCCGCCTTGACCCAGTAACGGGAATTCTCATTTAGATACAGGGTCAAATCTTTTCCCCGGCCCGGCCGATGCACTATTGCCTCCTCGCCTTCATGCAGTTCGTAAATGGCATACACGGCTTTCGAAACAGGTCACCCAAATCCAGATATGATTTGCAAAACTTGCGTTTTCAGAACCTCGTTTTTTCAAAGATAGGAGAGCCGTCTTGACTCCTTATTGACACTCGTCAACGCGAAGAAAAAAGCGTTAGCGCATATAACGCAAAAGAGCGTCTTGCCGAATCCGAGTGGACCGATCTTTAGAACGTTGTGAGAGCCGGCCTCGGCAACCTCTATGCCTCGATTTGTTTTCTCCAGGCCCTCTTTACGTCTTCGAAATCCAGATCGTCGGTCGCTCCGGTGTTCCATATCGCATCCAGATCGGTCTTGAAGGGTGCTTTGAGCTAAAGATTTGTCATTTGTCTTCCGACTATGAATGCTGAAGAGGCGGGTGGTGAGCTGGAGTCGATCCCTGGAACAAAACCACGGCGCGTCCAGCCAAATTCACCTAATAGATGAGATCCTGTTGCGAAGCGTTGAATTCTTACTTCTCAGGTTTGCGTGCTGGTCTATATATTGCGCGGGATAACCTGATATTTGCGGCGCGCGGTCACCTTGCAGCTATATGGCGCTGCGTCTCATAGATTGACCGACAATCATGCCCTCTTGGATATTTTAGGGGGAAAGGGAGTTTCCTATTAAGACTTGATCGGGGGAAGTAAGAAATGAAAAAAAGAGGGTTGGTGTTATCCGGGTTGTTTTTTTTCTTGTTCGCCGGGGCTGCATTAGGGGCAGGGAGCAGCGCTCCGGGCACGGTTTATTATAAGAAGACTTTTACACGAGCGCTTACGGAGTCCAGAAAACCGGTTCCTATTAGTGTTACTTTCAGCCTGTATGATGCGGTCCAGGGTGGTAACCAGCTATGGACCGAGACAAAACAAATCGATGTCAATTCGCGCGCAAGAGCGATATCTACAAACCTTGGTGACACCAATCCGCTCAGTTTGCAGGACCTTAATCCTGAAATGTGGGTGCAGGTTTCGGTAACAGAAAGCAACGGGACAACGAAAGTGTTGGCGGGGCGTGACATGCTGGCAGGGGCGCCCTATGCGCTCTTCAGCACAAATCCGACCTCTGTCGGTCCAACCGGACCACAGGGTCCAACCGGACCACGGGGCCTCACCGGACCGACCGGGCCTGCAGGCGCAACCGGAGCAACGGGAGCAACTGGAGCAACGGGAGCAACTGGAGCAACTGGAGCACAGGGAATACCGGGAGCGACAGGCGCAACCGGAGCACAGGGAATACCGGGAGCAATTGGGGCAACCGGAGCACAGGGAATACAGGGAGCCACGGGCGCAACCGGAGCTGCCGGCCCTACAGGCGCATCCGCTGCTTCCTGGCTCGCAAAGTCGGGCAGCGTTTACGTTAATACCTGTCCTAACACTGATGGGTGCTCCTGCAACTCCGGTGACCTGGCGATCTCAGGCGGTGCAAACTGCGGTTACACCTACAGATACATCATTGGCAGCTATCCCTTAGGAATCCCACCCACCATGTGGACTGCCGACTGCGCCGACACATCGGGTAACCCTTACATGCCAGTCAATACTTACGTTGAATGTCTCGCTACTTCAACGGCGCCCTAAGTTTTAAGCTTCCACAGTCCCGGCGCAACGCCTCCCGCGCAGAGCCCCGCCTCGCGAAGCGTAGAGAGTGAGCGGGGCGCCTTCCGCAACTCCCCCCGCCCACCCGGCGGGGGATATCGGCATATATGCCGTGAGAGCGCTTCCCCAAGTATCGTTTATTGTTGCTAACGAGTCTTCTGAACCTTTCTCTATTTCTTCAGGGCCTCAATATATTTCTTCATGGCCGGCAGATTGCGGAAGAACCGATGCGATGAGAGCGCTTCGGACAACGGATTCGTATCGTAGGGGATTCTCAACATAGTGATCGACTGCTCTTGCGAGTCGTAGACGACCGCATTGGCGACCGGTATTTTATCCCGGTAAGGACCACCAACGCTCCCTGCCTTGACCCAGTAACGGGAATTCTCATTCAGATACAGGGTCAAATCTTTTCCCGGGCCCGGCCGATGCACTATTGCCTCCTCGCCTTCCGGCAGTTCATAAATGGCGGGAATGTGGTCATGGCCGCTGAAGATAAGCCGCTTGGGATAATTGCGCCAGGCGGGAACTGCGTTGCGCAGAGCCTCTGAGTCCAGGTAACCGAAGCATTCGATGCTCGGCGGTGAACCCTTGGCGGGAAGATCGAAAGGGGAATGATGCACGATAATGAACTCTTCCTTCTCTATCGAGAGCGGAAGGTCGAGGACGTATTCGATTGCGCCTTCGCGCGCAAACAGCAGCCCGGCGTTGTAGGCGGTGGCCTGCATCCGGTCGAGCTGGTCGGGAAAGTCGGTAATTGCCCCGGCTATCAACAGGTCGTGATTTCCGGCCACTGAAGGGAAACCGATCCCGCGCAGCCGCACAAGAGTCTTGTCTCCGGATGGAAGCCAGCCGGCAAGGTCCCCGAGGCAATAGACTTCATCGGCTTTTTCCCCTTCCAGGCGCTTCAGGCAAGCGTCCAGTGCATCGACGTTACCGTGGATATCTCCGAATAAAAAAGTCCTCATGATTGTCCCGATCAAATTGGGTGATTAAGGAATTGAGGAATTGAGGGATTGAGGGATTTGGCCCCTTCACCCTCCACTGTTCACTGCTCACCGTCCATTGCTCAGCTTCTGCTGGAGATCAACCGAAGTGTACTCGTCACGCATATCCTTCAGAGCCCAGGCCCATTTGAAATCTGGTCTCCCCAATGGTTTTATTGTGCGCCTTTGCAGCACGAATGCCACGAAATCCGGAACTTCCTGCTCGACATCCGGTGGAAGCTCGCGAATTAGTTCCTCAAGGGATCTTTCCTGCTCTCTCATCTCCTATCCTCAGATTTGAACTGGTGATCGTAAATATAATGGATCAACTTTGAAATACGAAGTCTTTTTGATTTTTGGCCTTTCAGATGCTTGAGATAAGCCTCCAGGCAATCAAACATTAAGAAGGTGTCCGAAGAAGTAGGTTCGCATGGCTCTGGTGGTCCACTTGAGTGGTCATCGTCCATTGACGGTCGTCCGAAGCAGCTTGTATCGCCCCTTCCAAATCTGTACATAGGAATATTTCGCTCTGCGCACCGCTCGATGGTTGCAGACGCGGGAAAGCCGAACGGGTTATATTAGTTTATACGATATCAGTGGTCCGGATGTTTTGACGAGCCTCTGGAGCGACGTGTTAGACGCTGAGTCGAACGGGTTAAATCGAGAAGGGACCTCAGTGCTCTATTCACAGAAACTGAATCGTGGAAAGCCTCTGCAATGTCCGGGTCGAGAACCACAACGTTAGCCCCTTCAGCTATAAGCCGGCTATAGTATTTGCCGCGAACAGCCTTTGAGTAGTCAAAACTGTATTCGGGACGCAATGCATCCTTGAGTTCTTTATCTTTATCTTTATCTTTCATGTCGCTTCCTTTCAAATGTGGTCGCGGGTCGCGCGCTTATAATCCGGAGCACTTCCCCTCGGTCCGAAGGTGAGACAAAGAGCAAACGATTGCCGGAGGAAAAGCCGATAGTAATAAGACGATACTCGTCGTCCGAGTGGTCAGGGTCATCAAACGTGGCCGTTAGCGGATCATAGAACACGGTCACTGCTTCTTCAAACGAGACCCCGCTTTTTCAGGTTGCTTGTTGCCTTTTTCGGATCCCATTCAAATTGCACGGCGTCTCGTCTCCCAAGCCCTTCTTGGATATAGTTAAGATAAGTATATTTGGCAACCTGGAAACTGAAGTTGGCTCTGCCCGGTTGATGCGCGTAAAGAGTTCACCGCTCACTGTTCATCATCCACTTCCGTCCGTCGGATACGGCGTGCACTGCACCATTGATACCGGTCCAGTATACAGGGATACTTCGTCTTGCACAACGATCCAGTACGGCGATCCAGTACGGCAGAGAAGGAAAAGCGCACGGATTATATGAGGTTATATTCATCCCGGTTTCTACCATCTCTACAAGCCCTTCAGGGTGTACTCGATTTTGTCAGTACCTTCAATCCAATAAAGAAACGTTCTGCGGTTTTCGAAACTCGAATGTCGTTCTTCCGTAAGTGGCACAGTGTTGTACTGTCCAATTATGGAAAAACTTTGGCATTGCGGGAGTAGGCTCGGGTGCAAATTTTTTTTTTCAATGGCAGGAACAAAATCTCGCGAACTGTCACCGTCACGCTGGAACCCGTATTCCGTGCTCCATTTCAGCCAAAGCTGCCATGAGTGCAAAGAAAAAGCGTCCAGTCCGGGACAGTTCCAAGACATGCTGTATACTTGGGCGATTGAGGTTTTCGCCGATATGCCGTCATCCTCCACAATCTCGACAATCTCGGAGTCCTTCAGTTCTGCGTAGGTTCGTATTTTGGCAATTTGATGAGCGAAGCTAACACCATCTTGCTCTGATCCTCGGTGGACACCCTGGCATATCCTGCGGCCTTTATTTCACCCTTCATTTTTAGGTGTCATTTTGACTACTTGCGAATGATTATATAACCCTGATGTCGAACGTCCAAGCAAAAGATTAGGGTCTTGAAGCCAAATCTTAAAATAACGGTCGATATTTTAAATTGATGGCATATCTATTGCTTTTAGTTTTGGGTGTGCCGTCAATCTTCTAAGGCATCGCACAGTGATTTAAAACGAGAGGGGAAAAGAGGATTTGGCGTTTCGGCCTGTCTCCATCGAGTTTATGTGCTATCAGCGGCTCGTGATGTACTGAATGCATGTTCTCAAAAATTTGGCAGCTTCCAGAAGCATGTCTCTTGCGTTCCGTCATAGAGGATGCTTTGCAACGGGCGTAGTTAAACACAAGAATCTTTCCGATTTCGAGAGATCAAAAACTTATGTACAAGCACTTTAAGAAAGAAATGAAGGGTTTTAGTGTTAATATAAATAACGGCCTCCGTTTATTGTTATTTAAGAAGATATCTTTAAATGAATTTCATATATCTTTCGATCAATCGGTCTTATTAGTATCTTTTTACACCCTGGTTAGTATTTTCGGCGGGTTATATTTGTCGTTGCCTAATCCAAATTTTACTTGGAACGGTATCATTAATATCGCCACTCAAACCTTTTTTGTTATCACTATAATTTATATAATATCCAGATTAACAAGAAATGAAGATATAATATTAGCTGTATTTATTGTTGTCTTTAGTGCTTGGCCGTGGTTCTATTTGATCTGCGTAATATTTGGCAAGAACGCGAACTTCAACTATTATGAAATTTATGCAAATAGAAAATATATATACATTGTATATAGCATATGGATGATAGCTGGCATTGTTAATTCTGTATCCAATATCTTAAGATTGAAAGTAAGAGAAAAAGTGATAACGTGGTTAATACTTATCTTTCTACTATTTATACCCCTCAACTATCTGGAGTTGGACGGATTTTGGTATCAATCCCATAACGATGAAGACGATTATTCAAAGTTTAGACATATAAATACTGAAGACACTTACTATAATCAGTTTAACTTAATTAAGGACTTGGAGAAGAATATTTTACCTGAAAATAAGAATTATCAAGGCTTTTACTTCGTTGGATTTGCCGGTGATGCTACTCAGAATGTATTTATGAAGGAGATTAAATATATTAGAGATTTGTTTGATAAAAGATTTAATACTAAAGGCAGATCTATTGCGCTTATTAATAATGTTAACACCATGTCAAGCTTGCCATTGGCATCCAAAAACAATCTAAATCATGTTATTCAGCATATTGGCAAGGTTATGAATCCTGAAGAGGATATTCTATTTCTCTATTTGACCAGCCACGGTTCAAAGGAGAAGGGGCTTTCTGTAGAATTTACGCCATTGCAACTAAATATGATCGATCCCAAGTCATTAAAAGCAATTCTAAATAACTCTGGGATTAAATACCGTGTATTGGTTATCTCAGCATGCTATTCTGGAATATTTACTGAACCACTCAAGAATGAATACACATTGATTATGACTGCATCTGCACCAGACAGGCAGTCTTTTGGTTGCAGCAATGAAGGTGATTTTACTTATTTAGGAAAAGCACTGTTTCAGGAACAACTGTCACATGGCTTTAGTTTATTGGATTCTTTTGAGAGAGCTATTGAATCTATAAATATGAGAGAAAAGATTGAGGGGCTTGAGCCGTCCCAGCCACAACTCTTCGTAGGGGAAGAAATCAGAAAAAAACTTGAGTTGTTTTCACAAAAGTTGGTCCCATATGAGCATGATGATAGCCTTATGGACTTCTAAAATGAAATCCGCGACGTCATTCATCTGCATTTTCTCCGTGGATAATGATGTTCCTGTCCGATTCCGTCGTAATCGTCCAATTGAGCCCGTCGGATACGGCGTGCACCACGCCCTGCAAATCTGTCCTGTACATGAGGATATTCCTCGCGGCGCAGCGCTCGGTTACCTCAGAAGCCGGAAAGCCGAACGGGTTATAAACGGTTATATAACAGGATCGGCCCAAGACGCGTGGCCATTTTAACTTAATCGCCAACCATCTTATCCGATAGTTTCACAGAGGTACCAGACTCAAGTAAGGTATCGTTAACTTACCGTACCGCAAGCTTTATACTACCGCGGATTTCTGCCCCGCCCGGTACAGGACTTCCGCAACAGATAAAAAAGGGGGTCTCCGTTTGACCATAACCTTAAGCCTCAGACTGTGACCCCAGCCCCTACATTCCGTGCTACCGAGAACCCGGGAAACACCGTAATGGTCTACCCGTGCATCAAAATAATCACGAATCGGTAGAATAGGTCGAACGGAGACTTGAACCCTGGGCAGTTACCGCTAAAGCGTTGTACCATGGCGATATTCCAATTTCTATGGCAAGTACACGAAATTGTATGCATTATCGGTGCTTAGAAGCATGTCTTTGCCGTAAACTCATCGCAGTAAGCGCATGGGTCCGTCGTCTTCGTCAGTAAGTCCCGCAATGGTTGTCGATAGGTTTCCCGGAAATCGTATCGTCTGCCGGGTTACGTTTGCCGCTCTTGCCGGAAGAAAATCCATCCCTACCTTTTTAAGTAGGTACAGGCAGATGGCAGAAGATCGAAAAAAGAAAACAGTGCTGCTCATGGCTGAGAGTGATGAGGACGACTGCCTTCTTATGAAGGATGCGGTCCGCGAAGTCTTTCAAGAGGAAGATTTTCACTGCCTCTCGGATGGGCAGGGGATTATGGAGTATTTGCTGCGTCGAGGCCTGTACGCTGACAAGAAGGAATTCCCGACACCCGATCTCATCTTACTCGACCTGGACATGCCCAGGAAAGATGCCCATCAGACCCTCAAGCAGATCAGAGAACATCCGCAGCTCAAGGCCATTCCCGTAGTGATTTACTCAACCTCGGAGGATGAGGGTCAGCTTGAAATATGCTATAAACTGGGGGCCAACTCCTACTTCACCAAGCCGATGTTATTCGAAGAACTGGTCAAGACCGTAAGGTGCCTGCGTGAACATTGGTTTAGTGACGCGCATCCGCCTTCTTCTGAAGAGCTGTGTCCATGTGTTTATTGCAAAATACAGAATTCAGCCTGCGATACCGGTTGACAGACAGTGCCGAGGAATGCGATGGACTCCGGAGCAAAGGGCGGCGCTGTTGCAGTTGAAAGAAAACAGGATTTCCCTCAGGCCGCCGGTCATCTTGACGCTGCTGATCTTTCCGTTGTCAGCATGTCCCAGTTATTCGTTGATTAGACCTTTCAGGTTGCACTGAAGAAGGTGATTATTATCTATCAAAGAGAGATGGGGATGGAATTGTAGGGGGAGTTGGCAGCGCCTTTTATCCCCCAGTGTCCGACAGTTCGCGTGTTTGCGCGGCCGATGGTGATGCGCATCTTGGCAAGAAAGAAAGAACCAATGTTTCGGTTTGACAACACCTATGCTCGACTTCCGGAAAAGTTTTATGCCAGGGTGGCTCCGGCCAAGGTCCCCAAACCGGAACTCATAAAGTGGAACACCGAATTGGCGGGACAGCTAGGGGCTCAAGCAGAATCACCTCCAGATGTGGAATTGGCGGAAGTATTTACAGGTCAAAAACTGCTTCCCGGCTCAGAACCCATTGCCCTCGTCTATGCAGGTCATCAATTCGGTCATTTCGTACACCAGCTTGGGGATGGCCGTGCGCTGTTGATGGGAGAAGTTGTGGACCCTTCAGGACGGCGTCACGATATACAGCTCAAAGGCTCTGGGAGAACCCCCTTTTCTCGCGGTGGAGATGGAAAGGCTCCACTTGGTCCTGTGTTGCGGGAATACCTTGTGAGCGAGGCCCTGCATCATCTGGGACTGTCCACCACTAGATCCCTAGCCGCGACCAAGACAGGAGAACTGGTATACAGAGACAGGGTTCTTCCTGGAGCGATTTTAACCAGAGTGGCCTCAAGTCATATTCGTGTGGGAACCTTTGAATATTTTGCCGCCCAACAGGACCTGGAAAATCTAAAGCGTTTAACGGAGTATTCGATCAAAAGGCACTACCCCGAAATCCAAAACGATTCCGAGGCACATCTTTCTTTTTTCCGTAAGGTTGGACATGCTCAGGTTGAACTTGTGACAAGTTGGATGGCCCTGGGTTTCATGCACGGTGTGATGAACACGGACAACATGTCCATAGCCGGGGAGACGATCGACTTTGGACCCTGCGCTTTCATGGATCAATTTGGTTTTAATCAGGTTTTCAGCTCAATCGACCAATTCGGTCGTTATTCTTATTCCAACCAGGCCCAAATCACCCTTTGGAACTTATCCCGACTCGGCAAGTGTCTGGCTCTCCTGACCGATCATGGCTCCAAGGAGGCAGCGGAGATGCTGAACAAGGAACTTGAGTCTTTGGGTACACTTTTCGAGCAGAGGCTTGCATCAAAGATGGTAAAGAAACTGGGAATCTTTAAGGATGTACAGCCCCAAGACAGCGATCTTGTCAGTCAATGGCTCCGCTACCTGGAAACACAGCAGCTTGATTACACCCTAAGCTTTCGAGACCTTGCCAATTTGGTGGAAAACGACGCCGATTTTAATTTTTTTGAATGGACCAGCACCTTTCAGGACTTTTATCAGCTATGGCAAAAGAGGGTTCAAAATCAGGACTTGGAAACCGAGACAATAAAGAAGGAGATGAACAGGGTAAATCCTGTTTTTATCGCCAGGAACCACAAGATAGAACAGGTGATTGAAGCGGGGCTGAAGGGGGACTTCAGTCTTTTTCATGAAATGAACGAGGTGCTTAAGAAGCCTTATGAAGAGCAGGAAGAGTTCAGTAGCTATAAATTAGCTCCCAGACCGGAGGAAGTTGTCCAGGCCACGTTTTGCGGAACCTAGTAAGCTGATTTACTAACAAATTTTGGCGGAGAATTCGATGGAGTTGGGTCTTGAGGGAAAGCTTGCCTTGATTACGGGTGGCTCAAAAGGAATCGGGTTAGCTTGCGCCAGAGCTTTAGCGGCCGAGGGGGCAAAGATCGCTATCTGCTCCCGCTCGCAGAAGCATATTGACGAGGCTAAAGCAAGTTTGCCTGACGCGTTTGGCGTTCCTGCCGATTTGACAGATGCGGATGCGGCTGTTCGGATGATCGAAACAGTTGAAAGCAGTCTTGGACATATCGACGTGTTAGTAAACTCGGCCGGAGCGGCTAAACGCACGCCACCCGATGAGCTGACGCCGGAGTTGTGGCGAGCGGCGATTGATGCAAAGTTTTTTACTTACATCAACGTCATAGATCCTTTAGTAAAGCGAATGGGTGTACGCGGGAAGGGTGTGATCATCAACATTGTTGGCATTGGCGGGAAAATTGCCATGCCGACGCATTTGGCGGGGGGGTCGGCAAACGCCGCACTTATGTTGGCAACTGCCGGACTTGCCGCAGTTTACGCCTCCAAAGGGGTTCGTGTTGTTGGCGTGAGTCCCGGCCTGACAGAAACAGACAGGGTTAAAGAAGGGATGACGGCTGTGGCTCGGCTCTCCGGCATTAGCACCGATGAGGCATATAGGCAGAGTGTTGAGAGCATTCCATTAGGCCGCATGGCCTCTCCTGAGGAAATCGCCGACATGGTGGCGTATCTTGCCTCCGACAAAGCAAGTTATGTCACCGGAACCACGATTTCTATGGATGGAGGGCATTACCCTATCGTGCTTTGAGTTGAATATATTGCTTATAGAATCCCACTGAGAATTTCAACTCGGGAATTCGCAGCTTTTTCCTGTTGCTAAAATGGCGAGAGGACTTCGCCATACTTACTTCAGTTGACTATCCTTGCTACCTCTTCGATTATAGAATTCAACTGTCTTTAGCCTTTTTTCGCGTTCTGATTGACATCTGACACAATATCGAACTCCGGGCATTGCTCTGCGACGCGCTTCAGGAATTTCAATCTCGCATTCCTCACAATGGGTTAAACTTTCGCCATCCGGTAGCCTGCTTTTCGCCAATTGGACAGCGGATTCCACTGTTGCATCTATTTGTTCCTGCACCGCCTCATCGCGGGACCAGCCAACCGCCATAACTTATTCCTTCTATTATCTCAGTTGACCTGCTTGAAGTGGGTTCTCAAAAGTTGAACTCCGAACTCAGCGGCGCCCGGCCATTTTGGGCACGATGTTACCGATATTATTCTATCATTGTGGTGCGGTCTAGACGCAACTTTCTTTTTCCGCGCCCGTGTCCGCCTCGGCTTCTCCGGTGCTCCGCCTGAGTTGAAACTGCCGTAGCAGTCTACTGGGGTTTTGACTGCCATGTCTCTCAATATGTGCCTTCAAGTTCTCGTGTATTCCCCTTCTCTCAGGCGAATCCACCCCAAGGATTTTCGGCTGCAGACGAGCTTCCATGGTTTCCTACCGCCAACCGATTCTAGAGAAATCGGATCTCCCACAGTTAACAGCTTGCCAACATCGTGACTTTCCGTTCTGCTGGCCCGCCCAAGGAGGGTTTTCACCTTTGGGAAGATTTTCTGAAAAAGGAAAACAAGATAACGCAGGCTTGACACCAACGTTCTACACAGTACACTACTCCCTGAGTACTTTGGATCGCTATTACTCAGCCTTTTAGGTCGGAGGGGATGAAGATGAACGGATACCAATACATTTTGGCGAAGCAGACGGCGTGGGCGGCCAATTGCGGTTTAACATTGGTTGGAAGCAAGGGTGCACGCGGACGGCCTGCTTACACTTCCGAGTTAGATCGGAACCTGTTTCGGCCACTTTTGCCGGAGGTTCGGAAGTCATTCGCCGAAGGTGATGGAGGCGAGCTTGGTTCAACCGAGTTCCCCGGCAAAATGCAAGCGGTGCATTCTTCCTCTGCGCTCGGGGTCAATGTTTTCCAATACTGGAAATCGATAGGAGCCGTCCCAGTGATTGCGGCTTACTGCGGCCTTTGTCAAAAGGGTTCACAGGTGTCAAAGGACTTACAATTTGAGAAGAAGCTACCAATCGACGATTCATTTCTTCCCCACCCGAATATCGACGTGGTCATCCACAACGCACAATCATCAAGAATCAAGATGTTCGCCATAGAATGTAAGTTCTCTGAGGCGTACGGTAGTCACGAACATGGCGGACTCAAAGCAAAATACCTCGCCCTGGAGAAGCTCTGGGCAGACATTCCCAACTTACTGGATTTTGCTAATTCCATATCCCCTGATGATAATGAATTCGTTCATTTGCACCCCGCCCAGCTCGTGAAGCATATTCTTGGCTTAAAACGGCAGTTCGGTCGGCAGGGTTTTCGCTTGCTGTACCTCTGGTACGATGTTCCTGGCGACAACGGGGCGCGGCATCGGAGGGAGGTTGAGAAGTTTTCAAAAGTTACGAAGGAAGACGGGATCAAGTTCCATTCGCTCACATATCAGGAGTTGATTGCCGCCATGGCATGTCAATTACGGACAGGCCATCAAGAGTATGTGCGGTACCTCACCGAAAGATATCTGTAGTCCATAAGACTCAAAAAGGTGATAACCGGCAAACGACAGCCTGAAGCGGACGCGGAAGCACTCGGTGCATACTGGTGGAACTCTCTGAAAGCTCGCTGATCGTGTGATTTCACGCCGCTCAACTACCCGTTTGGACTAATGAGGGATCAAGAAGAGTTCATACACCCCCTCTATGGCGTTCTGCGATGGGCCATCGAAACTCTTTCTATCTGTGGATCATATGATGCAGTTCCACCTTGATTACAGAGGATGATAGGATGCGAAACACCTCTTCGGAATCGCCCTGTTTACCAAGCAGTCGAACACCCCGTTTAAGGGCTTTCATAAAAATATCAAGCGTATAGGAGGCAATAAAATACCTTGAGAAGTGTCCATCAAAAGCGAAACAGCGGTATAGCTAATTTTATAATATTATCAGTTATATAGGAACTATAACCGCCCGTTCTGCATCAAGTATCGGAAACATCGCTAACTGATTCCACTCACTGCTCTGCTTTGTCGCGCAAACCATCTTTCGGATCGTGGCAAACTCCACATATTATCTCTCGGGAAGCAATCGTTTCGGACTCTCAAGATGTTCGGAGTTCGGCTAAACAGCTCCTTGAGATCGAGAGACCACGACATTATATTCCCTGTCGAGCGTCGGCCACACTCAATCATCAATCGCCGTACAGCTCATCGTCACAAACAGGCTATTGCCAACTCGTCAGCATCCGGCAGCCTGCGGGGACTGCATTGTCCCTTCGTTTTGCATGACAGGGTGAAGGAAGCTATTGATTACTTCAAAGGAGGATTCGGATGAAGATAGATCGACGCGGTTCTGCCGTATGGCAGGGTGGTATCAAAGACGGCAAGGGCGCGATTTCGACCCAGAGCGGCGCATTGAATGCTTATCCCTACGGTTTTGCAAGCCGGTTTGAAGGTGTACCCGGCACCAATCCGGAGGAATTGCTTGCCGCTGCGCACGCCGGCTGTTTCACCATGGCCCTTTCGCTTATCCTTGGTGAGGCAAAGCTTACCGCGGAACAGATGGAAACCTCCGCCAATGTGACGTTGGAACAGGTCGAAGGCGGATACGCCATCACGGCAGTCCACCTGACGCTCAAGGCAAAAGTCCCGGGTGCCGACCAGGCGACTTTTCAAGAGCTCGCGAACAAGGCGAAGGCCGGATGTCCTGTCTCGAAGCTGTTCAAAGCCGAGATCACCTTGGACGCCACCCTTCTTTCCTAGCTAGTCTGAGTGGTCTATTTGAAGAGTTGTCTTAATCTGGGAATTATACTGCGTTACCAGCTGAGTCCCGGTAGCTGGATACCTCAACGAGGTTCATGTCAGGGTCCCTGAAATAGAAAGAAAGCATCGGCCCCATAGCGCCGACACGGGCAACTGGGCCTTCTATGATTTGGACTCGGAAACTCTTAACGTGTTCGATTGCCTGTCCAAGTTCTGCGTCCGTGACAAAGCACAGATCTGCAGAACCTGGAACGGCCTTGTAGGCCCTGGGCTCGAATTCTTTCCCGACCTCGTGCAAGTTAATCTTTTGATTGCCAAAGCCGAGCGCAACCCGCCCGTTATCGAAAAGCAGTTTTTCCATTCCGAGCACGGCTTCATAAAACCGTGTCGTATGGGCGATACTCTTTACTGTAAGGACCAGGTGGTCGATTCCTCTTACTTTCATTTGAACCCCCATATCCGTATCGTAATTCGCGACACGGAATACAACACTAGAATATGTCGACTCTTCTCCCTACTGCAAGTAGCAAATCTCGGCATCTGCGGCTTTCGAGCCTCTCCCAGGGTTTTTGTTTCTTGCAACATCGTAACTCTCCGTTTTCTCAAGATATGATTTGCTTATAGAATCCCACTGAAAATTTCAACTCGGGAATTCGCTGCTTTTTCCTGTTGCTAAAATGGCGAGAGGACTTCGGTCGTGAGGAAAGTGGAGAGCGTTGTTCAGAAATTAGGACAAACGTCATGACAACTTTCATAGAATTATCAGCCACATAGGAATCACTTAAATACCTTGTGTAATGTCCAGCAGGAGCGAAACAGCAACATGTCATCTATTTCTTATAGTATCAATAACATAGGAAATATAACCGCCCGTTTTGCATCAAGTGTCGGAACCATCGCTAACTGATTCCACTCACTGTTCGGCTTTGTCGAGCACGTCATCTTTCGGATCGTGGCAAACTCCACATATGATCTGAAGAATATGCAGATTTCAGAGGTTCGTTTTTTTCAAGGATAGGAGAGCTGTTGAACGAGATTTACGACAAGAGATGCGCATCAGTTCCGAAATTTCGGAGGGAAGTAATGGTAAAATTCAAAAATTGGTTCTATAATCTTAAGTGGATGAATTTTAGGCTTTCGGAATAGGGAGGGCCAACCATGAGCATCCCAGCCATCTCTTCGCCAGTCAAATGTCCAGAGTGCGGAAGCCAAAATGTTGGAACGAAGTTGACTCTAATGACTTCAATAGCATGGATGTGCGGGTTACTCGAATCCTGTTTAGTAAGGATTTATGATAAAAAATGCCAAGCATGCGGACGTGATTTTCAGGTTTTTCGGAAATAATGGCTTCCTACGGTGTCACTACTTGATATGATTTTTCGCGGCTCCTGCTTTGGAAAGTCCCTCATGGGCAATGCCCACTCCTGTCGAATTATCTTCTTTTGATGGGCCTGGGTGTCCGCCCATGGACATGTGATGCTGCGGGGAATTGAAAGCAGGTTGTCACACTTAATCCCAGGTTCGATCTTTCCAATTCATGGGTATTCGTCGCCACGGGAGAAATCATGATGAGCGGTTATCCATACGAGGTCAGTCTCCTACTGCGCTTGTTGTTGGCGGTGGTCTGTGGTGCCGTTCTAGGATACGAGCGGGAACGTGCAGGTAGGAGCGCCGGCCTGCGAACGAACTTGCTGGTCTGCATGGGCGCTGCCCTGATGATGGTCGTCTCCAAATACTTTTACTATAAATCGGCGGAGATTCCCGGCAATATTACCGTCGCCCTCGACCCATCGCGCATCGCAGCGCAGATTGTGACGGGTATTGGTTTTTTGGGCGCAGGCGTCATCATTAAGGAGACTGGAGCCTTAGTCAAGGGACTGACTACCGCAGCCACTCTTTGGTTCAACGCCGGGGTGGGCATGGCATGTGGAGCTGGTATGGTTGTAATGCCAATCTTTTGCGTCATAATCGGCATCTCAGCATTGACGATTTTGAAAAAATTTGAATTCAAAATACCACGTGTCAGGTACAAAACTATTCATGTCGATTGTGACTGCACGGGCAAGCCATTACTGCCGGTATTAAAGGAGCATTTTCTGAGGCGCAACATGCAAATTATTAATGTCAATTTCAATCAAAACTTTGATGAATCATCGATCAGCTACGACTTTATGGTCAAGGGCATCTATAGCGATGAAAGTATGCTGTTATGTGCAAGCCAGTTGGAAGACTATGGATTCGTCCATCAGATGAGGGTGAGTTGATTTTCTTTTTAGTGAATCGTACGGGTGCCCGCTCAGCCATGAAAGGCTCGAAAATCAAATGAGCTTGCCAACAGGTTGAATTTGCGATCTTTCAAGATATGATTCGCTTATCCTAAAATCACCTGAAGGGTGGCGTACGGCAAGACAATCCCTCATTGCGATAGTGAGAACCAATTTCCCTTTTCGGGGCCCGACCTCCTTTTTTTGCGTTATAAAACAAAGAATCCGATTTGGTTCTCTTTGCGGTTTGCCGTGCGCGGGAATATGCCGATAGAAATTGGAACAGGTCATAACCACACATGAATTCATCCTTTCCACTCCTGTGAAAGAAAGGACACTGGCGCATGTGGTCTCTTTACTGTGTTGCAGTTTTGGTCCCCCTGGCCGTATTTGTCCGGCTCTTTTCAAGAAAACGAGTTTTTGAATTGGCTGAAATCTCTGCATGTTTTCTCGTATAAAAGGAAACCTGCGCTCTTCTCACCCGCCGAACGGTCATTCCCGGGCGTTTTGGACCAGGTATTGGGCTCTGAGTACAAGGTGTTCGGCAAAGTGCGTATTGCCGATCTCATAAGGCCGGACAATGGGGCCGGGAGACAGGCTGCTCTCAAGCGTATAATAGCCAAGCACGTGGATTTTGTCGTGTGCGACCCCGGGAACTTGCCGGTTATCGGCGTGGTCGAACTCGATGACAAGAGCCATAACGGCCGGAGACGCCATGCCTTAGTCGATGGGGCCTTTGGCTCGACGAAAATCCCCATGCCCGTTTCCCTGCGCGAACGGGTTATAACCTTGCCGAAATCCGGGATTGCATTCAGCGGTCGTTCACTGTGGTCCTCAAACAAGATATCAAGGCGCCAACACCTCTTAGACCGGTGATTCCGGCCAAAGCTGGCTCCGCGTGGGATGTTTCGCCCTCTAATTGCGCGCCTTCTCTGCCTAATTCTTTTGGAATTTGGCCCCTCACCGTTCACTGCTCGCGGCTGACTGCTCACTTCGCTTATCACTTCAATTTGTGGTTGACATTGCTTCTAATATTGAAGTATAATTTCCTCTGTCTTCCGTTCACCGCAGAGACACAGAGGACGCGGAGAGGGCCAAAGTTCAACAAGCTTAACGAACAAGGAGCAAAAGCACCCCGCTTTGCTCTAACTGAAGGATTCTCATGTCTCAGAAATAGCCCTGTCTGTTAGTCCTGTAAATTCAGTCCGAAAAGTCTTTTCTCTGCGTCCTCTGCGCCTCTGCGGTGAACGCTTACAGGAATTTGCTTTTTTTGCCCATTCACCCATTCACCTATTCGAGGAACCGTTGCCACATGAGAAACCGAATGAACGATAACCAATTACTTCAATTAATCAGGAACGGCAACACCATTAGCGAAGCCGCCCGTAAGATAGGGGTCGACAAAGCGACCGTATCTAGAAGGTTGAAGGCGTTGAATGTCGCCATAAACCGGAATGTAACCATCCGGGCAGCCCACAAGATTGTTGACCGCGAAATCAATGCGTTGGACCAATTGCAGAAGATCAACCGCGACGCCAACGAGCTGCTCGACCTGCTCATGCGCTGGAACCGGGGCGAAGACGATGCCCTTCAGGTACTCGAATCTCAGGTCCGCAAAATTAAGGTCCGGGGGCAGGAAGAGGAGATCACCGATTTTAGATTGAAGGACCCGCGCGAACTGGCTTTAAAGGCCATGCAGGAAATCCGGGGCCAATTGAAGCTGCAGCTCGAAATCTTCCAGGTGCTTTTCGATATGCAGGCGGTCCAGCAATTTCAAGCTGAAGTATTGGAGGTAATCGGAAGTGTTTCAGCGGAAGCAAGAGATGGAATCATTCGCCGGCTCACGGAAAGAAATGCTCTTCGGTCAGCTCTTGACCTCAATCGAGCAGAAGTTCTGCCGGGATGACGGAAAGGCTTACGGATCTCTTGGGGCCTGGGCCGGGAAGACGCCTGCATTGGCCCAAGCATAAATTTCGTGTTCTCCCGCCCCTTCGTAGGACTCGCCTTTGGAGCGGTCAGGAAGGCCCCCCGGGGGTCACGAAGTGCACGAAGGAGACACGAAGGAAACACGAAGATTCACAAAAAAAACCAATCTGGATAATCATCACAGAACATACTTTCGGGGGGATTGGCGTTACCGCATTGCGGGCACACCAAACCCATTTTACCGCCGCATTTGTTACAAAAACTTGCATCCTCTGGTTGCTCTGCTCCACATTTGGGACACTTCATCGGAACCCTTTATTTGACTTTCTTGAAGGAGAGTTCCTCCAATCCTGGAAGGGTGACGCGAATAATCTGGTTATCCAGACTTCCTACAATTACTCCACCGTTCTTGGTGTGGAGCCTGAGTTCGCAGCCCTTAACAAGCCACGAAAAGGTAATCTCGTCCTCACCCACCTTACAGACTCCAGTCCCTGTTTCTTTCAATTCCAAAGTGATTTCCCTGAGGTGAGGGGAATCGTTGATCTCGGCAATATAGGTCCCAACGTGCTGGATCCCTGGATCGCAGCCGGCCGCAGCGATGAAAAGAAGGAGAAAGAATAAAACCCGCAGAAAAAAAACCGGAGATTGTATCTTTTTTCGCATAATGAACCCGTCACGATTTTACAGTTGTAATTTCACTACCCGGGCCAATAAACGATTTTAATCTGTCCAAAAGCTCCATTCTGTCACAATGATAAATCTGGATGCAGAACACCAGCATTAGCGCATTTTCCAGGACCTTTTTCCAGCCGATCGGCTCGCCCACTGTATCGTAGCACCCGCAGGTGATCGGGGCGCCCCAGTGCATGTTGATCAGGACCATTACGTCAAACATTATCAGCAGCAGTCCGATCACTATTGCAGATGAACGCGACTTGAAACCGATGATTAAAAAAAGGCCGGTGACAAGTTCAATCCACGGCAGTATTATGGCCCCCGGGTTTAGGAACATATAGGGAATCAGCCGGTAATTGGCTATTGATTCCGCAAACTGAGCGGGATATGGAATTTTGCTCAAACTCGCGTAGATGAAGAAATAGCCCACGTAAATCCTGAGCGCAAAAGAGAGATACTCACTTGTTAACGCTCGTTTAACAAAAGACTGGATCATTTCGAAGCCTCTTTTTCGACCGGATAGCCATTAGCCTCCCAGGCCTCCAAACCGCCATCCAGGACCTTAACATTCCTATACCCTCGCAGCTTCAATTTTTCCGCAATTTCCAGGTCATAAGGCCTGCTTATGGTATTCCCGTAAACCACTATCTTTTTGTCCTTATCTTCCTCGGAGAAGCTCATCAGATAGACGAAATCGAAAAGGGCCAGCGTCATATTGACTGCGCCTTTTATATGCTGCTTCTGGTAGAAATTGTCGGGCATCGCATCGACTATCAAAGTTTGCCCTTGCCTGTAATCCTCCATTGCAGCAACTGCGCTGATCGAAGGCACCGGGTCGGGAGGCACGGGGGAAAAAGGGATTTTGTGCGGATTGGAGATGTTGAACGTTGTCGCCAAAAGAACACTTATGCCTATGATAAGGACAAAGTCGTACCATGCCACCCGGGAGGACCTGATTACCTCATCGACCTCATGCTTGATGATTTCACTGTCTCTCATCAGCCAGCGGCGTATGTGCCGCACGAATTTCTTTGAAAAATCAGGGTGGTCGCGCAGGAGGCGGTCAAATTGCTCCCTGGTGAGTACAATGAGGTGAGCTTCGTCAACACTTATTGCACTAGCGGTACGAGGCTCGCCGGTCAAAAGGGCCACCTCGCCGAAGTGTTCGCCCGGTCCGCATACCGAGAACTGGATATCGATCCTGTCCTCGTGCCTGACGAAAATTCTAACTCGGCCGGAACCGACAATATAAAAAGCATCAGGCGGGTCCCCTTCTTTGAAAATGACCTCGCCAGGCGCCGCAACCCTGCTCTTGACCGTTCGAGCAAGCTCGTCGATCTCTTCAGGGGGCAAATCCCGAAGAACGGAATTCTTCAGTGAACTCCTTAAATTTTCGAATTCCATACGGCTCATTGCCATTGTTGTTTTACCTATTGTTACTCTTTGTCCATAGCTTCCATCTGTTTTACAAATTTGACCTGCTTTACGAACGCGTCGGCGTCCTCAATTTCTCCGGCGTGGGTGAAAAGCACTTTGGCGTCATCAGTCGAAACGACCATAGTGTTTGGAGTGGTTCGCACACCCATGGAGCTGATAATCTCACGGTTTTCGTCGAGCAGAATCGGAAAGGGCGTCTTGAACTGTTTTTTGAATGTCTCCACACCGGGTTTGTCATCGGCGATTGCTATCGCGATAACCTTTACATCGGCCAAGCCTGAGTCTGCCTGGATCGTTTTGTAGATGTTATTCATTGTGGTGGCGTTGGCCTGGCAGTGCGGGCAGCGCGCACTCATGAGCTCGATAACGACGATCTTCGCCTTTATGTCACTGACTTTAAACGGCGTCATCGCGGCCAGACCAAGATATGTCAGCGTCTGCACAGAATCAGGAGGAGGGAGGGCCAATTCAAAATGCGAATCTTTTTCACCAGGATCGGCACAAAAAGCACCGCTGGACTGCAAAAAAGACGTACAGGCAACAATTAGAAAAACTCTAATCCATCTCGGCTTTTTCATTTCTCCTCTCCATCAGATAACGACTCTGTAGTGTATGCTCCCTTAATTGGGATTGTGAAGTGTTACGATAGGGGGCTTTCCTAAAGAAATACGGCTCTCATTCTTGAGCTGACAGTTTTACTGCTAATTTCATCTGTTTAGTCGGCTATGAACAGGCCGTAAAATATGTAGCCGATCGCAAACATGCACAAAGCGACAAATACTAAAGTGAGAGCGTTCATCTGGATTCCCCTGTCACTCTATCAAGTCCATCCACTACTCACTGTTCACCACATTTAAGGGGCAGGGGGTATTTTCAAGCCAGCTTGGTATGGTGCAGATAATCCTACCGCACCCAAAAACGCCCGGCTCAGATGGACAGTTGGGTATCGGCTTTGAGGTAATCTCCTTATCTAGATCTCCTGCTCCATGCACGCTGTTAGCCTCCAGACCATATCCGAAGTCACGGACGTGGACAGTTCTGCTGGCTGTTACTCCAAATATGAGCACGAGAGCCATTGCAATTCCAAAAACCGACAAATATGTGAGTGTGGTATTCATTTGGTTCTCCTTTTCTAAAGTCGGTGATGACCGACTTGGTAATGCCCTGCAGCCTCTGCCGGTGAATAGAGCCATACTGATTCGAGGGCATTGCGCTTTTTAATTTCAGATATATAGTGGATTCCCTTTACTATATAATTCACTATATATGGCATATAATTCGCTAAATATCGCTTATGCGTTAAATATCGTGACTTTCTTTTGCCGGTACGGTAATCCTTCTATGAAAGGCAGGTTATTGACCAGGTGCCTGCCTTCTAACAAGGATCAAAGCTGCATATTCCACGACCCTTGCAATACCCCAAAACAGTCCAGCTATCACGTCCGTATTGCGTATGCTCGTCCAGCAATCTGGGCAGGAGCCAAAGAACAACATGTTTTCAGGCGTAGGTCGTCCGCAGCAACCGCACTTTTTCATGGCGTACTCCTTTGCTAGGAGCTTGTCGGAAAAATAGCACTGACAACCATTCTATGGGTAATTGAGATACTTTCCCATGAGTGTCACCTCTCGCTATCACGCGAAAAGATCCACTTGAAATTCACCCGGGCAAACGGTACTCGTTACGAACTCGGCGACTTTATAGCACACAGTGGTTTCCAGAAGGTTACTTGCGAAGGGGGATACCTGAGTAGCAACTACAATGTAAGTACTGAACGTGGTAAGTTTTCGAGACCTCGAGATTTCAAGGGATAGAAATCGTAAGTTTTCCTAATTCTTGGTTGACGCCGCGTTTTAGGCCTATGGAAGAAGGTCGGAGGAGACGACTCGCTCCATGATTGGCCCCGGGGTATAGGCTGAAATTGCCTCGAATTGTTCTGATCGGTATTTTTTCCTTGCGGGTTTTGATTGGAATATCGTACGATCTAGAGATATTCGGCATTCCAAGAGCTTTTTCCTATGGAATCCGACTAGGAAATGCGGTTCGGCATCCTTTGACAGTCAAGTTACCCATTATTCAGATTGCTAATCCCTCTTCTTGTTCAGGATAGCCTGTAGGAGATAGAAATGCCCGGAGCCGAAAGAATTCACTATCTACAGGACATTCTCAAAGATAATGGGCTTGCAGGAGCGGTTCTCTTTCACTCACGAGACGTTTACTATTACACGAATACGGCTCAACCCTCCTATCTGGTCATAAGTCCAGATGAATACACGCTGTTCGTCCGAAGAGGTCATGATATTGCTCTGAGGGAAGCATGGTTGGATGCCGGACAAATCGGAACCGAAAGAAATTTGGAAAAAATTATTCAAACCATGTTCCATGGTCGAGGTCTTTCTGGAGAAAAAATAGGGACCGAGCTGGATTTGCTTACAATTCCCCAGGCCAGAGTGCTAAACCAAGCTTTGTACGGCCGAAAACTTACCGACATCTCTCCGCATATTCTCCGCCAGCGGATGATAAAGGATGACAGCGAGGTCAACAGCATCAGGAAAGCGTGCTCGGCAATTCACTCAGGGCATCTGGCGGCAATCTCCGCATTGCGCCCCGGATTAACTGAACTTGAACTTGCCGCTGCCGTAGAGAATGCGCAGCGAATTGCCGGTCATGAAGGATGCGTCTTTCTCCGCAGCACCGACTTCGTGATGAGTCGCGGCCCCGTGGCCTCAGGAGTTAATCTACGTTGTACGAGCGGAACGGTCTATACTCTAGCGGGCTCTGGACTTAGCTGCGCGGTGCCGACGGGGCCTTCCCGCAGAATAATCGAACCATTCGATCTGGTCCTGATCGATATCCCGACCTGCGTTGAAGGATACCACGCTGACCAGAGCCGGATGTATTCAGTGGGCAGGCCGACGTCGAGGGCAAAGGGCTTGTTTGAAAAATTGAGGGAACTTGCCGACCACATCATTCAGAGCATGCGGCCCGGCATCGCTATTAAGGACCTGGTCCACGATGCTTTTTCTGAAGCCGGAAGAATTGACCTCAAAGATTCATTCATGATGTTTGATAACGGCTCCAGGGCGCATTTCATCGGACATGGAGTCGGGCTCGAAATCAACGAGCCGCCGCTTTTTTCCGCAACCAGCGATGTTGTGCTTTCACCAGGCATGACGATAGCCCTCGAACTTCACCTGATGGAACCGGACGCATATACGTTGAAATTGGAGGATACACTCCACATAACTGAAACGGGGGTTGAAATTCTTACGTTGAGCCCAAGACTCCTAATTGAAATTTAGGTATACCGGCGGAATGATAAACCGGTTATTGCCACACCTTGCCGACGTTGTAACTATTTGATATGTCAAGATATGATTTGCTTTTAGACTTCCACCTTTAGAATTTCTGTTTCCGAGCTACCAAAATGGCGGACGAATCTCCAGTGCGGCAGGTTCGCTCACCGGCTTTAAGGTCGGAAGCAGGCATGCCAAGCCTCCAGAAGCTGTTGTTGATTTTCAGTTGTGATACTTTCTATTTTTCCCGATTCTTTTGGGCATTGATGTTCCTGTCCGCTTCTGGGGTTATTGTCCATTGCCGCCCGTCGGATACGGCGTGCACCGCGCCCTGCAAATCGGTCCTGTACACCGGGATCTTACGCGCCGCGCAACGCTCGATCACCGCAGGCGCCGGAAAACCGAACTGGTTGTCGTAGCCGCAGCTACAAACGATGGCACGTGGGTGCAGGGCGTCCAGGAACTCTTCGCTGCTCGAGTAACGGCTTCCGTGGTGGCCCGCGATCAGCAGTGTCGTCGTCCGGCCCCCCAGGGCAGGAATAATCAAGTCTTCGGCGGTCTGGCCGGCATCGCCCGGCAGGATCACCCTGGTTTCGGCATAAGATATCTCCATTACAATTGGTGCAATACTTGGACCAATTTAACTGAATTATCAAGCACATAGAAGCAAAGGAAATACCTTGATGAGTGTCATTGTGCCCAAGCTACCGCTCTAAAGGTCGCGAGCTAAACACATCCGGATCATTTCCGTTCTGCTGGCTCGCCCAAGCAGGATTTTCACCTTTGGCAAGCTGTTTGACATTGGCTCCTCCATAAAAGTGGGATAAAGTGCACTGGCGTGTGGCATAAAGCGCAGAGCTTGCTGATATTATTTTGAAAGTACGGTTAAACGGCAGTTTGATCCGGCATCTGTTTAATGCCGCGACAGGTGAAGAAAAGAGAATGAATATAACCAAAGGAGCCAGCTTAACGGTTGTTTTTGTACTTATAAGCGGTCTGTTTATCTACGCGGTCAGGGCCGACATTTGCTGGGAAACCGAGACGACAATGACCAATGTGCCTCATAATAGTAATGGATCGTCTATTCAGAAATACTACTTAACGGAGACAGCTTCTCGACTGGAGTTGGGTGATAAAAAAGTCCTTATCCTGAATCATAACAGCATGAGGCTCTACGCTCTGGACCCAAAGGAGCAAAAGTTCAGTGTGCTTGATTTGAATAGTCTCCCCGGGTTTCCAGCCGGCCTGGTCGCCGCATTGGTAGGCCTGCGGGTTACCCAGACCGGCGAGCTGAAGACAATTTCGGGCTACAGGTGCCACGGGTGGAACGTGCACCTTGCTATTTTAAATGGGGAGTGTTGGTTTTCGGACGAGGTCGGGGGTTTCGGGGAATTTCGGGTTTTGGGAGAAAGAGCGGCAGCGGCCGTCGAACGCAGTCCATTATTCAAGCGGATCGATATAATGGGAACTTTCAACCGGGTCGCAGGTTTTCCGGTTTACGCGGTTTATCACGTTCTGGGAGGAACAGTTGCGATCAAGCTGATAAAAGTTGAACAGAAATCCCTGGATCCCTATTTGTTTGTTGTACCGAAAGGCTATAGCCCCGGAAAGGTGAGGATTGCCGGATACAATAGCGTCGGCCCCGGGCCAATTCACGCCATGGCAGTTCATGAGCCTGATCATCTCATCAGGGGCCTGCGGTCTCCGGCGAACTTGAGTAGGAGTTCTCTATTGTGGCCGCGGTGGGTTATGCCCCTCAGGAATCGCCCTGTTTACCAAGCAGTCGAACACCCCGCTTAAGAGCTTTCATAAAAATATCAGGCACATAGAAACCACTTAAATACCTTGTGTAGCGTCCACGGATTTCAGAGGCTCATTTTTTTCAAGGACAGGAGAGCTGTACGAAAGTTTCTCTATCCCGCCCGCCTCGGCTGTGACAGGTGGAAAGAGGGGCATAGAAACTCTGGCGGTGAAGGTATGTTTCGAACTTGCGAGAGCCGGTTCCATCGACGTATAATTTGCGTATTTCAACTGGAGATTGTATGCTTTTTCCAGTCTCAGGCGCGGAACTGAAGTTTTTCGGGCAAAGACCCGACTCGAAAATGCGGTGGGATGGTTGGCACTGAAGTTGGTGCATTATTCCGGATCTCTTGCATGCCCGATCTGAAAATTGTAAGGTTTTTTACGGGCTTCCGGGGCATAGCAGAAGTTTTTCGGCCAAAATCCGATCTGAACGTAAAGTTTAGACGGATAGTACAGAAGTTGATGCAATATTCGGGTTCTCCGGAGCACGGCGTTGAAGTAACCAGGTTTTTAGCATTTTGAGCTGGTAAACCCACGACCTAACCTACACTGCAGGATGTGAAAAAAAGGGGAAGAAAATGCCATTCACCGTGATCAGCAACAGCTTCAAAGAAGGCGATTACTTGCGGGACGATTTCGTCCTGTCGGCAGATTTCGGGTTTGGTTGCGCAGGCGGCAACAAGTCACCACATCTGCGGTGGTCAGGAGCTCCCGCCGGAACGAAGAGCTTCGCCATCACCTGCTTTGACCCCGACGCGCCAACGGGTTCGGGCTTTTGGCACTGGCTGGTGGTGAACATCCCCGCGACTGTGAGTGAACTTGCCGAGGGCGCAGGTAGTGCAGGCGGCCAGCTACCAGCGGGCGCGCTGGAGACGCGCACCGACTTCGGCAAGCCCGGGTACGGTGGTCCATGCTCTCCGGAGGGCGATCATCCGCACCGGTACATGTTCACCGTTTTCGCCGTAAAGGTCGACAAACTCAATGTGAACGCCGACACGTCGGCAGCGGTCATCGGCTTCATTTTGCATTCCAATACGCTGGCAAGGGCGGAAATCATGGGGCTATTCAGGCGGTAGCTCTTGCAAAGATCAGTGGCTATTGAGGCTGGGGCTAAAAACGGCATTATCGAGCCGGACGAGACAACCCTGGCGTATGCCAACGGCCACAACAAGTACGCTCGGCCATACCAAGCATATAGCAGTGACGCGGATGCCTTTTACAGTAAGGTCTACGAATGGGATGTCACTTTGCTGGAGCCGCAGGTAGCATTCCCGCACCTCCCTGAAAACAGCAGAAATTTAAGTGAAGCCGGCCATGTGACTGTGGACCAGGTAGTAATCGGCTCATGCGCCAATGGACGCCTGGAAGATCTCAGAACAGCCGCCATGTTTCTGCGCGGCAAGAAAGTGCACCCTTATGTGCGGACCATCATCATTCCCGCTACTCAGCAGATTTGTAGGCAGGCGATTCGAGAAGGGCTGATTGATGTCTTCATAGAAGCGGGCGCCGCAGTATCGACCCCTACTTGCGGACCCTGCTTTGGGGGACAGCGAATAGATGAGGGTGAATAGAGGAAGGATATTGATGCAAGCGAAGAAACTACGTCAGCTCATCAGCCAACCAGGTCTCATTGTTGCTCCGGGCGCTTATGATGCATGGTCGGCGCGTCTGATAGAAAAAGCCGGTTTTCCGGTGGTATATATGACCGGTTACGGGGTGTCCGCAAGTGCAATTGGGCAGCCTGATATCGGTTTGCTTACCATGACGGAGATGGTAAACGTGGCGAGAAATATGGTAAACGCAATAAATATTCCACTGATTGCAGACGGAGATACTGGTTATGGTGGAATCCTGAACGTGATCCGGACAGTACGGGAATATGAGCAGGCCGGCATTGCCGCAATACAGCTGGAAGATCAAGTCTATCCCAAACGCTGCGGGCACATGGAAGGCAAGCAGCTCGTTCCCGTAGAGGAAATGATCACCAAGCTCCGTGCTGCTGTTCATGCCCGCAAGTCCCCAGACTTCATAATAATTGCCAGAACTGACGCCCGGGCGGTGACCGGACTTCAAGACGCTATCGCGCGAGCTAATGCGTATGCCGAAGTCGGGGCCGATGTTATTTTTCTTGAAGCCCCCGAGTCAGTCGAGGAAATGAAAGTGATAGCGGCGAGCATTGATAGGCCTCTACTGGCCAATATGGTGGAAAGCGGCAAGACGCCCTTTCTTGACTCTAACGCTTTATTGGAAATCGGCTACAAAATCATAATTTACCCTGTTTCCAGCTTGTACACTGTAACGAAGGCCGTTGCCCGCACGCTTCAAAAGCTCAAGAATGAGGGCACGACTCGAAATTGTATGGACGATATGGTCGAATTTAAAGAGTTCAACGAAATGATCGGAGTTCAAGAACAGCGAGACCTGGAGAAGACATTCTCATCAATGCCGTAACTGATCGGGACTACCAGATCATGATTTCAGGGCAAAGTTGCTTTAAGGGGGCATCGACTATAGTTGGGGCTTCGCGACAACCAAATGGGATGCTTGGCGCTGAAGTTGGTACATTATTCCGGTCTAAACGAACTCTCTGGACGCTAAAAGATCACCGAACGGTTTCGCCCGGCTTTTTTGGCTTCGTACAAAGCCATGTCCATTCGCATGAAAATTCCATGTATTTTTGACAGATGCGATAACTTTGGGCAGAGGATTGTTCGTTGTTGATATCCTCTTGATATCTTGCCACTGTACGTAATAAATCCTCGAAAGTCCGCATCTGCTCAGGCTTCGCGAAAGGTAACCTTCCTTGCCAACGTGGTAACTTTTCGATTTTTCAAGATATGATTTGCTTTTAGAATCTCACCTTAGAATTTCACTTTCCGCGCTACTAAAATGCCGGAGAAATCTCCAGTGCGGCAGGTTCGCTCGCCGCTTTAAGGTCGGAAGCAGGCATGCCAAGCCTCCAGAAGCTGTTGTTGATTTTCAGCAATGATACTTTCTATCTCGTAAGAGAGACTATATATAACACTGCTAAGAAGAACATCATTTCTATTGCGCATCACTTAGCGATATACCCCGCGTAGCGCGGAAGGCGACCCTTCATGCGTCTATCTCGCGTTGGGCCTGAGCGGGGAGCCTTCCCGGTTCTTTTGGGCATTGATGTTCCAGTCCGCTTCTGGGGTTATTGTCCATTGCCGCCCGTCAGATACGGCATGCACCGCCCCCTGCAAATCGGTCCGATACATCGGGATATTTCGCTCCGCGCACCGCCGGATGGTGTCCGAGGCCGGAAATCCGAACGGGTTATAAAGGGTTATATAGCATGATCGGCTCACGACACATGCCCATTTTACCTTAATCGCCAACCATCTTATCCGATAACTTCATTCAGTTACCAGACTTTAGCAAGGCATCATAAACTTACCACACCCGCAAGCTTTACCCTGTCGCGGATTCCTGCCCCGCCCGATACACGACTTCCAAAGCAGGACGCGCACATTCATATATGATTTGCAAAACTTGCGTTTTTAAGAACCTGCTTTTTCCAAGGAGGAGATATCTCAACTTTCTGATGGACTTACTGGACTACGAAAAGTGGCCGCCAGGTAGTTCAGGGGGGCTTACGGCCGTTTCCGCCCCCGCATTAGGAAGGTGAGCCACGAAGGGTGAAAAGCCAGCAAGTTACCGTCAGGGGTATTTTAAGTATAAATAATTGCGCATGGATCCCCACCAAGCAACAGCTAAAATTCGCTCTGACAGCTGATTTACGTGTCTGGCCATGCGCATCTATCTACGGAATCGTGTATAGAAAGTCATTTAGGCAAACGGCGCTATTTTATTGAATACTTTTTGCCACAATACATACATATAAAATGCTCAGTGAGGAGAACCTGCAAAACTATCGAGGGCCAACCATATAGACCCAACATTCTCTTACTGAAAGGTGGATTCTTCCTCGTCCATTGCACGGTTATTGACCGACCACAGCTCTCACATTTAAGGAAAGGGCAGATGGCGGTGTAACAGAAACCCGAAGTCACTAAAGTGATGATCCAAAATGGAGAATATTGATTTAAAATGACTCTTTCGTGACTTGGATATATGAACGCAATAAATAGAGTAACCAATAAGCCAGTCAACGACAGCCATGCAACCACCACGAATGAAGAAGCGGTTTTCAGGAGTAGACCTCTTCCATATTTACTTTCAGACGGATCAGCGGCCGGATCAGGATTCTTGGGGGCTACTCTCGAGATGAGTCCAGTCAGTAATGCGCCAATCAGTGACGCTACGAAGGAGATTAGGAAAAAAAACCAGTTTTTGCCCATGCCTGCCCTCGATGCCTAACACTTATCCTGAATAATGCGTCAAGTTGACTCCCAACTGGAACTGAACCGAAGTTTGGGGGTCGGATTCCATCCGAAAAAGCTCCTGGGATGCCGAGTGTGCTCGAATTATAAGATATTCCAATCAAGACGCGCATGAAAAAGTGCCGATCAGACCAAATTTGGCAATCTGAGAACATATCACCATCTCCGCAGTTAACGGGTCCCTTACCGCGCCCCACATAGTGTTGGAGAGGCCCGAGTGAATAATATGCTGTAATGGCGGGCGAGGGAAAACCGGCGCAACATGGACGTACCACTTCCCGGCATGATAGACCACTGTGGCCCCAACCTCACAAGTCGATGTATCCTCCGGTCTTCGGCTGTGCTGACTCTCTTAAAACGACGTCCTATATTCTTCTATTCTTCACAACGGGCTTTCAAAACCACAGAGAAAATCTTTAGCACATTTGCCACTGTACGTAACTTTCCGATTCTTTCAAGATTTTCTTTCAGAATCCCACCCTAGAATTTCTTTTTCCGCACTAGCAAAATGCCGGAGGAATCTCCAATCGGCAGGTTCGCTCACCGGCTTTAAGGTTGGAAGCAGGCATGCCAAGCCTCCAGAAGCTGTTGTTGATTTTCAGTTGTGATACTTTCTACCTCGTAAGAGAGACTATATATAACACTGCTAAGAAGAACATCATTTCTATTGCGCATCACTTAGCGATATGCCCCGCGCAGCGCGGAAGGCGACCCTTCGTGCGTCTATCTCGCGTTGGGCGTGAGCGGGGAGCCTTCCCGGTTCTTTTGGGAATTGATGTTCCTGTCCGCTTCTGGGGTTATTGTCCATTGCCGCCCGTCGGATACTGCGTGCACGGCGCCCTGCAAATCTGTCCTGTACACCGGGATCTTACGCGCCGCGCAACGCTCGATTACCGCAGGCGCCGGAAAACCGAACGGGTTAAAGACGGTTATATAACATGATCGGCCAGGACGCGTGGTCATTTTAACTTAATCGCCAACCACCTTATCCGATAGTTTCACAGAGGTACCAGACTCCAGTAAGGCATCGTTAACTTGCCGCACCGCAAGCTTTATACTACCGCGGATTTCTGCCCAGCCCGATACAGGACTTCCGCAACAGGATACCCAAATTCAGATATGATTTGCAAAACTTGCGTTTTTCAGAACTTCGTTTTTTCAAGGTTAGGAGGGTAACTATGATGCAATGAAGAGTCCCGCATGGTTGCTGGTCCGCTGGAGCAACAGTTGGGCGTTTTGCCCTTCACAGAAAAGGTTTGGCTGCCCATATATGCCTTGTCACTTTTGTACGCACATGAACCAGTCGTATTGAACGACGGGTTGGGCGCAGTTGCCATTTGCACACCTATTCGCGGCGAGCGCCGCAGGGGAAGTAAGGTAAGATCTTTGCTAACCCCTCCGGGTTTCGGGCCAGGGAACGGAGATAATCCTGCACTTTTGCAGCGGAGAATTGCTTCAGGAGCTGATCTATCTGCCTGTTGGCGTCAATTGCTCCATCGCGGCAGCCCAAAGTGGCGGCTGCAGTGCCTGAGCATGTGATTGGACAACGGCCCTCAAGGTAGTCGGCTCTGACCATGACGCAATTCCACCAAAACGCTTCATAGCTCTTGGTATACCGGACGGCTTCAGGCTGGCCAATGGGCGAATTCGATCCTGGCGGATACTTCCAAAATTCCTTTGGCACTTGCACTTTACACGACATCTCCAAGGAATGGAGCGCGCAGCCGCCCAAAAGAACCGCAAGAACGATGAGCGGCGATGTTAGTCCTAGTCTTATGTATAGCGTCTCCAAGCAACCCAACGATTGAGCTCAGTTGAGCCCATTATTGGCGTCAACTGGCGTGACGGGTTGGGCAGAAATGCCACCCGAATCAGCAGAAAACAGACGAAATGCTTCCTGCACTGAACTCCGGATCGTTTTATCAGCCGGTTCATATCCTGACACTACTCGCGCCTTGCATTCTAATTCTATTGCACGCTGGGCATTCGAATTGAGCTTGTATCCATTGCGAACAAGTGCTCCTGCCGTAACGAGATCCCCATCCAGCAGTGTCTCAATCATTTTTACCCCTTCATGATATTTATCCCCTCTGAGGCGCTCAAGGACAGCGACCTTGGTCACGATATCAGCTTGTGTTCTCGATGAAAGGTTAGACATATTGAATCTGCCATTGAAGTTCAACCAAAACAAAGAGGCTCCGATAACACCGACTACGAAGCCGGTAACTATGGACACAGCTACAAATAATGCGAAACGGTATTTACTCATGGGACTTTTTCTCTGAGAACACTTGGCCACGCCGTCCAGTTCATGCCTTCGTTATGTTCCATACGGGTTTGGTAGTAGAAAAACGACGCCTTCAGTTGTGATCTTAAGCTTCCCATTCAAATGATTTTCCCGGCATGAGTCCAATCCCGTCTTTGTTCCGGCTATGGTTTCTGCTGAGACGGTCATGGTGCCTTGACCCGAGCCAAACCCCACACTCTCTCTCATTATCTTTTCAAGGTATTCAACCGGATTAGATTCCGGGTAGGGGATTTTTTCTACATCCGGTGCCTCGCCATCAGTGCGGATCTTCCATAACTCAGATGCAGTAAGCCAAAGCTGGAAAGTCCTTGGGCGTATTGCATCTGCGTCTGTTGGCAACAACGACAATGACAAGATTCCACCCTTTTCAGGTATCTGCATCCTGTGATCCGCTCCTTTGAAGAAGCTGTACTCACGTGCTTTGGCTGACGGCGTTCTTTCGGGAACCGCAATTTCTCCTTTGTGAGGATTTGAGAATTGCGGGTCTTTCAGTTTTGTCTCGAGAACGGACGGCATGATGTAATACGTACCGATTATCAAGGTCGTTACAAGAGCTATACCAAACCCGAGACCGAAAACCAAACCCTGCACGAATTTGTTCAGCATTCCGACTCCTTTTACAAACATAACGGGCGGCTTCAGCGAGAGCCCGTGGCGATCCCCTGAAAGCCTTGGTTAACTAATTTTTTCAATAGTATTTCCTTTCTTTCCGGTAGGCCAAATCCCTTTTTCACGCCGTGAAGAATTACCCTTACACTCTCTTTATCTTCGATAACCTTAACTTTGTATTCTATTAGGTTTGTTCCCGCATAGGAAGGGCTGAAAACCCGATAGGACTTTTGAAAATCAAAGACCTCAACCAGGGGATCAACGGTTGCATCATCTGCGAAAGGTGCATATGCTTTAATATGTTCCTCTCGAACGCCTGTTCCTCTTCCAATACCATATTCCAGAAAAAGATAACCACCCTTTAGGAGTAAACGTCCTTCGCCATACGAAGATATGAAATCTTGTTTCATTACTCTGCCATCGCGCCTCCTAACGATCATACACAAATTATCCTCTCTGAACGACGTCGAAGATGACGGAGTTTGTTGTCTGATAGAAACCGTAAGTTCGGGGAATGAAAACTCAAAGTCACATCCGCAAGAGGCGTCAAATGATTTCCACTGCAGCCTCTCACGATGTTTTGCACCATAAGAAACAGGCGTCAAAACGGCCAGCAATAAACAGGATATAATTATTTGCTCAATATATTTTCTCATGGTCCATCTGCCAGGTCAACGTAATGGTATCTTCCGAAAAATGGACGTCTTTTACACGCCCACCGGTTTTAGGTTCGGAAGCATGCATGCCAAGCATCCAGAAGCTGTTGATCATTTTCAGTTGTGATACTTTCTATCTTCCTCGGTTTTCTTGGGCATTGATGTTTCTGTCCGACTCCGATGTAATCGTCCACTTCATCCCGTCCGATACGGCGTGCACGGCGCCGTTGATATCGGTCCTGTACATGGGGATGTTCCTCGCAGCGCAGCGCTCGATTACCTCATGCGCCGGAAATCCGAACTGGTTGAAGACGGTTATATAACACGATCGGCCCAGGATGAATGCCCATTTTAAATTAATCGCCACCCATCTTATCCGCTAACTTCATAGAGTTAACAGACTATATAGCAAGACATCATCAATTTGCCGCATCGCAAGCTATCCTATCGTGTATTCTTGCTTCGCTCGATTCAACGACTTCCAAAACAGGACACCCAAATCCAGACATGATTTGCAAAACTAGTGGTTTTTAGAAACTCATTTTTTTAAGGATAGAGATGTATGAATTTTTAGGATTGCTCATTAGCCCGAACGCCCAGCATGTGCGGTGGTCGGAAAATGCATAGGCCATCCGTACCATACCGTTGTTGTGCAGTTCGTAACCTCCTGTCACGCCGTAACACCGGAACCAGACATTGATACCTACGTTCTTCGATTGTCTTGAATTTAATTTTTGCTCAATGTTGGCTTAACTAACCGGCTATCGCGGTAACTCCCGGACTTGGGACCAGGACGGAAGTCCCTAGGGATTCCTACCGGCTCGCAGTACTTCTTCATGAGCCCGAATCACCATGAGGGGGTCGGCGCCGTGAGCAAGATCTGCAAGCTCCATAGGTAACTTTGCCACGTCGTATGTCGATAGCGGGTGTATTTCGATCCCATCAATGCCCTTATGGCTGAAAGCCAGACGCCATTCCTTGTCCACCCACTCCGAATTCCGTGCCGCTTCCGACCAGAACAGCAGAAGCTGATCCGACTGCAACACCATATCAGGCAGGAGCTCCCTCCATTTGGCGTTCGGACGCATCGACACGCAGTCAAGAAATACCTGTAAGCCGCAGTGGATCTCCAAGGCAGCAACGCGGTCAAGCACGCGAGCCCGGTCTTCGGATGCATAGGATGCGAAAGCTGTACGGGGAGAGTTGATGGTCTTGGTTTGCGGCTGCCCAGTAGCGCCATGGGCGATCTGCAATGGCATCCAGATGCGTGTGAGACGGCTATCCTTTACGTAGACGTCGAACTTGAGGTCACGCTCTCCGATCGCGGTCTTACTGACGCCCACGCGGAAGTCCAGAACATGTTTCCCTCCCTCCCAATAGAACCCGTCCATATTGGGATCAACGGTCAAGTCTTCGCCGTAAACCAAAACCGACACACGCGTGCCAACCTTCCAGTTGGCCCGCGCAGCATCTAGGTGGGGGGGTACCTCTGAATTCCACTCCTCAAGCTGCTTCGTCAAGGCCACTTCGAGGTCCGGATGGTAGGCGACGAAGCGAGCGGTGAAATTCGATCCAGGCTCGGCGATTCTCGGGGCTGAGGCACCAAGACGCACGGGTATGCCACGGCCGAAACGTGATGAAATCGTCCTCACAGAAGGGAGCATGCTTGCCGCCTTCTGCCAAATGCGAGCGCTGACAAGGGCCACCCTTCGTGCCAGCGTTTCTTCCTTCGGGCTGGCCTTGGGTAGGAGCGATGGTTCTGTGTCAAGAGTCATTTTCAAAAGAAGTGTCGACGGCACCTTGTCAGCCGTGACCCTTGTATACTTACTAAGGGCAAAATAATGGAAATTAACTGGAAGAGGGGATCGTAGCGACACGACCTCGCCAGGTTTAGGCTGATCAAAAGACTTCTCACTCCAGATTATCTTGATCCACAGTTGGGCCTCTCCGCCTGAGGGGAGGAGGCCGCCCAATTGAGTTTTGAACGCTTGTTTGGTCCCATTGATGACAACTGAGAGACTCAGCCTTGCCGACGTGCCAAGATCATGAAAATCCGTGTCTTCGAGAGATAAGTCGAGAAGTACTTTGCCGACTTCCAGCAGCTCCTTGACAGACAATCGAGGAGAGAAGGGTAGTACAAATTGCAATGGCGTCCGGTTGTTGGTTAATATGATGTGGAAATCCGCCTCTTCAATCTGAGCGGAGTAGTTGGCCACGTACTCGGGATAATATCGGGCTTCTTCGAATGCCTTCTTTACGGCATCCTTTGAGACAGAAATCCGGTAGTCGAACCAGTTTTCGACAACGCGAGGATGCTCAGAGCATAGGCGATTCCAAGTTGCAGGGCCGATAAACCCAACCTCTTCCAGGGTGATACCAAGCTCATGCATGCGGTTCTTGAAGGCGCCAATCGCCTCGTCGGAATAAGCAGCATTCGATGCAATATTGTACAGCCTCCATCCCAATTCCGCACGGTTGTGCACAGCTTGCTCAAACGCCAGAATAGCTTCCTCAATCGGCAGTGCATTGTCGTTCGGGATGTCAACTGAGTGGCAGCAGTAAGCCACACTCGCTGTCTCGTCCAGAATATCGATGCCAAACTTGTCACGGTCCTTTCGAACAATGCTGTTGGACGGGAAGACAGCAGAAAGGAAGTCATGGCATAGTCTTTTCCATACCTCTGGAAAGCCGCCAGTGGAAAGCTCCGATCTCGCGAAAGCGCTCGATAGTTCGTATTGCATTTCGCCTCACTCCTTTGCAGGATGACTTCCCGCGTTAAGGACTCTAGCAAATCGAATGACTGTCCAATAGAGAAATCCCCTCTCAGGCTCTGCGATAGATCTCTCCTCGAGATTTAGATTCTTTCCCGTACGCGGGCAATCCTACTTTCAGGTATATTGCTGGACCCCGAGCGGCCCCGGCTCGCCAAACGAAATCCTCACCAGTATTCCGCCAATGGACTACAGCGGTTTATGGGGCCTGGCTTGTCGATCTCCGCGACGCTCAATTACCGGTTCGGCAGCGCGTCCGAGAGACCATGGGGAAGAGCCCTAAAGGTGGTCCCGCCGCCCGCTGCTGCGAAAGCTATATTAAATACTCCGACTGAAAGAATTGCAAGTAGAGTCCCTGTAAGCTCTTTAACGATGCAGCATTATAGCACTGATTGTGTTAGGAGGTTAAGCAATCTTGCCACTGTACGTAACTTTTCCATTTTTCAAGATATAATTTGCTTTTAGAATCTCACCTCAGAATTTCTATTTTCCCGCTATCAAATCGCGGAGGAATCTCGAGTGCGGCAAGTTCGTCCACCTGCTCCAAGTTCGGAAGTAGGCATGCCAAGCCCCGGAAGCCGCTGTCGATTTTCAGTTGTGATACTTTCTACGTTTCCCGGTTCTTCCGGCCGTTGCTGTCCTCTGGCTTCGCCATGTAACCAATTAGCCAAGAATCGAAACCTTTGGGATGCTTTTCCAATGGTCGCAATCTCATTAGCTTGGCCGGATAAAATTATTGTAGCTGGCAAATCCAAACCATAGCACTATCAGGAACAGTAATCCCACGCCTGAGACGAGATGTGACTGTCGCAGCGACTTGGGGCCTTTCGGGTACCTGCCAAGAGTGAGCACCCATAAGACAACGTATCCCAGTATATAAAGGATCCATCCCCATATGAGCATGATGATGATAGCCTTGAGGACTTCTAAAATGAAATCCGCAATGTTATTCACCTGCATTCCCTCCATGGAGAATGATGTTCCGGCTTCTTGACACGGATGGACACGGATGGAGGAGCGCAGCGGGGTGGAAAAAACAAGATGCGAAATCCAGGCTTCATATAAGAACTCTCCGGTATTCCAACCTTGGCCTGCCAAAATTAAACAATAAGCCAACCCTGAGGCCACTGGCTTTTAAGTAGTTTAATAGCTGTCCGACATGAGATGAATTGAGCTGGTTAACGGCCTTCAATTCAACGACGACGGTGCCCTCTACCAAAAGGTCACAGAAATATCTTCCCAGCACTGCCTCCTTATAAGTGACTTCGAAAGGGATCTCCTCTGCAGTGGACAGACCACGGATGGAGAGTTCATGAATAAGCGCTTTTCGGTAAACACCTTCGAGAAACCCATGGCCTAGAGTATTGGAAATTTCAAATGCTGCACCGATAATGGATGCAGTAAGGTATTCGACGTCTTCTCCTAAATAGATTCTTTTGATCTTCTCATCCGTGTCCATCCGTGTTTATCCGTGTCTAAAGAGATTCTGGCTTCTTTCTGCCTTCTTACAGCTACTGTTCACTCCCGACAGTCCACTTCTGCCCGTCCGATACGGCGTGCACCGCCCCCTGTAAATCGGTCCTGTACATCGGTATGTTTCGCTCCGTGCAACGCTCGATTACCGCAGGCGCCGGAAAGCCGAATTGGTTGTCATAGCCGCAGCTACAAACGATGGCCCGGGGGTGCAGGACGTCCAGAAATTCTTCGCTGCTCGAGTAACGGCTTCCGTGGTGGCCTGCGATCAGCAGTGTCGTCATGCGGCCCCCGAGGGCGGGAATAATCAAGTCTTCGGCGGTCTGGCCGGCATCGCCCGGCAGGATCACCCTGGTTTCGCCATAAGATATCTCCAGCACGAGTGAGGTTTCGTTCAGGTTGCCCTGCAGGTCTTTTATGGCCCTAAGGTTTGGGTGGAGCAGCCGTATTCGGGTCTGGCCGATTTGCAGATCGGCGAGCAGCTCGGGAAAGGTGCGGATCTTTATCTTTCGCTTCGACGCGATTTCATCGAGGTAGCGACGAATCTCCCCGGCGGCAGGGTCGTCCCCGGTGATTTCGCTTGTCCAGAAGGACCCCACATCGAAATTGCGAAGGATGAAGCGAAGCCCAAGCGCATGGTCGGGGTGATAGTGCGAGAGAACCACGTAGTCCAGCCTGCGGATTCCTTCGTGCCAAAGATACGGGGCTACTACCGAACGGCCGGTGTCATAGGAATCATCGGGGATCCCTCCGCCGTCGTCAAGCATCGTCTCGCCCGTGGGCAGCCTGACAAGAGTGGACGTCCCCTGTCCCACGTCGATAACGTCCACCCTCAATGTCCCAGTATTGTTCGACCCCGCGTAGCTGCTCAGCACCAGGCCGGCGCATATAAGCACAGCCATGGCGCTCAGACCGGCTATCTTGATTTTCCGGGAAAAAGGGGCGAGCAAAAGGCCCATGGACGCATAAACCACCAGGAGCCATGCGGGCGAAATGCTGCCGGTCCAGAAATAGCTCCAGGAAAAACCGGCAAACCATTCTATCATCCGCAGACAGACCCAGAGGAGGTAGTTCACGATCCAGATAACCGGATAGGCCAGGGTTTGGCTGATTGCGAACAGGAGTACGCTCAAAAGCCCCAGCGGTAGAACCACGAACCCCAGATAGGGTATCAGAAAGATATTTGCGATAAATCCTGTCAGCGCAAACCCATCGAAATAGAAAATTATTAGCGGAAGCAGCAAGATGTTGACTGCTATCGAAACCCAGAAAGCGTCTTCGAACGGGGATATTATCCTGCCCGCGAGCCTGTCGGGCTCAAGGGCTGGAAATACCTTGTAGAGCCTGATTCCGCGCAATCGGGGATAGATGACAATGATTGCAAGAACACATGCAAACGTCAGTTGGAAGGGAATCAGCCAGAGGTTGTTGGGGGCCTGGATCAAAATGACGAGGGCCGCTAATGCCAGGACCGTCAATGAGTCGGCCGCCCTGTACCAGAAGCTGGCCCCGAAAAATACCGCCAGGGTCAGAATGGATCTCCAGATCGTGGGCGCCCCGAATCCAGCCAGAAAGGCATAGAAGACGGCGCTTGCGAGAGCTGGCCAAACGGCTATCTGCTTGTCGCTCACTCTGTTGAGAATTGACGGGTACAAAAAACGAACCGCAAAGCGAACGAGCCAGAAGACGAACATAGCGACCATTCCGATGTGCAGGCCCGAAACCGAGAGCAGGTGGTTAAGGCCGGTTTGGTGGATATGGTCCTGCCAGTTCCTGTCCAATAACATTTTGTACCCGAGTATCATAGCCGCATAAAAAGCCGCCGGTTCAGGGTCCAGTGATCTCTGGGCCCACAGGAGCGTCTTTTGCCGGAAGGTCTCGATTCGGCCTCTTATCGCATTCAACATCCTGGATTCCGGCTCAAAAGCACCGCCGGAATGACGGGTGCCGGACTCGGGTGCGAGCTTTATCAGGAGCCGTTCGTCCTTCAAAAAACAATGGGCGTAGAGACCTTTCCCGGCTTGATAAAGCGCGTAATCGAAGCCGCCCGGATTTCTGAAGCTGCGGAAGCGCTTGAGAACGCTCCGGAAGAGCACCCGGTCGCCGGGGAGAAAAAAGGCGGTGGGACCGCCCGCCAGGTTCGCCGCTGCCTGCGGCGGCGGCAGGAAAAAGGCGCCGGGATTAGCGGGGTCCTTTCTCGGAAAGCTAAGCTGTACTCCCCCCTCCAGAGGAGTCTGCCTGTCGCCGGTTATCGAGCTGAGGAGGCGGAGCTGGATTTGGATTTTGTCCGGAGAGTATTCGGGTGACGCCGAGGCTTCTTCAACTGTTTTCGATCCTGCCCGCCGCGTAGTACCGCCGTGCGAGACCGAGACTTCTCCAGCTATTTTCGGCACTGCCTGCTGCCTGATATATTCAGGCGAGCCGGTTACCTCTGCGATAAATGTTGCCGGCTTACCGTTGAGATATTGTTCGAGTGCCTGAGGAAATTGGGGGGTGGCGGCTTTCGATGCCCACATTCCGAAGATGACGAAGAGCAGGGCAGGGAGGGCAAAATTGGTGAATAGTGAATAGTGGATAGTGAATGGAGGAACGGCCTCCGCCTTCGGTCCTTCGCTACGGCTGCGAAACCACAGGGTGGCAACCATAGCCGCGATGAGAATGAAGGCAGCTAACGCGAAATAGTACGTTCGGACCGGCAGGCCCTCCCCAAACAGGCGATCCGCCAAAATCCCCAGCATAAAGAAAACTGTGAGCCAAAAAAGCGGGCGTGCGGGCATCGAGCTTACTTTATGTGAAATATTATTAAGTAAAGTCAGTTAGTTATCTAAGCACTAAATCAGTTGTCTCTTAATATATACTTCATGGTTTCCAACACCAACACAAAAATAAGAAAGGACCACACCATATTCCTTTCACCTTTCATTCACCTCGCTTGCATTCGTATCCCAAACGCAGACAGCATGACATCATGCGCCTCGTTTCCGCCTTCAAGGTCGAAGAGGAACTTCAAAGGGCTTGGAGGGAAGAGAAGGAACGGGAAAGCCAGGCTGAGGTTGAACGCATTCCTGAACGGGCAAGAGGGAAGCCGATCCCATTCAGGGATTAATACCGGTACAGAAAGTCTATTTTGATTGGGTATCTGACAATTACACTACCGATTATTGTTTAGGAATGATTAGAATAAGCATCAGTTTTGTAATGCAATTGTCGTACTTCTGTCACGAACGCCTGCTGAAAACCTGCTAAGGTAAGCAAATATTAATTATAACTACCATGTGGGTACTTTGCTGACCTCTACCAATGAGTGACCAGGAAGCCCAGACGTGAATGGTTCATTACGGTTTCTGCTTACCGAATGGTCATCCATGTCTGGGCTTTTTCATTGAAGCGCATCGTCAGAGCTTCAATAAATCTATTCCATGTCCCAAATCACCACCATCGTACCACTTTTTTGTTCAATGTATCAAAACACCACTAATAGACAAAGCCAAACCCATCGTGAGGTGGGGACGGAAAGCCACGGGTCTGGGATAGATAGCCGGGTCGCCTTTCTGCTAATGAAACAATTCGTTGGTATTTTTGGGGTGGTCATCGAAAAAGGGAGAGGCATTATGAATTGCAGAAACATATCCATCATCCTGGCAGCAATTACCATAGTCGTGATGCCCTTCGCGGTGCATGCCCAACAGATTTCGCCGAATCCGAACCCTAGCGGGAACACCATCACTGTGGATACTTCCGGCGTTTATAATTACGGCGAATTTTTTGAGAATTATGGCGGAATTGAAATCACAGATACTGGCACGCTGAACAACAACGATAGGTTGGACAACTACGACGCCCTGAGCAACAGCGGCACGCTGAACAACAACAGCGTGCTGTTCAACTACGGCATGCTGAACAACAACTCAGGCGGCACACTGAACACCCAAGATTTTCTGGAAAACTATGGCACGCTGACCAACTACGGCACGCTGAACAACAACGGCAATCTCGATAACGAAGGCGGCGGCACGATGACCAATTACGGTACGATGACCTACGGCGTCAGCGGCGTAACGAACAACCAACTCGGCGGCACGTTTAACAACTACGGCGTTCTAACCATCAACTCCGGGGAAGGAGGCATTCCCAACGTCGGAGGTACACTGAACAACTACTCCGGCGCTACGCTGAACAACTACTCCGCCGGGCTGGTCAACGGCTGCCCCGAATGCGGCTCAACCAACGCTAACAGCATGATGAACAACTACGGCACGTGGAACAATAACTCCGGCGGTGTGGAGGGCAACTTTGCCACGGTGAACAACTACTCCGGCGCTACGCTGAACAACTCCGGCTCGTTGTATAATAACTCGGGCGCGCTACTGAACAACAATTCCGGCGCCACGCTGAACAATAACTCCGGTGGCACGCTAAACAACGAAGGCGGCGACATTGAAAACTACGGCACGCTAAATAACAACTCAGGTGCTACGCTGAACAACTATATCGGCGGCACTTTGAACAACAACTCTGGCGGCACGCTGAACAACTACGGCACGCTTACCAACACCAACAGCGGCGGTGCGCTTAACAATTATGGCACGCTGAACAACTACGGGACGCTGAATAACTACGACGGCGGCACTATGAACAATAACTCGGGCGGCACACTAACCAACTCCGGGACGCTGAGCAACGACTACTTCAGCACGCTTAACAACGGTTCAGGCGGTGCTCTGAATAACAACTATGGCGGTACGCTTAACAACAATGGCACACTGACCAACTCCGGCACCCTGAACAACTACAGCACAATCAACGGTGCAGGTAATTATACTCAAACTGCCGGTCAAACCATAAACAACGGCAGCATAACCCAAGCCTCTGTTAACATTCAGGGCGGTAGCCTTAGCGGAACAGGCACCATCACGAGCAATGTGACAATCGCAAGTGGGGCAAGCGTTCAGCCAGGTAGTTCTTCAGCTTTCGGCACGGTCACCATAAATGGCAACCTTACCAGCAGTGGTGATTATACATTCAAAATCGGCGGGAATAGCAGCAGCGGGTATTACGACATGCTGCAAATCTCCAACGGTAGCGCGAACTTTAACGGTGGCACCATGAACTTCAATTTCATTAACGGCTATAGCGGAGTGGCTGGCGATTACGTGGAGTTCTTACTTGCCAGTAGTATCACTGGCTGGAATGCCCTCAGCTTCGACGTTATCGGCTTAGGTAGTGGCTTGGGCTATCAAGTGGAGAGCGTAGCAGGTGGTGAAGAATTGTTGATTACAGCACAAGGTGGGGCGTCCCCGACCCCCATCCCCGGCGCTATCTGGCTCTTCGGTTCCGGTCTGGTTGGACTGATTGGGATTAAGAGGAAGTATTTGGGATAGCTTGTTTCATATAGACAGATGGACAGATGAGAACGGCAGGGTCGGCTCGCGGCAAATGGCCCTGCCGTTTTTATTCTGTTCCTGCGATCGGGTTCATTCCATGTCCTAACCCCCAAACGCAGATAGCATGACACCATGCGCCTCGTTTCCGCCTTCAAGGTCGAAGAGGAACTTCAGAAGGATTGGAGGGAGGAGAGGGAACGGAGCAGTTCAATGCCGATGTTGAAGGCACTGCTGAGAGGCCAAGAGTAGGGCGAGTCCGAATCAGGAGGATGGGTTGAGACGAAGAATTCTTGCAATACCTCTTGAACCCTTTGAAAGAACTGAACAGAATTCTGCCCAAGTTGCCAGCGAGCAAAAAAAGCGAGTGAAAACAGGGTGCGAAACTGCACAGTTTGTTGTACTGTCCGATTAACAATGAAAAATCACAGGAGTAAGCGCGGGATATTTTGCTCTACTGAACAGGTAGAGGGAACAGGAGATGGGTTTCTATGAAGGACTTCTTTCAAAAAGATGAAGACCACGCACATTTGGACCCAAAAGCACAAAAGCGGATTTTCGTCCCAACCCAAGGAACAGGGGATTGGAGGGAGCTTCTGGCCGATCCTAAGACGCAGTGGCGCACGAAATACTCCGCTAAGGCCCTTGCTGATTCATGGGAGAAATCGAACGGTTTCCCGCCGGAAGTTGTTGAGCTTTTCGTTAGCTCCGGAATCCCTTCGTTCAATGGATTGAACCTCCTATTGGCATTTCCTGAGCATAAGGTAGATTTGCCCCCTAAAGGGGGTCGCCCGTCCCAAAATGACCTTTTCGTAATTGCCAAGGGAAGTGATGGGGGCCTCGTCTCAATTATGATTGAAGGCAAAGTGAATGAGCCTTTTGACAAGACCTTGGGGGAGTGGAAGGTTGAGATGTCTCGCGGGAAGACAGAGCGACTTCGCTTCCTTCATGACAGGCTTGATCTCTCCGCTGATATTCCCGACCCTATCAGGTATCAACTCATCCATAGAACCGCCTCGGCACTCATTGAAGCAAAAATGTTCAATGCTGGAAGCGCCGTTATGCTCATTCACTCCTTTAGCGAAAGCAACCGGTGGTTTAATGACTACGAGGCATTTTTGTCACTCTTTGGCGTCAAGGCAGTTCTTGGGAAGTTGCACTTCCTTAAACGTGCTCATGGTGTTGACCTCTATTCTGGATGGGTGCGGGGCGAACTAAACGAGGATGGCTGAAAATCATCCACACTTGATTGTGCTCTTTATTGCTATGCACCGCGGAGGGAGCTATGACGGACGTTTACGATAGGTTGATTAAGAAAGCTCCAGAATGCCAAGACGCTCTTGAAAGAAAACTAAAAAGGGGTGGTAGCAGTGTTCTTGTGGAGCACAAGGAGGTGGTCTCCGCTTTCCCAAAAAATGTTGAGAACCAAAACTTCTTCGACGAGGGAGTGATTGACACAAAGTGGTTGGCTAACTGGGCTGAGTCAAAAGGGTATAAGAAACCGAAGTTTGAACCGGTGTCTAAAGATGACCGTAGACCGCCCGTTCGTTTCACGAAAAAATAGCCTTCACAACCTTTGTAGCTTGACAAGGGCTCAAGGCAGCTAAGGCCCTGTAAGGCATGCGGCGCGAGACGTTGAGCGATTTAACTACATTATTGGGGCCTTCGCGCTGCTCTATCAATTTTCGTGCGTCGGTGACCCGTTGCGCGGATAGTAGCCGCTTGCGGCCCATCTGCACCCCACGAGCTACAGCCGCCGCGCGGCTTCATTGTAAAAAGGACACCTCGTATGAACTTTATAAAAAGACTTTTTGGAACGACTAGTAAAGTACCCACAATTCGTCCAGAAGAGTTAGCACATGTACTTTTTAATGACTATATTTATAATGAAGAGGACAGTGTGCGATTCTTCCTCAGGGACCAATGGAAAGAATATGACCCTTTTTTAACATACATTGTATTATATAAAACAGCAATATCCTTACTTGTGTTGCTTGCCAAAGAGCACTCTCTAACTAAATGTCAACATGTGCGAGTGTGTATGGAAAATATAATCTACAAAGACCCCTCAAATCCCAAGTATTTTATTGCAATCAAAACCGCAATGAAAAACTCGTCTGAACTACTTGACCCTTCTAACCATATATTGGAAAGTTTCGATGATCAGTATCAAAAGTTGTCGTGGACTATGGACTGCTTGCAGGGTGTCGGTATTCTTGATAAAAGACAAGCCATACGCCACGATAGAGCAAGTGTGATTGGTATGGGATGGGCAATGGCATGGTTAAAAGAAGTTGGAATTATTGAAACAAACCCTGTAACACTTGCAAATTTTGCGTCACGTTGGATGGGCAGTTATGTGGCCGTTCATAAAACAATCAATCAGCTTAGCCCATCATTGGGATAGGCTAAAAATATTGTCGGAAATAAAGATTGTATATTGACAATGAGAGTAAAGAGCAGTCTCAATAAACTGGCACGGGTTTGCGCCCGATGCCACCCCGAAAACTCGACAGAGTGACAAACTCTGACGAACAAGAAGGGGTACAGGATTTACTCCGGCACCCCTTTCTCTATGATGTATTCCGCTTGTGTTCCACTGCTTGTCCGGACAATTGCCGGTGAAGGACGACCGGTGCCCGATCCGGCGAGAAAGATGCCACGCACCTAAGCCTCTTATCGAGGAAGACTCCCGATGGTTAACTTGACAGTGACAGGCTTGCCGTCCCGAATGACTTCAATTGTTGTAGGGCTTCCTGGTCCCATAGCTGGAAGGAAAAGTGAGAGCATATTGACGTTTTCGATCTGTTTTCCGTTAAGCGATTCGATGATGTCCCATCTTTTTAGACCGCCCTTTTCAGCTGGGCTTCCCGGAACTACGGCGGCTACGATTACGCCCTTTGTCACCTTCGTTCCAAAAGACTTGGCAAGTTCAGGCGTGATGTCCTGGTCCATGATCTGGTCTTACAGGAGGTGCTCAGTGAGTGGGAATGGTTGGCGAAGTCGTTACCTCTGCGATAAATGTTGCCGGCTTACCGTTGAGATATTGTTCGAGGGCCTGAGGGAATTGGGGGGCGGCGGCTTTCGATGCCCACATCCCGAAGATGACGAACAGCAGGGCAGGGATGGCGAAATTGGTGAATAGGTGAGTGGCGCGTACTGTTTGATGTATCCGCACCACCTGATTGCCCAGCGCCGCACCGTAGGTGGGTGAATGGGTGAGTGGGTGAACGGCTTCACTCTTCGGTCCTTCGCTACGGCTGCGAAACCACAGGGTGGCGGCCATAGCGGCAATGAGGATCAGGGCTGCAAATGCGAAATAGTACGTTCGGACCGGCAGGCCCTCCCCAAACAGGCGATCCGCCAAAATCCCCAGCATAAAGAAAACTGTGAGCCAAAAAAGCGGGCGTGCGGGCATTGATTTTACCCAACAATTTCGGGAGAAGTTTGAAAACGGGGGACATTATTGACACAAAAGCATAAGGATGGCAACGATACTCGCTGGGTCGGTCACATTCCAGGGCGGCTATTTGCTCGAAGCACAAGTCGTCCTGACGTTTTTTTGAAAGGAACATCATTTTGGCGGGTAAAAGGCGGTTCTGAAAAAAATAGAAGCTCCTTATTGTAAGGATTCAAACAAATTCAAATCATCGGTTTGGTCCGAGCATGCGGGCTGTCTTTGAGTTGCGAGTGCGCCGCTCTTCAGGCTACGCTAGGCTTGCATTCCATTTACTCTAAAGTGCCGATCCGATCTTTCCGACTATATGACAAAATAGAAGGAGACAAGCTGCAGGACAGGAGAGTTTCACTTTCGACATCGGACAGCAGCCGTTTTTATGATTGCCGCGTTGACACGGGATTTGTGCCGAGCGTGAGTCCGGCACTTTTGAGATAGAGCAGATGCTTCTGAAAAAGAGCCATCAATTGAAAGCGCACCAAGTGATCAAATATGTCAGGTTTTTTACGGCCGTCGCCCTCCTGCTTGGCGCCTTCTGCGATATGACGGTTGCCCAGGACTATCCCCCCGATATCCGCAAAATAATCGATCGAGGCAAGCTGATTGTGGCAGTATACCATAAAGATATGGCGCCCTTTTTCATGCGCGATTCACAGGGCGGGTTATATGGAGTTGATATCCATTTAACTGAGGAGATAGCTGCCAAATTAGGGGTCAAAGTCGAATTCAACTGCCATCCCACGACGTTCAACGAAGTAGTGGATACTGTCGCGCGCCATGAGGCGGATATAGGAATGGGTTCGTTGAGTTGCACACTTGAGCGCGCGAAGCGTGTGTCATTTACCAAACCTTACATTATCCTACACCAGGGCTTGCTGATAAATCGTGTCGGGGCCGCCCGGCAAAAGCATGGTTCCGGGATCATGGACATACTCCAGGTTCCTGATACGGCAATCGGGGTCCATGGGGGGACCTCGCACGAGGCCTCCGCGCGGGAGCGTTTCCCACGCGCGGTCATCCGCGAATATCCGGAATGGGAAGATGCTGTGGATGCAGTAATGAAAGGTGAGGTAGTCGCGGTAATCGGTGATGAAGTAGAGGTCCGAAAACTCATTGCGGCAAGGCCTGAAGTTGCCTTAGACCTTCAGACTGTTGTTTTGAAAGACACATCCGATCCCATTGCGATAGCGGTGCCGTGGGACAGCGCCAACCTGCTTTCATGGCTTAATCTCTACCTTGATTCATTGGGCGGGAAGTTAACCGTGGAAGGCATTCTGAAAGAGTACTCGCAAAGCTTTATGCCCAACCCCGGATGACGGTTTTGAAGCAGACCGGCGTATCCGTTATTATGAGGAGTTCGTGACATTGCCCGATAGCAGGCGTTTTAGATGGCTTTTGAGTTCCAAGGCAGTACTTGCAGGCATGGTCCTGGGGACAGCGATAGGATTAGTTGACAAAAACCTCGCCGCGCGGCTGGCCCCGGCGGGCAACCTCTATCTGGCTTTCCTTCAGATGTGCGTTATGCCCATAATGCTTGGAGCTATTACATCCAGCTTTGGCAACTTGCTCAGATCACAAACGTCCAATAAGCTCCTCGCGCGGATGGGTTGTATGTTTATTATCGCCCTTTTGAGCTCGGGCGCTCTGGGCATTACCATTGGTCTGGCAGGAGGAATCGGCTCGGGATTGGATAATCAGGCAAGGGCAACTCTGGGGAGGATGCTGACAGCTTCCGAGTCGGGGCAAGACTCCACTTTTGCAGTGGAATCCGAAATATCGGTATCCGGCAATGCGGAAAAACCCGCAAAGGGACTGGGCGACTTCATGGCTGAATTGGTCCCGGCTAATGTATTCGCTGCCCTGAGTGAGGGACGGACTCTTAAGATACTTTTTTTCTCCATAGTCTTTGGCCTGGCGACCGCGTTTATCCCGCCCGCCCTGTGCGAGAGTGTCCTCTCGTTCTTCTCGGCGATTTTCAAGGCATTCGAAAAAGTGACAGAGTGGGCCATGTATGCATTGCCTTTTGGCCTGTGCTGTCTGCTTGCCGATCAGATTTCCCGGGTGGGGTCCCAGGTCATGCTGGCCATGTTACGATTCATTTCGGCCGTATACTTTGGGTCCTTCCTGATTTGCATCATCAGCGCCGTTATTTTATGGATATCGACCCGAGGTTCAACTCTAAGGCCGTTCAAAGCGGTTCGTGAAACTCTAATTATAGGCTTTGGAACTCGAAGCAGTCTTGCTGCCATGCCTGCGGCCCTCCGCGGGCTGCACGAAGGGCTCGGACTGGACCAGGGGCAGGTGAACCTGATTGTCCCACTTAGCATAACGCTTTGCCGTTGCGCTGGAGTAATGAACTTCACCCTGGCGGCGATCTTCTTTTCGCAGTTCTATGGAATGCCTATCGGTTTTCAACAGTGCATGATCATCCTGATAGGGGCGGTAGTGGCTGGAATGGCCAGTTCGGGGGCGCCGGGGCTGGTCACTATTTCAATGATATCTATCTTGCTCGACCCCCTGGGATTGCCGGTAGGACCGGCAATCGTCCTGCTTCTCGCAATCGACCCGATCACCGATCCTATCAGGACGGTAGCCAATCTGCATGCCAACTGCGCAACCACCTCTCTGGTTATAAAGCCGTTTTGGTCCGCCGCCGAATGGGGCAGGACCGTGCGGCAACCGGCGCTGGACTCTAAACCTTAAGCGTCTGAACGGCGTATGCGTAAGGTTTCTAAAACTAAATTATGCCTAAGGATGAGCCCCAATGAGACAAATCAGAAAATCCGTCTACGACATGGGAGCACCTGCCTAAAGTACGTAAAACCAGGGTATTTCTAATCTGCCTTTTCTTACTACATAGGGAAGCAGTGTGTCTGCTTTTTCACTGGGAGTAACCAATGTCATGACTGAAACCCGATTGCCTAAACGAATCCATGAAAGCCTCTGGGTCTGGTTGTTCCTTGGGTCCATGGTGATCCTGTGTTTCTTTGGTTCCAGTGACGCACAGGAGATTACCGAACAAGGACAGCGGCTCGCCAAGTTGCTCGACAGCGTGGATGTAGAACACTTGTGGCTTGCGCATCAATATGTTGATTGGCGTACAGGGCGCCCTAAGGATAAGCCTGTGTCCGACAGCAAACCTCATACCCACTGTAGTGCCTTTGTTGCTGCAGCGGCGGCAAAATTGAACATCTACATCTTGCGGCCTCCCGAACACTCGGCCGCCATGCTGGCAAATCCCCAAGCCGATTGGCTGTTGAGACAGGGCAAGGAAAATGGATGGCGAGCCGTGGGGACGGCCGAAGAAGCGCAGCGGTTGGCAAATCGAGGAATCTTGGTCGTTGCAGTCTACAAAGAGCCGGCCCTGGAGCGGAGCGGTCACATAGCCATCGTGCGTCCTCATGAGAATAGCCCGAAGCGGATTCAGGAAGAAGGGCCGCAGGTCACTCAGGCCGGAATGGAAAACTACACGAGCACCAGCCTAAAGGAGGGCTTCAGACACCACAAGAGGGCATGGGAGCGGGGGGAAGTTCAATTCTTCAGTCATGAAGTTGACTGGAGGATCATGGCGAAAGAATAGGGGCACACACACAGTGCGCCTGGTGAAGCCTGGGAAATGGGGAAAGAGATTGAATAAGTCTTTTCTCCGCCTTGAGAAATCGGGCGCCAAAATCTTCACCGTTTTTCGAATCATTTGTTTACCGGATAGAGGCTCACCAAGGTTCTCAAGGAATTCTCGGTGGGGTTCTACAAGGTATGTCCCGGCTTTCACCGTCTTCCATGTTCGCTCTTGGACCCGGTTATAGAGGCCGCCAAATTCAAGGAGCAGGAGCAACTTAACAGAATAGCCGCACTCGAAGCCAAGGTTCAAGAACTGGAACTTAAAATGCGTTAGCGTAACAGTCTTAATAAGATGACGCCAAAAGTTCTGAGGCGCCAAACTTATGGCAGCGGCCGCCTGGCGATTATCCCGCGCTCCGCCAGGTGGTCGTCCAGCAGGATTTAATTATTAGGGGGAACTTCTTGATCTCTCTGGGAAAAGGAGTGAGCAAAAGCACGCTCAGGGAGTTCCTGTGCCTGCAGCCGCGGATCAACCCATGGAGGCCATGGCACTGACTGCCTCGTCGATATCCTCCCGGGTGTTGAACAACCCCAGACTGAAACGTACCGCACCACGGTTGGCTGTCCCCAGATCCTCGTGAACCAGCGGTGCACAGTGGAGCCCCACGCGAACGGCGATATTAAAGTCGCCATCCAGGATGGCTCCGGCATAATCTGCACCAACCCCGTCAACATTGGCGCTCAGCACGGCAACATGGTCGGAAAAATCCTCAGCACCGTAGAGCTCAACGTGTTCAAGCTCGGAAAGCCCATCCCGCAACCTCTCCAACAAGGCCATTTCCTGGCTGTGCATGGCCTGGAGCCCCTTTGCCGTAAGATAGTCTACTCCTGCCGATAGCCCCAGGATTCCGAGCAGGTTCAGGGTGCCTGCCTCGAGGCGATAGGGAAAACTCTGCGTGTGGAGAGGACTCTTCGAATCCACTCCGGTCCCGCCAAAGCGGCTGGCCTTGATATCCAATTCGGGGTGAATCGCCAGACCCCCGATTCCAGTCGGCCCGTACAAGGATTTGTGGCCGGTAAACGCTAACGCCGATACTTGCCACGCTGACATATCGATAGGAACCACGCCCGCAGTCTGAGATGCGTCTATGATGAGCGGTACGCCTCGCTGAGCGCATATCCGCCCAATTTCCGCCACGGGCTGAACAGTGCCCAGCACGTTGGAGGCATGGTTGACAACCACCAAGCGCGTGTTGACTTTGATGTGCCGGGCTATTTCGTCCGGATCCACAAAACCCCGGCGGTCGAAGGGCACCAGATCATAGGTGATCCAACCCAGCTCCCGAAAGTGCCAGAGAGGTCGCAACACGGAATTGTGCTCAAGCCGCGTCGACACAACATGATCTCCCGGCTCCACCAACCCGTGGAAAGCCAGATTTAATGCGTCCGTAGCATTGGCGGCAAAGACTACGCGACTCGCCTCCGGCGCTCCGAAGAAGCCGGCCAGCTTGATGCGGGCCTCCTCAACCAGCTCTGCCACCTGCATTGCCAGATCATAACTTCCTCTCCCGGGCGAAACCCCAAACTTGAGGTACCTCTGCAGCATCTTGTCCATCACTTCGCGCGGCTTCGGAAAAGAAGTGGCAGCATTATCCAGGTATATCAGTCGATCGCTCATACGCATCACCTTTTTTCAAATGCCAGATTGGTATAGTTAACTAAGTCGATTGAATTAGTCATATTATCTCTCGTTTTTGTCACCGAAAAAAGTATCCCGACCGGATTAGTCAATTTTTCTCCCTAAAAAATTTTCAAATCACATCTGCTAGATGAGTTTTCTCCATCTTCTCCGCGATATAATCCCGCAGTTCCTGGAATATTCCCAGGAGTCGCCCCTCCTTCTCGATCGGGGTGGCACCATAGAAGTATTTGCTCACCGACTCCGTGGGGGCCAGGGCGCCGTCGAAAAGCCGGATAATTTCGGCAAGAGAGATCTCGTCCGGAGATTTAGACAGCAGGAACCCGCCTCCCTTTCCTCTTGTGCTGTGAACGTAATTGGCTCGCCTGAGGGTGAGGAGGATCTGTTCGAGAAACCTAGGGGGTATTTGCTGGACTGAGGCAATCGTCTGTACAGGGATGTATTCTCTGCTCTGGTTGCGTGCCAGGTAGATCAGGGCAAGCAACGCATATTCACTGCGGCTTGTCAGTTTCACCTCTTCCCCCGGACAGTGTAGCAATGTGAGTTTGCGGGCAGCAATGGAATGGCGGCTACGCGCTCCCGGCCCCCGGTACCTGCCTGCCCAAACCATCTGTAGTATATGACATTTCCTATCGATTTACTCGTAAAAAATGAACTACCTCACTTATGTCCTTTCCAGCACACCGATCGTTGATTAGAAGGGGGATTCGGAGGGTAGAAATTTGGTAATTTGACCAATCAAGTGGAATAGTACAAACGGTAATTCAGTGGGCCTGACATGCGAAGAGAATGAGGCAGGTTAGATGCGTTACCGGGAAGTTGCGTTGGGAGTAGCGGGTGGTCGCTTCACTCCAAATGTGAAGGGTGACGTTAGAAGGGTGAAAATAATCTGTTCCTGTCTCTACGCTCCGCGAGGCGTTTAGCCGGAAGTTAACCCCTCGCACTTCAAACTTCGTTTACCTGATTGCAACCGCAGTTCTCCGCCTTCTCTTTCTTTGCGGCGTCTCGTTAAATATGATTTTGGAGCCGATTTTCTTTTGCGAAATGAGCATTCAATTCAGTGGAAACGCGGCGTTGCTTTCCCGGCTTCCATAACAGTCGATCGACCTTTCCCGGTCCTATTTCTCTTTGGAGTAGAATTGAGCGAGCCGTTCCCTCGCTTCGGTGAAATCTCCCAGGCAAGAGTAAGAATTTAGGGTCTCCACGCGCAGGGCATCGTCCATTGTTCTTCCTACCACGTCCATGATCGTTTCCTTGGCCGACCTGATGGCCCGCTGGTTGTTCTTTAAAATCATGGATGCATAACTATCCGCGGTCGCCATGAGGTGATCGTGGGCAACTACGCACGAGACAAGACCGAGCCGATGAGCTTCCTCGGCCGAAACCTCCCGGGCCGTAAGAGTCAGTTCAAGGGCCGTTGCCATCCCGGCGATGGCCACCAGCCTGACGATGCCCCCATCCCCCTGGTGCAGACCGTAGCGCACCTCGAATACTCCGAATTTAGCCTTCTCCGAGGCTATGCGAATGTCGCAGGCAAGCGCCAGTTCGAATCCGGCCCCGACGGCATAACCGTTTACGGCGGCAATGACTGGCTTGGTCATCCGGTGCTGTCCGCGCGTAATCCCTCCTCCTATTCCGGTGGCGACGTTTCTGCGAAGGTCAAGCGTGCTTGCCTTCTCCCATTTGGGGATAAAGGTCTTGAGGTCGGCGCCCGAGCAGAATGCCTTTCCCTCGCCCGTCAGGATCGCCACATCGACCGAATCGTCGGTCGAGAAGGTCTTCCATATTTCCCAAAGCTCGCCGTTGATCTTATCGTCGAGCGCATTCAAGGCTTCCGGCCTGTTCAAGGTTATGTATGCGACCCTGTCCCGCTTTTCGTACTTTACATCACCCATTTTCAAAGCCTCCTTTTGCCGAAAGTAAATTCCTATGGCGCACCATCGATCTCTTAAATGACTGGTGCTCGATGCTTTTTCCCACTTCTGCATTTATCCGTGTATATCCACCCCGCTGCGCTCCTCCATCCGTGGTCCATTGTTTTTCCCTGTGCTCTCTATAATCTGTTCATTCAACTTACCGGTTTTAGCCGGAAGGCCACTGTGGTGGATATCCGGCATTTTGATGCTTCAATTTGATTATAGGCTTGGATTCGGAAAGCAAAAGTGGCATAAACGGCATTAAGATCGGTGATATCGGCATTTGGCAACTTTTTTTATCGAGACCAGAAGAGATGATACGGAACGCTGAATCAAGAAAAAGAGTTACCATTCTTGGACTTTATAATTCCATGGCAACCACTATTTTCGGTCCCATGGATATCTTTAACCAGGCGGGAAGGCTCTGGAACAGTGTAAGCAAGTCCCCTCAAAACCCGTTTTTCGACGTCACCATTGCCTCAGCGGACGGGCAGCCAATTCAATGCCTCAATAAGGTCCTGATTCAGCCTCATTGCAGTATTGAGTCTGTTCAGGAAACGGATTTGATTGTTATTGCAACGGCCACTTGCATCGAACAGATCCTTCAGACAGGTCCCGGGCTGGTTCCATGGATCAGGCGGCAATACGGCCGGGGCGCCCATGTGGCCAGCATTTGCACGGGAGTGTTTTTACTGGCGGAAACCGGTTTGCTGGATGGAAAATCGGCGACCCTGCACTGGGGGTTTACGGAGATGTTCCGCCGGAAATATCCCCGGGTGAATCTGAAACAAGACCAGATGTTCCTCGACCAGGGCCGCCTCTATTGTTCGGGAGGAGTTAATGCCGGTCTGGATTTATCCCTTTACCTGGTAGAAAAGTTTTGTGGCCGGCAAACCGCCGTACAGACTGCCAAGGCCATGATCCTGGATTTGGGACGGGAACTGCAGACCCCTTACAGTTCTTATCTCTTTCCCGTTGACCACGGCGACCTTCTTGTCATTAAGGCCCAGAAGTGGATAGAAGAGCATTACACGCAATCGATTGATTATGACGGACTGGCAGCAAGATTCAAGATGAGCCGGCGTTCATTGGAACGCCGTTTCAAACAGGCAACTGGTGTCACTCCTTTGGGTTATCTGCAGCAATTACGGGTGGAATCGGCCAAACGCCTTTTGGAAGACGGCAGCAAGAGCTTCAATGAAATCACCTATCTGGTGGGGTATGAGGATATACCGTTTTTCAGAAAAGTATTTATAAAGCTGACAGGCCTGCGGCCGAAAGAATATCGGCGGCGGTTTGCAGGATACTCCGCCAGACCCGTTCTTCCGGCCTGATGGGCGCGGGCGGGTTAACCTGTCAATTCACCCGGGCCGCTGGGGAATATGTCTGTAAGCAAATCGTCTTTGTATGCGCATTTGCCTTTCAGGATCGCGCTACGTCACGTAGATCATTTCCCGGATGCAGTCGAGCTTGCTTTCGGCGTAATAGCCCAACGCCCGATGATTTGGCGCATACTAACGGGCGATTTTCCGCCGCTATCTGATTCATAACTTACCGTATGCCGTGATTTATGCAATAGAGGACGATACCATTTACGCTATTATGCCTATGGAGCGAAAGCCGGATTACCGGCAAGACTGAGTAAGAGACAAATGAGCCTGACTCCTGGCGCAGTGCGGAAACTCAAATATACGTCCAAAAACAAGTTGTAAAATAACTTTATTCCATAGATGCACATACTTAGTTTGGCCCGATCCCTACCCCTGCAGGACACGACCGCGCTCGGGCAGCCCATGGATTCAGATCCTCCGAGGTGCAATAGAGAAGTCGAATCGTAGCGGTTCATCGCCCCCTATGAAATGATATTCTAGAGAGAAACTACAATCACTCGAGCAAAAGCATTCTGTTTTCTCTTGAATCAGGCGTTTAAGAGTAGATACCGAAGGCGCATTCTCTGTTGGGTACTCCAACTCGGTACAGATTCTAGTTTCTTCCAGAGTTATAGCCCTAAGGATTGGTCCGTCGATAGTGCCACCGTCGACTTTCTTTTTCCTGCCCCATTCTTGAGCCGTATCGCAGTACACCAAAAGAAATTCAAGGGGGAATGATTCAAAGGATAACTTTGTCGAACTGCCCTCTTGAAGCTCATGAAAGACATATGCAGTATGCATAGATATTGCCAGCGCTGCAAGATAGACTTCGACTGTAGACGCATTTTTCATCCCAGCCGAGGTATCTCGCTCATTAGCTTCTTCGATATTGTAGCGAAGAAGCTGTTTCATCAACAATAATGCACTAATTACACCATGGTCCTGTTTGAATTCAATGGCCTGAAAATAGCGGCTAAGTAGGTTGTGTTTATTTGTGTTGCCTTTTGTAGAAGTAAACATATTTGTAATCTTGATGAGATCATGAGTATACTTGAATTCGTCGGAGAACATTTTACTCCAATCAATTAATATCGAAAAATCGATATTCAGAAGTTCATTCAAAAAGTCACCTATACCTTTATTGTACTCTTGTATTATATATGTAACGTCATGGAAGAACGACATCAAAACCCATATCCGTAGAATGTTTTCTTCGGTCAACTCCTGGTCCTTATAACCTTCTATTTGTTTCAGCCGTTCATTGACTCTTTTAAGGATCTTATTTATCCCTATGCAGTTCATGATTACATAGCCGAGCGAGAAAACATGAAATTGATGCATGAAATGGTCACGATAGTGATCTATGCCATATAGTAATAAGTTTTCGTGATCTCTGAATGCCTCGAGATTATCTTTAATGATTTCAAAATATGGAAGCTGGGTTACATAGCAAAGATCATTAATAAAGTAGACAACTCTTCTCATTAACTCTTCATGGCCAATGTATGTGTCTCTTTGAAACACAAAGTACAAATGTCTTAGTAGCTGGTATATGTCATAGTTCATTGTATCCTCAACGGTGATGTTGTCTGATAATGCTTTAAGACCAGTCAACATCTTCTCCCCTTTATACAGAGCACTATATGATTTACTTTTAGCATCGCGATTGCTTATGTCTCGGAAAACAATACACATTCCATTGATACAAGAAAAAAGTGGAGACTCCGGCGTGACCTTATCATTTTGAATAAAATCGCTTTTGAACTTATTCCCCTCTGAGTAGATATCGAGTCTAACAACACCGATTAAGGTATTCTTCTCCACGATAGGTATTGATAAAAGCTTCTTGCACTTAGGATGAATAGATCTTTTTGCGTCAGTGGCTAATCGCGCTTTGCAGTCGTCAATTTCGATCTCTGAGCCGAAATAAAACATTTTCTTCAGGCGTGCGGTCATACCTGTAATACCTTCACCAGGAATAGGAGTATCCTCTTTATTTTCTAGAATAACGTACTTATCTGGACGTTTCTTATAATCAAAATTCCAATAGCATTTATCTGAGTCGCCAATTTTATCGTCAACTCCAATAAATTTTAACACTTTGAATTGTTTCGAGTCTGGTTGACGATTGAAACGCTCTTTGAAAACCTCTGCTTTTTCATCGTTGTCCATCGAGTTGCTGACCAGATAAAGCACACATGCGTCTGCTCCAGATAATCTCTTGATCGAAGTTAAGAAAGACCTTATCGGTTCTCTGAGTTCAAACCTATTCACTTTACTATCGCTAGGCATGCTATAATCCTCACTTAATAAAATATTTGTGGCTACATTGCCCCTTAAATAACTACGCTTGTAGGTGGTTAGAGCCAGTGAATCAATTTTAGTTTGAACAATGAAAAATCGGCTGGATCTGGATTGATATCCGAATTGAAATTATATGTTTAAAGTCCGTGATGTCAATAGTTAAAACGTTCAAGTCATCATGTGGGAAAATTAAAGCGTGCCGGATTGTATCAGATTTCCTCGAATGCATAACCAGAGCCTCACAACTCGGTACTGATATAGTCGTGTGACCCGGGTGCCCGAATGCACAGGTGCCCTTGATAGATTCGGCTAGAATGGGGCCAGGGTCGGAGCCAAATTTTTCTGCGGAATGAGAACTGAATTAAGGATAGTGGCAGGAGGACAAGTATACTGTTCGAAAAATGCCGAAAGTTGGCGTAATGTCATGATTTCAAAGAGCACCTGGGTCGGCCTAAGACAAGTGATTGATCGTCAGGGTCGAATGTCCCACAAGGGGCATTTGTGGAGCTTAAACCATCGTTCTTGCCGCGACTGTTACTCCCTGATGCAAAAGTGGACCTCTGTCCCGGAAATTTCGCGGCCCGTGACTCTTGTTCCGTGTTCACCCCTTACTCTATCGATATAAACTTATTCGTTACCACACGAACGGAATCAACGCCTTTGTCCGTTTCTTGTAGTCGGGGTACTCGCTCGGGAATTGCTGCTCCATGAGCTTGTCTTCTGCGCCCACCCGCTGGAGAAAAATTGCGCCGAGGGTGACGAGAAGAAAGATAAAAGCACCACCGCAGACAATCGCCGAACCGATGCAGGCGAGAAAACCTCCGGCATACATCGGATGACGGACATAGCTGTACGGACCCGATGTTACCAGCTCATGCCCTACCTTGGTGGTGACAGCCTGGCTCCAGTTTCTGCCAAGGTGCTGCCTTGCCCAGACCAAGAAGGCCATGCCTGCGGCGCACAGAATGACGCCGAAACTACTCGGAACAGGGTTTACCGGGGCGAAGTTGACGAAGCGGAATATGGACAGATGCGGTAGCAGGAATGCAGCGATAATGGCAAACATGATCCCGAGCTTCTGCGAGAGGTGCGCTACGGTGTCGCGTTTTACGCCTAACGCGGAAACGGTCAAATACACTACGAGAATTAGCCAGAAAGCATAGATGAGCCAGATAAAAATCGGAGGATTCAGGACTTTATTCCCCCTTCCTCATTCCGATCGCGCAGAGGCGCGGAGCACCCGCGGGCCTCAACCGAAAGACGAAAAGCGATTCACCGCAGAGAACGCAGAGATCGCTGAGAAAGACACAGAGAAAGCAACCGCTTAGCCTCATATGTTTGCCAACATTTCAAGAAACCGCACGTTAGCAGTTTAGAGAGTAACGCTTTCCCGGTCACTTTCCAAGACAATAGGCTCCTGATTCGCAAGGGGCGGAGCAGGGTTGCGTTTTCGATTAATTTCGATGATACGGGATGGCCCGGCCCCGTTAGATCTTACCGGCACCCCGAACATTTTGAAGGAAGTATCAGAGTGCTTCCTGGATCGTCGGTCTCACAGGGTTCTGCGCTGTTCATCCTCCGTTTGTGATCTTACTTGCCGCGCCGATGACCAGGGAGGAGGAGCGCCTACCGGCAAAATTTGATTTTCTCACCCGGACAAAGATTGTTTCTCCAACAGGGTAGAACTGTCATTTAGTAATAGATATCGCATTTAAGTCAAAATCGTTAAATATCAGCTAAAAAGTTGTTATTTGTATAGATAATTACCCTATTTCTACTCTCTAAAATCCTACTTGACATTAACCGTACGAGCCTGATTATGTAGCAAGATCAAAAAACTTAACCTGCCGTGAGACGGGGGAGGGAAAGCCATCTCCGTTAGAGATAGAAGTTGCGGGGATAGTAGAAAAGCTTCAATTCGTCAGGTGAGTCAATGCAGCGTTCTTAACCGTTGGTGCTTGCTTTGCAGGAGGGGGGACAGTGAAACAGTTCGTTGGAATTTTTGGCAGGATGTTCAAAGTCTTCATAGCAACGGCGCTGCTGGTCCCGGCCCTGGCGGCCGGCGTTGCGGCTGCAGGCACCCATCGTCTACATTACACCATCAAAGATCTCGGGACTCTCGGCGGCCTTGAGAGCTACGGTTACGGCATCAACAACCGCGGACAGGTCACGGGAGAGGCCTCTACTGCCGGAGGCGCCGTGCACGCCTTCATATACGGGCGGAGAGGGGGGATGCAAGATCTCGGAACCCTCGGCGGCAGTGATTCCGGAGGTTACGGCATCAACAACTCAGGACAGGTCACCGGGTACTCCTATATTTCAGGAGAGGCCGCCCCACACGCCTTTCTCTTCAGCCGGTGGACGGGGATGGTAGATCTCGGAACCGTCGGCGGCAATTTTAGTTGGGGTAATAGCATCAACGACTTCGGACAGGTCACCGGAGAATACTATGATGGTTTCGACTCGTCCTATCACGCCTTTCTTTTCAGCGCGTCTACCGGGACGGAAGATCTCGGAATCATCGGCACCGATTTCAGTCAGGGTCAAGGCATCAACGATTCCGGACAGGTCGCGGGAGTCTACTATGATGATAACGCAGGCTTAGCCGCCAACTACCACGCTTTTATCGACAGTCCGGGGACAGTCATGAAAGATCTCGGAAGCCTCGGCGCTCCAGGCTACAGTTGGAGCTATGGCTTGGCCATCAACAACTTCGGACAGGTCACGGGATGGTCCAGTACCGCCACTACCGGCACTCCAGGATTAAGCAATTCCGCCCCCGTACACGCCTTCCTCTATGACGCGTGGACGGGAATGGAAGATCTCGGGACCCTCGGCGGCACTAACAGCTATGGTTATAGCATCAACATCCGGGGACATGTCACGGGATACTCCGATATCCCCGGAGACTCCGGCCAACACGCCTTTCTTTACCGTGACGGGAAGATGATTGACTTGAATACCCTGCTGCCCCGCTCGTCAAAATGGACGCTCCTCTCTGGTTATGGGATCAATGACCGGGGACAGATCACAGGGTACGGGCTTATCAAAGGGCAAACCCACGCCTTTCTCATGACGCCGGTTCGTTATCGTTGACCCGTCACAGTCTATCTTCACGGCCCGGCTCCTGCCGGTTTGATCGGACTCAAGAAGGGTGGTGCCTGGTGGGTAACTTCACATACCGTCACCTGCCCTAAAAGGGTCTGCAGCGACGGTTGGTCCGTTTGCCCAAATTCGTAATGGTAAACGCCATCACGGAGCGCAAGCAGATAAGGATCGATCTCCCACCAACCGAGTGACGAACGCCGATCAACGCTCTCAGGTGTGGAGGACTGCCCTCCCAAAAGTGTGCCAGTTCCAGATGCTTGGTTTTCCATATTTTCCTTATGGGAGAGTAAACCCTAATATTACATGCGACCGATCTGACGACATATTCACTAAGCTTGTCGCAGCCATTTTCAATGAGTATTGCTCACTTGGAAGGGCGCCGCCATGTCAGGAACGATCCGCTCAGCGGAGCTAATTGTAGCGAAGGCCCTTGCTGACCCTGACGTCATTTATGGCCATAAAACAAATCCTACGGAAACACTGAAGAATCTGCAAACCGAGGTGATTTCACAGTTCCCTCCCCCGGACCCCAAGATAAGTAGTCCAATTTGGCTGATTGTTGTCACTTCGTTTGCTAAGGTTATAGTCGGCGCGGCCTATGTGCCTGGTGCCGGGGTAACAAGTAAGTTAGAAGCCAGCGCTTTTTATGCGACGAAGAATGACACCACCGTACTGACTGTGTTGTCGTGTTCCTGGCAGGGCTGTGATCACCAAGTCCTATAAAAAGGTAATCGAACCTAACATCGCGCCTTAGAGGTACAGTTAAGAATATGGAAAGCCTTATCACAAGTGAGTAGATTTATCCAGCATAATTCTAAGCTTGTGGAGTAGATTATTGTCAGAAGGAGTAGAGCTGAACATCTTAAGAAATGATGATGTATGAACATGTCTTAATCTACTTCGACACCTCAACGATCACGGGAAAGAAAGGAGGATTATCAAGATGAAAGTGGAAAAAGCAAACGAGAGGCGGAATAAACGTGGGCCATTTTTATGGATGCTCATAACAGCTGTCCTCACTCTCACAGGCTGTGCAAGTTTTGGTCCATTAGTATTAAACAGTGCAGTTATCAAATACGATAATAACGTATTACAATCTGAAGAAGAATTACTCCTTCTCAATATAGTTAGAATGCATGACGACCAACCACCACACTTTACGGTAGCAAGTTCAGTACAGGCAACATACCTCCTCAGCGGGACCGGAACGGTTGCTCCTATTGGCACAACCACAAGTGCATATGGTGGTACTATTGGTGCTACCATTAACGATAACCCTACAATAACGATCGTACCTATGCAAGGGAAAGATTATGCTGAAAGACTCTTGAGGCCAATAGACCCTCATTTCGTTAACACAATTCTTTTGCAACAAGGAGGAAAGCGAATTGATAAAATGCTTAGGCTCATAGGTCGTAGTTTTACAATGCTTGGTCCGGATAAATCCAAGACAATATTCGAAAGCATCAGGCTACCGGATGATAATTATAGTTATCCTGATATTGCCTACTTGAAAGATGTTGGAGAAGAGGTCAGTTGTTTATTAAAAAACGATGGCTTGTGTGTCGAGACAAACAGACCCCAGACGGCACGACTAAAGAAAAATAATCCAAAGTATGAACTTTTTCGTAAGGTTGTATTACACATAAGAGCATTATCTTTGACAGGACGTTTGCAAATATGTGGTCTGGATGTTGATGTACCGTATAAAGGTACTAAAAGGCCTAACGTTACCACAAAGACTGACACCACAAAGACTACTACCGCAAATACTACCATCACAAAGGCTGACCCCACAAAGAGTACGGTGGAAAAGGATACCATCACAAAGGCTGACGCCACAAAGAGTACGGTGGAAAAGGATACCATCACAAAGGCTGACGCCACAAAGAGTACAGTGGAAAAGGATACCATCACAAACGCTGACGCCACAAAGAATACCGTCAAAAAGGGTGACCCCACAAAGCCTGACAGCACAGAGACTACCACCACAAACAATGACCCCACAAAGAATACCACCAAGGAGACTACCACTACTGAGGCTGACCCCACAAAGACTAACGCCACAGAGACTACCACCACAAACGCTGACCCTACAAAGACTTCTGCCACAGGGACTACCACCACCACAGTAATTGACACCACAAAGACTCAAGCCGTACCTACCGATGGCATAAAGGATACGGTTGACGCGTTAGAAAAAAACTATTATTGGAAAGAGACGCCTGCAGGCCTTACGCTTGTAAGGCATTATAGAATCACGACTCTTACTGATTTTGATTTTGATTCGATGGAACCAAAAGATCAGGATAAGCTTATCGAAAAAATTCGAAAGGTTTTTGAATTAGATGAATATCTAAAGTTTGATGAGGGCATTATTCTAGTCTTGGTTCGGGGTGACCAGGAAAATCCCTGGCCAATTTGTGGATTCTTTAGCGTTAGGAATGTTACTCAAGTGCTACAGTTTTTGGCAGAAAGCCTAAATGAGCAGCCAGGACGTGAATGCGAATATGAAAAAGAATACTACGTTCGTCCAAGCCCGTTGACGGAAAGATTCTTGGAGCAGTATAACAAACTGACGCCTATTAACAAACTGCCACCTGAATGCCTAGATAACCCGGCACTTACACTTACAATCAATTCATCTCCCAAAATGATCGGCCAACGGCCGAAAGACCGGTTTGTCGAGGTCGACTACAAAGGAGAATCATACTCGATTTCTTGCCCGTGGGTGCAAACTGGCGAACCATCCCAATCAAAATCAAAAATTGAGTGGGATAGACCCGATCCACCAAGATGGGATAAGGAAGTTTTCAACATGCTCTACGAAATGTATCAGTTTAACAGAACAGAACCTCCTGTTGGTCCTCCTTCAGTCACAATAGCCAAATAGTTCAAACGATGGTATTTACTATTCTGCAAGATGACTGGGTTTCAGAGGCAGGGCCAGAAGTGGCCCTGCTTTTTAATGAACGATTCAACCTGTAATCATTGATATTATTATCTGCCAGGATCGCCTCAACCCTCCGTCTTTGCTCTTGCGGCTTGAGGTTAACAAAAACCGGGCCGGAGCCATCGTCCGGTTACGACGGGCAAGGGCAAGGGATGGCCGAGGGCGGCAATGACCTTCAGGACTTAGGGGCGAGGCTGAGGACCCGGAATAACTTGGTAACACGGGGACGGGAAACCCTCAACTTATAAGGATCTCGTTCGTTCTGAAAAGCCTGATTTAATGCGACTCCAAGGCACCGATAAACCAAAGCCATCCTTGGGGAATGTCGAGATGCAGTGAAGGTGTTTCGGCAGCAGAACCCATGCATCGATAGTAAATGGGTGCCGCCACCGAACTTTCTGCACTGTCTCGCGATATAAACAACTACTGTCGGCAATATAGGAGACGCCGCGAATACGATCATGCTTCTGGCATTTACTCGTCCCATCAGATCCGATATTGCCGCTAGGCGGAATCATCTCTTTGGTCGTTCAATTCGACAACTTCACAACCTGCATAATCACAGATGGCCTGATGCTGTTTCTCGAGTAGGCCCAACCAGCACTCGGTAGCGATACACGGGAACCCGGATGATGTGGTACTGGCAGTGCCATGCCTTATTTGATAACTTGCAAAATTTGCCCACTGCATTCTCCTCCCTCTTGAAGTTACGGCAACAACTGGAGACAGGAGATAGCAGTGAGCGGTCTAACGGCCAAGCCCATTGGGGACCAGCTTAGCCAGTCTGCATAACCACGCCCATACGGCGTGGGATTCAAGATTGAACTAAAAATCCGTCTTTGGGGGTTTCGACCCCGCAATGTGCCAAGTGCCCGATTTTTCAAAGATGTTCTATCCTCGGCATACGATTTTTTCCCTTTCGTGAGTCTGGCCACAAACATTTTTCAGGGCAGATTGTTCAAGATTGCGGTCCCGTCGGGCGTTCCGAGTCCTGAGCACGCATCCCATCCGACTCCCGCATTATAGCCCACCTGCCCACTAATGGCGTTTGTACCAACCACGACGTCATGAACCACGCCCTGGGCGGCGTTGGCGTACATGAACGGATTCAGGAAGCCGACGTTCTTCCCCTTCGCCTGGTTCAACAGCGCGACCAGCGCGGCCATAAGCGGAGCGACTGCGCTGGTGCCGCCAGAGGCTCCCTCCGAGCGATCCACCCTCGTGAAATAGTTCGTCGCGCTCATTGCGATATCGGGAACGCCGCGACCCGGCTTCCCCGTGGCTATGGAAACGGGTAAGCCAGCGTTCGCCTGATAGTCTGGAACCGGAAACATCACGCTGATTCCACCTCCGGTGGCCCAACCTCCTCCGCCCGGTGTGTTCGGGTCGAAAGGCGTTCCGTCGTTCCAGACAACATCATTGCCGTTACTGTCGATCTGGGTTCCTCCGCAAGCGAGTACGAGGTTATCCGCCGCTGGATGATCGACGTGGATTTTGCCGTCCCAATGCTGTCCATCCATATCGGCGGCGCCGTGGTCGCCAGCGGCGACACAGATCGTAACTCCCATTGCGGCAGCCGCCACGAACAAAGCGTGGTAATTGTCGACGCCCTGCTGATCGGTGGTATCTTCCGGCCCGCCCCAACTGATCGAAATGACACTCGGATTGCGCTGGGCGTCGTGCACCGCGGCGTTGATAGCGTCGATGAACCCCTGGTCTCCGTTGTTCGGCGCGAAGTAGACAGCAAACTGGGCCTTGGGCGCCACCGCGCCCGCAACCTCTATGTCTAGCATGACTTCGCCGTCGTCGGAGTCCGCCGTCGTGGGATCATTCCCGGCCTTGTCAACCGGGATGGAGACCACTCTGGGCAGCGATACTTGAATCTCTTGGAAAAAGACCTTGAGATCGCTGTTCCGGAAGCCTCCGCCTAACTCGATGATCGCGATGGTTTGGCCGCTGCCGTCAAGCGTTGCACCCTGGATTTGGGTAGGATAGTTGTAACGTTTGGCGAAATCAGTCGCCGCAACACCGTTTTGGCCGCCTGGGCCCGCCGCGGCCATGATCTTGCGCCTGTGGGGGGATCGGTGTTTCCGGCGCGTATCGAAGCCGAACACTCCAATAACGATGCCATCGAGGTGTCCGGGTATTTGTATCCCGCCCTGCCTGCCGCGATATGTACCTGTCGAATGATGATACATTTGGAGATCAGCCGGGAACGCGGCAAGCAGATCTCCCAGGCTCCCTCTCAGGACGATCGAACGCTCCGCCGCGCTGCGATGGACCACCATGAGGTCATGCTCCTGCGCGAGTCGCTCGACGAGATCCAGATCCGCAGCTTTGGAGCCATATTGTTGGGCAAACTCCTCGCGGCTCAGATAGGCCCTTTGACCGAGCGGTCGCTTGCTTTGTTCGTATACCTGTTTTTCGAGAGCGGCAAAATCTCCACCGGAGCGCAAGCGAACCGAAAGGCTGGCAAGTTCCGACTTGTCAACAGGACCGGCGGGACGGGAATTTGGCAGCAAATTGCGTCTGCTACCGGGAAGCGAAACATAAGTAGCCATAATTTTCTCCTTTTGTGATGCCCATATGAACAAATACAACACATTAAGCGTGAACTACGCCACTTCTTAAAGATCACGCTTTCGACACCGAAATTCGGCTCTAAATATCATGATGTTTCACCCGGGGACCGTTGGAGAAATCCGCCGCGACTCATGGTTTCACAGCAATTCCATCACGTGGGATGACGCCTGTGCACGATGACAAGCTCACCGGGCGATTGTTCAGAATCTTTCTTGCGCTATTTCCTCTGCAATGCTTCGATTGTTTAATACACGTTCAAACCCTGCGACCGACTTTAACGGTACTTTGAACTGCCTTTCGTGAAACTCATTGAGCGCGGAGCGCGTTATTTTCCCAAACCAGCAGTCCACAGGTTCAGGGTCAAAACCAGGACACGTCAGGGTACCGTATTATCTTACAGCCTCTGTAAAACGGCGAATATAGGTTCTCTCTTTCTGTGTAAGAAGTTGCCTAGATCTCCTGTTCATTCAAATAACGCTTGTCATTCATACAACTGCTACCCTTTCCTCTCAGAAGTATTCCGGTTTATAGGGTCTGTATAAACCGGTTCAAAATCCATCGATCAGACTTCGCACCCGTGGCCTCCTTTGTTTAAAATGTGGGTGTAAATCATGGTAGTGTTAACGTCTTTGTGCCCGAGAATTTCCTGGATAGTGCGGATGTCATAGCCCGCCTCAGGCAGATGAGCGAGAAGGCCTTGATTCTAGGTCTGTCACTTCCTCTAGGTAGCTTGTTTCCGTCCGGAAAGGGTCCTTTTCAGCCCTGGGGGTGTCAATCTTCAGGCTTCCTTGTGCGGCGTACCCATGTACGCCTGCGCGCAATCACTCGATTTCCTTGCCAAGACGAAAAATCCCTCCTTTCCGAATTGGAAACTGCTAGCTAATGGTGTGAGAATAGATGAACCGCTTGAGCCGGTGCCAACAGGCTTGCTCTGCCGCCGGGGCATTCTCTCTTGGTGATCCGAGGTTCACTTTTCCCGCGAAAGATTGCCGCGATTGGCTTGTCTGTACGCCTATAACCATTTGTTCGCTCCCTCCGGTAAGGGGGGGCAACTGAAGGCAGACCAAGCTACGCTTTTGAAATTGCATCTCTTATATCAAAGAAAGGTTTCACGGAGGTTACATCCCAACTGGACTTCATGAAGGTTAGAGGCACGCCCGGACTGCATTTGCGGAAAAGATCCTGTTCGCAGAATTTCTTTGCAGTTGAGATCGAGGAATTACCTTTGGTAAACGGGTACCTCAATGAAAGCAGAAAGGAGCTCAGAGGGATGGTGGATATACTGCGAGGCCAGGGTTCTTTTTACTCTGCCACGGCTCAACTCGATTCGAAGGTTCACAACTCTTTTAGTTTGGTGGTCGGCATCTGCCCCGTAGCAATGATCCTAATGGAATGGCTGAAAGGCTGAAACGAAAAGACCGCCCACAAGCGGGCTGGATTGCGGCAAGGATCAACTGGAAACCCCAAAACACATCCCATGGTTGTGCGAGTTGTCGATCGTTCAGGGAACTTTTCATGGTTCAGGGGTCCCCAGCGGGACATGAATTAGTCAAAGGGTCCTGAACCGTGGACATTTGACAGGCAAAAGGGACAGCGGCCTACCGGGCTTTGCCCCCGAGGGAACAAAAGTTGTCCGGGCCATCCGGCTTTCCCCCGCTTAACTATTCAGCATTTTATTTGAAACCGAATTGAAATAAGCTGCGAGTCTGGCATAATGCAGCAGGATGATTAGATGCATAGCGAGATATCTTTAGTCGAGGGGATTACTCATGAACGAACCGTTTCTTGTCGCTCTTGCCAATCCTGAACCTTCGCCCGGCGGTGGATCTGCCGCCGGTTACAGCGCGTGCCTGGGGGTTGCCCTTGTGAAGAAGGTCATTCACCTGGAACTGCTGCGTTCAAGGACATCCGCCGAACTCACGACCTTATGGAAAGATTTGATGAAGCAGGCGAATGAAATGGAGAAGGGCCTCGAACAACTCATCGAAGAAGACGGAAGGGTTTATATAGAATTTGTCGAAGCACGAACCGATTGCAGGAGGAAGAACTTCGCCGATGCATTGGAGAAAGCCGTCGAGTGTCCCGTCAAGATCATGAAACAATCCGGTGAGGGGCTGGGACTTATCTCTGAAGTGGGAAAGCGTTGCGGGCGGCATCTTCTCTCCGATCTGCTCGTTTCTGGAGAATCCTTTCTGGCAGCAGTTAGAGGGGCATACCACATTGCGTGGGCAAATATATGCCTGCTCCCCGGCAACTCGCTGCAGCAACCGGCCATATCCACCGGGGAGATCAGGCTGCTGGAACAAAGTTGTAAGGAAAAGCACGTGATGGTGCAGGAACAGTTGAGGGGCAGGATAAAGGGCGAGAAAAGCTGCTGAATCGATAAGGCTGGACTCACGTTGCGGGCTCAGATGCGAAAGGTTGTTGATGGGTTTCGCTTCGCTCCACCCATCCTGCGTCTTTTCATGGTGTCCCATGGGGATGTGAGATGCTGTTGCGGAAAGGCCGCCCACATACAAGGGGCTGGACTATGGTTCACAGGGTGCCCCGCGCGGGGGGCATGATAGATTGCGGCAAAATCTCCATCAACGCAGGATGTCCACAACGATTCTTCCCGTCTTGCTTTCCCTCAGCCTGAGCCTCTTTTCGGCGAAAAGCCCGATGCATTCCGGATAGATCGAGCACTCAAACCTGAGCCCTTTCTCTTTGACCGAATCAATCGTATCATCCGGTTCGATTTTGAAGGCGACCTGGTTGATTATCGGGCCGCTGTCCACCCCATAATCGACAAAATGCACAGTGCAGCCGGCAATTTTGCAGCCGTGGTGAAGCGTCTGCCCGTATCCGTCTATCCCCGGGAAGGCTGGACAAAGTGTTGCGTGCAAGTTCATTATCCTCGGGATCGCGGACCCGTAATTGACTTTTTCTATAAAGTATGGACTCAGCTTCCGGACAAAACCGGCCAAAACCAGCAGATCGAATGGATATGCGGCCATTTGGCCAAGCATCTGCTCCTCGGCGATGACGCGCGTTTTGAGGCGAAACATCAGATTCTCGGGCGATTCGTCGAAAACCCTCTGCCTGCTCATTATGTAATCGAAATTGCAGTCGGCCGGCAGTTGAAGGGCTTGCGGCTCCCGGCGGAACCGTTGCCTGATTTCCGCATAGTCAACGACAAAAGCGGGTATGCCGTGTTGTCCAGCCCTGGTGAGCGCATAGGCGTCGGGGTTATCGGAGCACACGAACACGACTCTGCCGTTTATCAGGCCCGTTTTGCACGCATCTATGACAGCCTGCAGCTTATTACCTTTGCTCGAAACCAGCACGCCGATGCGGATACCCTCGAGCATAATCGACCTCCAGTCTTTCAGGCAACCGCGGGTGTTCCTAGTTCATAAGCCTCTTGCGGTTCGCGCACGGACAGCGAGTCGTCCGTGTCACCTGCGGTTCTCGCGACGGAAAGGTTAAAACGGTTCTAAATCAGTGGATATTATTGACATAGATGGAAGGCGATGGCAACAAGACTTCACGGGAAGACCTGGCCGAAGAAGGATTGATTGCGAATAATGAGTGAAAAAAAGGGTGAACGCGCCTCTTGCGTTGCCCTTCCGGACAAGGTGAGTTATACGGAGCACCCACCAGCCGAAAGTCTCCAAGCTCGTTCTGTGGGCACAGTATCATCGCGCCCGCCATCCTGCGGGCAACGCTTCGCTTTTGCCCACCCTGCATCGATGCGAAACACTCCATGTTAGACAGTACTAGGTCCCCATCGTTTCTCTAATGTGCCGCCGGTAATTCCCCTTGAGCGTCTGTAAAAAAGATTTCTCATCCTTATTGAGTTCCTTGGCCTCCTTGATTCCTTCCAGGATACGATAACTCAACCAATAGAGATCAATGTCCGCGGCATACGAGTCACTCATAAATTGAAGATAGGTCCCCTGGTTGATTCGCTTCTCTGCATCACTGGAAGCTGCCTTTTCGATCTCGTTAAGATCATCCTTTACCTGTCGGGTTGTTTCAGGTGACAGGAGACGTATTTTGTATTGCCTGCCGCTTCTTGATCCCCTGATGGCCCATGTGTAGAGCTCTTCAGGTTTCATGCCTATTTCCTCAGGAGAAAGTTCAACGATGGATTGATCTTTCAGTTCTTTCCTGAAAACCTCCTTCCCCTTGCTGTCACTAAAAACGATATCTGTTCCGTCTTCGCTCTCCCAAGCGAAGGCGACCTTTTGTCCCGGCAGTACGGTAGCATTGTTACCCGGCTGAGGAATTATGGCTATATCGGAATCACCCCGAGTTGCACCTACAGCCACTGGGTGCACTGTCTTTACGAGGCCGAGGATCTCCTTTATCTTTCCCACCACACCCTTCTTGTCTTTCGGGGGTTCAAACACCACGACCGAACTCGTGGGGTCCAATTCTTGCCAGTTCGCATAGGGGGCCCACTTGATCTTTAGTGCCCCAATACTCGGTTTCTTGGTAACTTTATCCCCAACATACAACGTTTTGCTCGTCTTGCAGTCGAATTGTTCATGCTTGCGGCTTTCCACGAGACAATCCTGCTCATAGCCTTCGAGAATAACCGCTACGTAGTTCTCCGCCTGCGCGATTGAAATCGCAGACAATATCAGAGCAGCAGTAATTCCTGCTGAAAATGACACTTTCATGGCTTCTCCTTCCGCGACCGCCGTCAAAGCCGCATACCTTAGATAAAGATTTTGCATGATGCTCGAGAAGCGACGAACAGGGCACAAATTGAATATGTGCAGTGTTTCTCACCGCCTTATCTCGATCAGAGCTCACTCTGTCAGTACCGCTCCTTTCTCCATGATTTCCTCAATATTAGCGATGGCCCTGTGGAACCCCATGCCCGCCACTGGAAAGATAAAATTTAGAAATACTCCGGAACGAAGGAAGCAATAATAGCTGAGGCCGCCGAAGATGAGCAGTACAGCTCCGACTCCCAGGATTGCGGCAGACAAGGCCCGCAAGTAGAGAAAGAGATATGCTGCCAATACTATCTCGGCGGCCTCAAGCAAAAAGCTCCAGCCTTCGCCCAGATGGTACGGCTGAATTCCATGAATGATCGTATTGATAGCATTCCCGACAATATACATACCGGCCATATTGCCTGCCGGAGTTGCATGCATATCGCCGGCGTCGGGGCTCGTATTGCCGATAACGACAATCTTGTTCCTGAAAACCCCATATTGCACCTCGTCCAGCCGGTGGACCTCCTGGAAGAGGTTCCCTCCCGGGTGGCCTTTAAGGGTGTTTGGGGGTATGAGGAGAAAGCGTATCCGGTTGCGGTAGAGATCGTCCCGGTCGGCAGAAAGCTCTATTTCTTTTGCATTTTCCAATTCGAAGTGGTGGGCCTGCTGGACTTGCTGCCTGGCTACCTGATCCTCGACGTCTCTTAACTCCCTGGATTTTCCATGGGCCAGAATGGCGGCAAGAAAAGACATATGCCACAGGACCCTGTACCCCCCATCGCTCTTAGCGATTTCATAAGGGACCCAATAGCGCACCACCTTATCCGTGGGGCTGGCAGAAAAGTTGGCAACGGCCAGGTGGAAGTTGGGGTTCTTATCAATCAAATCTCCAAAGAGATGTTCCCGTATGTCCCCCTCGCTTCCCAATCTCACAGGGAAGATCACATTGGTGGCTGCTTTTTCATCGGTCATATTCTCCAGGACTTTGCGCATTTGGCGGTCGTATTCAGGGTTGCAACAGTCTTTATCCTCGAACAGAATGTCAACCACCACCACCTTCGCTCCGCCCTTGTAGACCGTTTCAATCGCCCGCGCCAGTTCATCCCGGCGTGTCACGAGCGGTTTGCCCCATTTCTTGTAGGTCTCATGGTCTATTTCCACAAAGTCGATCTCGATCCTATCCGATATCCTGTTATGCCTTTGCTCCCCCAACTGTTCCATCGATTGGGCGGCATTGCCGGCTTCCCGGGCAACGACGAAGTCGAAGGCCCTGTTGATCGTAGCTTCGCCCCAGTCTGTATGTTCAAGGAGATGACAGACGACGGCGATGAAAATACCGACAAAGATATTGATAAGAAAATGGATCTTCCGCCGGTCGGGAAATGCGGTGAAATCGAGATAAGTCCAAAACCGTTTCATCAGACGCATCACTTCCTCGAAACTGCCGTGACAGCACGGTCTTCTTCATTTTGCGATCCATGACCGCCGGAGTTTAAGACTGCCCCCCGTACATCACGAAGGCTGACCGGCAAAAAGGATGCCGGCGCCTGTCATCTTCGGACATCTTCAGTTTAGCCGTTCGCAAGGTTTTTTCCCTGGACATTCCATTGGCCAAACGGTTCATAGAATACCGGAAACCGGTTGTTCCAACACTCAAGATAATGCCGTTGGACCCTTCAGCAACCATAGTGTTCAAGGGGAACATCCAGAATAGGATACACCACATTCTTTCGTATTCTGCCCTCCGCGTGATCGAGTTGAGCGCTGGAAAAGTCTCCGTGGTGAAAAAGGGCGACAGGGCCAATATCACAAGAGTCTTGGCGACAGTGTTTTGGCGACATTGTTGACACAGACCCAAAAGAATGGCAACGATGGAGAAAAGGGTAAGCGTTCACCGCAGTGGCTGATGTAGCTGCGGGAAAAGAGAACTCCTTGCTCGGCCAGGTACGAAAATTGCTGCGGAGATCCTGTTTAAAAGGCTTTTCATGGTGGCCTGCGTAATCTGTTTATTCCTTTTTTGGCCTCGACATGAAACTGGGATTTCGTCGTTTCAAGCGCGGGTCAGGCTTCCGTGGTTTTGGCTCAACTCAGGATCATTCTACCAAGAGAGATGATAATGAAAAAGTGTCCCTTCTGCGCTGAAGAAATTCAAGACGAGGCGATAAAGTGTAAGCACTGCGGTGAGTTTCTGGATGCCTCCAACCACCCACGGTTTGCAGAGCAAAAGGTTGAGTGGTATTACAAAAAAGTCTTTATTGTCATAGCACTCTGTTGTGTGGGTCCTCTGGCGTTGCCCCTGATTTGGTTGCGTCCACAAACGCCTCGGGCATGGAAGATTGGACTCACGATAGGAATCCTTGTTCTCAGTTGGATCTTGTTCCAAAGCACGATGGAATCCATCCGTATCCTCAAGGAGTATTACAAGCTACTTGATAGGCTTTGAAACGATCGGCAGTGGAACAAATCAGCAAACCGCCCCAGCTTGCGCCGCAGAAAAGTCCTCCGCTATATGAACTTTGGAATGATTCTGTTATAAGATGCCGGATGTTGCCTCCTATCGAGACAAAATCCGCAGCTTTTCTCATGCCGTTTTTCATTCCGCTCGCTTGTGCCCATACCCCGGAAGCTGCACAAGACACAGCCAGGCACGAGATTGCACTTGCAGGCCCCGAAACTGGAACGCCCGGGAATGGATTTCCGGGTCGCTCTTTGATTTCGGAGTGAACACCTCCGGGCAGGCAGGAAACATGGATATAAGCTTCAGTCTGGACCCATATAATACCCTTGCTGTGCGGATTGGTGGAGACTGGAATATTGCACACGGGCTGCCATCTGCAGAAGAGCTTCATAAAAAGATTGCATCAACTCCGAACCTCGAAAAGATTGCCCTGGACGGGTGCGGACTTGGAGAATGGGACAGCAGCCTGCTGACATTCCTGATCAATTTGAAGGACTTGTGCAGCCAGAGATCGATCGTACTTTCCTGTGAAGGTCTTCCAAAAGGGGCGGTAAGGCTGCTCGATCTGGCTTCTGCAGTCCCGGAGGAAAAAGATGCGCACAAAAAGAGCGGCCGGACGCCATTTGTGTCCAGAGTGGGAGAGGCGTCCCTGGAGACTGTTAAATCGACGGGTGAGATGCTGGCTTTTCTCGGTGAGGCTTCTCTTGCCCTGCTCAAACTCTTGAGGGGCAAAGCACGGTTCCGGCGCTGCGACCTGACTTTGCTGATCCAGGAATGCGGCGCCCAGGCACTGCCGATAGTATCGCTTGTCAGCGTTCTGGTGGGACTGATCCTCGCTTTTGTGGGCGCCGTGCAGTTGAAGCTCTTCGGAGCACAGATATACGTGGCGGACCTCGTAGGTATCGGGATGGCGCGCGAGATGGGCGCTATGATGACGGCGATCGTTATGGCAGGGCGCACCGGAGCCGCTTTTGCCGCGCAACTGGGAACCATGGAGGTAAATGAGGAAATTGATGCATTAAAGACCCTTGGCATTTCACCCATGGAGTTTCTCGTTTTACCCCGGATGCTGGCGTTGGTCCTAATGCTGCCCTTGCTGTGCCTGTATGCCGACCTGATGGGAATCCTGGGCGGCGCGATAATCGGGATCGGAACTCTCAATCTTTCGCCGGTTGAGTACTTCAATGAAACGGTATCGGCCCTGAACCTGACACAGTTTATGGCAGGTCTGATCAAGGCCGGGGTCTTCGGGGTCCTTGTCGCACTTTCGGGATGCCTTCGGGGAATGCAATGCGGGCGGAGTGCTTCCGCTGTTGGTGAGGCGGCGACCTCGGCGGTTGTGACCGCAATTGTTTCCATTATAGTCTCGGATGCCCTGCTGACCGTAATATTTGACAGAATTGGCGTGTAGGTCATTTATGGAAAATAATGCGAATCAGACACCCGCGCACATCGAGGTGCGCGACCTCACCATGGCCTACGGCAGCTTTGTGATTCAGCACGATCTCAGTTTTACTGTGAAAAAGGGTGATATCTTCATCATCATGGGTGGGAGCGGATGCGGCAAGAGCACGCTCCTCAGGCACCTCGTCGGTCTAAAAGAACCTGCTAAAGGATATGTTTTCTACGACAACGTGAGTTTCTGGGATTCGGGGGCCGCCGAGAAAGAGGCCATCATGAGGCGCTTTGGTGTCCTCTACCAGGGCGGTGCGCTGTGGAGTTCCATGACACTTGCCGAAAACGTGGCGCTGCCTCTTGAGGAATACACGAATTTGGGCCCGGCACAGATAAAGGAATTGGTTTCGCTCAAACTCTCACTCGTCGGCCTGGCAGGATTTGAGGAATTCTACCCTTCCGAGATCAGCGGCGGGATGTGCAAACGTGCCGGCCTCGCTCGTGCGATGGCCCTCGATCCGGATATACTCTTTTTCGACGAACCCTCGGCGGGATTGGACCCTATCAGCGCACGGCGCCTGGATGATCTCATCCTTGAGCTTCGCGACAGCCTGGGGACAACCGTGGTGGTAGTGACCCATGAATTGGCAAGCATTTTTGCCATCGGAAACAACTCGGTTTTCCTCGATGCGGAAACCCGGACAATGATTGCAGTTGGAGATCCCAACAAACTCCTGGCGGAAAGCAAAGACCCCAAAATTCGGAGCTTCCTGACCAGGGGTGAGGAATAAAGCACGATGATTCCGGGCGGCGGTCGCCTGGCAGTGCATCGCGGCAGGCAATAATCCTGGATCTTCCGGAACAGGCTCGGAGAATAATGAGTAAACAGGCGAACACAAAGCTAATAGGCGGGTTTGTTATCGGCGCAGTCGTTCTGCTCATAGCAGGAGTACTGCTTTTCGGGTCCGGCAAGCTCTTCAGCCATCAGAAAAAATTTGTTCTCTTTTTTGAAGATTCCGTGAAAGGGCTCAACATTGGATCGCAGGTGGATTTCAGAGGAGTCAATATCGGGACGGTAACCGACATCAAGATCGTTCTGAACAAAAAAGATCTTTCCCTGCGGATTCCAGTCTTTATAGAGATAGAGCCGAAACGGATCACCTTCGACAGCACGGAGACGGAGAGCGAGCTGACAAAACTGGCTGCAAGAACAGGAAAAGAAAAAATAGAAACGTTTAGTCAACTGCTGATCAGCCGGGGGTTGAAAGCGCAACTTTCGATGCAGAGCTATGTCACCGGCCAGCTTGGCATCCACCTCGATTTCTATCCGGATAAGGATACAAAGCTCGTCGGCGCAGAACCCTCCTATACGGAAATTCCGACGACCGAGTCGAGCCTTTCGGCGCTTTCCAAGACCCTGGAGACTATCCCTATCGCAGAGATTGCCGACAAGGTTGAAAGAACCCTGGACGGAATCGAGAAGCTGGTTAATTCCCCCGACCTCCAAGAGACGCTGGTCTCTCTTCATCAGACAATTGATCAGGCTCATGCATTCGTTGGAGCTTTGGATAGCCAGGTAATGCCGTTGGCGACAAGTACCCGGCTCACCCTGAGTGAAGCAAAAAAGCTGTTCGGAAATGCCGCACAATTAGCCCACAACCTCGACGTGGCTATTCCACCGCTTATAGCCAGTCTGGAAGGTACCTCCGAGGCAGCCAGCGTAACCATGAAGGATGCCAATAAGGCGATGGAAGGGTTTACCGGAGCTAACTCTCCAGTGCGCTACGAACTGATAAAGACTCTGAACGAGCTTTCGGCTGCGGCTCGTTCTTTCCGCGTTTTCGCTGAATACATGCAAAATCACCCCGAAGCTCTAATCAGGGGCAAAGGCAAATAATAGAGCGGAAGAGGAGATCGATTGCCCGGGCAAATGAGAAAGGGAAACGCATGGCTAGAGTTCTAAGTTCCGGGATTGCGGCAATCTTGCTGCTTTCATTACTGTTGTTTTGCGGGTGCGCCTCGAAGGCGCCCAATTACTACGTCCTGCATTCGCTTCAAGGCGAGGCCACGGATGTAAAGACTACGAGAGCGGAAGGCGATCTGACCATAGGGGTGGGTCCCGTAAAAATTCCCGAATATCTCGACCGGCCGGAAATGACCACCAGGTCAACCCCGTACAGCCTCCAGTTTGCCGAGTTCGACAAATGGGCTGAACCTCTGGAGAAGAACCTGGCCCGTGTCCTCGCCGAGAACCTTTCCATATTGTTCTCGACAGATCGGGTCGTCGTTTTTCCGTGGGCAGGGTCAGTGCACGTTCTGTATCAGGTAACCGTTGACGTTGAACAGATGGAATATACGCCGGACGGCAAGGCTTTGCTCGTCGCCGGCTGGAGCGTTTTCGGCAATGACGGCGGGAAATTGCTCGCGATCAAGCGGTCAAGAATCATCGTGCCCGTTCAGTCAACCGGGTTTGAGGCAATAGCCTCAGCGCAGAGTCGAGCGGTCGGGGACATGAGCCGTGAAATTGCTGCCTGCCTTGAGTCTCTACCCCGGGAGCAGGATGTCCCATAGTTTTCGAACGAAGCCGCTTGTATTGAGGCTAAGATTATGCGCCCCATCGGAGTTCATGCTCCGGGGGCGCTTTTGTTTGGATGGTTGGCTCAGGATTGAAAAGAGCGTTGGAACAGGTCATGGATTGCCTGTTTGCCCTCTTCGCTGAGGTGCCGGGTCCCCGTGCCCACGAATGTTTTATGTTCGATCACCGGCATGCTCTCCACCCAGGAGTTGTCTTTCCAGGTAAACCAGGCATTCCGCTTCTGATCGAACACGCTCAAGGGGCGGTTGAAAAGCTTTGCCAATTCAACAGTCCACCCGGTCCCACCCTTCACGGTATCGTTTGGCTCAATCCATCCCATCACGAACACCTGGAATCCATTGTTCACCATGTGGAAAATCATCTGCATGACTTTTTGGATGGTCTCGGTATTGGAATATGTCCGCTTCATTCGCATGCAAACGATTTCCATGCTTATGTCGCCTCTCTTAAGATCTTCCGGCCCCAGGATGACGAGTCCCCGGTCTCGGGAAGGCTGATGCCCCTCATAGGAAAAGGTCACTTCCTTAACTCCCCACTTTTCAGCCTGGGTGCCGAATTCGGCCTCAGCACCACGGAGACCTCCGCTGTAGAGTGTGTATTCACTTGCATTTGCCATTCTATTCTCCAAATTTGTGTGGTTGTTCCCTGTCAAAAATCAGGGGGCGGTCCGGATCGAGAGTATTCTTCATGCAACTCGATGCTCAGCAGTAGATGGTTAAAGAAGAACCCGGAAGGGGGATCGAGCCTCTTCCGGGTCGATATCGATACCTTTGTTATACAATGAGTCCTAAAGCCTAAACTATGAATTATATCATTTCGCGGGGGCAAAGGATATGGGCCGAAGAGATTAAATGCTCAAATGCTTCAATTTCAAGGTGTGGTGTTGAAAAAAAACGGGCTGTATAAGTGGAACCGGCGATCCGGGGCGAAGGTTTTATTTGCCCGGGGTTAAACCTGCGAAAAACCAACCTTTACTCCGGTGACGTTATTACCCTTCCTTTTGCCGTAACGGCCCAGGCAAAAGTTGCCTGGGCCACCCGAGTCTAAAATATTAAGTCGAAATCAAACAAAGATCGAGTATCCGGTAACTGATACTCAGTATCGACCGTAATTGCCGGGGGCATATGAAACAGGTGCAGAGCCGCACGGATTACACAAGTTAAAGCTGCACGCATTGCACAAGTTCACGCCGCAACTGCCACAACTGAGAGCGGTGAAAGGGGCTGTCACGATGGCGGCCGATACCTCGGCCGCTCCCACAACTATCGCTCCCGCTGCCACGAAAGGCGCGGCAATAGCTTCGCCCCAGCAACACTGCGCCTCGGCCCTCGTTGTTGGCGCAACGAGCACGAGGACAGCAAGAGCCAGACACGTTATAATTAAAGTTGATTTAGCCTTCATGTTTTGACCTCCTATGAGACTCAATTCAATCAAAACTCCTTACTATGTACCTAAATAAGGTATTGCAGTTCTTGGATTTGTCCATGCCTTCGACTGGCTTACACTGTACATAATAAAAAGATGATTGCCCTGGAAGTGTAGGTGGCTATTTAACTGCCTGTTTTTTCAAATTAAACAGGAAAAGGAGCAAGAACTGAGGCCATGAATTGTTTAATTTGAGATTATGTCAAAGCCGGATGCCGCAGAATGCACCGAAGGCGATGATGCATTCTGCACTTTTTGATGCACATTGCGCCATGTCCCTATGATATTGATTTAACTTAAAATTTATGAGTTAAGACCATGCGATGCCGCAATATGCCCCATCGCTCATGCGCCTGATTTTTTTCGGCTGTCGATCCAGCAAGACAGCTTATCTTAAAATCAAATAATATTAAGCACTTATAAATTTAGGGCAGCTTAAATGGTTTGGCTCGAATCGTGCTCTACCATGTATGCAAAGATGATCGAAACCGGCCAGACATTGATTCGCGCTCTATTCGTAAATAAAAAGGAGGACATCATGGACTCAAGGGATCGCAAACCGACAGGACAACCGGTGGTCTTTTCAATGCCGAATGAGGAATGCATCTGGAGCAAAGCCGGTGTGACCGCAGCCACTGAGTGTGTCAACGCCTTCGACTGTCCCGGGTGTTCTCTTGAGAAGAGTGTAAGGGCCTCTTTCAAAAATAAGCTGGAAGCGAGCGGGAAGACTGAATCCAAGACATGCGGTATAAGGCCGTTCATGCCGAAGGGCAAGTGCCGTCACGTGCTTAGCGGGCGTCTTTCCTATGGCCAGTGCGCCTGCGACAGTTGCGCCAGGTGTCCGGTAGAACAGATGATCGAAGATTCCATCCACCTGCCCATCTCCAGGCGGACCAGCCATGCAGTTATGTCGGGATTCGACGTGGCCAGGAATTATTACTACTACCAGGGTCATACCTGGGCGCGGATCGAGTACGGAGGCTGGGTCCGTGTGGGTGTTGACGATTTTGCCCTTCGGCTGCTCGGGCAGCAGGATGTAATTGAAACGTCCCCTCTGGGTTCTGTCTTGCGCCAGGGCCAACCGGCCGGGACACTGAGGCGGGCCGGCAAGGAAGCCTCGATTATCAGCCCGGTGGATGGGGTTGTGGTGGCCATCAACCATAGAGTGCTGGAGAAGGCATTTATCGCTAATGATGCTCCGTATGAAGATGGCTGGCTTATGTTGATTCAACCCACGAACCTCCAGGAAAACCTCAAAAACCTGCTCTTCGACGCGGAGGGCCTGTCCTGGATCGATGACGAGGCGATCTCCCTGAACACGTTGCTGGCCGAGGAAGCACGGTTTGAACTGATTGCTGCGGGCAGTGAAACTCCCCGTGACCTGATCGAACAGGCGCCGGAAATCGGGTGGGAGCGGCTGGTCGTGGAATTCCTGGAATAAAATGCACCATCGGTGCCCCGGCCGTTTAAACAAGCGTGCCGGTCTGATTTGCGATTCTCCTTCGAAAAGGGCCAAACCCGGGAATTTTTCCCGGGTCGGCCTCCATTTTTTACACTAAAAAAACTACCAGATTCCTACCCCCCAGATTCGCATTGACATTCGCCTTGGTTGCTGGTAGCGGCATTGCTGGCTACTTTGCTATGGGGGACAAACCGCCGGCGTCAACGCTTCACTTGCTTAACACCGGCTCCATATTTTGCCCCTAACCTCCCTTCATTTCCAGAAAAGAGAGACATGCTCGATCTCAGAGGGTCTGTAGCGGCCCACGCAGCCTGGAATAACCTGATAAGAGCCGGCGGCTTCAGGGGAGGAGGTTATGCCGAGGGCTCATCGCAACAATTTGAAATACAATCAGCGGAATACTTTCCATTCTAGACTCAAAGCCGAAATAGAGATTCGCACTTGTACGAACCACCGATCGATATTGACGGCCTCGAGGGCTTACCCTCCACTTTAAAAGGAGCGCCTGTATGGATGTATTAGGGATTGTACTAAGTCTGTTTCTTTTGATGTTTATGGCCTATATGGGATTCTCGGTCATCCTTTTCGCCCCTGTCTTCGCTCTCCTGGCGGCCTCTCTCCAGGGGTTGCCGGTCATGCCTTCCTACACGGAACTTTTTATGGCCAAAGCCGTGGTCTACGTGAAACTCTTTTTCCCGATATTCCTGCTGGGCGCGGTGTTTGGGAAGGTTATGGAAGATACTCTTCTGGCAAAGGGTATTTCGCATGCGATCATGCAAAAACTTGGACAAAAACAAGCCATCCTTGCCGTGGTCCTGTCTTGTGCCATATTGACCTATGGCGGTGTCAGCCTGTTCGTCGTGGTTTTTGCGGTCTACCCTTTTGCGGCGGCGCTGTTCAAAGAAGCCGGCATCCCCAAAAGGTTGATTCCAGGCTGTATTGCCCTGGGCGCCTTCACCTTCACTATGGACGCCTTTCCAGGCACACCGCAGATCCAGAACATCATTCCAACCAGCTTCTATGGAACTAATGCCTACGCCGCCCCCGTGTTGGGTTTACTTGGCGGGACACTGATTTTTATCGTTGGAATGGTCTGGTTGGAATACCGGCGCAGACAAGCAGCAGCAAGAGGCGAGGGTTACGGCCCCCATACTTTGAATGAACCGCCGGTTGCCGAAGATACAGCACTTCCTAAATGGTACATTGGAGTGTTGCCGCTGCTGACGGTCCTTGTTCTCAACTTTATCCTCTCGCGGCTGGTGACATGGAACCCCGACTCGTTCGCGCCGCTGGCCGGCCTGAAGCTCCCTCTCATGGCTGCGGCCGTGAAAAACGTGGTCGGGACCTGGGCGCTGATCATCGCCCTGGTGGCCGGCATCCTCCTCGCCCTGGTGCTGGGTTACAAGAACATTCCCAAAGGGAGTGGAGGATTGCAGAAAGCCTTAAACGTTGGCGCCATAGGGTCTCTTCTCGCCATCATGAATACCGCCTCGGAAGTGGGCTATGGCAATGTCATTGCGGCTTTGCCCGGGTTCAAATCGATCGCCGCTTTTCTTCTCGGGATCAAAGTCGGAGTTACGCCGCTCATGTCGGAAGCTGTGTCCGTCACCACTCTGGCGGGCATAACGGGTTCGGCTTCGGGCGGCATGTCAATCGCGCTCGATCTCATGTCCAAGAATTGGCTGGCATGGGCAAACTCGGTTGGACTTTCCCCGGAGGTCCTGCACCGGATAGCCTCGATGGCCTCGGGCGGCTGCGACACTCTTCCGCACAACGGAGCGGTGATCACCCTGCTTGCGGTGTGTGGGCTAACACACAGGCAATCATATGCTGACATCGGGATGATGACTCTAATCAAAACGTCAATGGTGTTTGTGGTCATCCTGTTCTACTCGCTCACGGGGATTTACTAGAAGCGCCTGTCTAAGAAAGGAATTTACCCATGGCAGAAATGGTCTCCAAGACGGGATCCACCCATCCCATGCTTTCGCCGGTCCAGGCGATGCGCATGAAGAAGGGTAAGATCATTTCGGCGGAAGAAGCCGTCGTTCTTATAAGAGATGGTGATACTATAGCGACGGAAGGTTTCGTTGGAACGGGCTTCCCGGAAGAGATCGTCATCCAGCTCAAAGAACATTTTTTGAAGACCGGAGGGCCCAGGAACCTGACCCTTATTTACGCCGCCGCGCAAGGGGACGGCAAAACCAAAGGCCTGAACCATTTGGGCATCGAAGGGTTGATAGGAACAGTCATCGGTGGACACATCGGGCTGGAGCCGGAAATTCAGAAGCTTATCAGGGCAAACACGATCTTTGCGTACAACTTTCCTCAGGGCGTACTCTCTCATCTTTTCCGCGATATCGCCGGGCACAAACCCGGCCACCTCACCTACGTCGGACTTGGGACTTTCGTTGACCCAAGGATTGATGGCGGAAAACTCAATGAACTTACCAAAACAAAGGGAGCAGACCTGATCAGGTTGATCGATCTCGACGGGAAAGAGTGCCTCGTCTACAAAACCATGCCCATCGACGTTGCGATCTTGAGGGGAACGACGGCGGATGCTGATGGGAATATCACCATGGAGAAGGAGGCCCTTACCCTCGAAGCCCTTTCCATGGCGATGGCTGCCAGGAATTCCGGTGGTATTGTCATGGTGCAGGTTGAACGAATCGCAGATCGTGGGACGCTCAATGCCCGTGAGGTCAAGATTCCGGGAATTCTCGTCGACTGCGTGGTGGTGGCCAAACCGAAAAACCACTGGCAGACTTTCGTCGAGCCTTATGATCCGGCTTTCAGTTGTGAGATCCGAATGCCTATGCAGTCAATCCCGCCTATGGAAATGGGCCCAAGAAAGGTCATTGCCAGGCGGGCGGCTTTCGAGTTGATGCCTAACAGTGTTGTCAATCTCGGGCTCGGCATGCCGGAAGGAGTTGCCCAGGTTGCCAACGAAGAGCGGATAATCGAGTACCTTACCCTCAATACCGAAGCCGGCGTCATAGGCGGGCTTCCCAACTCGGGAACCAACTTCGGCACAGGGATCAATATGGTTGCACTCGTAGACCAGCCTTACCAGTTCGATTTTTACGACGGAGGCGGTCTGGACATGGCGTTCCTCGGGGCCGCGGAAGTGGACGGGGAGGGGAATGTCAATGTCAGCAAGTTCGGACCAAGGTTCGTTGGACCGGGGGGATTCATCAACATCAGCCAAAACTCCAAGAAGATTATTTTTGTCGGCACTTTCACTGCCGGCGGCCTGAAAGTAGCGGTGGAAGACGGCAAGGTCAGGATTGAGCAGGAAGGAAAAGAGCGGAAGTTCATTAATCAGGTCGAACAGAAAACCTTCAGTGGCAGATATGCCGCAATGAACAAGCAACCTGTGCTCTATGTTACGGAGCGCTGCGTCTTCAGGCTTCGGGAAGAGGGCGTGGAACTGATTGAAGTAGCACCAGGAATTGACATGGAAAGGGACGTCCTGGCGCTTATGGATTTTAAACCGATCATCAAAAAAGATCCCCAATTGATGGATCCGAGGATTTTTCAACCTCAGCCGATGGGTCTGGATAACGATCTGCTGAGCCTGCCGATCGAGGAACGCCTGACCTACCATCCCGAAGAGGACCTTTTCTTTGTCAACTTTGAAAACCTATATATCAAGTCTTCAGAGGAAATCCGGAAAATCAGGGCAATTATCGAGAGCATGCTGGCTCCTCTGGGGAAGAAGGTCAATACGATTGTTAACTATGACAATTTCAACATAGCCCCTGATTTGATCGATGAGTATTGGGATATGGTTAAATATGTCACGCAGTTCTACAAAAGCGCTACGCGTTATACAACAAGCACCTTCCTGAGGATGAAGCTCGGCGATGAACTGGCGAAGCGGGATGTGGTGCCGCACATGTACGAGACGAAAGAACGTGCACTGCGCGCCCTCCTGCAAAAAAAGAAATAGACTGATGAGTCACGACTGCCCCAGGTAGAAGCGGACAGGGAATGATTCCCGGAATACGAGCGGAGAACAGGCCCCGGAAAATGGGGGCCTGTTGCTCGATGGGGACCGGTTGCGGTTCGCCTCCAACGACTCCTCCACAATCGTCTGCACCCGATCCACCACATCGTCTCCGGCCTCGACTATTATTTCATCATGTTCTCTCCCCGTTAGAAACATGCCTGGAAAGGCGAGTGCCCAGAATGTGGAAACGAGAATGTCCAATCCCCTTGACATTTGACACTTACTGTGATTGTTGACAAGATATGGGGTTAGTGTGGCTGACCCCTGTTATTGCCGGGCGGCCGCTTTGATCGCTTGCCTTTCGGACGTCCGCGCAGTTGACCGTCAAGCACTGGGAACAAAAACCGGAATCCCGGCCCGGAATTAGAGCCATGAATTTCATCATCTCTTGAACTCACGGCAGGCATAGTCTGAAAGAAAACCGGGAATTTAATACAAAATCTTAAGCTAACGAAAAGGAGGTCATATGTGGAGCAGAACGGTTTTTTACTCGGCGGTTTTTGCGTGCTTGGTCCTTTCATCCTTTGCGATTAGTTCTTCACAGGCTGCGAATACTACGGATCAGATTCTCACTCAAGTCGATGATATTCTTAATGCCAATCCGTTAAAAGAGGGCGAAAAGATTCAGATTATCAATGTTGCCCAGGACGATACAGTTAGTTGCCTCCTAATTAGATTCACTGAAGGATCTGAAATAAAGCCTCATTTTCACAAGACGCATGATGAAACCGTTTATGTGATTAAGGGATCAGGGCAAATGCTTGTAAATGATAAGTGGATTGATGTGAAACCTGGCATGGTTCACTTTAACCCTATGAATAGGGTCCACTCGACCAGGAATACGGGTAAAGAACCGCTAGTGATTTTATCGATATTTACGCCATGTATGAAGGAACCTGATCGGAACTTTGTTGAATGAGATCCCCTCTCATTCAATAAGATGATCTGAAGGGACTGCCCGCTGGAATGAGTTTGCGGCCAGTCCTTTTCATTTTTATGGGACCATTTGGGCAAACCGACCTCATAGATGACGAACTCACTATTTTTGCCGGAATGGGAAATTATCAATCGGTGTCCATTGTGTATGTGGCCCGATGATGAATACGGGTTGAGCCTCCGCTGAACCGGCGTGGGAAAAAGCAGGTAGATTCCGTTCAAAGCATTTCATCCTGGCTTCCAACCCTTGCCCGATTCACCGTTTCAGCCTAATTCCCGGAGATTGAGAGAGTATTCATCGGGACTTGAACCTGCATTGAACCGTGGGGCTTCCAATTGTGGGGACAAAGACGAGTCCTGAAATTGCAAAAAGCAGTCTCATTGACTTATCACTTGCATGTTCGATTTGGAAATCGTATGGTTTTGTGGGCTTCAGGGTTGTTCAAGAAGCTTTTTAGGGACTCCGAAATCCGAATCGGATTCATAGCACACAACTTGATGTATTATCGCGGGTAATGATGAGCCTGCGATGTCAGAGCATAGTGCAATTCTCAATATTGAAGGAATTCCTTACCTGGTGATTATGAAGCGGGAATGAAGGCCAACGAGTCGAGCATGCAGCCATAAATCTGTGCTGCGGTAAAGCTCAACTTAACCGAGGTTCATAAGATGGCAGAAAAAACCCTGGTGGTTGATGACGACGATGCTATTCGCAATATGCTCGATGCTTTTCTCAAGGCTGAGGGATATCGCGTTGACACGGCCGAAGGGGTGGATGCCGCCCTAAGATTAATTGAATCCAATGATTACGATATCATGCTGATTGACAAGAACATGCCGGGGACCGATGGAAACCGGGAAAGCGGCATTGACTTGCTGAGGCACCTGCGATCACAGTCCGTGTCCTCGGAGATCATTATGATGACCGGGTATCCCACCGTTGAGACCGCCGAGGAGGCCATTGAACTGGGTGCTTTTGACTATATAAATAAGCCCTTTATTTTGGGAGATCTTAGATTGAAGATGAGAAGACTCTCGAAATATAGGAGCTACGTCAAACAAGTGGAGGAACGGACTGCCGAGCTAAAAGCCAAGACTATTAAGCTCGAAGAAGTAAATACTGCGCTGAGAGTTCTACTAGATAGGAGAGAAGAAGAGCGCAAAGAGTTTGAAGAGGCAATTGCCAGCAATCTTAAGAGCCTGGTCTTGCCCTATGTTGAGAAACTCCAGAGAACCAGAGTTTCATCGGACCAGGCTACCTATCTTGCCATTCTCCAGTCCCACCTGGCAGAAATAGAATCCCGATTCATG